>Ga0310345_10006232_pt1 | contig 10443 bp, 10 predicted proteins | sample HC15DNA20500_MG_FD_204667 | JGI IMG/M metagenome (GOLD analysis project Ga0310345, IMG submission 204667) | Marine microbial communities from station ALOHA, North Pacific Subtropical Gyre - HC15-DNA-20-500_MG | ecosystem: Environmental > Aquatic > Marine > Oceanic | place: Pacific Ocean: North... | reverse complement strand
GCTCCGCACGGAACTACGGCCCCAGCATTACGTCCAGGCACTGGCACAGGTGGCCGTGCTTTCGTACTGGGGTTGGCATTGGCGGCCTGTCTATGACCACGCCTGGCTCCTGGTAGCGCAGCTGCTGTTCGCCTATGCCTTCGATATGCTTCTGGCGTGGTCACGTCGCGACAGCTATACGCTCGGATTCGGTCCGTTTCCCATCATCTTCAGTACCAACCTATTTCTCTGGTTCCGCGACGACTGGTTCTATCTGCAGTTCCTGATGATCGCTGTCGGATTTATGGGCAAGGAATTTGTGAGGTGGAATCGCGAAGGCCGATGGACACACATTTTCAACCCATCTGCCTTCTCGTTGGGGTTGTTCTCACTCGTACTGATTGCGACAAACACCAGCGACCTAACTTGGGGGCAAGACATAGCAACAACTCTAACGCTTGCTCCTCGTATTTACCTGTTTCTGTTTCTAATTGGCCTGGTCGTTATGTATTTCTTTTCGATCACGCTGGTGGCTGGACTCGCGGCCGTCGTGCTGTTCAGCTCAAGTGCGCTGTACTCAGCGTTGACGGGAGTGCCTTATTTTATCGATTCCGAAATACCGACCGCCGTATTTCTCGGCTTGCACCTACTCGTAACCGATCCGTCTACCTCACCACGAACGCGGCTCGGCAAGAGCATGTTCGGAATACTTTACGGATTAGGTGTCTTCGGTCTCTATGCGCTACTCGGAGCTATCGGGGCTCCGACGTTTTACGACAAACTACTATGCGTGCCACTCCTAAACTTGAGCGTTCAACGAATCGACCGTGTTGTGCGTTCCATTCAATCTAGTCCCCTATTGACAAGTCACAACTTGGCTCCTACAGATAACAACCTGGCCCAGATGGCCATCTGGATCTTGTTCTTCGTCATAATGACCGTCACGGGATCGACCGACGGAATGCACCGCGGTGATACCATCCCCTTTTGGCAACAAGCGTGTACAGACGGACGTCGCCACGCATGCGATCGCCTCATTCAAATCGAGTCATCCTACTGCGGCGACAACTCCGCCTGGGCATGTAACGAACTCGGGGGGCACTTCACGAGGGGCAATATCGTAGCACCGGATGCTGAACGTGCATTCGGCTATTTCTCACGGGCATGTGAGCTGCGGTTCCAGGCCGGCTGTGCAAATCTACTGACTCCCGGCCGTTTCAACCAAGCCGTCCCACGCATCATCGACCTCAGGTTACTCTTACGTGAAGGGGGGCAGAACCTAATGACAATGCCTGAATCAGACTTGTACGATCGTGCCTGCGATCACAACTGGTCCTTTGCATGCGACATAAGCTCACGTGTGCCATAGACGTCTTCCGGGGTGCCAGAACAGGTGTCTAATTCTACAGACCAAACAGTAGGTTCAACCTCAATCGGAGGACTAGTAATACTAGCCGTCCTTGTTGTAAGTGTTGCAGTGTGGATGTACTTTCAGCGCCCACAGCTCGTAGCAATAGATGAGGCAGATAGCGTGCCCGCGGCTAGCCCTGAAGTGCTTCCCGGATTTCGATCGGATGCATGGTTTCTCCCGGACGACGATCTCCTCGGCTTCGTCGAAATTCCGGCTGGACCATTCTTGATGGGAAGTGACCCAGCAATCGATCCCCTAGCCTTCGAAAACGAACGTTGGACGCCCGATCAGTCACAGGAACTCGTAGAGGTCCCCTCCTTTTACATCAGTCGATATGAGGTCACTGTTGCCCAGTTTAGCGCGTTCGTTGAGGAAACAGGTTTCAATGTCGATACCCAAGCCCTCCAAGAATCTCCCGATCATCCTGTGGTGGCCGTGTCATGGCCCGATGCACTCGCTTACAGTCGATGGCTCGAAACGACACTACGGGCGTGGCCGCAGACACCCGAAGAATTGGTCAAACTTCTCCACTCTGGCTGGAAGATCAGTCTGCCAAGCGAAGCAGAATGGGAAAAGGCTGCCCGCGGAACTGATGGGCGAATCTATCCCTGGGGAAACGAACCAAGACGGGACCGGGCCAACTATGCCGGGCAGCGAACAACGGCGGTAGGGACCTTCACCTGCCCGGAGTGCCCCTTCGGTCTTGTCGACATGAGTGGGAACGTCTGGGAGTTAACACGAAGCGCCTATCAACCTTACTCCTACGACTCGACCGATAGTCGTTGGGACCTCAACGCAGACGCACTCTGGGTGATGCGTGGCGGGTCATTCGGGGACCCTGTACGGAACGTCCGAGCAACTGTGCGCGGTGGCGCCGATCCCGGTGCTCGTCGTCCCTTTATTGGGTTCCGCGTAGTGGTTTCACGCTTCTGAACTAGCGACGCGTTTCGTTAATTGTTACGGAAAGAATTGGTCCCAAACAGCCTACCCTTACGGCTGGTGTCCAGATTTACCAACGGAATGCCTCTACCCGCACGGCCGGTGATCACGCAACACAAATCCATCGGGTAGTTCAGGTTATCTCTCGACATTCCAACATGTCGACGAATGACACACCGATCGTTAAACGAACCTAGATCAACGCTAAGCCTGACGATGTTTACCCTACTGGCTGTTATCAAGTCCAACTTAATTACTTGCTACCTGGGACGTTGATCGGCAGCATCCGCTTCGGTGCGAGCACCAGCGAGGATGTTGTAGAGCCCGTAGTTTCCTTCGTGGCAAGCGTACTCGTACACGGGATATGGATTCTTCTTCATCGGAACCGAAAACGTCCAGGGCTGCGTCCAAACAGTAGGATCGTTGACCGTAACTTCATACTGAAGTGTGTCCTCATCAATCCGAGTGAAGCGCTCAATTAGGTTAAGGTGCTCAGTGGTCGACGCTCCATTGAAGTTCGTCTCACGCAAGAAATTTCTGGTCTCGACAACCAGCGTATCACCGTCCCAGTGACCACGCGCATTACCGGTCCACTGACGGATCCTGGAGTCGACATGATCACCTCCGTCCAAAGGCACTATACGAGCTTCGTGGTTCATCTCGGCAAAGAGAACCACCGTCTCTTCGGTCTGGAACAATTGGAGGTTGTTGTTGTAGGCACTGGGTGCCATCGGTGGCCCTGAGTTGAAACCCAAGATACACCGCACCTGCAACCCACCTGGACCCAGGTCTTCGACGAACCCACCTGGCGTTGGCTCATGCCGATTCGTGCCCTCCCGAGCCTTGGCAGTGGTAGCTCGTCGATCTGCTGCTGCGGAGGTCAAAGACGGGATCCTGCCGTTTGGTGGATCGACAATGAGCGACGTACGATTCGTATCAACTACGGTGGTTCCACGGTCAAACCAGAACTGATTGTAGTTGCCAACAATGTCTGCCGGCTCCTCGTCATCGAGCGCAGCGATCTCCGCGAGGCGCTGCGCTTCGAACGCTGCCGCTTCCTCCGCGGTGTAGACGCCCTTAGTCTCCAGATCTATTGGCCGTTCCATCGGCGTCAGGCTGCGGAAGTCCCAAACCCCCTGCAGGTCTGGAGCCCCCCAGGGAGTCCGATCTACCGCAGCCGCACCGGAGGTCACCGACTGGGTCTGGCCCGACACCAGTATCGGCGACATAGATACGACGGCGAACAATGAGAGTAATGATGCAAGGAATCGACTTTTCATCTCAGACCTTTCTGTGCACTCGGGCGCCTATGCCCCTCTTAACCAGCCTACCGTAGACCGCTAGTGTAGTGCGATTCACTCAACTGTTTTCGGTGCGGCTCGACCGTGTGATCCAAGTTTCCAGTATGATCAACCCTTGCACATTTGGTAGATAAGAGGGTGAGTATGAGTGCTTATCAGTTGCTCGCTTCGACACGTGGCTGGCTCTCGCTGGCGTTAATTCCATTGACCGTGCTGATTGCGTGTGGCGGAGGAGAAACTGCCGCGCCTAATAATAATGAGGGTACGGAAACGACGATAGACGCCAACACGACTCTCATCAGTGATAAAATTCATGTTCTCGTACCAAACCCCAATCCAACGGTCATCCTTGATTGGGCACCATTGCCAGACGGTAGGGAATGGGGCTCAACGGCTGGAATCGACATCGGCCCAGACGGGCACGTCTGGGCATACGACCGGTGCGGCGGAGGTTTAGATGGAGGATGCGAGTCCAATCCCGACCTTGACCCCATCTTCAAGTTCGATCGTGATACCGGGGAGGTGCTAACGAGTTTCGGTGCCGGGTTATTCGTCACACCGCACGGGTTCCACGTGGACAGCGACGGGAATGTCTGGGCGACTGACTTCGCGGGAAACGAGGCAGGCACCAAGGGACATCAGGTGATCAAGTTCAGCCCGGAGGGAGAGGTGCTGATGCGGCTCGGTGAAGCCGGGGTCGCCGGCAGTAGCCCTGGCCAGCTTAACCAGCCATGTGACGTCGTTACAGCACCGAACGGCGATATCTTCGTATCGGACGGACACAGTGGGCAGGGCAATTTACCACCTCCACCTGGTGCAACCGGTCGGATCGTAAAGTTCAACAGCGAGGGCGATTACATCAAAGAGTGGGGAGAGATCGGCACGGGACCGGGAAACTTCAGAACCCCGCACGCGATGGTGTTCGATTCGCAAGGCCGACTCTTTGTTGCCGACCGTGGCAATCATCGTATCCAGATCTTCGATCAGGATGGGAACCTCCTCGACACCTACCATCAGTTCAGTCGAATCAGCGGCTTGTTCATCACCCAAGATGACATGCTGTACGCCATCGACTCTGAATCGGGAATTACTAACCACAATGGGTGGAAGACCGGTGTTCGAATCGGACACGCGTCGGAAGACAGGGTCACTGCGTTTATTCCACCCCATGATAATGAGCAGCGACCTCAGGGTGTCGCTGGGGAGGGTGTGGCCGTGGATGCCGAGGGCAACGTGTACGCCGCGGAAGGCCCTGGTTCCCGTCCCACTGCCGGAAGCGGATTGACAAAGTACGTTAAAGACTAGAACGTCGCTCGCTAATCGATCGTGGAGCCAGTGCACGGCGGGTGCCACTTCAAAACGACCGAACCTGGACGTTCTAGAGAGAAACCCGTGGTACGACTCCTTGTGTATTCAGTCTCTGGCACCTCACCCCTCACGGCGTTACCCGCAGCTTGGCGTGTCATCCTGGGAACCATAGGAATTCTCGGACTCGCGCTCGCTTTGACGACGTGCAGCGCCTCACCCGACCTCTCCGTAGAAAAACAAGCAGTGAGCGACCCACATCCTCCCAATATCGTCTGGATAGTAACAGACGAACTGAAGCCGCCATTTGCTGACCACATCAAAACTTTGGTCAAAACGGGTATTTCGTTCACTGAGACGTTTGTCCTTAGCCAGGTAGAGGCGTCCGCTCGGTCAGCCCTTCTTACTGGCGTTCATCCGACCACATTAGGCGTCACCAAAAACGGTCTATCTACGTCGCCTCCTGCTGAAGTGGCCATTCTTCCGGAACGACTCCGCCGATCAGGCTACTACACCAGCCGCGCTGGCCCCATGCGACACAACCTATCTGTCGGTGTGGCCGATAAAGCTAGCGCGGGTGTCCGCCCTCAGCTAGGCCTCCTCGGGGCCTGGGATGTCGCCGGCACAGATGCCGATTGGCGGGAGCGAAGTCTGAACTGGGACCTACCGTGCACGGTATCGTTCGGGTGTGGCGGTTCAGCAACAGGTCGCAGTAAACCATTCTTCGCCATGTTCAATGTCACGGCGACTAGCGTGCCGGCACTAGACCAGGAAATCGGGAAAATCCTAAACGCACTAGATGCTGGCGCATTGACCGATAACACGGTCGTGTTCTTGCTAGACACTGACGGAACCGGTACATCCTTGATCGTGCGATGGCCGGACAGACTGCAGGCGAACATAACGCGGGATGACCCCGTGAGCGTTCTCGACCTAGCACCAACGGTCCTGGCTTTGGCCGGTGTCTCAGTACCATCGAGCATGCCGGGACGCCTGCTATTCGATCTGAACACGACAGCGCCGCGCATCGACGAGCAACGCATTACGATATCGAAGACAGAAGCACAAGAGAGCCCACACCAAACCATCCTACCGCCAACCACCGCAACGCCTAACGGATATCCAACAGGAGGAGTGTTCCATGTCGCCCCGAGTGTGGAACTGTGGTGCGAGACCCCAGGGTCTACCATCATCTACACGACCGAGCGTGAAGCCCCTTTTTACTGGCGAATCTACACCGGTCCATTCCGGATGCGGTTCTGGACCCTTCGTTTCCAATGCGGTCGTCTCGGATATCGAGACAGCGAAGTCGTCACGTACAACTTTGACATCGAGTGAGGTAAATTTACCTCAGCTGCATACTGAAGAAACCCGCACGTAGCGACTCATGCTGGCCACGAGTATTTCTACGTTTCTTACTATTCTTAGGTTATAGGTCTTCGAGAAGTGCAATAAACAGGTGGCCACACGAACCCTCGAGTGTCAGGGCTGGCACATTCGCGGCCCCACATTCTGAAACCAGACCATCGATCGTATCGGACACTCTCTGATCCTATTCGTAGTACCGTCTGTACATTCCTAGACGAAACAGCCATCCGCCGATGGGACCAAGCCAGCCTAGCACGTAGTACATGTACCCGAGGTCCATCAACTCAATCAGGTTGCCATCACAGTCCTTCGCAAAAAAGAAAGTGTGTCCGCGGGGTGACCGCTCGGGTTTGCTCACGCACTCCACTCCCTTCCCCACTAAGTAGTCGTACCACTTCTGCGTATTTCGAACGTTGAACGAGATATGAGTTAGACCAACACGGTTCCACGGAATACCGATCGGGGACTGCTGCGGTTGAAATTCGAAGATCTCAAGAACAGCACCTCCTGGAACACGTATCCAGCCGATCTTGCAGGTTGGCTGCTTTACATCCACACCGAAGAACGCACGGACACGATCGGATGGCGTGTCAGCTACACCGACGAGCGAACACCCGAACACATCCCAGTAAAACTGGACGGTCTTGTTGAAGTTGGACACGGTAATGCCACAATGGCTGAAGGATCGAACTCTCACCTATTTCTCCTTCTCATCACCCGGCCTCTGTCACAGAGCACTATTTGAGGTCGGTAGCAACAATGTGGTCGGCTACTCTGAGAGCCTGTGCCGCAATGGTTAAACCTGGATTGACGGCGGCAGACGAGGGAAAAAACGACGCGTCTACGACGAAGAGATTATCGACGTCGTGAGACCGGCAATATGGATCAAGTACGGACTCCTGTGGATCGGTGCCAAAACACACGGTCCCGCACTGATGGGTAGTGTTCTTGTACTCGTGCGAGTGTGTTATCACAGTCCAAAACCCGAGCCGCTTGAGAATCTGCTTGGCCTCCGTCACTAACCGGTCGTGGGCGATAAGATTATTCGGACGGTAGTTGAGACGAATGCGTCCGTCGGTCTCAACGGTCACCCGGTTTTCCAACCGAGGCAGGTCCTCAGAGATGGCCAGCCAATCTACCCCACGTGCAACCCACGCGGCGTAAACCCACAGTGGTATCCAAGAGACAACCGTCTGGGCCATTACACCGTGCGTGCGGCCCTGGGACTGGATCTGCCCTAACGGATATCCACCATCAGGCCCACGCAAATAAAAATCATTAATCGCAACCGTTTTCTGAAACACCGTGTGATTCTTCCGGAAGGGATGAAATCCTTCCATCATTGTGGCTAGATGCGCCATGTAGCGCCTGCCTACAAGCCCCGATGAGTTTGCCAGACCCTCCGGGTGCTTGTCATCGGCCGATCGGAGAAGTAATGCGGCTGAATTCACCGCCCCGCAGGAGACGACCACAAGGGGTGCCTCCACCCGAAGGATCTCGCCGAGGTGTTCCACTTCCACCATAGCAACCCTCCGCCCGGTCGCATCAGTCAGGAGTCGCCGCGCGTACGCATTGGTCCAAAGTGTGACATTCGGTCGTTCCATTGTTGGGCGGATGCAGCACACATCCGCCTCACTCTTTGCGTGACGCTGACACGGGAATGAGTTACAGGTGCTACAAAGAATGCAACCGTTCGGTTCCCCAGGATTTAGCAGACCAAGCGGTAAAGGTGAGGGATGGAGTCCTTGCTCGCGCAGTTGTTCCACCATTCTTGCCATTTCATGCGCGTGCGGAATCGGTGCGTGTGGGAACGGTCCCCTCGGTACTTCCGTCGGATCAACTCCGCACTCACCGTGCACCTGATACAGGCGCTCGGCCTTTTCGTAAAACGGTTCCAGAGTCGCGTAGCCGATTGGCCACGCTGGCGACACACCATCGATATGCTCTACAGCCTCAAAGTCTTCGCGACGAAAGCGGTACAGCACGCTGCCCCAGAACTTTGTGTTACCGCCAACGCAGTAGTGCGTGTACGGAAGAAATTTCTCTCCAGAGCGGTCGAGCCAATGCTCGGATGCCCGGTAGCGAAGATGCTTCCACACAGCCTCTGGATCCCAGTTGGCCGGTTCCTGTGGGACAAAATCTCCACGCTCCAGAATAAGGATACGGGCCGACGTGTCGGCAAGCGCGTGCGCCACCGTACCACCACCAGCGCCACTCCCAATAATGATGATGTCGTATTGCGTGTTGCCCATCGAGAAGTGCTCGAGGCCTGTTAGTGTCCGTCCACCATTGGTTTCACAGGCACGGCGCCGGCGTGAATTTGCTCCATCAGCCGTTGATCGGCGATGGCTTGTTCAATGCCCATTTCAGGCGGCCGACCATCACGAACCGCGCAAATAAAGTCTTGATACATCGCCTTATAGCCGCGGATATCACGGAAGCCGGGAAACAACAGTTTGGGCAGACCACTCCCTCTCACCAGAACGAAGACACCATTTGATTCGAAGGTAATGATTCCCTGGCGGCCGAACAGTTTTGAGACCCTAAACCCACGCAGTAGGGAGGGTACCTCCCGAGAATAGAAGAGTGCCCCGACAGCACCGTTGTCATACCGAAAGGCCACCATCATGCTTTTGGCACGCCGGTCGCCTCCAGCGAGTGACATCGCAGGCCGATACCCTTGTGCTGAAGTCATCAGTGGCCCGAGACTGTTAGCTAAATGAAGCCAGTGAATACCTTCTTCGAAGAACGCGTCTCCTCCAGCCATGGTCTCATCATTACGCCAATCGCCAGCGGCCTTTAACTTCTTAACGAGTGTGGTGAGGTGAGCGAATACCAACTCACCGATCACACCATCTTGTAACAAGCGCCGCAGGCAAACTGCAAGCGGCTTATAATGGTCATTCTCACCAACCATTACGATACGTTGAACTCGGTCACGCTCGTCTCGCACACGCTCGTAGTCCTCCAACCTGAGATAAGCAGGCTTTTCGACCAACACGTGCTTCTCTGCCGCTAACGCCTTCAGCGTCAGGTCAAGGTGAAACCGAGGCGGCACAGCAATGACCACCGCGTCCACCGCAGGGTCATCGATTGCCTCCGTGTAGTCGCCATAGCTCCGAACGCCGCTGTAGCGCCTCCGAAACGCCTCCGCTTTAGCCCGATCACGACTTGCGTAGCTATAAACAATTTCATCCCTCAAGCCACGCAAATTACGACTGTGAACACCCGTAATGAAGCCGCACCCGAGGAAGGCAAGGTTCATTGGTCCTGGCACAAGGCAATTATGGAATATTACGGCGCAACCGGCCGCTTCGAGACAAGGACTAACCTTTCACGGCTCAGCAACCCGTTAGCGCCAAACGTCGATCCGACTAACAGTCATCAAAAACGCTTCCATACAACAGCTTCCCTATCGAGTCTCCCGCCTGGTAACAGCGCATGTTAGATGTAAATTGATGTCTTATCGCATCGCCCGAAAACCTCGGCAGCTCTACCGTAACAGTGACGTCCTGGTTCGATGGAGCATGCGCTCAGCCTGATCCGACCGATGACCTGCCAGGCCAAGCGCACAATGGTTGCGTGAGCAACACTACCCTCATGGCAGAACACAACAGAACATGGCGATCAACAGTGAGTGTCGATATAGATCCTAAGGGGAGAGACAGCTGCTATTGGCAAACAATAATCAACAGCTGCATTAGACCAGATCCCATTCCATTTCCCAGCCTCGATCCAGCAAGCAAGGTCCTAGTCAGGCCAAGCATCTGGCAGTTCACCTGTTATATCGGGCTGCATGTCGAACTGATCGGAAATACGCGAGTTACCAACTCGCACGGACCGAACGCTGCGGATCTGAAACGAGAGAACGAGAAACACTTCATGATCAACGCGATTGTTTAGCTTTAACTATTGCGGCCACTGGTGTGGCATGCTCTCGGCCGAAACAGAGCCGATGGATAAAACAACACACCGTGTGACATTGTCAGAGCAGTGAACAGCTGCGGCTTCGTTTTGCTATAGGTTTCACCAGAAGTTACAGAGTCAACCGCCATCCGTGCGCAGGAAATGCCGCGTTTCCTCCTGCCCGCCACGCGTCTCCGTCTCCTGTTAATTCGCTCCGTCTAAGCGAGTACAGGG
>Ga0310345_10006230_pt1 | contig 10443 bp, 7 predicted proteins | sample HC15DNA20500_MG_FD_204667 | JGI IMG/M metagenome (GOLD analysis project Ga0310345, IMG submission 204667) | Marine microbial communities from station ALOHA, North Pacific Subtropical Gyre - HC15-DNA-20-500_MG | ecosystem: Environmental > Aquatic > Marine > Oceanic | place: Pacific Ocean: North... | reverse complement strand
CTCGGCTACCGACGTCAAGAAACGGGCATCGTGATCACCTACGCTACAATCTCCTGACCGCGCAGTACCACCTTCCTTCCCTGATCACGTTCGCCGAAACCGCTGATCACCTTCACCGAAATCCGCAACTGTGGCTCGCCATCGAAGTCGCTCGCGCTTCTAGCGATGAAGTTCAGGCCGCGATGGTGGCAGCGTATGAGTCAGGAACCCTAAAAGGGGAGCAACTTCTGCGCGTGCGTCGAATTTTGAGTAAGCGCGAAGCTTCCGGCAAGAAGGTCCATCCTAGCCCGACCTCTCGTGAGAAGCCAACCCCACAGAAGCTTCTACGCACCTACCAAAATGAAGTGCGACGCCAGAAGATGATTGTGCAAAACGCCACTATTCAGGAACAGCGTCTGCTGTTGATCATCTCTGCCATAAAGAAATTTCTGTCCGACGAGCATTTTCGAACGCTTTTGCGAGCGGAGAACATCAAGGACCTTCCCGAGGCGGTTGCTCTGCGTCTTCCTCAGGAGTTATTGCCATGAGCCATATCAAGCACGCGTTCGAGCAGCAGATCATCGAAATACCGGTCGAACAGATCATTCCCGGTGCATCTCTGCCCAAGGGCATTCTCGCCACTCCAAAGTTCAAAACCATTCTCCGCTCCATCGCTGAACTCGGCGTCATCGAACCACTTGCTGTCTTTCGCTCCACTCAGAAACCGGGCGGCTATGACCTGCTCGACGGCAGGCTACGGCTTGAGGCTTTGAAACAGCTCGGCCGTCCAACAGCACCCTGCATGGTCTCAAGCGATGACGAGAGCTTTACGTTCAATCGCCACGTCAATCGCGTCTCAGCCGTTCAGGAGCATCGGATGATTCGTGCGACCCTTGCTAAGGGCGCATCGGAAAAGCGTATTGCGGAAGTCTTGTCTATGGACGTGCGTAGCATTCGCGATCGTGCGAGACTGCTGGACGGAGTCGCTCCGGAAGCAGCCTCGCTTTTGAAGGACCGACAGGCTGCACCCAAGGTATTTCGCGTCTTGAAGAAGATGAAGCCCTTTCGGCAGATTGAGGCCGCCGAAATGATGGTCGCGGCAAATAAGTTCTCTGCTCCGTATGCAGAGATGATTCTGGTTACCACTCGACCTGAAGGTCTGGTCGACGGAGCGAAGAAGAGAAAGGAGGAGATATTGCCTGAGGACCTGGCTCGTATGGAGACAGAGATGGAACGGCTTCGCCAAGACTGCCAAGCCGTCGAGGACGAGATCGGAGATACGATGCTAACCCTTGTAGTAGCTAAGAGCTTCATGACACGCTTACTACGAAATGAGGCGGTTCACGCCCACCTCAAGCGCCACCACGGTGACGCCCTCTCCAGCCTCATATCAACCATGGAAGCAATTGCCGCAGACAATCGAGCCTCTGACAGGGAATGAGGGGTATCGGTTACATGCATGTAGACCATGCGCCTTGCCACGTTGCGTCCCTCCGCGCCTGTGAATGGGGGGAACCACACCTGCTTCGTCATCGTCGCCTCCGCTGTCCCGCGCGATGTCGAGCAGGATCGCGGCGTAGAGCACGTACCCATCGTCAACGCCGCCAGTTGTTGCAAGCAGATGTGCCAGCGCAATCGGGTGGTGGAGTAGGGCAAGGCCGCGGTATCTTTACGCCGCTCGTTGGTGCCGCTCGGCGGCGAATATCACGGCGTTAAGCAGCGGAGCTGCCAAGCCTGCTCCGACCATCACACTCTTCTCTTCACGCCAGCTTGTCGGCCATTTGCTTGAACACGTCGCGACCCTGGTCGTCGCGCTTGACGGCCATTAGGAAGAGGCAGCGTCCACCGCTGGACTGTTCCCACTGATAGCCAATCTGGTCCTTCTCGCGTGACTCGTCGTTGGTCACTAGATGCTGGCCCTTGTATTCAACAACTAGGATTCGTCCATCCACCAGTTCGGCTACGAAGTCTGGGTAGAAATAATCCGACGACGTTGGCAGCCAGAAAGAGAACTTTTCCTGCCGCTCGATGTTGCGCACCCAATGCTTGACCTTGGCGTGACTGTCGATGGCCTGGGCACAGCGGAACTCCTCGGAAGTTTGCCCGTCCTGCGTCTTCTCGCGCAGGTCGTGGATTACCGGATAAAAATGCTTGTTGAACTCGTAGCTGCCCTGGTAGGCCTGGCGGGCCGGGTATTGGCCCGGTTGGTAGCGAAAGCTGTAATGCACCACCTGCTCGACCGGAGGCACCGCCATATCGAACAGGCGGCCCTGGAAGCCCTTGACCATCGCGGCCTGACGCAGCCGATCAATCTCCTTGCGCAGCGCTTGGATGAGCTGGAATTTGGCGCGCACTAGTGCCGTCAGCGTGAAACCCCGGTCTGCGGTCAGGTGCGTGAGGATCTTGACCAGATAGGCCTGCATCTGCAACTGGCCGATGTCAGGCTGGCGCAGCTCCGCGTCCAGCCAACGCACCATGTCCTGCAGGCTGATCTGGCTAATGACCTCGTTCAGGTGAAGCTGTTGCGCGTCGATGTGCTTCCACTTCACCCTCTCGCCGTTCACGTCGATTTCGAATGAGTTGACGGTTTCGGTGATGCCGAAGCCAGCGAGCTGCACCGCTTGGTCCAACAGACTCCAATCGCCCAGACTGGACAGCGTTTCGCGTTCGACGACCTCGAGGTGACCGTCGAGATTCAGGCAGAGCTGTGGAATTGGCGCGAAATCTAGGCCGAGTTGGGCCGGCGCCCGCATGGCCTGGCGAATGGCGCGATGGACGTCGAACTGATCCTTGACCTTGGCGCGCTCCTTGATCGGCACCGCCTCGCTGATGAAGGCCTCAGCCTGTTGCAGCATTTCGGTGCTCACGTCGCCGGGGAGCAGCAGAGTCGCACCCTGGCTGGTTTGCTTGATCTGCACCACGGCTTTCAATTCGTCCGACCAGTGCTGGGTGTCGGGCACAGTGGACAACTCGATGTGGCAGCCGGGAAGCGGCCCGGGCATCGCCGCACCACCGGCGCGCTGAGACGAGGGCGTGCCGCCCTCCCCGCCGGTTAAGGGGAGCGATTGCTGAGGCACGATGATCGAAGCCGTTTCCAGCCTCTCGAAGCCCATGTTCTGGACTAGGCGATCCTTCAAGGTAGAAGCAGCCTGTGCGAAGTTCTCTGCGACGATGTGGGCATATGCGCGATTCAGCTCGTCCTGCGAGCGATTCTTGGCATAGGGCATTCGCAGCACGCGGCCCAGTAACTGCTCCACGTCCTTGGCCGAGCTCACCGATTGCAGGCTCGCCAGCACGTAGGCGAATGAACAGTCCCAGCCCTCCTTCAAAGCCTCGACGGTAATGACGAAGCGAATCTGGCAGGCCGGGTCGAACAGGTCGATGCCGTCCAGTTCCTTCTGAGTGCCGGTCGCTACCGCGATCTGATCCTCCGGCACCTGCTCCTGCTCGATCAAGTGCTGGCGCACGACATCGACGACGGCCTCGCCGCCCTTGGGTTCGGCTTGCACCAGCACGATGGGCCGAAGGTGGTCGGATTCCTTCTGTGCCAACAGCTCCAAACGCCTACGGGTCAGTGCGGCATCCCGCAGACATTCGCGCCAGCCCTGCGGGTGCTCGGCCAACACGATAGGCAACTTGATCATCTGCTCAGCCTTCAACTCCGAGGCCGCGACGTGATACAGCACGTTGTTTCCCGGCACTGGCGTAGCCGTCAACTCGATGATGCAGCTTGGGTTTACTCGCCCGAGCGTTTTGAAGAAGCGATCAGTGCGGTTGTTGTGGGCCTCATCCACGATAACGATGGGCTGTTGGAGGTGCAACCAGTTCGCCACCGAATATTTGACCCGTCCCACGTCCATGGCGGTCAGGTAGGGTTGAAAAGCCAGGTCGCTCTCGCTGACCTTCTCCAAGCCTGCGGTCAAGTGCGGCGGCAGGCTGTCGAAGTGCGGCGCCAACTCCTCAAAGAAGGAATAGACGTTGCGCTTGGCGGTATCGCTGACGTTGAAGGCCTGGATCGTCGCTACGATCACAATAGCGGCCTTACCCACATCGTACGGGCTGATGGTCTGCAAACTATCGAGGTCGCAGACCTGCACCCGGTCGCCGAAGTGATGGGCCAGCGCCTGCCGATAGGGGTGGCGAGCATTGGCCAGGGCCTCGATAGTCTGCGTCCGCACCGTGTCCGATGGCATAAGCCACAAGGCGACGGGCGCGTCGCTGTCCAACGTCGCCTTGCCTGCTAGCGCGACAGCGTGGGCAGCCATGATTGTCTTGCCGCCGCCCGTGGGCACGCGCAGGCATGCGGCCGGCACGTCGCCAAACAGAGCTTGATATGGTTCGCTGGTGCGCCCCTGGTGGGCCAGCGAAGCCTCATAGGCCTCGGCGACGGGCTTGCTGCGGCAGGCGGTGAGGAATTCAACCAGCGTGCCCAGAGCGGTCTGCTGGTAGGTCTTCAAGGTCAGCATGTTCTTATTCTCTCCCGGATTCAGCGCATCTTAATGTCGTAAGGAATCTGCTTAAACGTGATTCCCTCCGCAGCGAGTCGCGCCGCGCCGAGACGAGACACCTCACCATAGACCACGCGCGGGCCATCGTGAGGAAACACTTCCTTGATGGTTTGCAGCACATTGTGCGTCAGCACATTGCCGCCCGCAGGCTTGCGGTCGCCCAGAATGCCGTTGAACAGAAGGTAGTAGGCAGTGCCGTTCTGCACGCCTAGCAGTGGCGAGTCGAAGGCCTGGCTACCGGGCTCTCCGGTCTCGAAGTGCCAGACGTAGGCGGCCAGCGTGGCAAACTTTACTTCGCCGCTGACGCGGCCACCGGCGTCAAAGGCCGAATCGCCAAGGGTGCAGAAGCGGAAGCCACCGCCTCCCTGCCAGCCAACGCTAACGCTGACACCGCCCTGCTCACCGTCGATGACCTTCTGCATCCGGGTCAGGCAATGGGTGCGGGCATGGTCGCCCATCTCAATTCCGATGAAACGGCGGCCCATCTTCATGGCGACTGCGGAAGTAGTTCCAGACCCGAGGAACGAATCGAGAACAATATCACCGGGGTTGCTGGCGATGTGGATGATGCGGGCCATCAGGCGCTCTGGCTTCGGCGTCTCGAACGCCGCCTTAGCTCCGAAAAGCTTCTCGATTTCAGCACTCGCATGCTGATTTAGAGCCACGTCATCCCAAATGCTTGGAGCAGACATTCCCTGCTTTGCCTCTGACGCGAACAACTTTCGCATTGGCGTCTTGGCTGTTCCCTTGACCCCCCAATAGAGCCTCTTCTCGGCCTGGAGCCTTTCCATTTCATCCCGGCTGTGCCGCCAGCATGTACCCTGGCGCGGAAACACTTCTTCTCCGGTATAGGGATTCGTCACGCCATAGAACAGGCTTTCGACAAATCGCCCGCCCTTGCCGTTAGCGGTGGTATCAATTTTTCTAAAAGGACCGCGCTCATCTGGTCCGTCCGGCTCCGCGAAAACGGCATATTGAGCGTTGGCCTTTTCCGTCCGCTCCATCAAATTGAAGGCCAACTCCGCTCTCGACTTCTTCGAGGTGGCTTCTTTCCGCTTGGACCAGACCAATAGGTGGTCGTGAACGAGGCCGATCTTTCGGTCGTTCGGAGGGCCGTCGCGCTTCCTCCAAGCAACATCAATGATGAAGTTATCACGGCCGAACACCTCATCGCCCATGACTCGGAAGTAGTGCGCCTCGTTGTCGTCCAGAGTGACCCAAAGACTTCCATCGTCCGTAAGAAGTTCTCTCAGCACTGCCAGACGCGGATACATCATCGAAAGCCACTGGCTATGTTCGAGCTTGTCGTCGTAGTGGCCGAAATCAGTCTTTGTGTTGTAAGGTGGATCTATGAAGATGCACTTCACGCGCCCGGCATAGAGCGGCACCAGAGCCTTCAAGGCCAGTAGATTGTCGCCCTGAATCAGCAGGTTGTCGGCATTCTCCCCAGTCACATCGCCATGCGACGACTCATGCTTCAGCAGGTGGTAGGGGACCTCCCGGGTCGCCTCCTTGGCCTGGTTCTTGTTCACCCAGTCGAGAAAGGGCATCGCTAGTTCTTATCCTTGTTGGGTGGGCCGCAGGCTGCGCGCCCGCTGGCCGACAAAGTAAACCGGATCAGTGTACGGTTCGTCGGTATTCATTGATTTAACCTGTACGATATCCTCTTGCAGCGGCGGCAGGATGTAGCGCGAGATCTTCAGCGTCCAGTCCTCGGACTTGATTTCGTCGTGACTGACCACTCGGACCGCGTCCTGCACATCGGTGAATTCGCGATACCTGCCGAGGATGTCGGCAGCGTGCTCGGGCTCCAGATAGTCTTGCGGGCGGCCCCGGCGGAATAGGCGCGAGGCATCGACAATCAGCACCTTCTTCTTGTGCTTGCCGTCGCACTGCGGCTTGTGTTCTTGTTTGGCCTTCATCGGTTACTCGAACAGCCGGTTTTGCTTGACCACGTAACCCGCTGGCTTCTTCTGCTTTTCCACTACACCTTCATCGATCAGGCGCTGCAACCATGCCTTGGCCTGCGCGCTTGAGACATCCAGCGCGGCGGCCACTTCGGCGTCTTTCATCGGCGCAATCAGTAGCCGCTGAATCGCAGTGCGTACTGCTGCGAAGAGCACTTCCGCCGGGGTCGATTCCGGCTGCGGAGATTCCTTGGCGTCGCCTATTGGTGCTACGGCCTCCGACGTGACTGACGGCTGCTCTTCAATTGCCGCAACTGGTCGTTGCGCATCTGGAACAAGGTCGGCAGGTGCCGATGACTGGCTGCCGACCTGAGGCACTGGAGCGGTGCCGAGTGGCACTGGCGACGTGGGCATGGCGTCCGCTGGCGATGGCCCGTCGTTCGAAAACAGCGAAATACCAATCTGTGAGGAGGCCGTCGGCGTCGGCATGTTGAACACCGCCTCGAACGAATCCACGTCTTTCGGGTTCGGCCAGGGAAGTGCACCTTTCCTTCGCAAAGCATCCAGTCCGGCAGAAGATACGCCGGTCGTTCGAACGAAGACGGGGACAAACTTGAGTTTGTCGAGCTGCTCGACGGCGCCCGCCCAAGTACCACCCTTGTTGAGGTCGGAACTCACCACGAGTGAGGTGTCGGCCAATGCGTAAATCAGCTTGTTTCGCTGCATGGCATTGCCGACGTTGAACCCGGCGCTCGGGTCGTAAGGCGAAATCAGCGCCAGTTGGCCATCGAGCAGCAGATTGCGGTGCTCGCGGTTCATGGTAGTCTTTTCCAGGCTGTCCGCCAGAACGCCACAGACGTTGCCACCAGCCTCCAAGGCGCCACGCATGGCGGCCTGATCGATACCTTTGGCGCCGCCTGAAATAAGCGTTCTCCCTGCCCGAGCGGCGAGCCGGCCAACTCTCATCGTGTAGTCGATGAGGGAGTCGTCCACATGACGCGACCCGACGACGGCAAGCCCACCAGAGTCCAGCAGACGCATGTCGCCACAGCCATAAATGACGGCAGGTGCGTCTTCGCGTAGCCGCGCTTTCAAGCGCCGGGGGTAATTGGCATCGGCCCGGCTGACCACCCAAATGGCACGCGCTTGCCATCGCTCGATGACTTGGCTTAGAAGGAACCCGCGCCCCAGTAATCTCTGCAACCGGCTCTCGTCAATCACCGGCTGACACGCATGCAGGATGTCAGCAGCGTCCGGCGAAACGAGATCGGCCGGTTGACGCTGGATATCGCGCAAATGACGGGCAAGGCGCTTGTATTCGCCGGGTGAAAGCAGATCGGGTGTGGAAGTGCCACGTCCAGCAATAAGCGGCGCCGTCAGCAGCAGAATCGCTTGGGTGTTGGGTGAAAGGACTGGCGTCATTCGTCGTGCCCCGTCTGTGAAAGGGCCATCGGCCAAACTGCGCCGCTACCACTCCTCCGAAGGAGCCACGCAGACACCGTCAGCGTCCAGCGCGAATCGACCATGTCATCAACCAGGAGAACTGGACCCGGTGGGATGGGCTGGCCATTAAGTGCGAGCGAGCCATCAATGTTGCGCGCCTGTTGTGTACTGTTTGCCATCGATTTCTGTTCGGGCCTTGCGTCTGTTTTCGCGATGACCATATAAAACGGCAGCCCCAACGCTGCAGCCAAACGTTGTGCAAAATTCGGCACCAAGTTGGGATGTCGGAGAGAGGGAACGCAGGTCACCCAGGTCGGCGTCGGCTGCGGATTCCACTCGTGGATCATCTTTACGCATGCAGCAACAAGGTCGTCGGAAAAATGGCCATCGTGGTATTTTCCCTGGCGAACCAAGCCGCCCCAACCGGCATCTCCCCAGACGCATAACGCTTTACCGGGCTGCGCTTGAAAATCAATGTTCGTATTACTGGCTATGCCGAACTGAGGCATCCCGCCTATTGGCCATTTTTTGCGCGGCTCGATGGGCAAGCTGGTTCGACGAAGAAATGCGACGGCGGCTTTGACCGTCTCGGTATCCACGGTTGTCGGCAGTGGCGGTAAGGCGGGTTTCGTGACGACGCTTGGATCGCCATCGAGCGCGTCGATCAAAAAGCCCATGTGCTCGCCAAACGGCAGGCTTACGTAGTCCTGCATCTCCCGGTGTTCCTCTCGCCTTAGCGCAGTGAGGCGTTCCGCTCGATCCCAAAAGCCTTCGCTCAGCGTTGCCGCCGTAAGCTGCCATTTGCTACCTTGCTTGGCGATAGGCGCTGGTGCTTCGAGGGAGAGAAGCGCAATCGTCTTGTCGACACGCCCTTTGCTCAAGTTGACTCGACTCAGCAACTCAGGGACGGACAATCCGCTGGGAGATTCTTCAAGCGCCCCCAGGACATCGGCGACTTCCTGTCGGGTTGGGAAAGCACTCCGGATAAACCAGTCAGTGATGTCCGCCTCCTCCTGGCCGCTGAGTAGCACACCGTAGGCGGAGTCCAGCGCGCGACCTGCGCGACCAACCTGCTGGTAGTAGGCGACCACCGAGCCCGGCATCTGGTAGTGAATGACAAACGCCAGGTCAGGCTTGTCATAGCCCATGCCTAAGGCCGTCGTGGCGACCAACGCCTTGACCTCATTGTTAAGCAGCGCTTGTTCAAGTTGCTCTCGACGATCACCGGTTTCGCCAGTGTAGGCCTCTACGGGGAAGCCTTGTGTCTTCAGCCATTCCGCCACTTGATTGGCGTCACGCACCGTCAGCGTGTAAATGATGCCGTGGCCTTGCAGCGTAGCAAGTCGCTCCGCCAGCCATGCAAGACGCTCGGCTTGGGTGGGCAGGCGGATCGTCTGCAAAGACAGTGAAGTACGATTGAGATCACCCCGGGACACATCGAGCTTGGGTCCAAGCACTGCAGCGAGGTCTTCCATCACCCTGTTGTTCGCCGTCGCCGTGGTGGCGAGCAGCCGGAGATTGGGCGGCAGCGTCTTGACGATGCGTTCCAGTAGTCGGTAGTGAGGACGGAAGTCGTGCCCCCAATCAGAGATGCAGTGCGCTTCGTCGATGACCAGCAAGGAAATCTGCGCGGCCATACCGGTCAGCACCTGCGTGCGAAAGCGCTCGTTTGCCAGCCGCTCGGGTGAGATCAACAAGATGTCGATTTCCCCCTTGGCCAATCTGCCCTCGACTTCTGCCCAGTCGTCCATGTTGTCGGAGTTGATCGTGGCGGCGCGAACCCCCATTCGCTCTGCTGCAGCGATCTGATTCCGCATCAGCGCCAGCAGCGGCGAGATCAACAATGCAGGGCCGGCTCCAGCTTCCCGCAGCAACTTGGTCGCGATGAAGTAAACGAAGCTCTTGCCCCACCCGGTCTTCTGCACGACCAACAAGCGGCCTTTGCCTTCGACGATATGCTGAATGGCCTCTTCCTGGCCATCGCGGAAAGTAGCGTTAGCACGCCCCGAGCCTAATCGGAGAAGCTCCAGCGCGCGTTTTGAATCGTAGGCCACGTTATAGCTCTCTCTTTTTCTTGTCAGGCGCGCGACGGGCCGGCGCCCACATAGCGTTCTTGACGTCGCACAGCGCCCGGCGCCTTCATCCAAAGTCTGATGTCGTAACCAAGCAGACTGCAGTCAGATCATCGTTTCAGTCTTGGGCGATGCCACACTTATATCAATCGGAGTTTAGGCGGCTGCCTTGTGACAATCTCAGTGGACGGGTCCCCCGAAACCACTGAAAGCCGAGTCAGCTTGAAGGTCAGGGCGTTGATTTCATCCACACTAATGCACAGATTCTTGGCAATTTCACCTCGCCCCACCCTGCGGCTCTGCAGGATGTCCAATACTTTGGTTAGCAATTGGGAGTTTTCACGCTCCATCGGCTCCGGTTCGTTTGTTCGATAGCCGTTTTTGGCAATCTCAATGCACAGATTGCGATACGTCCACTCTGTTACTTGACCTAAAGTGTTGTAGCGGTAAGCCAGTGCGGCCAGTGATACGCCCCAGTCGTGTTTAAGATTCATCAGATACCTGATTGTGAATGCTGGCGGCTTGTTTGCAACC
>Ga0310345_10006229_pt1 | contig 10445 bp, 8 predicted proteins | sample HC15DNA20500_MG_FD_204667 | JGI IMG/M metagenome (GOLD analysis project Ga0310345, IMG submission 204667) | Marine microbial communities from station ALOHA, North Pacific Subtropical Gyre - HC15-DNA-20-500_MG | ecosystem: Environmental > Aquatic > Marine > Oceanic | place: Pacific Ocean: North... | reverse complement strand
CCTCGGCGATCTGGCCCCAGCGGCGCATCTGGGTGAGGTACCATACCGCGTCCGAGTAGAAGGGATAGGTCGCGTGGTGACGGAAGAAGGTGTTGAAGTCCGGCACCTCTCGCACGTCGCCCTTCTCGTACTCGAAGGTGCCGGTCATCGAGGCGGCGATCACCTCCGCATCGGCGCCGACATAATCGGGGCGTGACAGGATCTCGACCGCCTCTTCGCGGTTGGCGTTGTCGTTCTCGTCGAGCCAGATCGCGGCGCGGATCAGCGCCTTGGTGATGGCGATGGTGGTGTTGGGATTCTCCTCGACGAACTCGGCGGTCAGGCCGAAGACCTTCTCGGGATTGTTCTTCCACAGCTCGTAATCGGTGATCACCGGCACGCCGATGCCCATGGCGACGGCCTGCTGGTTCCACGGCTCGCCCACGGCATAGCCATAGATCGTGCCGGCCTCGAGCGTGGCGGGCATCTGCGGCGGCGGCGTTACCGACAACAGCGCTTCGGCGCCGATCTGGCCGGTGGTGTTCTGCTCGGAGTAGTAACCGGGTTCGATGCCGCCAGCGGCGAGCCAGTAGCGCAGCTCGTAATTATGAGTGGAGACCGGGAAAACCATGCCCATGTTGAAGGGCTTACCCTCGGCGCGGTACTGCTCGACTACCGGCTTCAGCGCTTCCGCCGAGATCGGGTGCTGTGGGCGGCCCTCGGAATCGGTAGGAATGTTGGGCTTCATCGCCTCCCAGACCTCGTTGGACACGGTGATGCCGTTGCCGTTCAGATCCATGGAGAAGGGCGTGACGATATGCGCCTCGGTACCATAGCCGATCGTCGCGGCGAGCGGCTGGCCCGCCAGCATGTGCGCCCCGTCGAGCTGGCCGTCGATGACGCCGTCGAGCAGCACCTTCCAGTTGGCTTGGGCCTCGAGCGTGACGAACAGCCCTTCATCGATGAAATAGCCCTGCTCATAGGCCACCGCGAGCGGCGCCATGTCGGTGAGCTTGATGAAGCCGAAGGTCAGCTCGTCCTTCTCCAGCGGCAGCATCTCGGCCATGGCTGGGCCGGCAAGCAGCGTCGTGGTGGCAAGGATCGCGGTCAGTCTGGTCATGCGCGTCGCTCCGGTTTCGGGGCCCGGCGGGAGGTCCGGGCGAAAACAAAAATAGCCGCCGACACATCGCGCGACGGGTGTCGCGAAACGGTCGAGCGGCTTTGCTCCAGATCGCCCAGTCGCTGGGAGAAGTCGGTCGGTCAGGCGCCATTGCCTGCCCTACATCCCGATTTGACCGCTCCGCCCTTGTTGCCGCAAGGGCATTGCCGCACTGCGGCGGGACGGAAACGGGGCTGTCGCGGGTTTGACTAAACTTTGGTCACTCGACGCGCGAAGTGTCAAAAACGCGACTGTCGAAGAACCGGCCTCGCTGCAGGCCGGGGGCCGTGTCCCGCGACTCGGCCGAGGGCATGGCGGCGCCGGTGCCGGCGAGCATCTGGCGATAGAGATCACCGCGGAACACCTCTCGCGCGGCACGCTCCGCGCTTTCCAAATCCAGCCCGGCCCGCCGCGCCAACCGCCGCCCGATCCAGGCGGCTTGGTCGCCCCATGGGAAACCGGCCTGGTCGGGGTCGAACGCGACCAGCCGCTCGACGCGGCGCGCATCGCCACGGGCCGAGACGGTCATCCGTCCCGACAGGGCCCGATCGACCACCTCGGCGGGCATGTCGAGATATTCGGGCCGGGCCAGCACTTCGGCCGCAGCGGTGCGGCTGCCGGGCTGGGCGAGCCAGCGCCCGGCGCGCCACAGCGCCCGCATGAGCGGCGTGAAGCGCGCGGGTTCCGCCTCGCCCGCGCGCATGGCCAGCACCTTCTCGGGCGCCGCGTCCCAGATCGCGCAGCCCGGAAGCAGCAGTTCGCCGGTGCCGGTCTCGACCGCGATCGAGCCCCAGGGCTCGCCCACGCAGAAGGCGTCGATCTCTCCCGCGCCGATCGCCTCCGCCATCAGCGGCGGCGGCACGGTGCGGATCTCGACCCCGGCTTCGGGCGCGGCCGGCAGCGCGGCGAACCAATAACGGATCAGCTCGGCATGCATGGAAAAGGGGAACGGCACGCCGACCCTGAGCCCCGGGCCCGCCGCATCCAGGAGCGCCGTCCCAGCGGCGCGGGCATCGCGGAAGTCGAAACCGAAGCCCTGTCCGCGCATTCGTGATGCAAGCGCGCGGCTGACGCCGATCACGTTGCCGTTGACCGACAGCACGGAGAGCGCGTGGATCGGTGCCCCGGCCCCCCCCAGCCCCAGCGCCGTCGCCACCGGCACCGCCGACAGCATATGCGCCGCATCCACTGCACCGAAGGCCAGCATGTCGCGCGAGGCGGACCATGAGGGCGCACGATGCAGGGTAATCGCCACGCCCTCGGCCCGGGCGAATCCCATCTCACGCGCCACGATCACCGGCGCGGCATCGACCAGCGGCGTGAAGCCGACCGAAAGCGCGGGTAAGTTCATGATAGCAACCCCGCCGCGGTCACCAGCGCTTCGGCGACATCGGCGACGCGCCGCCCCTGATCCATCGCGGTGCGGCGTAGCAGCGCGTAGGCTTCGCCCTCGTCGATGCCCCGCGCCTTCATCAGGAGCCCCTTGGCCCGGTCGATCACCTTGCGCTCCTCGAGCGCGCGGCGCGTCGCGGCCAGTTCGGTGCGCATCTGCCGGAACATCTGGAACCGGGCCATCGCCGCGTCCAGCACCGGCTTGAGGCGCTCGGCCCGCAGCCCGTCGACCACATAGGCCGAGACGCCCGCCTCGATCGCCGCGCGGGTCAGCCCCTGCTCGCTTCGATCGACGAACATCGCGACCGGTCGTTCCAGCGGGCCGGAGGCCAACGCCAGCTCTTCGAGCGTGTCGCGCGAGGGGTCGGCGATGTCGATCAGCACGATGTCGGGATCCGCCTGACCGATCCGTCGGGCCAGCCCGGTCGTTTCGCGGATGACAAGGATCTCGTGATCGCCCGCGGCGCGCAGGCTCTCGACGATCAGGCGCGCCCGCTCCTGATCCGGCTCGACCACCACGATGCTCAGCCTGACGCTCATGAGCCGGGCATCAACGACGTGCAGCCAAGGGACAAGGTCCATGGTGCAGCAGGGCCGCATCGCGGGGAGCGAGAAATCTCAGCGCCTATAATTCAGGCATTCCGGTGAAGCGTCGCCCTATGCGCAGGCAAGTCCGGGGCGGGGGCATTCCAAGAACGATCTGCCCAGCCAGAACCTGCGCGACTTCCAGTGGGGACCTGTTCTCCGGCCGTGTGGCACGTGCTGCAGAGGGGACAAACAAAAACGCCCCCTCCGCGACAGCGGAGGAGGCGTTTCCGGAACAGGCGCCGAAGCGCCCGCTCTTCAACTCAGGCGAGCTGCAGATTGATAGCCGACTCGCGACCATCACGGCCGGTCTCGATGTCGAAGCTAACTTTCTGGTCGTCGCGCAGGCCGGTCAGGCCCGAACGCTCAACGGCGGAAATGTGGACGAAGACGTCCTTGCTGCCGCCATCGGGAGCGATGAAGCCGAAGCCTTTGGTGGTGTTGAACCATTTCACGGTGCCAGTGGCCATCGTGAGATCTCCTATCATGCGCTGCCCGCGGAAATGCGGCAGCCTGGCTTGGTCAGTGTCGCAACGAGGGGAACTGCAGCCGATGATGGAGAACAGTGGTCGAGGGAATAACGTTCGCATCCCTCGTATGACGACATCCTGCTTCCGAAGCAAGATGTTTCGATGAAGCCACCCTTCGCGCAGCGGATATTCGCTCGTCATCCTGTGCGGACCGATCCATGCGACATTCCTGACGCCTGTCACTTTACCGCTCCTGATCGGGGCACGCTACAAATCTGCCGTCAGCCTAGACAGAAATGCCGCACACGGTTCGACCTGCCGGCCCCTCCCATGAGCAGCAGTCCCCGTCGGTTACGCCGAGGTGGGCCGCCTTCGGGCGGCTCCGATGGGAAGCCCGGCCCGGCGCAGGGCCGAGAGCAGAAGCTCGACGGTAGCGTCGCCTTCGAGACAGCGACGCAGTTCGCGCTCCGCCCGGCTGGCGATCGCTTCGGCGGCCGCAGGGTCGGACAGGTAGCGGTCGCAGATCTCGCCCAGATCGGAGAAGTCCCACGCGCAGGGCACGTATGTCTCATGGGGGCGAAACAGATCCGGTGCCGTGCGAAGATGCCCCATGTCCGGCTTGATCAGCAGGGCGCCGCAGAGCATGACCTCGAAATCGCGCCAGCAGATCTCGCCGAATCCGAAGGGGCTGACCGAGATCCGGCTGCGCAGCATTTCGTCGTAATAGACCGGTTGCGGAACGCGGGTTTCAGGCGCGTGAACCTTGTAACGCTCGTCGAGCGCGCGGATCGCCTCGATCGCGGGGCCGCGCAGGGCTTCGATCCAGCTGCCATCCGGGATCATGGCACGGCAGGAAATATCGATGTCGCGCGGCCGTTCGATCCGTGGTCTGGCGGCCAACGTGGCGATGACGTCATCGAAAGCGATATTCCAGCCCAGCGAGATGCGGGGCACCAGCGCCGGATCGAGCCCGTCGCTGCTCGGGGTGATATCATTGCTGAAATCCGCCTTGCCGAGCTTGGCAACGTGATCGGTCAGATTGGTCTTGCCGATCCTCGGCTTCAGATAGCGTTCGGGCTCGGCGAAGACATGCTTCTTGAGCCAGACATCGCATTCGGCCAGAACCTCGGGGAACACCACACCCAGATCGTCATCGCCATCGAAATAGATGAGCGGTCGACCTCGTGGCAGCGTATGGCGGAGCTGACGTGCGATCTGCGCTGCCGTCTCGCGCGGGGTATCGAAGCCGAGCTTGAGCCCCAGCGCGTCGCATTCCGGCAGCTTTGAAGCAGCCAACGCCTGATCGAGTGGCATCCTCCGCAGGACGAGCCCGGCAGCTCGCCTCAACCGTCCTGCATGCCGCATCAGTGGTGCGATCTGCTGCTCGCTGGTGTAGGAGCTGCCATCGGTGACAATGAGAAGCCGCACCCGGGATGGGCCACCGATGCGCTGCCCGGCACCGGCCCGCACCTCGTGCAACCAAGTTGCAGCCGCGCTGTAGCGCCATCGACGCGATAGCCCCTGCCTGCCCCTTACCAAAGCGCGCTCGAAGGCTGCCGCGTCCATATTTGTCCGCCTCTGCTGATGCTGGCGTCATTCGAAAGAGGCTCTGCCGGAAGTGGTAGCGCCTAGTTCGAACGGGTTAAGCCCTATACAAAAGAACTAGTGCTAAAGTCGAATGCTTGCGCAATCATGTCGGGGATGCAGGGATGAGGGCAACCGGGCGGACGCGGGAGACATCGCGCCGTCCGGATCTCGTCATTCCGGCAGAAGCCGTGATCAACGAAGCTCGTGAAATCCGTGATTGCCCCACTTTCCCCGGGGCGACGCACCGTCGGCGATCGTAGCCCCCATGGTCTGCAGATCGGCCACGGACAAGGGCTCAAGGAAGTGCACACCGGTCTGCTTTTCGTTGGACCAGACCACCTTGGCCGGAATCTTGAGGTGCAACAGGCAGATAAGCACCAGCCTGTCGGGCTCCATTTGTGACAGCTGTCCCAGCCGCGCGCCCGTGGCGCTCACATTGATGAGCCGGGCGCGCTGGATTTCCTTGCCATATACCACCCTCAGTTCCCTGTCGGTGGCGAAACGGGGCTCACGGTATCGCATGATGAATCTTCGACCTTTCGGTGACCGAGACAGTTTCGGCCGCGGCCAAGGAATAGGAAGAGACCGGCGCGGAGGCAACGGCTACCTGCTCGGGGGAGGCCGAAGAGAACTGCCAAGCCGACGACCCGATCCGGCCAAGCAGCGCCAAGACCTCGTCCATGTGGACCGCAGGGCTGAAGTAATAGCCCTGCACCTCGGTGCAGCCCTCGCGGCGCAGTTTCTCGAGCTGGTCCAGCGTCTCGACGCCTTCAGCGGTCGTGGCCATGCCGAGGCTTGCCCCCATGCTTGAGATCGCCCGCACGATGGCCTCGGCATCGTCGTGATGCACCACGTCCTTGATGAAGGAACGGTCGATCTTGATCTTGTCGAAGGGGAAGGTGCGGAGGTAGCTCAGCGAGCTGTAGCCGGTACCGAAATCATCCATCGAGATCCGGACACCGATCGCGCGCAGCCGCTTCAGGATCGACAGCGTCAGCTCGGTATGGCGCAGCAGCACCGTTTCGGTGATCTCCAGTTCGAGACGCTCCGGCGCAAGCCCGGAGGCCTTGAGCGCGGCCTCCACTTCGGAGATCAGCGCCATCGACCGGAACTGCACCGGCGACAGGTTGACCGCGACGCGCACCCCGTCGGGCCACTGCGCCGCCATTCGGCAGGCCTCGTGCAGCACCCAAGCGCCAAGCTGGGTGATCAGCCCGATCTCCTCGGCCAGCGGCACGAATTCACCGGGGGATACCGCGCCCCGGGTTTCGTGGCGCCAGCGCAGAAGCGCCTCGAAGCAGCTAACCTTGCCGGTCTCGAGGTTGATGATCGGCTGGTAGTGGAGCTCCAGCTCGTTCTTCGCGAAGGCCGCCCGCAGATCCAGCTCCAAGGCACGCCGCTCCTGCATTCGCGCATCCATCGCCTTCTCGAAGAAACGGTAGGTGCCGCGGCCTTCGGACTTGGCGCGGTAGAGCGCGAGATCGGCAGCCTTCACCAGCTTGTCGGCGCTCCGGCCATCCGAGGGGGCAAGGGCGATGCCGATGCAGCTGCCGATGACGATCTGGTGTCCGTCGATCTCGTAGGGCTCGCTCAGCGCGTGGACGAGGCGGTCGGCGAGCTGGCCGGTCTCCTCGACCGAGGCGACGTTCTTCTCGATGATCGCGAACTCGTCGCCGCTGAGCCGCGCCACCACGCTGGACTGGCGCAGGGCGCCCTGCAGGCGTTTGCCGACCTGCTTGAGCAGCGCGTCGCCCACCGGGTGGCCCAGCGTGTCGTTGACGGCCTTGAAGTGGTCGAGGTCGAGGCAGAGCACCGCAAGCTGCTGACCACGCGGCGCCTGCAGGAGCGCCTCTTCCAGTTTCTGGCGGAAGCTGAGCCTGTTGGGCAGGCCGGTCAGGTTGTCATGCATCGCCATGTGCTCGATCTTGGCTTCGGTGCGCTTGCGTTCGGTGACATCCTCGAAGGTGGCCACCCAGCCGCCCTCTGGCATCGGCACCCGCACGACCGAGATGACCCGTCCCCCCGTGAGGGATTCGAGCGAATGCAGCGGCCGCGCGCTCCGGTTCGACCGGGTCAGGGTCTTCTCGATTTCCTTGATCCGCTGGTCCGAGTAGTTGCCCGCATCCCGGCACGCCTGCAGCACCTCGCTGATATGCATGCCTTCGGTCAGGGCACCCGTGGGCAGCCCGTAGATTGCCTCGACCCGCCGGTTGCTCATCACCAGCCGATGCGCGCCGTCGAACAGGCACAGCCCTTGCGCCATGCTCTCCAATGCGGCGTCGAGCTGATTTCGGCGGGTCATGATCTGTGCGTTGGACTGCGCGAGAAGCGCCTGGAACCGGTTCGCGAGGCTGCCGATCTCGTCACGGCGCTCGAGCACGGTGCGGGGCATTCGCGAGAGGTTGCCGGTTTCCTGAATCCGCTCCACCGCCCGGGCCAGCGAGCCGATCGGACGCAGCACCAGCCGCTGCATGGCCAGACCGGTAAGCAACATCACCGCCAGCGCGGCGGCAAAGCCGATCATCGCCGAGCGCAGGGTGGAGGTCATCACGCCCGCGCGCAGGTGCCAGTGATCCCAGGCGATGCTGATGACGCCGATCACGTCGCGGCCGCTCTGGTCACGCACCGGCGCCGAAACGAGCAGCAGATCGCCTTGCCGCCCCTCCTGCACCTCGCCCTGCTCCATCGCCGCGAGCGCCATGTCGTCGAGTTGCTGGGTCGCGACCTGCGGCCCGTTCGCCATCTCGTAGCTCGGCAGGCCACGGCCGCCGGTTTCGGACACGCGCAGCATCCTGATCCGGGCCGCCTCATGCGTCTCGCCGCCCTGCCCGAAGACGAGATCCGAATAGATGCTTTCGAGATAGCTCTCGTCACCGGCCTCGATGCCTGCCCGTGCCTGCCCCGCCGCCAGCATCGTCTGGTTGCGGCTCGCGGCCTCGGCAAGCTCGACGAGCGCGCCGAGCTTGGACGAACTCAGATGCAGGATCATCAGGCTGAACGACAGACCGAGCCCGAGCATCAGGGCTGCGAGAACCTTGAACCGCAGCGAGCGCGAGAAGGCGGGGAAATCGAATGCCATGTGACCAACGCTCCTCGGATCGGGACAGGATGATTGCGAATTGGCTCGACCGGATTGCGGCCGACTTGACGCTTCACATGCAATGAACAATGGGGCGGAAAGTTGACGCATCCTGCACAACGATGAGCCCTGCCAGCGTTTGTCGCGAAAATGCCCATGCGCGGCGCGATCACCAATGAAAGGAGACGTTGCAGGGGCATTGAGACAGGCAAGCGAGCTTCCCTACCGAGGCTCGCCAAAACTCAATATCGAGTGATCGCTCAACTACGCTCTTGCAGCGGGGCCTGAGGTTGTCATCTGCGCTAGTGACAGCGTCGGCACTGCCGACTTCGACCCATTCCCACCGGCTATGTGCCGCTTGCTTTTCGCGGCCTATCACTGGCGACACCATCAAGGATCCGACATGCCCACCCAACCGCTCCGTATCGATATCGTCTCCGACGTGGTCTGCCCTTGGTGCGTCATTGGCTACCGCCAACTGGCACGTGCCCTCGAGGCGACCGGCATGGCGCATGAAATTCACTGGCATCCGTTCGAGCTCAATCCCGACATGGCGGCTGAAGGCCAGAACATGCGCGAGCACATCATGGAGAAATACGGCAGCACGCCGGAGCAATCGGAAGAGAGTCGCATCCGCATGGCCGATCTCGGCGCCGAACTCGGTTTCGAGTTCCGCTGGTCCGAGGATATGCGGATGCACAATACGTTCGATGTTCACCAGTTGCTGCACTGGGCCGAAAGCCAAGGCCGCATGCATGATCTGAAGCAGGCGCTCTTTGCGGCCCATTTCACCCATCGGCGCAATCTTTCCGACCAGACCGTTCTGGCTGAGATTGCCGCGGAGATCGGCCTCGATCGCACGGAGGCGCTTGCCGTGCTGAATGAACAGCGCTTCGCAGCCGAAGTACGCGCGGCGGAAACGCATTGGCTGCGCCAAGGCATCCGCGGCGTGCCGGCGATGATCTTCGACAAGCGCCATCTCGTGACCGGCGCCCAAGGGGTCGAAAACTATACCCGCATCTTGGAGCAACTGGCCGAAATGCGCGGCTGAGCCCGGACCAGACGCGAAAGCGTCTGAGTGCCTTACTCGATGATCAGGCCGCCCCGTCGCGTCCCGGCCGTATCCCCGATAACCGGCTCACGCCCGCCTCTGAGGATCGAGTTGTCGTTGAACAGAGTGCGCTGGTCGATCTGCGGCGGGTCGAGCCAGTCATTCTCGTGCATCTGCCCGCTCTGCCCATAGGCAGCGAGCGCGTTGCCGTAGCAGACCTTGCGCACGGTCTCTTCGGGGATACCGCTTTGCAAAGCCAGCTGCGCGGTCTTCGGTACGCCGAGCGGGTCGGAGATCCCCCAGTCGCAGGCGCTGTCGACGATGATCCGCTCGCCGCCATATTGCTTCAGCAACTCCACCATCCGACGGTTGCCCATCTTGGTCGAAGGGTAGATCGAGAAGCCGGCCCAGTAGCCGCGCTGCAAGGTCTCTGCCACGGTCTCCTCGTTGTTGTGATCGATCACCACCATCGAGGGATCGAGGCCATGCTCCTCAATGACATCCATCGAACGGGAGGTGCCGCGCTTCTTGTCGCGATGCGGCGTGTGCACCATCACGGGCAGGTGCAATTCCTTGGCCAGTTCGAGCTGCGCCCGGAAATATTTGTCTTCGAGCGGGGTCTGCTCGTCATAGCCGATCTCGCCGATGGCCACGACGCCTTCCTTGAGCGCGAAGCGCGGCAGCCAGTCCATCACGCCTTCCGCCAACTCCTCGTTGTTGGCCTCCTTGGAATTGAGCCCGATGGTGCAGTAGTGCCGGATGCCGAACTGCCCGGCGCGAAACCGCTCCCAACCGACGATCGAAGACAGGTAGTCGACATAGGTCCCGACGAAGGTGCGAGGCTGGCCGGTCCAGAAGGCGGGCTCGATCAGCGCCACGATGCCGGCCGCGGCCATCGCCTCGTAATCATCGGTGGTGCGGCTGATCATGTGGGCATGCGGGTCGATATACATCAGGCGGCCTCCTCCAGGCGATTCCAGTCCAAGCGCCCGGCCGCGATCTCCTCGGCCTCGGCCCGGCCCTCTAGCAACTGTCGCGCCTCGGGTGCGGGCGAGGCTGCAAGCGCCAGCGCAGCGCCACGCGCGCCTGCCCCGCCCTCGGACAGCGCGCGCTCCAGATCGGAGAGCGCCGCCTCGTCCTGCG
>Ga0310345_10006225_pt1 | contig 10448 bp, 14 predicted proteins | sample HC15DNA20500_MG_FD_204667 | JGI IMG/M metagenome (GOLD analysis project Ga0310345, IMG submission 204667) | Marine microbial communities from station ALOHA, North Pacific Subtropical Gyre - HC15-DNA-20-500_MG | ecosystem: Environmental > Aquatic > Marine > Oceanic | place: Pacific Ocean: North... | reverse complement strand
AGGCTCCAAGGGTTCATGAAGACGTCGGGACGGCGGGCCTTCAGGCCCCGTGCCGACGCGCGGACTCCCCGCCGGGAAGCCGGGGCCGGCCGCGGATCGGGGCCGCGGCCGGCGGGTCAGGCCGGGACCGGCCTCAGGAGGGGTCGACGGCACGCAGCTCGAGCGACTCGAGGCCGACCGCGAGGCCGTAGCCCTCCTTGCCGGAGACCGAGAGCGGCTGCAGCGAGATCGCGTCGGACTCGCCGCCCACCAGCACCCGCACGCCCGCGCCGTACTTCACCGACACGTCCGCCGAGGCGCCCACGTACTCGCCGTCCATCATCGTGGGGTTGAACTTCTCCTGGGAGGTCAGCACCGCCCACTTGATCACCTCCTGGTCGGTGGTCGACAGATCCACGCCCCACTTGGTGATGTTCGCCACATAGGTCCCGTCGAACTGGTCGTCCTGCGCGTCCAGGGTGCACATGTACTCGGTCTTCGAGCGGATGATGTCGTTGTCCTTGGCGGTCAGGTCGCAGGTCAGCACGCCGACTTCGACGGCCGCTTCGCGCTCGTTCGCCTGGCCCGCGGCGAGCGCGGGGGCGGAGACCGCCGCGGCGGCGGTCAGGGCGAGGGCGGAAAGGCCGGCGATCTTGCGGGTGATCATGGTGTCCTCCGTTGTTCGTTCCCGGGCGCAGCCTGTTGCGGCGCGCCTCGCTCCAAGAGATGGGAGAGCGTCCCGCGCCTTCAACGCGGTTCGCAACAACACCCCGACTTCGCCCCGATTTGGGCGGCCCGGCCCCAATTCGCGCGGAATCCGCGTCGCGACTTGATGAGGCCGGCGCCGGTCTTCCCCCGCGGGCGCCGGCGGCCGCGCGTGCGGGGCGCCTTGAAATCCGGCGCGCAGGGCGCCATACCCCCGGCACGCGACGCGCAGGGGCGCGCCGCGGCGATCCCTGTTTGCTGCTCCGGAGATGGCATGGCCAAGGAAGAGACTCTCGAATTTCCCGGGGTCGTTGTCGAACTTCTGCCGAACGCGACCTTTCGGGTGAAGCTCGAGAACGGCCATGAGATCATCGCCCATACCGCAGGCAAGATGCGCAAGAACCGCATCCGCGTGCTGGCGGGCGACAAGGTCCAGGTGGAGATGACGCCCTACGACCTGACCAAGGGCCGCATCACCTACCGCTTCAAGTAACACGATGACCGCCGACCCCGCCCCTGCGCCGCAGGCGCCAGGCGCGGACGGGCCGGCGGCCGATCCGGCCCCCCGCGCGGCCCCGCGCCTCGTGCTGGGCTCGGCCTCGCCGCGCCGGCTGGCCCTGCTCGCCTCGATCGGGATCGTCCCCGACGCGGTGATCCCCGCCGACATCGACGAGACCCCCCGCAAGGACGAGGAGCCTCGGCCCTACGCCCTGCGCCTCGCGCGCGAGAAGGCGAAGGCGGTGGCCGAGGGGCGGCCCGAGGACCTGGTGCTCGCCGCCGACACCGTGGTCGCCGCCGGCCGGCGGATCCTGGGCAAGCCCGCGGACGCGGCGGAGGCGCATCGCTTCCTCAGCCTCCTGTCGGGCCGCCGCCACCGCGTGATCACCGGCGTCGCCCTGCGCCGCGGGGGGCGCGAGTGGACCCGCCGGGTCGAGACCCAGGTCCGCTTCAAGCGCCTGTCGGACGCCGAGATCTCGGCTTATCTGCGCTCGGGCGAGTGGCGCGGCAAGGCCGGCGGCTACGCCATCCAGGGCATCGGCGCCGGCTTCATCCCCGCCATCAACGGCAGCTACACCAACGTGGTGGGCCTGCCCCTGGTGGAGGTCGCGAACCTCCTGCAGGGCGCGGGCCTGCATGTCTCCTGGGAGGGACCCCCCGCATGAAGGGCCGCGCCGTTCTGATCCTCGAGGACGAGCCGAAGTGGCCCGCCCTCGCCGCCCTGATGGTCGACGGGCGGATCGAAGACCTGATGATCGACGCGCCCGAGGCCGACCCCGCGCCGCGCCTCGAGGCGGTGCATCTCGCCAAGGTCATCCGCCGGGTCGAGGCCATCGGCGCCCTCTTCCTCGACCTCGGCGACGGCCGCGAGGGCTTTCTGAAGGCCCCCCGAAAAGCCCGTCCGGGCGAGAAGCTGCTGGTGCAGGTCGCCCGCCATGCCGAGCCCGGCAAGGCGACCCCGGTGACCGACGAGCCGCTCTACAAGGGCCGCTACGCGATCCTCACGCCCCATGCGCCCGGCATCAACGTCGCCCGCCGCGTGCGCGACGAGGACGAGGCCGCCCGCCTGCGCGTCATCGCCGAGGAGGCGCTGGACGAGGCCGGCCTCGGCGCCGAGGCCCTGGGCGAGGCCGCCCCCGGCGCCATCCTGCGCTCCGCCGCCGAAGGCGTGGACGAGGACGCCATCCACGACGACGTGGCCGCGCTCGCCGAGCTCCTCAACGCCGCCCGCGCCGCCGAGGCCGAGGGCGGCGATCCCGGCGAGGTCGTCGCCGCCCCCGACGCCGTGACCCGCGCCTGGCGCGACTGGGTCGACCCCGAGCCCGACGAGGTGATCCGCGGCGACCTGCGCCTGTGGGACGACCTCGGCGCGCTCGACCAGCTGGGGGCGCTGCTGCGGCCGCGGGTGAACCTGGGCACGGACGCCTGGATGATGGTCGAGCCGACCTCGGCCCTGACCGCGGTCGACGTGAACACCGGCGGCGATTTCTCGACCGCCGCGGGGCTGAAGGCCAATCTCGCCGCTCTGGCCGACCTGCCCCGCCAGCTGCGCCTGCGGGGCCTCGGCGGGCAGATCGTCATCGACCTCGCGCCGCTCTCGAAGCGGGACCGCAAGCAGGCCGAGACGGCGCTGAAGCGGGCGCTGCGCGAGGATCCGGTCGACACCCAGGTGCTCGGCTGGACCCCGCTGGGCCATATCGAGCTGACCCGCCGGCGCGAGCGTCGGCCGCTCGCCGAGCTGCTCCCCCGCGACTTCGCCTGACGCCGGGGGGCCTGCCGCCCCTGCCCCCGGCGGCCCGCCCCGCCCCAGCGCCCTGCGCGCCCTGACTTCGCGGGGGTTGCTTCCCGCGCCCGTCGGCGCGAGGCTCCCGCCGCCGCAACCGGAGCCCGCCCATGCCCTGCCCCATCTGCCGCAAACCCACCGTCCAGGCCTACCGCCCGTTCTGCTCCAAGCGCTGCGCCGACGTGGATCTGGCGCGCTGGCTGAACGGCGCCTACGCCATTCCCGCCGCCGAGGAGGACGACCCCGACGCCGAGGACGCGGCCCTCCTTCCGCCCCGTGACGCGACGTCCTGAGCGCCGCCCGACAAAAAGCGCCGGAGGCTCTTGCCAGCCCCTCCGCCATTCGATATCTCCCCCCTCGCGCCGCCAAGACGGCGCCCCGCCCGGGTAGCTCAGTTGGTAGAGCAGCGGATTGAAAATCCGCGTGTCGGTGGTTCGAATCCGCCCCCGGGCACCACTTCCCCCCTCGCAGAACAGACGCCGCTTCGCCGGGCAGCCGCGCGACGCAGCCGCATTTCTTCGCTTGCCAAACATACCAACCAGTCGGTATCTTTCCTCCAGCCGCAAGGAGAGCCGCATGCCCGACGCCCCCGCCCCTCGCCCCGCCCGCATCCGCCGCGGCGACGCCCGCCCGGCGCTGCTGGACGCGGCGCTGAGCGTGTTCCGCGCGCAGGGCTACGCAGGCACCTCGGTCGACGACCTGTGCCGCGCGGCGGGGGTCACCAAGGGCGCGTTCTTCCACCACTTCGCCTCCAAGGAGGCGCTCGCCGTCGCCGCCGCCGACCACTTCGGACGCATGGCCGACGGGCTCTTCGCGCAGGCGCCGTTCCGCGCCCTGCCCCGCGCCGCCGACCGCGTGCTGGGCTACGTCTGCCTCCGCGCCGCCCTCATGCAGGGCCCGATCGAGAGCTGGACCTGCTACGCCGGGACCCTGACGCAGGAGGTGTGGGCCTCCCACCCCGCGATCGGGGAGGCGGCGGCGGCCGAGATCCTGGGCCATGCCGAGCGGCTCGAGCCCGACTTCGCCCGGGCCCTGGCCGACGCCGGCGAGGACCCGGCCGAGGCCGCGTCCCTCTCGCGCCACGTGCAGGCCGTCCTGCAGGGCGCCTTCGTGCTCGCCAAGGCCGCCGGGGACGCCGCCCCTGCGCGGGAGAGCGCGGCCCACCTGCTCGCCTATCTCGCCGGCCGCTTCGGGACCTCCGTCCCCGAGATCCCGCCGGCGCCGTTCCAGGGAGGAACATCATGACCCAGCCGTCCCTTTCGGGGGTGATCCCCTACATCGGCCTGAACGGCCGGGCCGCGGAGGCCTCGGCCTTCTGGACCCGCGCCTTCGGCGCGACCGAGGTGGCGCGCATGCCCGCCGAGGAGCCCGACCGCCTGATGCACCTGCAGGTGGAGATAAACGGCGGCGGCCTGATGGCCTCGGACATGAGCGACCCCTCCGCCCCGCCCCAGAGCCCCCAGGGCTTTCACCTGCAGCTGGTGGTCGCCGACGCCGACGCCTGGTGGTCCCGCGCGCTGGAGGCGGGATGCGAGGTGCGCGTGCCCCTGCAGACCATGTTCTGGGGCGACCGCTGGGGCATGGTCGCCGACCCGTTCGGCCTGCTGTGGGCCGTGAACGAACCCGCGAAGGGAGCGGCCTGATGCCCGAGATCCTCGACGTCGCCACGTCCGGCCGCGAGCTCGCGATCCGTCGCCGTCTCGCCGCCCCCCGCGCCGCCGTCTGGCGCTGCTGGACCGAGCCGGCGCTGCTCGAGCCCTGGTTCTGCCCGAAGCCCTGGCGGGTCACCGACGTGGCGCTGGACGTGCGGCCCGGGGGCGCCTCCTCGATGATCATGCGCGGCCCGGACGGCGAGGCGTTTCCCAACGAGGGCGTGTACCTGGAGGTGGTTCCTCAGACGCGCCTGGTGTTCACCGACGCCTTCCGCGCCGGCTGGGAGATCGCCGAGTCCCCCCTCTTCGTCGGCCTGATCGAGCTGGAGGACGCGCCGGGCGGCGGCACGCTCTACACCGCCCGCGCCCGGCACTTCACCGACGAGGGCAAGGCCGGCCACGAGGCGATGGGCTTTCACGAGGGCTGGGGCATCGCCGCCCAGCAGCTTGAAGAGTTCGCCGCAACCCTATGACGTTCCTGCGCTCCGGCGGCGCCCGCTCCGGGGCGCCGGCGTCGCTTGCCCCTCCGGAGGTCCCGATGACCGACCGCATCCGCCCCTGCCTGTGGTTCGAGCGCGACGCCGAACCGGCGGCGGCCTTCTACGTCTCGCTGCTGCCAAACTCCCGCATCACCCAGGTCGCGCGCACGCCCGAGGGCGGCCGCGGCGACCCGGGCTCGGTCCTGATGGTGGCCTTCGAGCTCGACGGCCGCCCCTTCCAGGCGCTGAACGGCGGGGTCGCGTTCCCGTTCTCCGAGGCCGTCTCCCTCTCCGTCGCCTGCGCCGACCAGGCCGAGATCGACCGCCTGTGGGCGGCGCTCGCCGAGGGGGGCGCGCCGCAGCGCTGCGGCTGGATCAAGGACCGCTGGGGCCTGCCCTGGCAGATCGTGCCCGAGGAGATGGGCGCGCTGATGTCGGCGCAGGACCCGGCCGCCGCCGCGCGGGTCATGGCGGCGTTGACGCCGATGGTGAAGATCGACCTCGAAGCCCTTCGGCGGGCGCACGCGGGGGGCTCTTGACCCCGGCCGCCGCCTCCGCTCCTGCTGGGGGCGGGAGCGAGGAGACCGGATGACGGACGTGTTCGACGCGGCCACGCGCTCGCGGACCATGGCGGCGGTGAAGGGGCGCGACACCTCGCCGGAGCTGCGGCTGCGAAAGGCGATGCATGCCATGGGCTTGCGGCATCGTCTTCAGGCGCGGTCGCTGCCGGGGCGCCCCGATCTGGTCTATCCGCGCTTCCGCGCCGCGGTCTTCGTGCACGGCTGCTTCTGGCACCGCCACCCGGGCTGTCCGCGCGCCACCACGCCCGCCACGCGCACCGACTACTGGCTGCCGAAGTTCGCGCGCAACGTCGCCCGCGACGCCCGCGCGCTGGAGGACCTCCGCGCGCTGGGCTGGCGCACGGCGGTGGTCTGGGAATGCGCGCTGACCGTGCGCCGCGCGCCCGCCACGGCCGAGGCGCTGGCCGCCTGGCTGCGGGGCGAGGCGCCCGCGCTGGAGCTCCCCTGACCTCTCAGGACCGCCCGGCAAGCCCTTGCGGCGTCAGCGTTGCGTGAGGGTCCGGCGCACGGCCTCCCGCCAGCCCTCGATCTTCCGGGCGCGGTCCTCGTCGGGCATCTTCGGCTCGAACCGGCGGTCGAGCTCCCAGCTCTCGGCGAATTCCTCCATGCCCGGCCAGACCCCGGCCTTCGACCCCGCGAGCCAGGCCGCGCCGAGCGCCGTCGTCTCCAGGATCTTCGGCCGGTCCACCGGCGCGTCGAGCATGTCGGCGAGGAACTGCAGCGCCCAGTCCGAGGCGGTCATCCCCCCGTCGACCCTCAGCACCGTGTCCGCTTCCCCCTCCGGCCAGTCGCGGCGCATCGCCTCCAGCAGGTCGAGGGTCTGGTAGCCCACGCTCTCCAGCGCCGCGCGGGCGAGCTCCGCGGGCCCCGTCGCGCGCGTCAGCCCATGGATCGCGCCGCGCGCGTCCGGGTCCCACCAGGGCGCGCCGAGGCCGGCGAAGGCCGGCACCAGATAGACCGACTGATGGGGATCCGCCGCCTCCGCCAACGCCTGGGTTTCAGAGGCTTCGCGGATGATCTTCAACCCGTCCCGCAGCCACTGCACCACCGCGCCGGCGATGAAGATCGAGCCCTCCAGCGCATAGGTCGTCTTGCCGTCGATCCGATAGGCGATGGTCGAGAGCAGCCGGTTCTCCGACAGCACCGGCCGCTCGCCGGTGTTGAGCAGCGCGAAGCAGCCGGTCCCGTAGGTCGACTTCAGCATCCCCGGCCGGAAGCAGGCCTGGCCCAGGGTCGCCGCCTGCTGGTCGCCCGCCACCCCGAGGATCGGGATCGGCGCGCCGAACAGGTCCGCCCGCGCCATCCCGAAATCGGCATTCGAATCAAGCACCTCCGGCAGCAGGCTCTCAGGGATCCTCAGCAGCTTGAGCATCTCCTCGTCCCACTTCTGCTCATGGATGTTGTAGAGCAGCGTGCGCGAGGCGTTGGTGGCGTCGGTGGCATGCACCTCGCCCCCCGTCAGGTTCCAGATCAGCCAGCAGTCGACGGTGCCGAAGGCGAGCTCGCCCGCCTCCGCCCGCTCCCGCAGCCCGTCCTGGTCGAGCATCCACGACAGCTTCGTGCCGGAGAAATAGGGGTCCAGCAGCAGGCCCGTGCGCTCGCGGGCCATGTCCTCGTGGCCCTCCTCCTTGAGCGCATGGGACATCTCGGCGGTGCGCCGGTCCTGCCAGACGATCGCGGGGGCGACGGCTCGGCCGGTCTTGCGGTCCCACAGCACCACCGTCTCGCGCTGGTTGGTGATGCCGATGGCCGCGATCTCGCCCGCGCGCACGCCCGCGCGCTCCATCGCCTCGCGGCAGGTGGCGGCGGTGGTGGACCACAGGTCGGAGGGGTCGTGCTCGACCCAGCCCGAGCGGGGGAAATGCTGGCGGAACTCCTCCTGCCCGGTGGCGACCACCGCGCGGTCCTCCCCGAACAGGATCGCCCGCGTCGAAGTCGTTCCCTGGTCGATGGCCAGAACGTAGCCCATCCGCGCCTCCCTGCGTTTCTTCGCAAGGAAGACTTGCAGCCGATCCGCGGCCCGGCAACCCCCCGGACGGCGAAGCGCGCGCCCCGGAGAGCCGGGCGGCCAATCCTCGGGTTGCCTCCCGCCCGGCCGCCGTCTACGCAGGCCGGAGCCCATTCCGTCCACCTCCCGCAGGAGACCGCCCGCCCATGACCGACATCCGCGAAATCCCCGGCTGGACGGTGGAGACGCTGCACGAGGACCATGCCCAGGCCCTGCGCGAGACCGCGCTGCTCTACGACAGCGAGACCGAGCACCAGCGCCTGCGCGTGTTCCGCAACCCCACCTTCGGGCGGATCCTGACGCTGGACGGCGTGGTGCAGGTGACCGAGGGCGACGAGTTCATCTACCACGAGATGATGACCCACGTGCCGGTCCTGGCCCATGGCGCGGCGAAGCGGATCCTGATCATCGGCGGCGGCGACGGCGGCATGGCCCGCGAGGCGCTGCGCCACAAGACCGTGGAGCACGTGACCATGGTCGAGATCGACGCGGGCGTGGTCGAGTTCTCCAAGACCTACATGCCCGCGATCTCCGACGGGGCCTTCGACGACCCGCGCCTCGACCTGCAGATCGCCGACGGGGCCGAGTTCGTGCGCCGCGACCTGCCGGGCTACGACGTGATCATCGTCGACTCGACCGATCCCATCGGCCCGGGCGAGGTGCTGTTCACCGACACCTTCTACGGCCAGGCCCATCGCCTGCTGAACGAGGGCGGCATCCTGGTCACCCAGAACGGCGTGCCCTTCCTGCAGGGGCAGGAGCTGACCAACACCATGCGCGCCTTCAAGGCCCTGTTCGCGGACTGGACCTGCTACATGGCGACCATCCCCACCTATGCCGGCGGGCCGATGGCCTTCGGCTGGGGCTGCAAGGGCGAGGCGCGCGCCACGCCGCCGGCCGCCCTCGCGCAGCGCTTCAAGAAAGCGGACATAACCCCGCGCTATTATACGCCCGAGGTTCACGTCGCCGCCTTCGCGCTGCCCCGCTACGTGCTCGACCTGATGCCCTGAGCCCCCGGCTCTTGCGCGCAGGTCCGGGCCGGGCGAGGCTGGCCGGGACGGCGCGCAAGCCGCCGCGGGAGGATGCATGGAAGGCGCCGGAGCAGGGCTCGCCGCGATCGCCGACGCCGGAGCGGGCGTGGGCCGGGTCCCTGCGCTGCTCTCGGGGGCCGAGCCGGGGGAGGCGCTCTCGGGCGCGCTCTCCCTGATCGTCTCCCTCGATCCGCTGCTGGGGGAGATCGTGGCGCGCAGCCTGGCGGTGGCGCTCTGCGCGGCGGGGGCGGCCTGCGCGCTGGGCCTGCCGCTGGGCGCGGCGCTGGCCTTCGCCTCGGCGCCGGGGCGGCGGGCGCTGGCGGGGCTGCTTTCGGCCCTCGCCTCCCTGCCGCCGGCCTGCGTGGGGGTCGCCGCGGGCCTCGCGCTCGCCGCCGCGCCGCCCGCCGGGGCCGCCCTGCTGGGCACGCCCGCGGCGCTGGCGTTGGCCCAGGCGCTGCTGGCCTTTCCGGTGGCCGCCTCCCTCGCCTGCGCCGCGGTCTCGGCCGAGCGGCGGACCCATGCCGCCACCCTGCGGGCGATGCGCGTCTCCCGCCTCTTCGCGCTGGGCACCCTGCTGGCGGAGGCGCGCCCGGCCCTGGCGGCCGCCGCCGTCGCCGCCCTCTCCCGCGCGCTGGCCGAGACCGGGGCCGCGCTCGCCGTGGGCGGGGCGCTCCCGCACCGCACGCAGTTGATGAGCACGACCGCCGCCCTCGGCCCCGGCGGCGCCGTGGCCGAGCCGGCGCGGGCCCTCGCCCTGACCCTGGCGCTGGCTCTCACGCTGGCGGCGCTGGCGCTGCTCCTGCATCTCGCCGCCGCGCTGCTGCGCCCGGAGGCGGAGGCGCCGGCCCATGCCTGAGCATCCCAGGATCGTCCCCTTCCCCGGCCCGCGGCGCACGGCGCCGCCGCCCCTGCCCGAGCCGCCGCCCGCGCTCGACGGCGCGGTGGTGCTGCGCGCCGGCCGCCGGGTGCTGGACGGGCTGACCCTGCGCCTGCCGGGGCGGGGGGTCACCGCGCTGCTGGGCCCGCGCGGGGCCGGCAAGGGCCTGGCGCTGGAGGCGCTGGCGGGACTCGCGCCGCTCGATCTGGGCGAGGTGCACGCCCTCGCCCCCGCCACGGCCCTGGTGCCGCGCGGGGCCCGTCTGCTGCGCCGCTCGGTGCGCGCGAACCTCGAGCATGCGCTGGTCGCCGCCCGGGCCCCGCGGCGCGAGCGGGCGGACCGGATCGCGGCGTTGCTCTCGCTCGCCGCGCTCGCCCCCCTCACCGAGCGTCCGGCCCTGTCCCTGCCTCCCGGCGAGGCGCGTCGCCTGGTCGTCGCCCGGGCGCTCGCCGCGAGCCCGCGGCTCCTGCTTCTCGACGAGCCGGAGGAGGGGCTCGACCCCCGCGCGGCCGCCGAGCTGGAGGCGATGCTCCGCCGCGCCGTGGCCGAGGAGGTGGAGGTGGTCGTCGCCACCTGCGATCCGCTGCAGGCCGCGCGCCTCTCCGAGCGCACGATCTTCCTCCACCGCGGCCGCGACCACGAGACGGCCCCCACCGCCGAGCTTCTCGCCCGCCCCGCCTCCGACCCAGCCCGCGCCTGGCTCTCCGGCCAGCTCCTCCCCTGACCCCGCGGACCCGGCCCGCCCCATCCAGGCGCCCCGGCGCGACGCCGGCCATGCCTCGCAAAGCGCCTGTTCTCCGGAGCCGTCTCTCGCGGATGCCGGAAAGAGCGACTCGCCCCCGCCGGTCAAGGATC
>Ga0310345_10006224_pt1 | contig 10448 bp, 6 predicted proteins | sample HC15DNA20500_MG_FD_204667 | JGI IMG/M metagenome (GOLD analysis project Ga0310345, IMG submission 204667) | Marine microbial communities from station ALOHA, North Pacific Subtropical Gyre - HC15-DNA-20-500_MG | ecosystem: Environmental > Aquatic > Marine > Oceanic | place: Pacific Ocean: North... | reverse complement strand
TGTGAAACTTGGTAACTCCATTGGTTATACTAACGCCGGCACGGTGGAATTTTTGGTTACGGCCCAAGGTCAAATTTATTTTTTGGAAATGAATACACGACTACAAGTCGAACACGGAGTAACGGAACTGGTAACAGGATTAGATATAGTAGAACTTCAGTTAAAAGTGGCTGCGGGGGAAAGTTTAGGCTTACAGCAAGACGACATCAATCTAAAGGGCCATGCTATACAAGCTAGAGTATACCCAGAAGATCCAGTCACATTCATGCCGAATTTAGGAAAGATAACGGATGTGAACCTCCCGTGCGGTAAAAACGTACGGATAGACACTGCAATTGGCAATAACTACGAAGTTACGCTACACTATGAACCGTTGTTGGGGAAAATTTTAAGCTGGGGAACTAACAGAGAAGAGGCGACCCATAGGCTAGAAACCGCATTACTGGAATTGAGAATAAACGGCATTACGTGTAACGCGGAGTTACTACGCAAGATACTTAAATATCCCGAGTTTGTGAAATCAGTCCACCATACCGGAACTCTGGCCCAACTATTAAACGAACCTCTAAACCAGCGAAAATCCAAGGATTCGGATCAAACTATGGGTCATTCTAATAAAGCCCAATCTAATGCAAAAGTAGCCGCTGCAATCGGAACAGCTGTTGCATTGTCCTTGAAAAACTCCGCATCCACCGCAAGCAGGCCCCCAAGCTCCTGGCGGTCCCATGGGTTGCAAGAACAAATGCTCTCTCATCCTATTGGGAGCAGAGGGTGGCGTTAAATAGAATCCGTATTAAAGTTGATGACCAGTGGTACAACGTTGAGATCGAAGATATAACTGCCACACCTATTGAAGTACGTGTTAACGATGAAACCTTCTTCATAGAAATCGAGGCCATACCACAAGAAAGAACATCTAATGTTAGAAGAACTAGATCAGTAGAAATAGAAGGTCATCCCGTTGTATCCCGTTACACAGAATCCCAACAGTCTCCTAATGAAAATATACTCCGTTCACCCATGCCAGGCAGAGTAATGTCAATTAATGTTAGACCTGGTGACACAGTTTACGAAGGTGATGAAGTTTGCGTAGTAGAAGCAATGAAGATGGAGCAAAGTATCCGAGCTCCTAGGGCCGGCATAATCAAAGAAATCCACGTCCAGCCGTTAGATTCCGTGAACGCTAATGACCCATTAGTCGAATTAGAATAGTTTAAGCCAGCATCCAATTAATTAACTGACCGGATCACAAACACGCTGCGTACCCATATTTGTAACTCCAAAGATGGTAGAATTAAAGCGTTAATCCCCAACTAAGGTGCGTACAATGCCCCAGGAGTTCATCCACATCAAGGGTGCACGAGAGCACAATTTAAAGAATATAGAGCTCACAATTCCTCGAGACAAATTGGTGGTTATCACTGGTGTTTCGGGATCAGGTAAAAGCTCATTAGCCTTCGACACGATCTACGCAGAAGGCCAACGACGTTACGTAGAGTCCCTTTCAGCATACGCCAGGCAATTCTTGGGACTTATGGATAAACCGGATGTAGATTACATTGAAGGACTCTCGCCCGCCATATCCATAGACCAAAAAGGTGTCTCTCATAATCCTAGGTCTACTGTCGGAACAGTCACCGAGATTTATGATTATTTAAGGCTGCTGTATGCAAGAGTAGGCGTGCCCCATTGCCCCAAATGCAATAAACCAGTAGAACGGCAAACCGTTCAACAGATCATAGATTCGATTTTAAGCCTACCAGAAGACAGCAGAATAACTTTGCTAGCACCTAAAATCCGTAGGAAGAAAGGAGAGCATAAAGAAGTTTTTGCTTCTGCTAGAAAATCTGGGTTCGTCAGAGTACGGATCAATGGTGAAATCCGTCAATTAGATGACCTGGACGATCTCAATTTAGACCAACGCAAATGGCATTACATTGACATAGTAGTGGATCGCCTTATTATAAGACCCGAAACAGAACACACCCGAGTTTCCGAATCCGTAGAAACGGCCCTGGCGGAAGGAGAGGGCTTGCTTCATGTGCATCAAGAGGGCAAAGAAGAACTAGTATTTTCTGAACAATTTGCGTGCATGCAATGCGGAACAAACCTACAAGAAATCGAACCACGAACTTTTAGTTTCAATAGCCCCCATGGTGCCTGCTCAAATTGTACGGGACTGGGTTACAAATTAGAATTTGATCCAGATCTTGTCATCCCGAACAAAAATCTTTCATTAATCGAGGGGGCAGTAGTGCCCTGGACTCGATCAGGTCCATCAAACAGTTGGTATTTAAGCCTAATGGGTTCTGTAGCCTCTGCAAACGGGTTTTCTGCGAAAACTCCAGTCAAAGACTTGAAGAAGGATCAAATAGATTTGATTCTTTACGGTAGTTCAAAGCAGCCAATTACTATCAGACACCGGACTCACCGCGGCCGGAATTATAGCTGGGACACCAATTATGAAGGAGTAATTTCTAATTTAAACCGTCGCTATAAAAACACGGAATCGGACCACACCAGGCAAGAAATTGAAAGATACATGGCAGCTAAGCCATGTCCTAGCTGCCAAGGGAAACGCCTAAAACCGGAAGCACTTGCAGTCAAAGTCTGTGGTATAGGGATAATGGATGTCTCTGCTAAAAACATAGGAAATGGATTGAGCTGGGTTAGACAAATTGATCCGGATTCCCCTTTACCTACCGACGGTCCGGTATTGTCCCAAAGAAATAAAATAATAGCCAATCAGATTCTTAAGGAAATTGAAGGTAGATTAGAATTTTTAGACAATATTGGTCTGGATTATCTGACTATGGACCGAACAGCTCGGACTTTATCAGGCGGTGAAGCCCAGAGGGTTAGGTTGGCCACGCAAATAGGGTCGGGCTTAACAGGTGTACTATATGTATGCGATGAGCCAACAGTTGGGCTGCATCCTCACGACGACCAGCGATTAATAGATACTTTGCTAAATCTCCGAGACATGGGCAATTCTGTGATAGTAGTCGAACATGATGAATCAATGATGAGAAACGCAGATCACATAATCGACATGGGGCCAGGTGCGGGTGAACACGGCGGTAACGTGGTCGCCATTGGCGTGTTGGATGAAATAATGGCCAACAAAAATTCATTGACCGGTCAATACCTAAGTGGTGAAAAAAGCATTCCTCTACCTCCAAAACGCCGCGCTCCGAAGGAAGATGAAATTAAAATAATCGGTGCATATGAAAATAATCTGCAAAAAGTGGACGTGACCATACCCCTGGGAGTACTGACATGTGTCACCGGTGTCTCCGGCTCTGGCAAAAGCACTTTAGTTTACGAGATTTTATATAAAAGAATGGCCCAGATACTTAACAGAAGCAGGGATCTACCAGGTCACCATAAAGAAATTCTGGGTCTAGAACACATCGACAAAGTAGTAAACATTGACCAGTCACCTATTGGCAGAACCCCTCGCAGTAACCCTGCAACATACACTGGTGCATTTACACCAATTCGGGAGTTATTCGCTAATCTACCAGAGGCGAGAGTACGAGGTTACAAACCTGGACGTTTTTCCTTTAATGTCAAAGGAGGAAGATGCGAGGCTTGCCAAGGCGCTGGTTACAACCAAATTGAAATGCAATTCCTCCCAGATGTTACGGTTCCCTGTGAGATATGCCAGGCAAAAAGGTACAACAGGGAGGCGCTTGAAGTAACCTTACGGGGAAAAAGCATAGCCGATGTATTGGATATGACTGTCGAACAGGCACTCAGTTTTTTCTGGAACATTCCAAGAATTCGTTCTAAATTGGAAACTTTAAGCGACGTCGGTCTTGGGTATATCCGATTGGGACAACCAGCCACCACTCTGTCAGGAGGAGAAGCCCAAAGAGTAAAATTAGCCACTGAACTCTCTAAGAGAGCCACTGGTCGAACGTTTTATCTATTAGACGAGCCGACTACCGGCCTTTCATTTGAGGACTGTGCGGCTCTTATGCGAGTGTTACATAGGCTCGTGGACAATGGAAATACAGTATTACTAATAGAACACCACTTAGACCTCATTAAGAATGCTGACTGGATAATTGATTTAGGACCAGGAGCAGGGAACGCCGGCGGACGGCTAATAGGGGAAGGTTCTCCTGAGCAATTAATATCAAATCAAAAATCACATACTGCCCGATACCTTCGAGCCAAACTAGATAAAGGGAGCCCAGTTAACCTGGTTCCAACACTATGAAGTTAACGAGCCAATATTTCAATGTAATCTTTGTAACGGAAATTATGTTTTGTTAAAATAGCAAACACTAATACAAAATAAGTGAGGACGATTATGCCTCTTCATTACGATGGTCAAATTCAGATAACGAAAATAAATATGGGACCCTATAACAATAATGGCTACATAGTTGCTTGCGCAGACACCAAGGAAGCGGTGATCATAGACACACCGGCAGAACCCGAGAAGCTTCTTAATGAGATCGGTGATCTCAAAATAAAAGCCATCTTAATAACCCACGGGCATCAAGATCACCTCCTAGGCTTTACTGAAATTACTAATACAGTCGCTGTCCCCGTAGCAGTGGGGGAAGGTGATGTAGAAATGTTACCAGCGCCCCCAAGCATGATATTAGACGACGGAGATGTGATTGAAATTGGTAACCACACGATTAAAGCACTGTCCACACCCGGACATACAAATGGTTCTACCTGCTACTTGATCGGACAGCACCTCTTCTCGGGAGACACGCTATTTCCGGGCGGCCCGGGAAAATCCCGAACACCAGAGGCCCTGAAACTAGAATTAGAGAGTATTACCCAAAAATTATTGGTCTTAGATGAAGGTACGGCAGTCTACCCGGGTCATGGTGACGACACCACAATAAAGGAAGCCAAACGCCAATACGAAATCTTTGCCTCCAAACCCCATCCAGATGACCTATGTGGAGACGTAGCCTGGCTTGAATAAACTATCCGCAATGACCACGCGAGCCTAGGTAATTAGTGGCAGTTGATGATCACTGTCTAAACCAATGAAAATAAGACACCTAAACATCTCTCTCATTAGGATTGGCAATTTTTAATATGCACGATACTACCGTATTAGATAATCAACTTCGAATCCTAACATCGGTCATGCCACACTCATCCTCGGTCTCTATGATGATCCTTGTAGGAGCCGGTTCTAGATACGAAAATTGCGAAATGGCCGGGTTATCCCATTTCTTGGAGCATCTTCCATTTAAAGGTACTAAAGGCTGGCCATCTGCAAGGCTCATCAGTGAAGCTATAGAAGGTGTCGGCGGTATCATGAACGCCAGCACTGATAGGGAAATGACCATATTCTGGTGCAAAGTATCAACTTTACATTTTAAACAAGCGTTCTCTGTCCTCATAGATATGATATTGAACCCTAACCTGGATCCAGATGAAATGGAAAAAGAACGCGAAGTCATCCAAGAGGAATTGCGTATGACAAATGATTACCCTACACAAAGAGTAGATCTCTTAATAGATGAACTTCTTTGGCCAGATCAAGCAATGGGTAGAGACGTAGGTGGGACCTTAGATTCGGTTGCTGATATTTCAGTTGAATCGGTAAAAAAATACATGACGCATCAATATAACCCGGCTAACACAGTTATATCGCTTGCAGGAAACATAATCCACCAAGAAATCACTGAGTTGATCGAGTTAGCTACCCGAGATTGGCATCCAAAAGAGTCTCTTCCCTGGGAGCATGTAAAAAAGGGTGTGAGCGGATGTGAAGTCAAGATAGAGAATCGTAAAACCGACCAATCCCACATCTGCATTGGACTCGCTGGCGTTGCTCTGGATGACCCAGATAGATACGCCTTATCCTTGTTAAACGGTATCCTTGGTGACGGCATGAGCAGTCGTTTGTTTCTCAATCTAAGGGAGGAACAAGGATTGGCATACGACGTCTACAGTTCACTGAATCACTTCCGTGATTGTGGCTCTCTCGTAGTTTACTGTGGGGTAGAACCAAAAAAAACTAGATCTGCCATCTCAGCTATCATCGATGAGCTCCGTTCAATATCTCTGGGTATAACTGAATCTGAATTAATTAGAGCCAAAGAATATGCTAAAGGTAGACTTTTACTTAGAATGGAAGACAGCCGTTCAGTCGCGGCTTGGGCAGGTACCCAAGAGATTCTTCTAAACAACGTATCGACAGTAGAAGAAGTAATCCAATCTATTAACGCAGTCACTGAGGACGATATAGCTCGTGTCAGTAGCAGAGTGATTACCCCAGATAATATTAAAACAGCGATTGTCGGGCCACATAGAAGCGACAAAGGAATTCTAGAATTGTTGGACTTCTGAATATCAGACCCGCCTACTTCATATAACGGTATTGTTTTTAGAATAATTCCATTCCTGAGTTCCGAAGGATACACGTTAATTGGATCAAACATCGAAAAAGATGTTAAGAGCTTGGAAGAAGATCGCGAGGAAATGTGCCGCTGGGACCGGACTCATTCTACCAGCTGTACCTCCAACTCCCAATTTAGTTCGGGCGTTAATTGGCTACGTCGGGAGGGAGCCATCAGTAACAGATCAAATTTCACGATTGATCTCTGCTTAAGACATTTTGTTTGGCCCACAAGTATAAATTTTGAGAGGACCGAATGAAACTCGGGTTTTTTGTGACTAACCAGTATTTACCCAATCAATCAATGCCGCAAATGATCCAAGAGAGTGTTGAACAAGTTAGGTTGGCAAACCAGGCAGGGTTTGACTTAATTTGTACAGGACAACACTACATGGCATCCCCTTACCAGATGTCAGCTAGCCTCCCATTACTAGCACGTCTAGCCGCCGAATCAGGGAGCATGGAGGTCGCTGCTACGGTTATTTTGGTACCATTACACAATCCTGTTGAACTCGCTGAAAGCGTAGCCACTATGGACAGCATATGTAACGGAAAATTCATATTCGGCGTAGGTCTCGGTTACCGAGATGAAGAGTACTTGGCGTTTGGAGTAAAAAAGGGTGAAAGGGTGGGACGGCTAACGGAATCAATGGAAATCATGAAACTTTTATGGACGGAGAAAGAAGTTGAATTTGACGGTAAATATTTCCAGGTCCCTCACATTTTTCCTGCAACCCACCCCGTTCAAAAACCTTACCCGCCCATTTGGGTTGCTGCTAACAACCCAAGAGCCATAAAAAGAGCTGCTCGTTGGGGGTATCCATGGTTAATCAATCCCCATGCGACCGTAGAAATGGTATCTACCCAATTATCTGACTACAAATCCACCTTGGAAGCATCCGGGCATACCCTACCTCCGACGTTACCTATGATGAGAGAATTATATGTAACAGAAGATAGTCAACGAGCTCTGCAAGAAAGCGAACCTTTTCTGGGACCTAAATACGAAGCCTACGCCGCGTGGGGACAGGACAAAGCTTTACCTGGGGAGGAAAGCTTTAACATACCATACAAAGACCTATCGAAAGACAGGTTCCTACTCGGATCCCCCAAACAAATAGTGGATGAAATCCAGAAATACCAAGACCGTCTAGGCGTCGACTACCTGATATTTCGTATGCAATGGCCCGGAATGGCTCAGAAACAGGTGCTTCGCCAAATACAACTAATGGGTGAGAAAGTAATTCCTAATTTGAAGTAAGGCTCATAAATATTAAAAAATTGGTTTGCGCCCAGTCCAACCGAAGAATCCTGCGTCTAACAAAACTTCAGATATCGGTTGTATTTACAATCGAGCCGTCGGATAGAACCACTCCGTCAAGGCATCGGCATTCTACTCTACCGGAATAGAACTGCTCCTCGAATAACTGAGCGTACAGGCCTCTATTCAACAAAAGCTCGGAATGAGTCCCCGATTCGATTATCTTGCCATTGTCTATCGTATAGATAACATCAGCAGCCAGGATAGTAGACAGCCTGTGAGCTATTGCAATTGTAGTCCTATTTCTCATAAGTGGCTCAAGCGCCGTTTGCACTAATCTTTCGCTGAACGTATCTAGAGCTGAAGTAGCCTCGTCCAATATCAAAAGCTTAGGATCATGCAGTAAAACTCTAGCTATAGATAACCTTTGCCTTTCTCCTCCGGATAGGCGATATCCTCGCTCCCCAACGATGGTGTCATAACCGTGTTCGAACTCCAAGATACGATCATGGATATATGCGGCCTTAGCTGCGTCTTCCATCTGTTCTTGGGTTGCATTGGGATTACCGTATTTTAAATTTTTACTAATACTAGCGTGAAATAAATAGCTTTCCTGGGACACATACCCAATAATTTTAGCCAGAGAGGATCGCGTGATCCTCTTCACACTAATGTCATCTATACTTACAACCCCTTGCGTAGCATCATATAATCTGGGAATCAAATAAGATATGGTGGTTTTACCAGCACCCGTTGGGCCTACAAAGGCCGCCAACTGGCCGGGTTTGATTTCGAATGAAATTCCATCCAAAACCCACGGGCCATCGCCGGAACTACCAGATCCAAACTTTTCTTGATATTTCGACGCGTAGTTAATACTCACATCTTCAAAGGATACTTTGCCAGCTATCATCTCAGAGGCCAAATCAATCGCGTCTTGATCATCTGATATTTCAGATTCAATATCCAGATAAGAAAATATTCTTTCAAAAAGAGCTAAAGATGCCTGCAATTCAACTGATACCTCCAGTAATCTACCGATGGGGAAATATAATCGACTTTGCAACGTTGTGAAAGCAACCACCGTACCGGCTGACATAGCACTAGGTCCCAGACTAGCTATTAAATAGCCTGCCAGAAGGTAAATCATCACAGGAGAAATCGAAAAGAAAATTTGCATAAACGCAAAAAAGCATTGACCTGTCATGTGCTGACGAATAATCAGGTCTGATAACTTCTGATTTTCCGTATGAAATCTGTCAATTTCCTGGTTCTGTCTTCCAAATAATTTAGACAACAATATCCCAGAAATCGATAATGTCTCCTGAGTAATTGCAGTCACTTCAGCCGTGACCTTTTGGGTTTCAGCCGCGACTACCCTCCTTCGACGACCCACCACCCTACTGATCAAGAAAAAGAAGGGAGTTGTTCCAACCGCCACTAACGTCAGTTCCCAGGATAGTATTAACATAGCTATCAACGTGCTGACGAAAATTACACTATTTGATAAAACATCCGAAATAGTACTGGTTACTACCTTTTGGACCCCACCTACATCATCAGCCACTCTAGATTGAATTTCTCCTGTTCGAGTATCTGTGAAAAACCCCATAGACAAACTTTGAAGATGTCGGTACAACCGATCGCGCATATCCCTCATTACTCGTTGGCCCATGCGAATCGTCAGGAAACTCTGAGATATCCCAAGCACACCCGTAACCATACTGACGCTTGCCATCACCCCTCCTAGAACCCAGAGGAGGTTCAAATTAGGGGTGCCTGAACTTGGGAATATAGCATGGTCGAAAACCACCTGTATGAGTAACGGGTTAACAACCCCTATACCAGCGGTTACGAATATCAGTATTCCTAAAAAGACAACTTGAAAAGAATAAGGACGAAAGCAGTAAGCGATACGACGAGTTAATCCCTCTGGGCATTGTTGCTTTTGTTGTGACGGCCTATCTACCATATCTTGATTATATCAAGCCTGCATCATTGGCGATATCCGTTAGAGGCTTAAATCAGGCCTTGCTATTACACGTGCAAGTTACGATGCTCCAAACTAGAGGCTAAGAACTGGTCATGATAAACTGTTAGGAATTTCTGAATGGTTTATTGATAACTATTAGATTTATATAAAACCATCTGAAGATCTGAAGGACGGAGGATAAACAAGAAGATGGTACCACCGGTCGACATATTTGGAATAATGCCAAGTTGGGTTGGGGTATACCTTGCGGTCCTGCTGACTTCAATCGCAGGTAGTATCGTTCTGTATCGCAGGGTTTTTAAACTGATCCGACAGGGGAAAAATACACCAAGGTTTGATCGGCCTCTGGTAAGGCTTAGCGGCGCTATAAGCATTGTTCTGGGACAAAGAAAAGTGTTGCAACGAGTCGGCAGTATCGATCCCAAGAGTCACAGGATAGATTTAGCTGGACTTGGACACGCTTGCATATTCTGGGGATTTTTATCCTTCTCATTAAGCTATGTCATTTTCATATTTGGTGGAGTTATTTGGCACCCCTTTCCCACATTTCTTTTAACGGAAACGGGAGTCAAAATCTTTAGCATATATCTTGACGTTCTAGCTCTACTGGTCATATGTGCACTCCTATGGGCTCTTATGAGACGCTGGATCGCCAAGCCACATCGCCTAAGCTTTGATCTGACACGAAAAGGTGAGTCTATAGTTATAGTTGGCCTGACTTCTAGTTTAATGATCGCCACTCTCCTGGTCCATGCGTTTCACGTTTCCAGTGGTGGTGCTGGTCCAGAATCAGAGGTTTGGGTTAGCGG
>Ga0310345_10006223_pt1 | contig 10449 bp, 8 predicted proteins | sample HC15DNA20500_MG_FD_204667 | JGI IMG/M metagenome (GOLD analysis project Ga0310345, IMG submission 204667) | Marine microbial communities from station ALOHA, North Pacific Subtropical Gyre - HC15-DNA-20-500_MG | ecosystem: Environmental > Aquatic > Marine > Oceanic | place: Pacific Ocean: North... | reverse complement strand
GGCGACCTCGAGGAGGCGTAGCGCGTAGGTTGGGGTGCAGCAAATTACAGTTGGCGCGGCGATTTTGATCAGTTGGAGTCTGTCTTCACTGGTCATGCCGCCTGCAGGTACACAATGTGCACCAATTTGTGTGCCAGCTTCAAAAGCCGTCCAGAATCCCAGGAACGGTCCGAATGAAAATGGAAAAAATATTCTATCCTGAGCTCCGACTTTTGCCCCGTTATAGACTGACTTCCAGCATTCGAGCATCCACTGCCAACTCTCACTAGTGTCAAGCCACCGCAGTGGGTGTCCAGTTGTCGATGATGTCTGGTTATACCTTGTGTAGTGGTTGATGGGTTCTGTTAGGACGGTTCCCCATGGTGGAGCAATCTCCTGGTCTGCAATGAGCTCGGCTTTAGTTGTGATCGGCAGCGTCTCGAGATCTTTGGGAAACACGAGGTCGGTCGGATTAATGCCCGCGGTGGCGAGTTTCTTCGCGTAGAAGGTTTTCCTACCGTTAATGAGGCGGAGTAATTGTCCAAGCCGCTCGCCCTGATGAGTTTTTAGATTTTCCCGTGATCGGCACTCGGCTTCAGGTATAGGGTTCGCATCAACCGGCATGATGATCACCGTTTGGTCCGCTGTAATTTTGTCAGGGAAGTATTTGCGACGCGAAAGCGGTTGGCGATCTCCGGAGGGATGGCAACTGCAGTCATGGATTGACCGGCACGTTTTTGGACGCACGCGATTGTTAGGCTCCCGGTTGCAATCGAGATGCCGTTTCTTACAATGTGTGCGTTATAACGAATTATTTTCTCGCCGATCTCGACGATGCTGAGATCGATCTCGAATTCATCCTCAAAACGTAGTGGCTTGTGGAAGTCAAACGACGCCGCGACGCGTGGAAACCCGATTTTCATATCTGGTGGAGCAATAGTGAGGCCAGCTGATCGCCAGAGGGCATGCTCGGCCTCTTCCATGTAACGATAAAACCAACTGAAGTGGACGATGCCCGCTGTGTCAGTTTCGTAGAAGTGGACCCGGCGTTGCAGACGATACCGGCCAACCGAAGGTCGGCTGGTACTGCTAGGCAAGCGTCTTGCTTTCTATGTTAGACGGTCGCTTGGCGAAGTCGCGGAGTGCGTCAAATAGCTCGTGCAGATCGGCGAAAACGTTTCCTACTAGGGCGTCGACCAATCGTGGATGTAGGTCAGGATACGTCTTCACGAACTCGCGAAAGCTAAATGCCTGATCATAAAATGACAAGACAAGCTGGCGGAATTGGTCTAGAGCCCAATCAAGCTCGCGCTTGTAGTCATCGAATGTGGTCGTTGTGATCGAACCGGCATCCAAGCCTCTGTGGATAGCGTCAGCGGCCATTTCTCCACTCTTGAGGGCAAGAAATATTCCTGTTGAGAACACCGGATCGAGAAAAGAGAACGCATCACCGACTAGGCAGAAACCGTCACCACCGACTTCCGTTGACCGATAACTAAACTCTCCGGTCACCCTTATTGGGCCGAGATGTGTACCAGGTCGCAAGTGATCTTTGATCCATGCGCATGCCTCGACTTCGCGACAAAAAATCTCTTCGGGGTCTCGGGTGTCCCGATAGAGGTAGCTCGGTTCAGCAACAATGCCTACGCTTACGGTGTCGTTTGCCAGCGGGATATACCAGAACCATCCTTTTTCTGGAGTATACGCAACGGTTGTAGCTCCTTCGTCTAGGCCAGAATCTCGCAAGGCTCCTTTGAAATAAGTGAAGATCGAAATTTTATTTAGATCAGGATCACGTTTTTTCCAGCCGAGTTGAGATGCAAGCAGCGTGTCACGCCCGGATGCGTCGATAATTGCATCGGCCCGGAACTCTTCAGTTGCTCCACCCTTGTCATTACCACGTACACCGACAGCACGTCCGCCTTGAGTGATTAGTTTCCGAACAGATACACCTTGGCGCACGTCGACACCTTTAGCTCTGGCGTTATCGAGCATCATTTGGTCAAATTCGCTTCTCACGACCTGCCAGGTCGTCGCACATGGATGCTTGATGGTTTCAAAAAAGTAGAAAGGTTGTGAAACTTTACCGGTGGTGGAAATGAACTGCACCGAGTACTTCTTAGGGCAAGCCACCTGCTTGAACCAATCGAGAACTCCGAGACGCTCGAAAGTGAACCACGTATACGGCATCAGTGACTCGCCGATGTGGTATCGAGGGAATTCTTCGCGTTCGAGGAGCAGCACTCGCCGGCCGTGCAGAGCGAGCACGGTTGCAGCCGTTGAACCGGCAGGTCCTCCACCCACGACGATGACATCGTGTCCACGCTGCGGCATGTCTATCTGAACACCATTGGCAACACTTCGACGATGTCGCCGATCTTCACGTCGTGACGAATGATCTCCGTACGCCGTCCATATAAAACGTGGGGCTCACGCATCCAAAATACTCCCATCATTTCCGGGTTGGGAGTGACAGACAAAAACGCCTTCGCCTGACTTTTGTACTTGAACTGACCGTCACGCAAGATGCGGCCCAAGGGCATTTTGTTTCTGAGAATTTTCCCCCTCAGTCGTTGATTAAACGCATCGAGTTTCATTCGGATCGCACCCATTTCAACAGGTCGGCCCGAGTACTCTTGTACGAGTAGTACTCTTCGAAAATACGAGTGTCCTACGGAAAACGTTGACAAGGGACGCAGCACGAGACGGCCGCCGAAATGTCTTTCCAGTGTCAGCGTCATATCATCATCGTGAACGAGGAGTGAGCGATACGGAAGAGGGATTTGATGGGGCGAGACGACCTTCACCTTCGGCATTTCAACGCCAGCCCGCGTATAGACCAGGTCGAGTGGATATAGCAACCCGCGAGCACTGACTCGCGGCCGGGAAGTGAGTTGGGATCTTGTCACCTACGTATACCGAATATTGGTGTGTTCGGGTAAGAAGAATCGAGGCAGGAGTCCATCGACTCTTAGTAGGCCTTCACGCGATAGTTCGACGAGATCATCATCAGCACGAGCGAGATAGCCATCGTTGTTCAATGATGTCCAGGCCTCGCTAAACTGCGTGCGGACATTGACACCGTACTTGTTCTGAAAATAACTAGGTCGGATGGTCCCAAGCTTCAGCTGGAGTACAAGTTCCCGAATGAGTCGTTCTTCGTCAGTGGGACGATAGGCACGATTGATCGGTAATTGACCCTGACGGACGGCTTCCGCGTAGCCTCCCCAAGAGTCAATGTTCTGAACGTGTACTCCACTTACATGACCGAACGATGCAACACCAAGACCAATTAAATCGGCTCCTTGCCACAGGCGATCTCGATAGACGAACTTTGTGTGGGCCGGGTTCTTCACAGCCGTGTAGGCACTTCCCACCGTGTAGCCTGCATTCTCCAACGCTTCAAAAGCCTCGGCGACCCACTGCCGCTTTGTCTCCCAGTTGGCAACATTATTCGAGAAGCCACCCGTACCCTTCAGGATGTCGCTGCTAATCGTTGTATTAAATGGTAACTCCATTTGATAGATCGTTACGCTATCAGGTGATAGTTCGATGGTCTTGTCAATACATGCTTTCCAGTTGTCGTGAGTTTCTCCCAACATGCCAGCGATCAGGTCAATGTTGATTTGTGGGAAACCGATGCTACGAGCAAAGTCGTATGCGCGAAAAATCTCTGGTGACCGATGCGCACGACCGTTAACCTCGAGAATTTTGTCGTCGAAGTTCTCAATACCTAGGCTGAGTCGGGTTACACCGAGCTCACGAATTGACGCTAGTTTGGGCTCCGTTAAGGTGCCTGGCTCGCATTCGAAGGTGATTTCTTGAGCCGTGTCCCAAGGTGTTACGCCTTCGAGTCTTCCGATGAGCGCTTTAAGCTGACGAACGGAGAGGAACGACGGAGTACCACCTCCAAAGTAGATGAAATCAAGCGGCCGATCTGCAATTGCCGGATGTTGCGCATATAGTTCCCATTCGCGTGCCACCACGTCGAGATAACTCTGCACTTCGGCAGCGTTCTTTTCTGTGTATACCCTGAAGTAGCAAAAGTGACAGCGCTTACGACAGAACGGAATGTGGAGATACATTCCAAGTGCAGCGTTCGACGGAGGAGACTGAAGGGCCGGCGTCGCAACCGACGTTGCGGCGTCCGCTGACCAAACCGAAAAGGGAGGATAGTTGGCGACGAAGTAGCTGCCTACAGCAGTTTCGTCGACAGCGCCAGAGCTCGCTGACTCACTCATGTAATCAACTATACACGGACTGCTAGCCGAAGCAGTACAGCACCCCGTCTTGCGAGCCGATGACCAGCTTACCAGTAGCGATAGCGGGGGATGCAGCTAATGGCGAGCCCGTATCGAAATCCCAAATTTTTTCACCCGTATCTAGATCCAGAACATACAAACGTCCATCACCTGAGCCGATATAAACGCGCCTGCCGGCTACTGCCGGAGACGAGTCAATTCGTGCTTGTGTCATGAATGTCCATAGTGCCTCGCCCGACGTTTCGTCGATCGCATGGACCATACGGTCTCGGCCTCCGATCACTACTTTGCCGTCCACGCTGAGTGCTGACGAATAAAATGGAAAGTGACGTTTGGGATGCTCGTATCGCCAGAGGACATCTTGGGAGGATAGGTCGAGGCCAACCACCTCATTGTCGAAAGTACCGAAGTAGGCGCGGTTTCCGTTGGTCGTGGGTGAGGCTGCGGTGTATGCGCCAGCCGGGACACTAAAGACCTCTTCGCCATCCGTGATTCGAATACCTCGAAACATCTCGTCACACCCACCGAAATACGCAACGCCATCAACTACGGCGGGAGTTGCATGCACGTAGTTGAGAGTCTCGTGTTTCCATATCAGTGCACCGGTGTCCGCAGCGAGACCGTACAGAAAGCCGTCATACGAACCGATCAAGACTATTTCACCGGTGATGACAGGAGATGATTTGATTTCGCCTTCAGTCTGATACGTCCAGATGGCTTCCCCGGTGGTGGTGTCCACGGCATGCAACACCCCAGCCAAATCTCCCACATAGACCACTCCACGGCCCACGGCTGGCGAAGACTCTCCAATCCCCATTTCTTCGCTGGCCCGATATTTCCATTGGAGTGTGCCGGTCTCAAGATCAACAGCAACCAAGTCACCGGAGTAGGTGCCCACGTACACCATGCCATCGGCGATGGCTGCAGAAGAGTCGATCGATTCACCCGCTTCAAAGGTCCACAGCAACTGCAAGTTATTGGGCAATGTGGTTTCCGAGACCCCGGTAAGTTGGGGCGTGCCCCGAAACTGTGACCATCTGTCGGAGGGTGCCGTTTGGGGTTGGCCCGTGGCGACGGCGCTCACGAACAGTACAATTCCAACGGTAAATACTCCTCGCTCTAGTACGCGCATCGGTATACCTCCAAGGCGTCCGAACTACCAAAGGGAATTGGGTTGAACGCCGCGGTCCATTGGTCCCCGGCTAGTTTAGCTAGGGTTGCGAGGTCTTCTTTCTTGACACCCGTGTCTCGAAGTCGATTCGGTAGGCCCCCGACAATTCCGATCTGGACAAGACTGTCCGCTAAGCGGTCACCACTTGGACCCTTGGTGCCCGTCATTGTTGAAGCGACAAATTCCTCATAAAGGTTGTGGTCGGCTGAGGCATTCCATCGAACTACGTGGGGTAATAACACCGCCAGCGCCGCGCCATGCGTAATGCTGTAACGCGCGGTGAGTGGGTTCGCACAGGCGTGGGCTGCTCCCAACATAGACTGTTCAATGGCCATGCCGGCGTAGAAAGAGCCTAGGTGCATCGCTCCGCGGGCGTCAAGATCATAGGGTGACTGGAGGACGCGCTCAAAGTTTGTACTCAGGAGCCGGTAAGCCTCGAGTGAGAATAATTTTGATACGGGTGTGCGGCGCGTCGTGACAGCCGTTTCGACTGCATGTGCGATAGCGTCAAAGCCAGCCGCTCCAGTAACGGGTGCCGGTTGAGACAGTGTTAACTCTGGGTCTAGTAGTGCAAGTCGAAATGCCAATTTAGGGTCACCGCATGCCATCTTCAAGTGGCTCTCGGCATCGGCAATCACGGCGTAGCTTTGGGCTTCTGATCCAGTCCCAGCTGTCGTAGGAACGGCAATCATTGGCAGCATCGGCTTCGATGCTTTTCCATAACCGCGATAATCTGCCATTGATCCGCCGTTGGTTAAGAGAAAGTTAATACCTTTCGCACAGTCCATGGAACTGCCACCGCCGAGACCGATGATTGCATCTACGTCGTGTGGCTCCGCAAAAACTCGCCCTCGTTCAACCATGGTCGTATCTGGGTTGACGTCGAAGTCATGAAATAGAATTGGATCGAGTCCGGAGGTGCGCAGTAGCCGTACGGCTCGGTCGGCGTGACCGGCATCTCGTAATCCTTGGTCCGCGACCAATAGTGGTTTTTTGAATCGCAGCTCGCGGGCAACATGGCCGAGTTGTTCTATTGAGCCGGCACCGAAGACGAGCCGCGTGCGTAGTTGAAACTTGAATGGGTCTGTCATGCGAAAAAAGTCCACCTATCCTATCAGTGATAGCTCTAGGATGATGGGGTATGGTCGGCGGATGTCACATTCCAGCGATTAGATGTCCAGGCCCTTTGCTTGGTCGGCATTCTCCATGATGAAGCGGAAACGTGCAGAGGCATCCTTTCCCATTAGATCGTTGATCACTCGGTCAGTCAGAATCTGATCGTTAATGTTTACCCTTAGCAGACGCCGGGTCTTTGGATTCAAAGTTGTTTCCCACAGCACTTTAGGCATCATTTCACCGAGGCCTTTAAATCGGGTTATCTCGGGAGTGCCAGTGCTTACATTCTTGTCTGCTTCGCCAAGAATCCTGTCACGTTGCTGTTCATCGAGAGCCCAGAACGTTTCCTTCCCTACGTCGACGCGATAAAGGGGAGGCTGGGCTAAGAAGACCCGCCCTTGAGTGATGAGCTTTGGTAGATGGCGGTAGAGAAACGTCAGTAGTAGTGTCGCGATGTGATTCCCGTCAGAGTCGGCGTCGGCCAGGATAATAATCTTTCCGTACCGAAGCTTCTCAAGATTGAACGTCTTGTCAAAGCCGCATCCAAACGCTGTCACTAGGTCCGATAGCTCCTTGTTTTCCAGAACTTTGGTTGTCGACGCGTTCTCGGTGTTGAGGACCTTGCCGCGGAGCGGTAGGATCGCTTGGTGGCGACGATCCCGAGCCTGTTTTGCGGAGCCCCCAGCCGAGTCGCCTTCCACGATAAATAATTCCCGATCCTGAGCTGCTTTGGCTGTGCAGTCACTGAGTTTGCCCGGAAGATTTAGCCGAGACGCTGCCACACTTGTCCGTGTCACCTGCTGTTGTGCCGCTCGGCTTGCCTCTCGTGCTCGTGCGCTCATGATGATGCGAGCGATGATGGTGTTGGCGGCACTGATGTTGTGGTTTAGCCAGTGTTCGAGGGCGGGACGAACGACCGAGTCGAGCGCTTGAGTCATCTCAGGGTTGTTGAGTCGGTCTTTCGTTTGTCCCTGGAACTGTGGATCCCGTACGAAGATGCTCAGTAATCCGGTTAGTCCCTCTCGAATGTCATCAGCGGAGACCGTAACCCCTTTCGGGGTTAGATCGTGCGTATCGATGAAATTACGGACCGCCTTTCCGATTCCAGCACGCAGACCGCTCTCGTGGGTTCCACCAGACCCGGTTGGCACTCCATTTACGTAACTCCGAATGTGCTCATCTGTTGCTTCAGTCCACTGTAGTACCAGATTGACGCGTGAACCGGTTTCTTCATGATCTTTTTCTAGCGCGAAGACCACGGTATGAACGGGCGTTGCGCCGCGCGCCGCCACAAGATGTGCCAGGTAGTCCCCCAGTCCCTCGTTGTGCTGGAATGTACGTTTTTGTTTTCTGAACTCGTCATCGAACACAACGCGAATTCCCTTGTGGAGGTAACTCACGATCTCCAATCGATCCTCAATAAGTTTCGGATCGAACTCGGTCTTGGGAAATATTTTTGGATCCGGACGAAAGAACACAGTCGTGCCGGTGCCTCTAGCCCGACTAATCCTTCTTGGTCTGGTAACCGGTTTGCCTTGTTTGAAGCGTTGTTGCCAGTGGCCACCATCCCGCTTTGATGTTGCAACTAATTCCTTTGAGAGTGCATTCACGACGCTCGCACCAACCCCGTGTAGACCTCCCGCCGTTCGATATGTCCGGTGTTCGAATTTACCACCAGCATGGAGGGTCGTGAAAATTACTTCCATGGCGCTCTTACGACTTTTAGGATGTTTGTCGACAGGCATGCCACGCCCATCGTCTGCTACCGTGATTGACGACTGGTCCTTGTGTAATGTCACGTTTATAAGACTCGCGTAAGCGTTCATTGCTTCGTCTACCGCGTTATCCAGAATCTCCCAGACCAGGTGATGTAGTCCGGGTGATCCCACTCCCCCGATATACATCCCGGGGCGTTTGCGGACTGGCTCAAGGCCTTCAAGAACCGTGATGTCTTTAGCTGTGTATGTTTGTACCATCACTGCAAACACCAATGTGCCCTGCTGCTTCCAGGGCAGGCCAGTTGGCAGGAATCGGATCGCCGGCGGGAAACCAGTGTAGCATGGTGTTACCTTGTCAGTAGATCCTCGGTTAACGGCACTCGATCGTTTACGTGCTCTGCGTACACGTCTTCAGACACCGCCTGGCACAGTCGGCGTTCCGAAGACCGGTGAAGATTGCCATCAGTTGATACGAGCGGTAGAGGCGTTTCATGTGGAGGCCATTCGGTTTCGGATGTACGGGTTGCGTCGCAAGCTAACGTCAGACGGAGCTGACGTGCCGGCCGAAATAATAAAGATGTTTGAAGAGGCCCAGGACGCGCTGGAAGCTGCCGGTTTCAAGATCCGGTAAGTCACCATTCACGGTTTTCTCAAGCCTCACTCTGAGAGTGATGGCACTGTGACAGATGGTTGAACTACCCTGGTAAATCCACCGCGTTGAAGTAACTCGCGTCCTTTGCCACCGCGGCCCGTTACACTGTACTTCGCGGTGCTGATATTCTGGGATGCACCGCGAGTGGTTTCGACTGTCAGAAAATCACGATCGCCGGTTGATCCGACAAAACCTAGTACCGAGTCTTGTTCTCTCTTGAGCTTGATCAGAATTACGCCTCTGCCGGGTCCAGACAGAAATTTGATCTCGCGCGCGTTGCATAGTGTGGCACGAGCCTGCCGGGTCGCTGCGATGATTACGGCTCCACGTTGGATGGTTGCAACTCCCACTATCTCCGTTCCTTTGGCGGGCCGTGCGAATCGTCGACCACCACGGGTGCTGGGTTCGGCAAACGGCTCCAGGCTAAACCTCAGTGCGTATCCATCCGTACTAACGGCAATAGCGTGGTTTGTTGGCTCTGTCCCCATCTTCTGGGCCGCGATTTTAGATATGACCCGCGAGTCGAGGCTGATCGCTGCTATTACGCGCTCGCCGTCTCTCAGTTTAAATAGACGCTGGACCGGTTCGCCGTACCCGGTCGACGCAGGCACGTCCACGAACCGGCAACTGTACGCTGTACCGAGGTTGCTGAAAAAGACACAGGTTGCTCTTGTGCTACCCGCCAGGGCCGCGAGGAGTGCGTCACCTTCACGCAATCGCGTAGTGGAAACATCGCGAACCTCTTTCTGTCGCTTGACCCATCCATCTCGTGAGACCAAGACAACGTTGTCTTCGTCGACAATAAAGTCATCAGCGCTGTACTCAATGTCGTCGGCAACAGTTTCAACCAACGTGCGTCGTGGATTGGATCGCGTGTCCCCATAAGCTCGTTGAATTTCTTTGATTTCATCGCGCACAACTTTCCAACGTCGATCCTCGTTCCTCAACAGTCCGTCAATCTGACGGACACGCTTGCTCTTACTCACCAGTTCTTTCTTGATTAGGAGAATTTCTAATCTAGCGAGTCGGTAGATCTTTAATTCCAGGATAGCGTCGGTCTGCTCGGCATCTAGCGAGAAGCGTTTGATGATTTTTTGAGCGGCATCCGCCTTCCCATCCGAGCGTCGAATTAGCTTGACGATCGCGTCGAGAGCGTCGAATACCTGCGCCAATCCTTCGAGGATGTGGATCCGCTTCTTTAGTGCGGCAAGCTCGTGTTCGAGTCGATGGGTGACAACATCGAGTCGGAAGCGGAGGAAGTGCCAGAGGACTTGATGTAAATCGAGACGTTCTGGTCGGCACACGTCGGCCTGCGCCGTAGGAACTAAACAGGTCAGGTTCACCGCGAAGTTCGTTTGCAGAGGAGTGTGCTTGAATAGATACGCCATCACCATCCGTTCGTCGGCATCCCCCTTTATTTCAAGAGCAATCCTCACCTGATCGGTCGACTCGTCTTTGACATCTAGCAGGGGCGGCAGCTTGCGGGCGATTACGATCTCGGCGATGCGCTCAACGATCTGAGCTTTATTAGTCACATACGGCACACTCGTC
>Ga0310345_10006222_pt1 | contig 10449 bp, 17 predicted proteins | sample HC15DNA20500_MG_FD_204667 | JGI IMG/M metagenome (GOLD analysis project Ga0310345, IMG submission 204667) | Marine microbial communities from station ALOHA, North Pacific Subtropical Gyre - HC15-DNA-20-500_MG | ecosystem: Environmental > Aquatic > Marine > Oceanic | place: Pacific Ocean: North... | reverse complement strand
AGGTGATTCCGACGGTCGTCTTCGACCTCGACGGCACGCTCGTCGATACCGCGCCCGATCTTGCCGAGGCTCTCAACCATTGTCTGGGCCAAGCCGGACTCGGGGCCGATGCGCTCGATGTTGTGCGCCCGCATGCGGGGCATGGCGCACGGGCGATGCTTGCGGCGGCCTATGAGCGACGAGGTCTGGACCTCGACGAGCCGGAGATGCAGGCCGCGCTGGAGCGCTTTCTGGCCTATTACGAAGACCATATCGCCGATCAGTCGCAGCCCTTCCCCGGTGTCGTGGCGGCGATGGATCGACTGTCGAGCGCGGGCTTCAATCTGGCTGTCTGCACCAACAAGCGCGAACGCCTCTCCCATCTTCTTCTCGAAGCGCTCGGCCTTTCGGACCGGTTCGTGGCGATTTGCGGCGCCGATACGGTGAAGCGGCGCAAGCCCCATCACGACCACCTCCTGGAGACGGTTGCCCGCGCGCAGGGTCGAGCCGGTGCGACGGTGATGATCGGTGATTCGGCCGCCGATATCGAAGCCGCGGCCGGCGCCGATATTGCCTCCATTCTGGTGGATTTCGGCTATGGTCCCGAGGCAGCCGTCCGACGGAAGGCCACGATCGAGATCGACGACTATCGACAACTGGATGCCGACCTCGTGGCAAGCCTGATCGACCGCCGCCGTTCGCGCCTTTGACCGGTCGGACCGTACACGGCGTTTGCCGCAAGCGAAGCGATCTTTTGCGGCCAGCCGGATTTGATGTTGACGCCGCGCCCGGTCGCGCCCTATAGGCTCACCACCTTGCCGACCGACGGTTCGGGCGCGTAGCTCAGCGGGAGAGCACTTCGTTCACACCGAAGGGGTCACAGGTTCGATCCCTGTCGCGCCCACCATTACTTTCAATGTGTTAGCCCGTAATTGCGAAGAGGTTGGCAGGTTCAGCGAACCTGGGCGGCCTCCGGCTCGTCCAGTTCGAGCGCCGCTGCGGCGGTTCTCAAACGATCCGGCGTCCAGCGCGCATAGACGCGATCGGTGATTCGACTATCGGTGTGGCCGAGAAAATCGGCGATCTCTTTCATGCTTACACCAGCCTCTGCCTGCCACACTGCCGCCGAATGGCGGAAGATGTGCGGGGAGACCTCGGGAATGCCCGCCGCCTTGCCGGCTGCCTTGATCCCCTTCTTGATCGAGCGCACCGGGCCGCCCGCCCATTCAATCACGTAAGCAGACAGCGCAGCGTCTCGCGCCTCGAGAAGAGACCTTTCGAGGCCGTCATTCATTGGCACGGTCGCTCGCCCCTTGCGGCGCGCTTTGTCGAATGGATTGCGCAGGTGGATCAGCCGGCGCTCGAAATCGACGCGGTCCCATGTGAGTTCCAGTGCTGCGGTCACCCTGGCTCCGGTCCCGATCATCAGCCGAATTGCCAGCGCGATATGAGGCGCGTGTGCCGCGGCTATGAGCTTCGTGACCTGCTGGCGGGTGAGGTAGTCTCGCTTCGGTTCCGGCTTGGACGGCCGCTCGATCGCCGGCGCCCGGTCGATTAGCCGGTGCGCCTCCGCCCACTTCAGCACCGTTCGAAGATGTCCAAGTTCGGTGTGAATCGTGCCATCGCTCTTGCCGGCACCGCGGCGCTCTGCGGTATGGGCGCGACAATCCGCGATGGTGATGGTTTCCCCGTCCATAGATCCGAAGCGCGCCTCAAGCGCCTTCCAGGTGTGTGTCATCGTTTCCAGAACGGCGCGGCCTTCTTTGTCCTTGACGTAGCCGGTCCAGAGCTCGGCGACGGTCGTCCCGGCCGGTCGCGTCAGCGCCGTGTATCGAGCCGGGGCAAGGCGGGCCGCCTCTGCCTTGTCTGTGGTTCCAAGGCGATAACGTCGGCGGACTGTTCGCCCGTCGTGCTCCTCGTCCCAGGCGACGCAGAACTCTCCGCGCAATCTTGTGAGCCGCCATTCTGGCATTCGAATTCCTCCACATCCGCCGCTTTGATCCGAAGCAATCTGCTCCCGACGCGGAAATGAGGCAACTCGCCGGCTTGGCACAGCTTGCGGACATGACGCGCCGAGCACTGCCAGCGATCGGCGAGGGTTTCGGGGCTGTAGACGTCAGCCATCATTGCTTCCCATGAGGTTGAGCGATGTCACGGCGCGACTCCAGCCGTCCGGTAGCTCGGTCCAAGGCGGGTTTCCTGAGCGATGGTCGCCTGCTTGGCGTACCGCGCATCTGCGGCCATACCGGCAGCGCCAAGGGCAGCGACGCCAAGGGCAAGGAACAGACTGGCAAGGTAGTGGCGAGTGGGGTTCATGATGGATCACCGTCGCCAGAGAGGGCGGCGCGGGCGCGATCGATGCAAAGATCATACCCGTCTTCGAAAGAGGCGACCTCGACGTTGTATTCCGTTTCAAGCTCGTCCGTCTTCTTTTGACGTGCGATCTCCTCCAGCGCCTCCTTCATCCCCGGCGATGGGGCGGGGTGCCGATCAAGGCATTCGAGAACGCGGCGCTCATAGTGAGTTTGAGCTGCGGCCTCAGCCTCCACTTTTGTCGGATGCCACCCGGTGAACGCCGTGCCGTTCAATCGGACCTGCCAGACCGAACCGCTAAGACTGGACACGGCGTAGAGATCGCCGATTAAAGAACGGGCTTCGCCTAGTTTCCACCTCAGCGGCTTGATGCACCACGCCACCGAATCCGGTTCCTCGCTTGGGAGGGCGAGAGCAGCGTCGATCATGCCAGGAATGTCGGCAAGCTTCTCGTCCTGTCGGCGGTAATTGCGTTCGAAGAACTGCTTCACGTTTCGAAGCTTGTCTTCAAGCGCCTTCTCTCTGCTCGAGTTCATGGGCTTCACTCCGCTGCGACCGTTACAGCCGAAGCCCTCGCGATCCGCTCGCACGGCACTCGCGGGCGACCGTTCGCCACGTTCCGGACATTGATCCAGACATCGAAGAAAGCATCCTCGGATTTGGTCACATCGCCGCCGAAGAGCTCAAGCGAGGCCTTCACGATCAGCTTGCGCCGCATGGCGATATCGACGTCGTTGGTCAGCGGATGGGACGCGATCGCAGGATCGGACATCACGGCCTCGATCTGGTCGCTGGTGATCATGCAGCGGTCGAGAGCGCGTGCCGTCTCTGCGATGAAGGCGGTGTCTGAGAATGCGACCATCACGCAGCCCTCTCGAGCTCGCCCTGGATCCGGTCGGCGATGAACCGCTCGCCGCTCTCGGTCTCAAGATCGCGCGCCGTGGCGATAGCGACGGACCATGCAATCGGATCAGTAGCATCGACGACCGAAACCCACTCGTCACGATCGGCATCGCAGACGCGAAGGTTGAAAGGAACGACGTCGCCGGTCAGGCGGTCGAAGCCGGCATCAAAACGGACCGCGTACACAGCAGCATTTACGCCGCGATATTTCGCGCGGACCTGATCGAGTTCGATATCGGAGACCTCGCACGCCAGGCCGTCGATGCGCGTGGTCATCAGCAGCTTGGCGGTCTTCTCGGTGCGGGTGGTGGCGTTCATCTCTAAGCCCTCGCGATCGCTACGGTGTCAGGCTGCGTCGGCGACGCGCGCCGCCACGTCGAAGCGCAGCGTCGTCGAGGTCTTGAGGCAGCGCTCGATATCCTCGCCGAGGACAATATCGACCGCTTTGCGGTCCAGTCGCGTCGCCGGCACTTCCCGGATCTGACAGATGAACTCGTCGCCGCCGACCGCATGGCGGTCGTTGCCGGCCATGTCGAAGATCAGTTCCTTCAACTCCGCTTCGCGGGCATCCAGCGCCTTCTTCTTCGCGCGGATTTCGGCGAGCTCGTCGACCGGGTGGCGGTTGGTCTGTGGCATGGGAGGCTCCATCGGTTTCGCTGGTGCGGTGTTGAAGTCGTCCAATAAATGGGATATTGCCCATCATGTCAACGGGCAATTGCCCATTTATTTTGAGGCGACGATCATGAGCCAGCAATCAACCGGTGTGGAGCCCATTGTTTTTGAAAGATCCGGAGTGGTGTTCGCGAACAGCCGCGACGTGGCCTTCTACTTCGAGAAGCAGCACAAACACGTGCTCCGCGACATCGACGGACTGATAAGGCAGGGGGTCTCCAATTTTGGAGAGGGGGCGCCCAAATTTGGGCAGGGGTCATACACGCTGCCGGAAACCGGCCAGCAGCAGCACCGCTGCTACGACATGACCCGCGACGGCTTCACGATCCTCGCGATGGGCTTCACCGGCCAGCGGGCGCTGCGGTTCAAGCTGGCCTATATCGACGCCTTCAATCGCATGGAGGCAGAGCTGCGCGAGCGGACACAACCGGCTCTATCGATTAACCAGAAGCTCAGGCTCGTGCAGGAGGCGCGCCGCACGTTTGGACAGGACGCTGCGCAGTGCATGTGGCGGGAAGTCGGCTTGCCGATGCCGATAGCGGCCGCCAATCAAAGCAGGAATGAACCTGCCGACCGCGTCTACGCTGCAGTCGCTCGGACCGGAGCTGCTACCAGGCGAGAGATATACAGGCAATGCCGGAGCATGGGCGTCCAGCGCATGGAAGAGGTGCTCGGCAATCTCGTGAGAGCGGGAGCCCTAATGGTGGAAACGACACGACGTCCTGCAGGCGGTTGGCCGCTGACGGTCTATCGGGTCGTGCTGCAGTGATGGTGCTTTACTCTGTTCGGACGGATCGATTGTTCGACGGATCGCGCCCTATGGTGTGGGGGTGCCGAAAAGCCGGCTGACTGCAATAACAAGGGTCGCGCCGCCGGCGAAAAGCCCAGTCATCGCAGCAAAAACGCCGATCATTTGCCATGTCGACGGCATATGCGACAACCGAGCTTTGACCTCAGCAACATCGACTTTCAGGCCTGTGAGATCATCACGAGTTGCCAGATGGTCGAGCTTAACGCGGATTTCCGTCATCGTATCTTCAAGCTTGCGAACGCGTGGTTCCATCCCAGAGAATGTGTCGTCTCCGCCCCCGCCTGTCGAGCCCCCGTCGCGTTTTCTACGTTGCCCCGCAATATCCCAGATTGCGTTTGCCTTTTCCTCGGCACTATTCATTTTCCCACCCAGACAATTCGTCAAATAATTCGTTCAATATACTCGCTCTTCGTGCCAGCTTTTCGATAACGTCATCTGGTATCTTCTCCCCGCTTTGAATTGCTTGAAGGGAGCGAATGACGGCTAAGATGGCTGAACTTGCCTGGATGGCGACTGTTGCCACTTCCCCCTTTGTGGCAGGTCTAGCAGATTTTTCGGAATTTATTGGCATTCGCCAATCCTTGACCAGGTGTTACTAGAACGGCCTCGAAAACCACTACAAATCCGTCACCACTTTTCGCACCCGGCCGACGACATAGACGTCATCGTAGTCGGCCGGGATTGCCAGGTGGTCGAGGTTGGTGGAGTAGGGCCGGAGCATGGGGCGTGGCTCGCGGCGCCACTGCTTGAACGTCGCCTCACCATTCTCGAGCGAGAACACGTAAAACCGATCGCTGATTAGGGCGTCGTCGGAGCGGTCGACGATGATGATCGAGCCGTCCGGCGCCACGCGGTCCATGGAATCACCGGAAACCTCCAGGGCGATCCATTCGCCGCGGCCGAGATTGGCAACCGGTACGTGACGCTCAATGTCTGCCGGCATGACGCCATCGGCGCGTTTCAAATGGCCTGCGCTGACCCAGGAGACGAGCGGGACGCGGGTTATAGACCGATCAGGATCTTCGCCAGTTAGCAGCCATGCTGGGTGTCGATTGATGCCCTTTGCCAGCGCCAAGAGATTATCGACGCTGGGGGAACGGCCTCTCTCCAAAAGGTCGCGGACGAAGGTTTCGCCTTTGCCTGCCTTTCTAGAGGCGGCTTTCATGTCGAGCCCTTCCTCAGCGAGCGCCTCTTTGATCCTCGATTTCAACTGCGTGTCCATGATGGGAATATGCCCAACAGGAGAAACTTATGCGCGGAGGAAATTGCCCATTGACACTGATGGGTAATTGCCCATTATAGCCGCCATGACTACGAAGCTCCTCCTCTCCAGAATTGAAGAGTATTGCCGAAAGGAAGGCATCAGCCTTTCGACGTTCGGCAGGCGCGCCGTCAACGACGGAAAGCTTGTCGCTCGGTTGAGGAGCGGCAGCACAATCACTCTTGAAACGGCTGAGAAGATCAACCGGCTCATCGCAGGAAAGGCGGCCGCATGATCGGGGCCGTCCCTTTATGCGCGGCCGTCATCTGCTCGGCCTTCGCGCTTCGAAACGCGCTGAGAAGCGGGCCGGCTTTCGCCTCCCGCTCTCCGCTCTCTGATCTCGTCGATGATCGTTCCCGCGATCTCGCCGATATGTCTCGGCCCCTGTTCGCTCCGCAGCGTGGTGGGCCTGTCTGTCCTGGCAATCGCGCGCTCCGCTCTCGTGTCCGTCCTGTCCATGACCAGCAATCTGGCATGGAGAAGGGATCATGGGTGATGCGAGACGCATCGTGCGCGATGCGAAGCGCAGCGAGTCCGAGATGACCGGGGCTTCGGCGAACACGGCTTACTCAATGCTCGAAGTTCTGACGCGGGCCGAGCATAGAGGGCCTACCGACACGTGGACGGCAGCTCGTGACCGGACAGCGCGAAAGATCGGGATAAAGCCCGCCTACGCCCGCCGGATTTGGCAGTGCTGGCGCGACATGAAGGACGTATCGGGCAACGCGCTTCTCAAATTGCAGGCTGCCTACGAAGCCGAATGCGCCCGCATGGATGCGATCGCCGACCACTACGATCGAAGGACAAAGGAGCTTCTGCATGAGGCTGATCTGGAAAGCGGCGCGCGCCGGGTGGAAGGCGGTCGTGTTCTGGATCGTCAGTCTGCTTCGTCGGCCTCGGCGCCGGTACCGGGAGCGCCAGACCGATGAACATTCGTCCTGAGATTTCCGGATCGGAGCCCGTGGCGGGGCGCCGTGAGCCGGCGGCCGGGGAGGGCGCTCCGGTGCTTGCCCCGGTCGCTTTCACCATTCCTACGCCACCGAGCGCCAACGCCTTGTTCAAGAACGTCAAGGGCATCGGGCGCGTGAAGGCCAAGCATTACGACGACTTCGTTCGCATGGCAGTGACTGCGATCCGCCGACAGAGCATTCCGCCCCTGACCGGCCGGGTTGTCGCGATCTTCGGCGTCGAGCGCATGTCCGACCGAGCCGATATCGACAACCGGCTAAAGGCGATGCTCGACGCGATCGTAGAGGCTGGAACGATCGAGGACGATCGGTTCGTCACAGCCATTGCAATTTCTTGGCTGCCATCAGCCAACGGCATGAGCCACGTTCGCCTGCTGCCGGTGCAGCGGCTCGACGTGACCTTCCACCCCTCGCAGAACGGCGCGAGCGGGGCGTGGATCATCGAAGCGCCTTTCGAAGAAGAGGAGGAGCGTCATGGCGATTTCGCTGAGTGACCTCCGCACCGTGCGGGCCGACAAGCCGCCGCGTGTGCTCATTTACGGCAACGAGGGCGTCGGCAAGACGACACTCGCTTCCGAATTCCCGAACCCCGTCTTCCTGCAGGCCGAGGAGGGCACCCCCGGCGAGCTTGAACTCGCGTCCTTTGGCACACTGCCGACGTTCGGCGCGGTCATGGAGGCCATGGAAGCGCTCTACAACGACGACCACGACTTCAACACGGTCGTCGTCGACAGCGTGACGGCACTGCAACGCCTCATCTTCGTCGAGACCTGCCGGCGCGGCGACGAGTACGGCAACGCCAAGGCTCGGATCGAGGATTTCGGCTATGGCAAGGGCTACGTGAACGCCAAGGTCGTGCTCCGTGAGTTTCTGGAGGGCTGCGATCTGCTACGGCGCGACCGCGGCATGTCGATCGTGCTCATCGCCCACAGCGTCGTCACGACGTTCAACGATCCCGAGACGGCGAGCTATGACCGCTACGAGATTGACCTCCACAAGCAGCTGCTCGGCGAGGTGACGCGCGACCTGGATGCCATCCTGCTCCTCAAGAAGCCGGTGAAGACCGAGGAGGAGAAGAAGGGTTTCAACGGCACGCGGACCCGGGCATCCGGCGCGGCAACCGTCGTCCTGATGCATCCGATCGGAAAGCCGGCCTTCGTTGCCAAGAACCGCTACGGCATGCCCGAAAGCCTGCGCTTCGACCGTGGCAAGGGCTTCGAGGCCTTGGCCGGCTACTTCCCCGACTGGACCGAAACAAAGGCGCCGGCCAAGGCCGCGGCGTAAGGAGCGACGAACATGGTCAACATCGCAGGATCATACGACGAGCAGGCCGAGGCGCAGGGCGAATTCGAGCCGATCCCCGCCGGCGACTATCGCGCCAAGATCATCGAGGCGTCGATCGAGGATGTGTCCAAAAAGGACAACAAGGGACGGTGCCTCAAGCTCACATGGCAGATCGAGGGCGGTCCGAACGACAACCGTCTCGTCTGGCAGCGCCTCAACCTGTGGGGCGAGAACATGAACAACATCGACAAGGTGATCTCGATCGCCAATTCGCAGTTCGCCGCGATCCGGCAGGCCTGTGGCAAGCCGATCGTCCAGGACACTGACGAGCTGCTGCACATCCCCTGCACGATCCGGGTGAAGCTCAAGAACGATCCGCAATACGAGCCGAGCAATGAGGTCGGCAACGTCAAAGCGGTGGCCGGCACAGGCCAGCCACAGGGGGGTGGCGCGCCTCGCAGGTTTGCACCCCCGGCAAATTCCGGAAGTAGCGCCTCACCCTCCGCTGGCGGCTGGCCGAAGCGAGCGGCTGCAGGCGGACAGTCGAAGGATCTCGACGATCAGATCCCATTCTGATCCGGCGGCCGGGCGGGTCCTGAGATTGGCGTCCTAGCCCGCCCGGCACTCTCCACCACGAACGAAATCCACGTCGCGAAGGAGGCTTCTGCGATGACAGGAAATCTGTGCCCTGAAAAGGGCAAACGTCCGCGCCGCACCGGCTGGCTCAAAAACCCCAAGCTTGCACGCAAAGGCGAGACGATCGGCGGCGGCTGGTTTGTCTTCCGTCGCGGCGACGATACCGGTCGCATCCGCCCGGCCTGGTGGCCTTTCGAATATGCGTCGCAGGTGGAGGCCGCCGCCGAGGCGCGCCGGCTCGCCACACTCAGCCCCGGATACCGCTTCGATGTGGTCGGTGTCGCCGACAGCTTCTCGATCTCGGCCGTGGTCAAGACGGCGGAGGCGGCGTGATGGTTATCACATGCTACGCCTGCCATCGGCAGATCGCCTTCAAGGGGAATCACACCCGCCGTCGTAAATGGGCAGACCTGTTCGGATGGATAGTTCGTGCGGGACGGTACTTTTGCGCGAGCTGCGCGGAGATTACCCAATGATCTCCCGCATCATCGACGAGACTTTCGCCCCGATCGACACAGCATCGCGCACCGGCGTTCTGATCCTTGTCGCCCATGAAGACGTCGGTGCTTTCCCGATGCGTTGGAATCCGGAGGCGACGAACGAGATGTTCGCGCCCGGCGCCGCCGGCCTTTGGGAAGCGCTCGACGGCTCCATGACCTGGCACGATGCGCCTGGTCTCGGCCCGTCGCATTGGAAGCCGCTCGACGGCGGGAGCGTGAACTGATGGTCGCGCTTCCTTCCACCACCATCTCGCCGACCATCGCTGCGATCGATGCGGCGGTCGAGGCCAGCGCTGAGCGGAGCTTCGATCTCGTCATCCGCGGATCGTCGATCGGCAGGCCGTGCGAGCGGCATCTCTGGTATCGCTTCCGCTGGGCTCATGAACCGGAGACCTTCTCCGGCCGCATGCTCCGACTGTTCGAGGCCGGGCACCTCTACGAGCCAGTCATCGCCGGCCACATGCGCGCCGCCGGGCTGAGCGTCGCGCTGCACGATCTGGCGACGGGTGGGCAGTTCGATGTCTCGGCGCTGGACGGGCACTTCAAGGGGCACATGGACGGCATCGTCGAGGGCGTGATCGAGGCGCCAAAGACGCCGCATCTTCTCGAAATCAAGACACACAACGACAAGAGCTTTCAGCAGCTCAAGAAGGTGGGCGTAGCGGTCGCCAAGCCCGAGCACGTCGCACAGATGCAGGTTTACATGCATCTATTCGGCCTGACGCGCGCCTTATACATCGCCAAGAACAAGAACGACGACGAGCTCTTCGCCGAACGGCTGCACTACGACGCAGCACAGGCCGGCGCGCTCATGGCAAAGGCGGAACGTATCCTCGGCGCCGCGCGGCCGCTGCCGAAGATCAGCGACGATGCGTCATCGTTCGCCTGCCGGTTCTGCAACAGCCATGCCGTCTGCCACGGCGGCGGCTTCGCGCTCCGAAATTGCCGAACGTGCTTGCACTCGACGCCGGTGCCTGGCGGAGACGCGAGGTGGTGGTGCGAGCGTCTCGACCGTGAGCTGACCATTGCCGATCAGCGCGCCGGCTGCGGAAAGCACCTGTTCATTCCTGATTTGGTTCCTGGAGAGCAGGAGGATGCCGCCGCCGATGGCAGCAGCGTCAC
>Ga0310345_10006221_pt1 | contig 10449 bp, 7 predicted proteins | sample HC15DNA20500_MG_FD_204667 | JGI IMG/M metagenome (GOLD analysis project Ga0310345, IMG submission 204667) | Marine microbial communities from station ALOHA, North Pacific Subtropical Gyre - HC15-DNA-20-500_MG | ecosystem: Environmental > Aquatic > Marine > Oceanic | place: Pacific Ocean: North... | reverse complement strand
TCCCACCGCTTCTACAACGAGATACACCCACCGAAGAATGAAACTCCAAGACTCCAAAAGTGTAACCTATGTGCCCGGTGTGCCCGGGAGAAATTGTTGCCTATGAATCGGGAGCTACGTGATTTAACCAGGTGTTGATTACTATAGTCAAAATAGGAAAAACAGGACTGGACGATGAAAGAGCGCCCTAATATTGTTTATCTGATGACCGATCAGCAAAAAGCGTCGGCGACCAGCGTCTATGGCAACCCCTTTGTACCCTGTCCCTTCATGGACAAGATGGCTGAGCAGGGTCTTGCCTTCCGTGACACCTATGCCGCCGCCTCCATTTGTACGCCCTCACGAGCCTCGGTGATGACGGGTGTTCATCCTCTGGTGCACCAGGTCACCTGTCATCAGAACCGGGCCCCCTTCAACTTGGACCAATTGCCGGAGCTCCTGGCAGCCAGCGGATACTACACTGCAGTCGTAGGACACCACGAATACGATCGTGACCTGGACCGCGGCTGGCACCATCAGACCAACATGTGGACCCGGGGACCAATTGGTACTACGGCCGAGTTTTTGTACGGGCACGGCCGGGCGGGCTATGGCTGGGCGTCGGGGCCACTAGAGTGCACAGCCGAGGAGGGACACGCCTACGCGGTGGCCACGCGTGTCATCCACCAACTCGATTCGATCCAGGCCAGCGGCGCGCCCTTTTTCTTGCAGTGCCCTTTCTGGAACCGCATCCTCCCTTCTACACTCCGCCCCCTTACGACATCCTGATTGATCTCGCTAGTCTCCCGCTTCCGGATAGAGGAGACGGGCCAATCGTCCCCAGTGGCAAGACGCCTGCCGTCAAGAACAGGCTTCACACCTGGCAACAGAGGATGATGTCCGAAGGTTGATTGTTATCTACTACGGCATGATTGCCTACGTCAACGACCAGATGCAGCGGATCTATGATGCAATGAGTCTGCGGGGAATGTTGGACAACACCTGGATCATCGTGGCCTCCGACCATGGCGATTTTCTGGGTGAAAAGGGGTTGTTTTCCAAGACCGAATCGCTCTATGAATGTCTCCTGCACGTGCCGCTGATCATCGCGCCTCCTCCCCACGCCGAGCTGAAAGTTGGAAAGCAGATCGAGGGCCTGGTCGATCTCATCGACCTTTTTCCAACCATCCTCGGGATTGCAGGTGTCGATGTACCCGAGTATGCCCAGGGCGAAGACCTGATCAGTTGGGTCGGCGACGGTGCTGTGGATCCCCTGCGTGAGTGTCTCTTTTCCCAGGTCGGCAACTACCACGGTCATCTGGGACAGAGCAATTACGGAGGCACCAAGGTAGGAAGGCACCCCGGACTTGTTCAGGCTGCGCGCAGTGGTTCTTATTCCTACATCCGCTACCCAGACTACGGCGACGAGGCCTACGATCTGACTCAGAACCCTTTGGAATTGAACAACCTGATCGGTGTCGATGCAGCCGAACCAGAGCCGATCCGACAGCTTCGATCCCGTTTGGGGGGATGGGAACAGGAGTGCCTGGATTTGCGCGCGAGACTAGGCGTTGTCCCGGGCTATCGTGGTTTCGATGAAGTCTGGGAATAGGGTTCTCGATCAGGGCTACATTCTGAAGTCCGAGCAACGAGAGGTCCCCGCCGTGTCGGTACCTTTACTTCTCTATTTCGACTGCAGGACGGGTAGATGCTTGCGACCTGCCGGCTCGGCAGCGGATTCCGCCGACGGCATCTGCCAGGTCGCGCGATCGGACGCTATGCCGGCCCCAACGAACGCTGTCTAGGCGCTTGATGGGCGCGCATTCAGATCTGATTGAATGGTAGAAAAGTGGGACAGAATCGATATTTTCTGCCAAGCGTGATAGGATGGCGGCCGGCTTACGGAGAACTTTCCATGAACATCCTTCTTTATAACCCAGATAACGAAGTCACTAACAATTACATGCCCCACCTCTGGATGTTCGTACTCCAGGCGGTGACACCGCCCGAACACCGGGTGTTCCTCATCGACGGGAACGCCCAACCCATGACCGAGAAGGATATCGCCAGGTTCGTCCGTGAGAACGACATCCAACTGGCCGGCATTGGTGCCATGACGCGGATGGCAGTCCGGGCCTATCGAATGGCGGATGCGATTCGCGCTGCCGGGGCGAAGGTCGTCATGGGTGGCCCTCACGTAACCGAGGTGCCGGACGAGCCCATCGGGAGAACAGAGGAGCCCCGTCACGCTGATGCGGTGGCTCTGGGAGAGGCCGACTATCTCTGGCCCCAGATCGTGCGGGACACCGAGCGTGGCGAGCTGAAAGAAGTCTATAGACCTGTGGACGAGGCGGGCGTTGAGGTAAAGCCTTCTCTCGAGGACTACCCGAAGATCCCTTGGGAACGGCTGGATCTCGACCAGTTCGACCTCATCGCGAAGATTCCTCGCTGGGGACGCTACCTCCTCGATCGGGTCGGGACAGGAGTGAAGAGTTTTCAGGTGGTGCCGATCGAGTCCGGCCGCGGCTGTCCCTACGGATGTGATTTTTGCACGGTGACTGGTTTTTTTGGCGACTCGATCCGCTTTCGCAGCAATCAGAGCGTGGTCGACGAAATGTTAAGGCTAAAGGCCCGCGCCGCTGCCAAGGCTGACAAGATCGCGGTGTTTTTCATCGACGACAATTTTGCTATCAATGTGAAGCGGACCAAGTCGCTGCTTCGCGAGATTATTCGGCAGGAAGCCCAGCTTCCTTGGATCGCTCAGATCAGCATGAATCTCCTCAAGGACGAAGAACTCGTGGATTTGATCGCCGAGAGCGGTGGCTGCTGGGTCTTCATGGGACTCGAGTCTATCGACGCCGACAACTTGAAGGGCGTCAACAAAGGGTTCAACAAGCCAGCCCAATATGGGACGGTCCTCCAGCGGCTGGCGGACCGAGGTATCTATTCGATCACGTCTTTCATTTTCGGCATGGACGGAGATAAGCCGGGGGTGGCCGATAAGACGTTGGAAGCAATCGCGTCTTGGCCTCCTGGGCTGCCCGTCTTCGGCCTTCTGACGCCCTATCCAGCAACGCCACTCTATGATCGTCTCGTCCAGGAAAATCGCCTGACACGCCCCAAGCACTGGCTTGACTTTCGGCCCTTCCGGATGGCCTTCACTCCTAAGAACATCACCGTCAAGCAGGCGGAGCACGAGGTCCACGAGGCCTGGCGTCGATGCTACGAGCCAAAAGCCATCGCCGCAGCGCTGCGCCAGCTCGAAGGCCAACCGTTCCGCCAGCGCGCCACCATGTTTTTTGCCCGGCTCATTTTTAGAGGAATCTACTTTCCTCAGCTCACTAAACGTCAATGGGCGGGGCTCCTCTGGAGTAATAGGGTCAGCCTGATCCGTATTTTGAAGGAAGCCTACCAGGCTTACCGCGGAATCAGGAGGGACGATTCGCCTTTGGTCGTCGCGCCGGCTCCGGACACCGCCGTGGTCGGGCGGCGCCTCGGCACCTGATCCCAACCGTTGCCGGCGCCTCTTTATCAGGGAGTGCGTCTTGGATGACCTGAAATTTGTCGACCCAGCCGTCCAACGCGGCGAGCTGCGCCTCGTTCACGTTCCACTATTGTTCCTTTTTCTGTTGTCAGGAGCCCCCTGTCCCGGCCAGGGGGCGCGATCTGATGTGCCTGGGCTATTGAAGCGGCCCGTCCTGGTTGACCTAGGAGCCGATAGGGAGCTTTTCGTCGACCACTATCTGATCGATCAACTCAAGGGGGTTCGTCTCAAGCTGCACCATCCCCGTCCGGCTGAGGTCGTGATAAAGGCTGACCGGTCTTGGGAAGGGGAGTTGGGGTTTGGCCAGACGGTCATCCTACACGATGGCATCTACCGGATGTATTACCAGGCCAGCAACAAGGTGTGCTACGCCGAGAGTACGGATGGAATTAGCTGGACAAAACCCGAGTTGGGGATCATCAGCGTCGATGGTAGCCGGGCAAACAATCTGGTAGGGACATCAGGGGGGGAGTACCTGCATGACAACGAGACTGAGCCAGCAGGCAGGATCTTTCTCGATGGTAGACCCGGAGTGCAACCGACCAAGCGTTTCAAGGCAATCACACTCAACGAAGGCAAGAGGGCCGATCCTTCCGAGGAGGAGCTTACCAGCAAGTTCTCGCTGGACCAGCGCGGTCTGTGGCTGGGGAGTCCCACCGACGTCATCCCCTGGGTCTCGGCCGACGGCAAGACGTGGAAGAAGTTGGGCGATAAACCGATGTTCCGAAACAGTCTCTACGGCACCCTGGACGGAGATTTCTCTCTCTTCTGGTCAGAGACTGAGGGGCAGTATGTGATGTACACGCGTTATTTCACCTCTCCCAATCGGTCCGTTGGTAGGCGCTCCTTGGCACGGCTGACGGCGCCTGATCTGTTCCACTGGTCCGAGTTTCAGCCCATCAGCTTCGGAGACGATGGGATCATCCCCGAGAACCATCTCTACATCAACCTGACGCTTCCCTATTTCCGGGCTCCCCAGATCTATCTGGCCTTTCCCGCGCGACTCATGGTAGGACGCCAGGCCCTGACAGAACAGCAAGCCAGGGAAGCGGGCATTCCCGAGGGGGCAGAGACCGACTGCTCGGAGACGGTCCTCATGACCACCCGTGGTAACGACACCCGTTACGACATCACTTTCCGGGAGGGCTTCATTCGCCCGGGCCTGGGAGAGCGTCACTGGAAGACCCGAACCACCTATGCACTCCGGGGCGTCGTCCCCACGGGTAAGGATCAGATCTCCATGTACGTCACCCGTGCGGCCGGCACAGATTCCTGGCATATCCGACGCTATACGTTGCGGGTGGACGGCTTTGCATCGGTGAATGCTCCCTACGATGGTGGCGAGATGGTGACCCGGCTTCTCACCTTCTCCGGCAGGGAGCTGCTGCTCAATTACTCGGCCTCGGCTGCCGGCAATGTCAGAGTCGAGATCCAGGGTCCTTTGGGAGACGCGATTCCTGGCTATTCCCTTGAGGATGCGCAAGAGATTGTGGGGGACGAGATCGAACGCCTGGTAGCCTGGAAGGCTGGCTCGGATGTATCTGCTCTGGCGGGAAAGCCGGTTCGTCTGCGCTTTGTCATGAAGGATGCTGACCTCTACTCCCTTCGCTTTCGCTAGTTCCACAACTGTCGCAGATTACGAGCCTTTGCCTTCCCCCCCAGGAGGCGCTGGCCTCATTCGAGAAAGAAACTTCGAAGGATCCAGAATAGGGGGTGTCGCGAAAGCCCTTGGAGATTGGAAGGGTTAGGATCTCGGCGCGCTGTTGCTTCGGCGTGCTTACAGAGCCGTGACCGTGAGGAAGCGGGACCCGATCACCGATCGGGGCATACTGTGAGTCTATAAGAAAGAGGGTCCTCGGGTCACTGTCTGCCGGGGCCGTTGTTTGCCGGCATCGGTATGCCGGTACCGCTCCTACGCAGTCACGGCTCTGTCAAGCGGCTGCTCCTGCATGATTCCTATCCAATGAGATTTCAGGTTAGTCCCACCCCGCTGCACTGCCCCATTCGAGAAAGAAACTTGGAGTCCCTGCCGTGGCGGCGGTCTCCAGGCCGCCGGGTATCGAGCCAGAGGCTCGAAAAGAAGAATACTTCGGCCTGGAGACCGAACCCACCTCGACCCACCTGAGCCAATTGAAGTTTCAGCTTAGTGCGGCCTCCGGCTGCGCTGAATCATTCAGGAAGAAACGTCAACATCCCGTAGTAGCACGGGCATCCCTGCGTGATGGCCGGCCCGTGGAGCTAGAGGCTCCACAATCACGGCCTGGAAGGCCGTGCCACGGTTTTCACAGACAAGGGACGTTCAGACGATTCTTTCAAGTTTCAGGTCAGTTTGTTGGAATATCGCCGAAAGTCCTGGCCATTCTCGATTCAGAGACCGGACTTGGAATCGGTTCGATTTTGGCCGGCCAGGAGCCCGGATACAGGACAAGGACAGGGAAGGCACAGGCAAAGTTTGTAGGCGAGGGCTAGGGAAAAGGTGAGGTGAGGCGCTAACTAAACTAAACACGTACGCAGCCGAGGGTCGGACTCAGTTACTCAAGCAGGCCCAATTCCGACCTTCCCCAAAGGGTCAGCTTCCGATCTGCCCTTTCTTCCTCGAAAAGAAGACTAAAGAGGAAGCCCCCTGAAGTCGAAACGGTGAAGGAGATCAGGAAGTACCAGACCCAGTGCACTTCGGTGAAGATCTGGACCCATAGCGTACTCGATAGGGCCAGCACCGTGGCTATGAGCCAACCTCGGAAGTTGGCCCTCCTGGTCAGGATTCCCAACAGGAACAACGCCAGCACCGGACCTGAAAAGAGGCCCAGAAAGGTCTGAGAGGCCTGTAGGATGTCCTCGATGTAGGCAACGACAAAGGACACCAGAGTGGCGAAAGTACCCAGGACCAGCGTGACCTTCCGGGCCAGGCGCACGTCGGATCTATCGTCTCTCTTCTGTTTCCTCAAAGGCTTGATGAAGTCGTTGACTACAACCGTCGTCACCGAGTTGATCCCAGAGTCCATACTGGACATGGCGGCGGCGAAGATCCCCGTAATGACCAGTCCTGAGACTCCCTGGGGCAGCACAGCCATGATGTAGAAGGGCAAGATCTGGTTGCGCTCAATCCCCGGTGCCAACGCTTCCGGGTGCTGTTGAAAGTAGACGAACAGGGCCAGACCGATGAAAGTGAGGAGGACGATGATAAAGAAGTCGATGAAGGAGTTGAAGAACACCGACTTGACCATTCCCCGGAAAGTCTTCACGGCCAGTAACCTCTGCACCGTCACCTGGTCAGTGCCGTAGTCCTGCATGTACTGGAAAAAATAGCTGACCAGGATTACGGGAGCGCTCAGTTCGTAAAGACTGGGAGTCCAATTGTCTAGTTGTACCCGTCCCGCCTGGCTCCCAAAAACCAGGATCCCTCCAATGCCACCCTCCACCGACTGGATCAACTCAAGCGCTACCCAGAGGGCACCTCCGATGAGAATGACGAACTGAAGGGCATCGGTCCAGAGGACAGCAGCCAGCCCCCCCAGGACCGTGTAGACGGTCGCTAGGATTCCCATCAGCAGGATGGCGAGGGTGAGGTTGATGCCCGTTACCACCGACAATGTCAGGGCGGGCACGTAGATTACCGTCCCCAGCCAGCCGAGTCGGGCGAACAGGAACAAGACCGAGACGGCATAGCGGGCTCCATCGCCGTAGCGACGCTGAATGTATTCGTAGCTGGTGGTGACCTTGAGTCTCCGATAGAAGGGATAAAAGAGATAAATGAGAAACGGAGTCACCAGCGGACTAATGATGGCAGCCAGGACGATCGAGGTGTTCTCGGCGTAGACGGTCCCTGGCACCCCTATATAGGTGATGGCACTGGTGACGGACGCGAACATGCTCAAGGCCACAATGAACCAGGGCATTCGTCGTCCTGCCAGGAAGTACTCCTCGGTGGAGGTTTGTCGGCGGGAGAGGCGGAAGCCGATGCCCAGCATCAGAGCCAGGTAGGAGAATAGGATCAGGTAGTTCAGAGTGCCAAAGCTGAATTGAGATTCCATAGACTCCGGGCTCAGTATGGGCGCAGGTTTAGAATGTGGTTTCTGGGTCGCCTCCGGGCCGAATCGGAGCCCATTCTCCGCTTAACCCGAGTAGAACCAGGATTCTGGCACTCGTTTGAGCTTGATTCGCCGGGTCCGCTTCCCCTTTTTGAAGGCGTCGTACTGATAGGTGATGAAGACCTGTCCCTTGGCGAAGGCGAGCGAGGGATAGTGGTACATTGAGAATCCGTCGGGAAGGGTCCCAGCAGTAGGATCTACCCGAATGTGTGCTACCGGAGGGGGAGAAATGTCCTCGGCGGCGGCCAGCCCCGGACTCGATTCGACTGTCTTGAAATTCTTCCAGGTCTTGCCCTCATCGCCGGACAGGGCAACAGATAGCCGGCTGCGGTAGTAGCCTCGGCGAATCTCCCGTCCCGAAGTCTGATTCCAGATCACTAACAGATCGTTGGAAGAGCGAAGTCGATCTAGGTCACACGGGACATCCCCGCTGGAGAGCCGGGTCGGTGTTGCCGCCGTCCAGTTCTTGCCCCCGTCGCCGGAGATGCTCTGAAAATATCGGCCAACTTTGGTCCGGAGCAGCATCAGGATACGGCCGTCGCGCAGCTCTTGGACCACCGGCTCGGACGTTCCTCCGAAGCCTCCCAGGTTCTGCTCTCCGGGCAGGGGCCAGACCATGATCGATCCCAGACTTCGCTCCCAGGAGGTCCCACTGTCATCCGAGAAATAGGCATAGCACCCACTCATCTGCGGACGATGGCCGTGCCCTTCCAGCCGGATGGGCTTGCCTTGATGGGTCCCTCGAGCGAAGGCCTCCCGAGTCTCTGAATGCAGACCGTTGAACTGCCAGTAGACCGGCATCAGCAGGCGGCCGCTAGAAAGCTCACGCAGCCTCCCGAAAGGGACCTGAAGGAAGGCACCCGAGGATGGAGCAAGCGGACCGGGAAGATCGATGTTGACGCCCGCAGACCAGTTCTTTCCCCCGTCCTCGGAACTGCTGTAGCGAAGGGTTCGATGTTGGTTGTGATGCGACCTGGCCGATTCCAGTTGTTCCGAGTACACCATGCCTAGTCGCCCCTGCTTCAGGGTTGCCAACTGTCCGCGGGTGCCCTCCATCGGTTTCCCTTCCTGGAGGAAAGAGAAGGGCTCCCACCAGGTTTCCCCTCCGTCCTGTGAGACCGATCCGGCTCCCGCTCCGACCAGGGCCAGCAGACTACTATCCTCCCGCACCGCCAGTATCCGTCCAGATCCTTCGGGCAGAAGGGTTGCAAAGACGTCCTTTTCTTCCGCCGCCAGGGTGGGAGTTCGCAAGGTCATGGCACCAAGACCTGATGCTGCCAGAAAGCGTCGACGGCTCATGTTCTCATTCATCTTGTATTTCCTTTCGCTGACCGATGAAGCGGGTCAGTCCCGCCCCCAGGAAGCACTGGCCCCATTCGAGAAAGAAACTTCATTGGCTTCAGTATCCCACTTCCTGGTGGCAGGAAGCCTGAAGCGCAAGCGAGGGGTTGGGGAGCACCCCGAATTCTCCCGCTTGGCTACTGACCGCGCCTCAGGCCCCTTCGTCCACCCATTTTGCTGCACCCCAACCCCTCGCTCGCGCTTCAGGCTTCCCACATTTTCGCAGACTGGTCCAATTCTTCGCTACGCCGTCCAGCGACAAGAGACCTGCGACCTGCAAGTTGCGACCTCTTCTTGAAGTGTCAGCTTAGTTCCACCCCGCTTCCGAGCCGGATCATTCGAGAAAGACACTTCTTCTCACTTCCGGAGACCATCACCTACGCCGAAGGCGTTACTGCGCGTAGCCCAGGCGGCTACGGCTACTTGCCACTCCCATCTTCCCGATCTCAGTAGCTTCCCAACTATAAGGGTTGGCGATGCGAAGCGAGCTACCCGGGTTTAAGACGCCCTTTCCTTTTCTACACTGAATGAAAGTGTTAATGCCAAAATGGTACCTATGCTTGTTGGCAGTCGGGGAAGCACAGGTGCTCGGCCCAGGCTCCCTCGGTGAATGCGGGGGTCAGGAGCAGTCCATCCCGGACCCATGGCATCCAGAAATGCCGCGACGACTGTATCGGCGCCTCCCTCGACCCAGCCCAGACTGCTAAGCGAGCTGTGGAGCATGACACAGTCGCCTTCCCGAATCCCTAGTGCCTGTAGGACATGGACGAGGCTATTCTGGCTGATGGACCGAAGAATAATCGATGCAGTAGTGCCCTCTCCCACGGAAGCGCTTCCGCTCTCGTTGGCAGGCCAGAGACCCTGCTCAGAGAACTGCCATTCCGCTTCGCCATCGGCCGAGCGCCCGGAATGAAGAACTACTTGGCATCCCTTCGGAATGTTACGCAAACCTGCATTTGACCCTGCACTTCGAAGGCTTGTAGTTGACCGTTGGTCACCACGGGGCTCGAGGCTGTGTAGGTGGACCTGAATCCATCCATAGTGGTGAGGTGAGGATTGCTGCAGAGAATTGTCGAAACGCTATTGGAGATCGTCAGGTTACAACCTCGCATCGGGTCTCGAGTTTCCACTCCATTCGCATCAGTATAGATCGCGACCGCGCTTCCTTCGAAGGGAGTTCCGGTATACCGTACGACCACGCCAATCGGGTTTCCGGAGGCGTCCGCAATCTCGAACTTGGCGCGAAAAACCACCTCTCCGTCCTCGGGGGGCCGCTGGGCGGGGACCATCGGTGCCACTAACCCCAAAATAAGCTCAATTTCAAAAACAGGACCGTTTCCCGGCTCCTAGGAGTCATTTTGGAGTCCAGCATTCTAAGTTTTTGCACCAAGCCACTCAGAACTCGGCTCGGCTGTTGCGGTACTGCCCGCCGATCGCTTATGAGGAGCTATTCTACCCCCTCTGTCGACGTTTTTAGACACACCCCAGCTCTCGCGG
>Ga0310345_10006220_pt1 | contig 10449 bp, 11 predicted proteins | sample HC15DNA20500_MG_FD_204667 | JGI IMG/M metagenome (GOLD analysis project Ga0310345, IMG submission 204667) | Marine microbial communities from station ALOHA, North Pacific Subtropical Gyre - HC15-DNA-20-500_MG | ecosystem: Environmental > Aquatic > Marine > Oceanic | place: Pacific Ocean: North... | reverse complement strand
GCATATTCAATTGCTTTGTCATGATCCTGCACGTTTGTTATAACATCAAAGTGCATAGTATGACCATCTTTGGCTTTAACATAAGTATCGTAGACATGTATATCCATTGCCATAATATTGCATAAAACTAGGGATATTTAATCTAAACCCACCTAACTTTACTTACTGGAAAAAATGACGTTCCATAATTTTAATTTTAATTTCTTCCGTATTTTCCATATCTTGCTCTAGTATGAATGCCCTAAGATCTGTATTTATCCCAGAAAAAATAATCCATGGAACATCACCATTCACTTTCATAAATTTTTTATCTAAGTTTGATGGTGATGCAGCTGAGTTTGGATGTGAATGAAATATTCCAACAAGTTCTAACTGTTTTTCCTCTGCAAGTTTATATCCTTGTAACAGTTCTTCTGGTGTAATTATAAAACTTGTTTCAGAGTCTGTGTGTGCATTACGTGTCAGAAAAACTTCTTTAACATTCCATTGCTGATCACCATGTGTACCAAACAGCATTGCACATGACTCAGATAGACCTGCTTTTTCAGAATATTGCATCAGTATATCTACTTGTTTCTGGTTTAGCAGTATTTCTTGCATGTATTATTCAACAGGTTCTTCTATTACAATGCTTGCAACCATCCAAGGGTGTACTATACACATGTATTCATAAGAACCAATATCTAGTTGATTTGAATCAAGTAGGAATCTTTCACCAGCGTTAAGTATGCTAGAATCGAAAGTTTCTCCAAAGTCTAGCGAACTAGTAACAGTATGCATGACTTCGTCATTATTTGTCCATTCAATCACAAAACCTTGTGAGATAGTAGCAGTATCTGGATCATAATCTGGGTTTCCTTGCTCATCAGATCCCGCCAAGATTGAGATGGCAAAAATTTCACTTTCAGGAATCTCTTGAACAATCTCTTCAACAGCTTCTTCAACAACTTCGGGAAGCAAGTATCCAGTGGGACCTAGTATACCAAAGCCAAAAAATACTGTAATGCCTAGAGCAATTGCAAAGATGAAGATTAAACCAACAGGTTTGACATATTGAGGTATCTTCATAGCCATATATGCTATAACAATACCTGGCACTGTAACCATGATTAGAAGTCCTGCAAGTGTTGGTAAAGTAGTACTTTCACTTCCTATGAATCCTCCAGCACCAAATGTCAAAATTATTGAAATAACAACCAAAACTGTAGCTTTTGTTCTGTTTGATGTTGATACTCCACCATCTAGAATTCCAGCAGCTAGAAAGATCAATCCAAAGAAAAATAACAAGCCTGAAAGTGCATGCAATCCATCAATGAATGTATGTGCTAATCCAGAATAAGATAGAACTATACCGCCTAATCCCAGTGCAGTAAGCCCGCCACCGGGCATAACCAATTCCCAATTACTCATTTAAGCTTGATGAGAAGTGGTAGATAATTAATCGTTTTGCAACAGAATTGATCGATTCGAATAAATTAAATCATATATCCTAATGTCAACAATAGTTGGGATTAAAAGAGATATTCGAGGTTTCAAAACCCAGAATAATAATTTTGCTTGTTATAACTGCTGTTACATCTATGTATGCTGGAAGTAAATTTGTAGGTCCTGAGATAGGCTATTTAGAAATTTTACATATCGTAGTTGCTGGATCCCTTGCCTCAGCTGGCTCAAGTGCACTCAACCACTTTTATGATAAAGATATAGATTCGAAAATGAAGCGAACAAGTAACAGACCAATACCATCAGGCAGAAGTAAGGATACAACAGTTCTCGTTTATGGACTTAGTGTTAGCATAGTTTCTGTTATTTATGCAGCCTTGGCACTAAATTATCTATGTGCCTTCTTTGTAGCCTTGGGAATTTTCTTTTATGTTATAATATACACAGTATGGCTCAAACGTCTGAATTCCTCAAACATCGTAATTGGTGGATTTGCAGGAAGTGCAGCATCCATGGCTGGATGGTCTGCCGCTACTGGGTCGATTGATATTTTAGGATTCTTGATAGGATTTTTAGTTTTTGTATGGACACCATCACATTTTTGGTGTCTTGCGATGAAATTACGTGATGATTATACAGAAGCGAAAGTTCCAATGCTACCTGTGTTGATTGGGATGGAAAGAACATCAAAATATATTCTAGCAAATACAATTATACTTTTACCATATTCATTAGTACTGTATGCATTTGGTATGGGTATTGTTTATACCATAATTGCATCTATTGCAGGTGGTCTTATGTTAGTATATCATTACAAGCTGACAAAGACACCAACATCAGATTTTGCATGGAAGGCATACAAAGTAACTGCACCTTATCTGACTATCATCTTTATAGGAATTGCACTAGATGCAGCTTTTCATTTTAGATTTTAGTTAAACATCATTATTAGATTCAGGGAAACTATTTTCATAGTCTTTTTCTAATATTTTTTTATTTTGTATTTCAACTTCATCCTCTTCTTCTTGGTTGAATGCAACCTCTATTCTACGTGTGTCTTTAGTAAGCCAGTTTGTCTTAACTAATCCCAATATTTCTAAATCAAGTAGTGTTTTATTAAGCAAAGCATCTGATAGATGATAGCCATCTTTTGTTAGAGACTTAGTAAGCGTTTTATCAGTAATAGAACCTGACTCCTTAATTTTATCCATTAGTATATTCTTGTATTTTGTAGTCAATTTTACCGGTAAAATGTCTCACCCGTAGGCTTTGGAATTATATTTGAAACTTCAGCCTTGATATCATTATACCACTTATCAATTTCTCTAGTAATTGATGGTCTGACTCTCTTTAACGCTATAGCAAAATCATTACTACCTATTTTTGGAGAATCTTTCTGCATAGCATTAACAGCAGCTTCTCTGCACAGTGATGCCAAGTCAGCTCCAGTATAATTTTGTGTAGATACTGCAATCTCATTCAAGTTAATATCATTTGCAAGTGGCATGTTATCAGTTAATATCTTAATTATTTCTAACCGACCTTTTTCATCTGGAGGTTGAACAAACAATACAATATCAAGTCTTTCATTACGTAGCATCGAGCTATCAATCAAATCAGGTCTGTTTGTAATTCCAACTATCACTATATTTGATGTTCCACTATCTTCCATTTCAGTTAACATTTGGCTAAGTATTGTTTCTCCATGATTATGCTCGTCTTTCATTTTAGATTTTGCAAGTGAATCAAGCTCATCAAAAATAACAACACATGGTGCCGATGCTTTTGCTTTTCGAAAAATTTCTCTGATTGCTTTTTCAGATTCCCCCACCCATTTTGATAATATTTCTGGACCTCTCACCAAAATCATATTTGCACCACATTCAGCTGCTAATGCCCTAGCAAGTAGTGTCTTACCACAACCTGGTGGTCCATAAAGTAACACACCCTTAGGTGGTTTTACACCCATTTTTCTAAATTTATCAGGTGTATTGATAGACGCAACCATATTATCTTCCAATATTTTCTTCTCATCGTTTAATCCACCTACATTATCCCACCAAACTTTTGCGCGTTCAACATAAAACTCTCGCATAGCTGTTGGAATTACTTCTAATGTTGCATCGTAAAAATCACGACGTTTTATTTCCATTGATTCTAATATCTTTGCAGGTATACGTTCATTTTCAAGATCAATTTCTGGTAGATAGCGTCGTATTGCTTTGATGGCACTTTCCCTGCATAACGATTTGATATCTGCACCTGTATATCCATGAAGATCATTTGCAAAGTTTTTCAAATCAATATCTGTTGCAAGAGGCATTCCACGCGTATGTATTTGTAAAATTTCTAATCTTCCATCCGCGTTAGGAACAGAAATTTCCATTTCCCTATCAAATCTTCCAGGTCTTCGTAGCGCTGGGTCAACACTATCAGGACGGTTTGATGCACCAAGTACAATTACATTACCTCTTTCAGTTAATCCATCCATCAATGCCAAAAGCTGTGCCACAACTCGTTTCTCAACATCACCATAAACTTCCTCTCGTTTTGGAGCAATTGCATCAATCTCATCGATAAATATTATGCTAGGTGAGTTATCCTTTGCTTCTTTGAATATCTCTCGAAGTTTAGCTTCTGTTTCCCCATAGTATTTGTTCATAATTTCAGGTCCATTGATTAGATACATGTTAGCATCTGATTCACTTGCAATAACTCTAGCAAGTAGTGTCTTTCCACAACCTGGTGGTCCATAAAGTAACACACCACTATGAGGTTCAACTCCTAGTCTACTGAATAATTCTGGATGTCTTAAAGGCAGTTCAACTATTTCTCGCATAGCTTTAACCGTATCTCCCAATCCGCCTACTTCTTCATACGTAATGCGAGTCCGTTTGTCAGCTGATACCTCAGAAAGTATCTTTAGAATGGAGGAACGCTCAATCTTGACAATTCCCTTTGGTGTCATTTTGCTAATCTTAAACTCCATCGAGTTTCCAAGGATCATTACTGAGATCTCGTCACCCATAGTAAGTGGCAGTCCTTTCAATCTATTTTTAACAAAATCAGTAAACTCCTTGTCTACAGTAACAACATCATTAATTGGCGAAAGTTTAACTGTCTTAGCAGTTTTTACCTTAACTTTTTTCACATGAACTACATCACCAAGTGTAGTCTCAATGTTTTTTCTAGTTTGACCATCTAGACGAATAGAATCTGGATTTTTTTCATCCTCATCAGACGGCCATACGATAGCACAGCTTATTTTGTTTCCCTTTATTTCAATAACGTCACCAGGAGCAACATGAAGATAGTCCATAGCATTATGGCTTATCCTTGCTCTTCTTTTTCCAACATCTCTTTGCTTAGATTCTTCAACCCTCATTTGCAATAGATTTTTTTCATTCGACAAGAAATCACCTATTTCATATCAACTGACATTCTACTCATGTTCATAACTTCAAATTCACTAACTCCTTCTACATTTTTTACTGTATTTTCTAGTGAATCCATCTGTCCCTCCTTATCATCCAAAACAAATTCCGCTTTGATAAAATGTAAACCAAAAGCAAGCGGTTCTAATTGATGGTTTTTAAGTTGAATCCCATCTTTTAACGATGCTTTGATAGTTTGTGTTAATTTATTCAAATCTATTTCTATTCCAGTAGGAAGAATTTTTGTGATCAATAATAATTGTGCCAATTTTTAAGGTCCTTGAAAGTTACAAGAAGAACATGTATAATTTCTTACTGCTATCCTACAACTTTCACATCTCCAAATAAGATCACCGTTATCGCAGTTTGGGCAATCAAATTTTACACATTTATCATTAGGCATAATATGTCTGTGGCAACAACTACATACAGGTAATTCAAGGTTTGTTGACATACACTAGTCGCTGTATGTCAATTTAATTTATACCTTGCTCGTTTTTGTATGTGAATAACTTGCTAACAGACGTTTGATCTCCATACTCATGACATTTTGAGCAATACCTAGAGACTTGCGCATACCAAGTAATTTTACAATAGATGTTGCATGAAAGTCAAAATCATCCTTGTTTGAAATTTCATGTACGATCTCTGGTGTTATTGTATCAAAAATCATGTCAATTGTTTTGTTATCAACCTTCTCAAGAATTTTTCTAGCTAGACGTTGTTTTTCAAATTCTTGACCAAATTTATCATGCCAAAATTTTTGGTATTGTTGAAGCTGAGAATATTCATTCATTTCCAAATATTTTGTGATTGCATTTCCAGCCAAAAGTCCACCCATTCCACAAGAATAAATTCCGCCTGCTGTAGTTGGCTTTGATTGTCCAGCTGCATCACCTACTATTACTACATCACCTGAAACAAAATTCTTGATCGGACCTTTAATCCATATTGGCGCAAAAATTTTTCTAATAGCCGAATAACTTCCTTTGTTTCTTAGGAACTCATCCATTATTTTAGATACATTAATCTCTCTTCCAGCAATACCCACTTTGCCTACTCCATTTCCAGATGGGATTATCCACGCAAAAAACCCAGGATATTTTATCTGGTCAAAATATATCTCAACTCTACCATCTGTTATCCAATCTGCATAAATCTCATATTGTGCAGATAACAAAATCCCATCTCTTTGATTGTTTATCAAAGAACTTACTCCTCTACAGTCAACTAGAATCTTGCAATCAATCTCATCAACTGATGTTCTAACACCACGCTTAGTTTTTTCTTTAAAGCTTGTCTTAACCCTAATCTCAGCACCCGATTGTTGAGCTTGTAGTGCTACTTGTTTGTCAAGTTCTCTTCTATTAACCACAACAACTTTCTGTTTTTTCGAATTAATTTCGATCTGTTTTCCATTTGGGGAAAAAATTAATGCGGAATTTATCATCGAATCAAACGTTTTTTCTGTTGGTTCTATTCCCATGTCATGTAATGCTGCCTTGCTTACTAACCCACCACAATGATCAGGTGTTCCAACCTCAAATCCTTCCTCTAAAACCAAAACAGAATATCCTTTTTTTGCTATCTCTCTGGCTGACATTAACCCAGAAATACTGCCACCTGCAATTACCACATCATATTCTTCCATAAAGACTCAGAGTAGACGTTAATACAATTATGTTTCGAATAAATTGCAAAGTTTTTCATAATACATAATTCATGTATGTATATGGCAATGAAACAGGTTGTTGTAGTAAGAACTGATCTAGATATGGGAAAAGGAAAGATTGCTGCCCAAGTTGGTCATGCATGCGTATTGGGCGCTGAGCATGTTCGAAAATCCAACCCTGAATGGTTCTCGGTGTGGTGGGAAGGCCAAGAAAAGGTTGTACTCAAAGTTGCAAATCTAAAAGAACTTGATCAAGTAAAAAAAGATGCGATTGAGTTTGGCATGCCTTGGTCTGAGGTAACTGATGCAGGTCATACACAGATTGCTCCTGGAACTACAACCTGTATATCCATTGGTCCTGCACCTGAAGAAAAAATCGATAAAATTACTGGTGATTTAAAACTCTTATAATATTTTCATATTGATAGCAATCAGATATAATATGGCAGTGTAGATTTTTACTGTGCACACAAGAAAAAAGGGAATTCTGTTCTTTGCGGTAGTTGCAGGTATTATGTTAAGCTCTGGAGTTACAATAGCGGTAAATCCTGGACAATGGTTTGGGGATGATGACATAAAAATTCCAACAGCTGAAGACTTGGATGCACTTGATGTAGATGCTCTTGGTCTTGGATATAGTAGCGATGAAGTATCACGATTTTGCTCCACAAATGAACAAGCATTGTCAAATGAATATGTGAAGGAATACAAAATACCAACTACATGCACGCAACCACTCGCAATTACAGTAGATCATAATGGTATAGTGTGGTTTGCACAAACAAACACCGGCATGGTTGCAAAATTTGATCCAGTAACAGAGGTATTTACTGAATATCACAACCAAGTATGGAAAAACGTTGAAAAAATATTCATTACAAGTGCTATTAATAATAACGCAGAACCATCAAAATTACGTTCTATGATATGGGGAATGGACTATTTCCCTGATGGTACCGTGTGGTTCACTGATGAAGCAACAGATGCAATATGGAAATTTTCAATAGATGCTGAATCATATGATAGAATTTCTTACTCACAAATTGATGAAAATAAATCATCGCTTCCACAAAAATTAGTCATTGATGGTTCAAAAATTATAATTAATGATTTTACTGGCGGTAGGCTTTCATTTTTGGATTATGCACAGGATAGAGAAGGTCTACGTCACTATTCAATTCCATCTGTCGTACCAGATGCTGTTACTAGTGGCTTTGCAATTGATTCAGAGAAGGGTGTTTGGTATACAAATTGGGTTCCAAGTGGGCAGGGTATTCTAGTAAAATTTGATTATCCTGGATACGAGTTTCAAGTAACGCAAGGCGAGGTAACTCAAGGTCTACTTTTACAAGATTTTATTGAATGGTATAATTTTCCAGTAGGACTTACTACACCAAATGGTGTTACAGTTGGACCAGATCAGAAAGTTTGGTTAGCTAACACGTCAAGCAATTACTTTTTCAGCTTTGATCCTAAAACTGAAGAATTTACAAAATATGTTACATCTATACCTACCATTGATTCTTACGGTAACTTTGGTAAGAATCCAGTGTCAAATCCATACTGGATTGAACATCATGATGGCAGTATAATTATGAATGAACATAACGCAAACAGAATTGGTGTATTTAATCCGTCCTCTGAAACATTGGTAGAATACACAGTTCCTTCAAGAAATCCAAATTGGGCTGACTGTGAAGGAATTGATTATTGTGGGGTTGCACAGGTCTTTGACTTTGCAGTTGATGGCAAAAAAATTTGGTTTACTGAGTGGGTTGAAAATAATATCGGTGTTGTAGATACATCAATTTCACCCCCATTTTCTATTGACATTAATGTTAATCAAATAACCTTGGAGAAGGGACAAACATCTGAAATCCCACTCAAAGTAACCAAAGCATCTAGTTGGAACGGTATGTCAATTGATGCTAGTGTGAATCATTCCTCAACGTCCACATTTTCAGATATAATCATTAAACCTGAATTAAATAATTTTTCACTATCAGATACTTCAACAACTATCTCAGTACAAATTAGTGTCAGTGAACATGCATTATCAGGCACACATAAAGTTCTTCTCGGCGCATATACTGACGACATTGCTGTTTCTCAGTTTATTACCGTGACAATAGTGTGATCCCAAAAATTGATTCTGAGATTGGAATATTAGCATATACAACAGATTTTCCTGGTTGTGGTGGGATAATACGAAAACAAAAAGAAGATTTCAATGTTTCAGAGTTAATAACAGAGAAGTCTCGTTCTAGAATTTGTTCAGCATCTGGTTTTGCTGTTTACAAATTACAAAAAAATGGAATTGATACTACACATGCCTTAAATGAGATTTTTAAAAAACATGGAATCAGATTAAAATCTCTTGGTCTTAAGGATGCTTCTGCGGTGACAGAACAATTTGCATTCACTACATACAAAACTAACCGACATTTTGAAGTTAACGAGTCAAAATACAATCTCAAAAAAGTTGGGTTTACAGATAAAGTATTATCAAAAAAAGAGATGATTGGTAATCATTTTCGGATAAAAATTGATGGGGCGTCAAACGAATTAGCCAAGTTCAACGAATTTGATAAAATTTTAAATTTTTATGGTTATCAACGATTTGGTTCGCGCAGACCTGTAACACATCTGATTGGAAGATCGTTGATACAAAAAGATTTTGCAGGTGCAGTTGATCTTTTGCTTTCTTTTACTTCTGAATATGATAAGGATGAAAATACTAAATTACGAGAATTAATGGATGACAAATCAAAATATCCTGAAGCTCTGCAAATACTACCAAAAGGCATGGATCTTGAAAAAATTGCATTAAAGGAAATGATAGAACATAGTGATCCAGTTAAGGCCTTGCGTGCTTTACCATTATCAATTAGACGATTTTTTGTTCAGTCATATCAATCGTATATTTTTAATCGAACGCTAAGTATGTCTTTAGATGCTGGTGAAGAATTGTTTTCTCCACAATCTGATGATGTTTGTTACAATAAGAATGGAGAATTAGGAAAATTTGAAAATGATCCTTCACAAAGACTGTCTGTTCCTTTTGTTGGCTACTCGTATTACAAAAAAACCCGTTTCCATTATTATATCGAAAAAATTTTACGTGATGAAGGAATCACCCACAATGATTTTTTTTCTAAGGAAATACAAGAAATAAGTAGTGAAGGTGGATTTAGAAATTCTTCCATAAAGTGTGACGACTATAAAGTAAAAGATAACGTTGTATCATTTTCACTTTCTAGGGGTTCCTTTGCGACAATTGTTCTCCGTGAAATAATCAAACCTAAAAATCCATTAACGTCAGGATTTTAAGCGTTTATTGACTAGCAAATTATCATATTTCCAGAAATCTACTATGGGTGTATTCTGTAGGTAAACAGAATTGATCAATTGACTTAATGATTTTTTTGTTTCCCGTTTAATCCATATTTTTACAGCATTTTGTATGTCAAATTGGTTATCTACGGACGAATCTGATTCAATATTTGTTCGACATACTACTTTTATCATTTTTAGTATAGCTGCTATATCTGCTCTAACCCTCTTTGTCATATTTCAGTCCATAATTGAAGGCATCACCACAGAAACTCCTGCTATAGTGTACATCATGTTCATACCAACATTCATTGTAGGATTTCTTTATGGATTGAAGATTACTGAGCGTGTGATGAAACCCTCAGATTCTCGAAGTCCACTGAAGCGCGGAATTGTCAAGATGTTCCTATTCTTTTTTGTTATTGGTGGTCTATTCAGTTCTATAAATTTTGCATTGCATGGCGGCAGTATGGTGCCAGATAGCTCCATTTTTGATGTTGGCATAATTGATGGAATAATGCAATTGATCAAATACAATGGAGGAGTGACTTTCATGATTGTATCCAG
>Ga0310345_10006217_pt1 | contig 10457 bp, 14 predicted proteins | sample HC15DNA20500_MG_FD_204667 | JGI IMG/M metagenome (GOLD analysis project Ga0310345, IMG submission 204667) | Marine microbial communities from station ALOHA, North Pacific Subtropical Gyre - HC15-DNA-20-500_MG | ecosystem: Environmental > Aquatic > Marine > Oceanic | place: Pacific Ocean: North... | reverse complement strand
ATTTATAATCATTTTGAATTTTGAAAAATCGAATTTATAAGGGGGGGGACACGAATCCGTTTTTTTTATTTTTAAAAAATATCTAATATGTTGATTTTTGTTAGATACTTATATCTAAAAGAAAAATTTTAAGAAAAAAACGCTCGTTTTTTGCAGAAAAAATTTCCATGGCCGTCCATGGCCATTTTGGCCATAGATTTGGCCACTTTTGGCCACATTTGGCCAAAAATTATTCCATTTTTGGAATAATTTTCACAAATTCGCTCGTTTTTTTAAAAAACGAGCGTTTTATTCCAAAATCGCTCGTTTTTTGAAAACACAATATATCAGTAAATATCATACCACAAGATTAAATACCGAGCTCGTTTTTTTCCTTAATTGGGATATATCATAAACCCCGATTGAATGCCGAGCTCGTTTTTTTTTTTATTCCATTTTTGGAATATTTTACGCAATTTACGCACAAAAAAAGCTCTGGAATATTTTTTCATGGAATAATCGCTCGTTTTTCGAAAAACGAGCGTTTTGGGTTTTCAATTTCGCTTTGTTTTTTATTACTAAAACAATCATATTTTTGAAGAAAATACAATCAAAAAGTTAGTCTGTGTCTAAACCGATCGCTCGTTATTCCATCGTTTGGAAGGGGTGTTTTGATATCAGGATTTGGCCATATTGTTATGATATTTCTAATCCTTTTTTTTTTATTCCATTTTTCCATGGAATAATTAGAGAGAGAGAGAGCCGGAATTTTTTTTGGAAAACTTTTAAAAATAAAAAATTTTTTTAATTTTTTTTTCGCATTTTTTTATTAAAAAAATTTTTTCCTAGGAAAAGTTTTTCCTTAGATTCCATGGCCGATTACTGTCCACTCTTTTTTTTAAAGAAAAAAAAAATATATAGATACTGAACTGTCCCCATCGGCCATGGATGGCCATGGATGGCCATGAAAAAAAAAGGTCCATGGCCGATTACTGTCCACTCATAGCAGTTTGAGCACTTTATTAATATTATATTACTGAATATAGTAATGTAAAATAAGTCAATTTTTCGGTGTAAAAAGCAGGTTTTTTTAGGATATAGTTAATCATAAAATATCATATACCAAAAACAGAATCCGTCACTTATCGACCTAGTTTTTCAAAAAAAAGCTTTTCAAAGGGTACCCCCTTTGAAATTAGAATTGATTTTGTTGATGTTATATCATTCGCACTTGATATTATATGATTATCCACATCTATAAATTTTTGTAAAAAAAAAGCGAAAAAACACCACAAAAACACATTTTTTTGAATCTGAGTTGGCCATGGAATTTTTGGTTCATGGCCATTTATGGCCATAAATTTCCAGAATTTCAGAATCCGTTGGTTATTGGCCTTTTTCACTACAAAAAAAAAACACTGGGGTACTCCCTTTGAAATTATAGGTCATTAGTGGCGGATTCTGACCCCCAAAAAATGACTTATCGCAAATGTAGATATTCATAGATTATATATATCTACATTTTTCCGAAAAAAATCGGTCGAAAATGAAAATTGAGCTTTTTAAAAATCAAAAAAAACATCAATTATTTGGCAAATTTTCTTCAAATTTTGCAAAAAAAAATCAAAAAAAAATCAAAAAAAAAATCAAAAAAAAAACTTTATTCACCAAATTTGCCAAATAATTTTACAAAAAAAATGGTGTGTTTGTTGCTAAAGTTTATTTTTAAAAATTATTTGGCAAATTTTCTTCAAATTTTATTTTATTTGTTTTATAACAATTATAAAAATCATTTAAAGTTTTGCCTTTTAGATCTTTTATTGTTTTTTTTGATTCTAAACTTAAAAGATCATTATCATAAAATTCTTCTATTTCTGATAAAAATTGTCCTTGTATCTTATCTACGTCTGGCTCATTGTCCATATCTTGTAATTTTTCATATACACTTAAAACTTCTTCTATGTTATTATCACGATCATATAATTCTTCAATAACTTCATTTTTATTTCTATGTACCCAACTATTATCTTTACGAATTTGTAATTTATTTGATCTTGCATTTGTGTATTTGATAGTCATATTTTCAGGCTGTTCTGGATTACAATACTTATATTTAATGTATTGTTGTAATCCTTGCATTCCACTACTTAATATATGTTGTAAAATTCTTTTATACCCAGCACCATTTTCTAGAAAGTTCATGTCTTCTTTACCATAATCATTAACTGTAATATTTAATGTTGTGTTATTACAATTTGTATTATTATTTGTTGTATTATTAGTAATGTTTTGATTTCCACCCTCTATTTGATATTTTAATAGTATTTCCATCTTATGTTTTAATTCATTTAATTCTTTCTCCATTTGCTCTTTTTCTTGATGATTGTCTTTTATAATTTCTTTTACCTCTATTTCTTGATCTTTTATTTTACATTTTTTTAAATGTTTATTTAAATTATATTTTTGTTTATATCCTCTATCACAATAATCACACAAAAAATGTCGTCCATTTTTTATATGTTCTTCTCTCTTTTCTTTTCTACTTTCTACTATTTCAATAGTTTTTAAATATGTTCCCTCTTGATTTTCTTGAAATATTTCTGGAATTTTTTGGAATATTATGGAAGGCTTTTCTTTTGAAGTGGAATAATTTTTTAGCTTTTTGGGTTTTTTACAAGGATTTTTACGATTGAGATGACGTTCGTAATTATATTTTTTTAAAAACTCTTTGTTACAAGTCTCACATGTATATAATACCATAGCTATATACATTACTGTTATAAAAAATTTCTTAATTAAAAATGCTCATTTTTATAAATGGAATAACTATATAAAAATTGAGCAAAAAGAAGAAAAACGAGCGTTAAAAAGAGAAAAACGAGCAAAAATTAAAAGTGAATTTATTTAATATTATGTAAATTTCGATTTAATTAATTTTATATGATATATGTATTCTCGTTATCGTGGCAGAACCCTAGTGGTTAGTCGTATATGTAGTTTTTTTAGCAATTTAAAAAACAGAAAAATTAAGATTGATATTGATGATTTATCAAAATACAAAACAAAAATCACTCAATATGTGAAAGAGAAGTATGTTTCTGATATGATTCATAATTACAAATTACAAATGGATAATATCCCATTCTATGTTTTAAGAGATTTATGCGAAACTTTATCCTTGTATGACATATTTGAACAATATTATCAACTTTCAGAGAGAATTGATGAAGATTTTATTAAGAAATTAAATCGCCGATTAAATCAAGCAACATATATTCCAAAAAAATTGAGAGCTCAAGTTGCAAATGATCAATTAGAATTATTAAAATTGATGGAAATTCAAGGTAATGAAGTTGACCCTAGAGAACATTTAACATTAGTTCGAGCATTGATTATGAAATTCTTTTTAAAAGATAGTACCTTAAAAGAGAATTTATTTAAAATGCAATATGTTTATATTGAAAAAGGAGATTATTACAAGAAGTGTAAAATTTATAGTAAAAAAAATTTAAAAAATGATTGTCATTATCAATTATTTATTGACCAACTATTAAAATTTTATTTTCATAATAAATTATATTATGAAACAAGATCAAATATTTTACCAATAATTGGTTATAAAAATAATATTCCAATATTTGATCCTAAATTGATGAGGTTAAATAAATATATGTATTCTTTATCGGTACTTAAGTTAACTAATATTTCTTATATGTCATTATTTGATTAAAATTTAATCACATTCCAGTCCCTAATTATATATATTTAAAATTTTTTTTTTATAGCAACCACTTCTGTTTCCTCTTGGTTGTTAAGAATATCTTCCACTTCTGAACAATAATCTATTACATCAGTCTTGTCATAAGAAATAAATTTGAGTTCATTTTCGAGTGCAGAAAATGTAAATATTTTTTGTGTTTTCTGTTTATTTTTTATTAAATTATTACCAGTTTCAATACAAACACTTTTTTTAAGTTTAGCTTTAATTTTAGCTTTAGTTTCAAAAACCATGTTAATTTCTAAAATTAATTTATTATTAGGTATAATAACCTAAAATCGATTTTAATTTCGTCTGTAACAAGACCAACAAAATCCAGGTGGATGAAATTCTCCTTCAGAATTAACTGAAAACATAGTACGACCTTTTTTTAGTGTTTCTCTATATACAAAATCTCCACAATCCTTACACTCAAAATCACCTTTAAGATAAGTGTCAATCATTGGCCAAATATCAGAAATTATTTTTTGTTTAATATTTTCTGGTAATATAGTCATTTCATAAGATGGAAGTTCTAACCATTTAATACAATTATGACAATAATCTTCAGTTGCGTTTGAAACAACTTCCACATATTTATCTTGTTCATCGTCATAATGTTTGCGAATTCCTTTGTATATGTTTTTTAAAATATTTTTATCAATATTAAAATAATTTAAAGAACATATTTTACAAGATTTTCTAATTTTAGGTATAACGTTAAACATATATGCACCCAAATCTCTTTTACAATCAAATTCATATCTAATCATTGTTGGAAATTCTTGACAAATATATTTTAAATCGCCATCCACTTCTTCAGATTTAAATTTATAACTGATTCCAAAAACATGATAAAAATCAGAATTTAATGCCATAATACGTGTTCTCCGTTCTAATGTTTTAAATGTCCATGAAATGAATTGTTTTTTTACTATAATTTCGTCATTCATTATTTTGATTAAAATATTAATAATATTAAAAGGAGATTAAATCAATTTTAAATTTAAATATATTCACATATTTCAATATAATATTTATTATCTTTTTTAACAATTTTAAATGGTTTTGCACATCCATAAATAGAATCAGATCTTTTTAAATTGACACATATGTCTTTATTACTATGCGGATTAATTTGCTCAAAATTATGTTTCCGAACTCCATGCCTAAATATATGACAATTTATCTCTTTTTTAGAAACCATTATATATTGATTACAATCTTCATGAGGACAAGGAAAAATTAAAAATTCACCATCTTCAATAACTGAATTCGACATATATTATATTATTTTTTTTATTTTTACTTAAAGTTATCAACATATAATAAATAAGAATTATTAATATTTACCAAGTGATAAAGAGTGTAGCAGTATAAGAAATAAATATTAATACAATGTTTAGAATAGCTAACGCAATCGAAGATAGAGATTTATCCAAATTATCCAATGAAGAATAAAATCCACTAGCAACAATTGGAGGTAAAATTGAAGTAGAAATTCCAATTCCTATTATTGTAGTAGTAAGTGTATTTTCGAAACATTGTGATCTTGCTAAAAGTATACCGCCACAAATTGCTATGATAGATGGGAACAACCAAGTTTTTGGCACGTGATGTACTAGCTCAGCTCTTCCAGTAATAACATGTCTATTCTCTGTATCTTTTATTTCTTCTTCAATATTAGGAAAGTATTTAAGTACAACAGATCCACCAGCATATGAAATTGCATAAACAATAATAATCATCAGAATTGTATGTCCAATACTGATCGAAATAACTTTTAAAGCGTCTCCTTTCCATTTAAGTAAGGCAATTGCTATATTAATAAGTGGTGTTAAAAGTGGGGAAATTAACATACTTCCAATTATAACCGTTTCTGAATTTAATGCAAATCCAGACGTAGCAATTAGAGTTGATAATAATAAATTTATATAATCATCAATAGTTACTATATGTCTCGATGTTTTATATAAACATTTACCAATTGTCATTTTTATATACTAATATAATTGATAATAATATTTTAGTTAAGATCATGTATTTTACTAAATAAAGATAACTGAATTATAGAATCTATAATCAAACAAATAATGAATAATAACGTTACTATTTTAAAATCACGACCAATATCATATCTTCTTAATAAATTAAGAAATAAAAATACAAATAATAAAGATTTTATGATATACGGAGATAGATTAATGCGAATGTTAGCTGAAGAAGTTTTTTGTAGATTGCCAAATATAGGAATAGGATTGATTGAAACACCTTGTGGGAAATGTGATGGATTGGTTGATAAATATGATATTGATATATGTATAGTCTCAATAATACGTGCGGGAGATGCTCTTTTAGAAGCATTTAGATGTATTCAACCAGGTGTAAAAATTGGCAAAATTTTGATACAAAGAGATGAAGATTCTAAAAATAAAGATGCAATATTATATTATAAAAAATTACCTAAAAATATTAGTAATACTAGTACAATTATATTAGTAGATCCAATGATCGGAACAGGGGGAAGTGCAAAAAAAGCTATTTCTGTTCTTTTAGAAAGTGGTATTCTACAAGAACAAATTATATTTGCAAATATAGTTTGTTGTTCTGAAGGATTAGAAAATATATTAACTGAATATCCTAATATTAAAATTATTACAACCGCAGTGGATCCAAAATTAGATCATAAAAAATATCTAACACCAGGGTTAGGTGATTATGGAGATCGCTATTATGGAACTCAAGAATAATGTTATTAAAATTGATTTTTAAGTATTATATTAAAATTAAATGGGACTATTCCCGTATGACTGCCCCATTTGTGGGGGCGGAGAAGAACGATGTGGTACAACTCATGATGATTATGATAGTGATTATTGCTGTTCTGGTGGTCAATGTTGTTGGGAAAATGATGTTATTTTTAAAGAATTCGGTTCTAATTGCTATGAATTGGGTTATTATTCAGGATATGGATATCTTAATAAAGATAATGAAGAAATTCAATCAAATACTTTTAAAGATTATTTCTCATCATGGCAGATAACTTGGAGGGATAAAATTGCTGAAAATTTTATGTGTAAAAGTTGTTTTATGGAAAGTGTATATCCATATAGAAGAACAAAAGCACTAAAATATAAAAAAGATATTACTAAACTTGTTTCGAATAATTTAATAGGTAATGATAATAAGATTATTAATGTAATTTTTTCATTTTTAAACTTTGATCCTATGTTTGATAATCCATTTGATACTACAAAAAAATATAATTATAAAATTAATTTTTATTGTGACTATTGTGATGAATACAAAATTGGATTTTATAAATCCAAAACTAATTATGAATGTTGCGATAAATGTGAAGAAGACATGGAATTTGTTGAATATGTTAAATGTAAAGAAAACATATAATTTATTGAATATAAAAAAATGGGACTGGAAAATATTTCTTAAATTAATTTAAAAATTACAAACATCTTTGAAATTGTTTCTGTAATAATAACCATAACAATCAGCCCATTCCTTTTCAGTAAAATCTTTTGAATATTTTTTAGTTAAGAGACGATAGAATGGAGAACAAGTACTAATTTTAAATTTTTTTGCACTTTTTACATTACGATAGATATTCTCTTTCGCAACATACTCTCGGTCTAACATAAAATAAGCATTTTTTTCTCCAATTGCAACAGGATATGGGACATCATTATTTCCAAGATTGGAATAATATTTTTGAATTTGATCAGATGTTTCAAATTCATAAATAATATGACCAATATAAACATATTGTGTATTAGTTAATTGAATTAAAATAGAATTTCCGTGTTGACCTTCAATATGGTCAACACCAACAAATACTTTTTTAAATTTTCGATATACTTTTTCAACAACTTTCTGTGGTTTATTATTGTAGATAGTAATTGTCGTATTACAAATAGGCATAGGTTCTATAAAAAATGGACGCTCACAAATAACCACTGTATAAGGAATTCCTCCATTATCATGAATAGAAAATATTTGTTGTTCTGGAATATTTAACATTTTTTTTTTGACCTTGTTGAAATAAGTTTGAATAAATAGTTATCATTTCGATTTTAATTTTTTTAAATTGATTTGGCAAATCCAATTCTTTCTTGGCCAAGATCAAATACAGAATAATATTTTCTGAGGAATGGATCTCCAATAATGAAAAGAGGTCCACGTGGAGGTGGGATATCTATGCCAGTAAAACCAAGTAAGCAAATACTATGACCAAACATTGAAACCTTAATAACATATTCTTCAGCTGTTAATTCAAAATCTTTACATTTTTCTTTATTACAAAGAGTAATTTTAATTGATGGTAAATTTTCAAGACTATTACAACTCAGCATGAATTCATTAGGATTAATAAATGTTGAATAAGCACCAACCATTTTAGCTATTTTTTTTATATCTTCTTTAGGACCAGCAAAAAGAGATGTTCCTGTATCGACAATAGCAGTAGTGGTAGAAATTACTTGTTCGCCATTCATTGTAAAACCTTTCATATCTATTTCCCAGTAAGTTTCAGAACTTAAAGGAACATAGAATAATTCACCTGTGAATTTTTCTTCATCTATTCCACCTAAAGTTAATTCACCATCTTTACCTGATTGAGAAGTTAAATAAAAAGAAAAGACTGGTTGTTCAACTAATTTAGCATCAACCATTTGATTGAAGATTGGTTCAATGCCATCTACTGAAATTGATTTCCAAGCAAGTCCTAAAATTCCGTCAAATTTACCACGTTTAAATACCATACCTGGTTCATTTGTTACTTCTGCAAATACAGCACTAGGAATCGGCAATGTTCCAAGAGTAACTGTATCTTCACTGAGAAAACCTTTTACTGAACCAGAACCATATCTAATTTCAAAATCAGTTCCATTTGATTTATATGTATTTGATTTACTATTATCATATTTTGCATGGGAACCACAAGAAGAACAAGTTGAAGAAGGAACCCATAAATTACTTGAACCTGTATCAAATATAACAGTAAATTGTTGTTCTGGTGTCCCAACAGCAATATCTCCATAAAATTGTGCATTCATATAGTTTTGAATACTAATACTTGATTTAGGCATTATACCACAATTCATTTGTATTGAAGTTCCAATAGAATTACAAGATAAAAGAAAATGATCTTGTGGGATATTTTCAAATTTTTTTATTAGAATTTTATTACTACTACCTGTAGTAAATAAAAATACAAAAAATATAATTGTTTTAAGAAAAGTAAACATAATTGGTATAAATAATTATCTTTACTCAATTATTCTTATATATCTTTTATTTTTTTTTTCCCAAAGTCGAATAACTACATAATATTACTCCTAGTCCTACTCCACCTATTATAGAATATGTTGTAAATGAATGTGATAATTTCTTTTTTCTAATCTTTTTATCAGATTTAGTAATATTAATTTCTGGATTGTAAATAATTTTATTATTATTTTTTGTAAGTAATGGATATTGTTCATTAATCTTATCGATATGATATTGGTGTGATTGTCTCCAATAATTTGGACAAGAAATTACTTTATTAAATTCATTCGCACGTGTGATAAAATTTGATGTTTCTTCATTTATTTGTCTTAAATTTTCTCCTGTATGTTTTTTAATAGATAAATCATTTACAGCTCCTAATGTTTTTAAACTAATTTGAGTTAAACCATATATTTGTGAACTAACTATATCAAAATTAGTTCTTGATTCACTTCTAATATCATTGCTTAATTTTACTGCTCGTGTTCTATTATTTTGTTCTACATTATTTATCCTATTTTGATTTTTATTATCAACTTCTTTTACTAAATTAATAGCATCACTTCGAGATTTTATTAATTGTGGTAAAATTTGTTTTTCAAATGAATCTTCTTTTTTTAAATATGCAGATATTAAATAAATTGATACAGAGCCTAATATACCATAAATAATAAATTTTTTCATTTCTGATAATATAGAATCTTGATTTTGTTGTGTAGTAATAAGAGGAATATATCGCGGAGCTGATTCAATTTTGGGCATGTCAACTTTTTTTAAAAAAGTTGACGAATCTTTAAATTGATTTGTTAAAAATGCTCCACCAGCGAGACCAGATGCTAACCAAGCAAACGGGGGAAATAATGCCATAAAAAGTATTTAAATTAAAAATAGATTTTAATTTTTATGAAAATAAATAATATTTTTTAATTATGAGAGAAAATAAAAAAAATTCTGATAATGAAGTCGTTCAATTCGAACAACCAACAGTTATTAAAATTAAGGAAATATTTAGAAGAACTGTAGTAAAAACACTTATGTGGCGAGTAATTGCTATTACATCGACAACTATTTTAGCTCTATTTTTGTATAATGATTTAGAGAAGGCAACCAAACTTGGAATAATAGATAATATAATTAAATTAATTATTCATTTTATTTTTGAAAGAATTTGGAGCAAAATACTTTGGGGAATGAAAGAAGTTCCTGTTGAAGATGAAAATAAACAAAATGTTAATGAAAATGTTCTTGATTAATAAAATGGATAGTCTTCGCAATCATCTATACTAAAATTTATTGTATATGCCATAATTAATGTTAATAAATCTTTAGGTAAAATTTTATTAATTTTAAACGTTTTTTTTATAATATATTTAATTTTTTCTTCTGTTAAGCGTTTTCGATTATTGTAATAATGAAATGTCATAATATATTTCAATGT
>Ga0310345_10006215_pt1 | contig 10457 bp, 9 predicted proteins | sample HC15DNA20500_MG_FD_204667 | JGI IMG/M metagenome (GOLD analysis project Ga0310345, IMG submission 204667) | Marine microbial communities from station ALOHA, North Pacific Subtropical Gyre - HC15-DNA-20-500_MG | ecosystem: Environmental > Aquatic > Marine > Oceanic | place: Pacific Ocean: North... | reverse complement strand
GGATATCACCTTGGCCTCCTAAGCCGAGAACACGGGTTCAAATCCTGTATCGCCCGCCATTCCCTCAACCAAACGCCAGACCATGTTCGCGACCTGCCCGGGCGACTTTGTGGAGGAAATTCTCGAAGGGGATTCGTGCGTGCATTGAGCGGGTCAACTGCGCATCGCAGTCAGCGAGTGCGGCCAGTATTTCCTGCCTAAGGTCATCGGGTAGCGAAAGTCTCCTGCCTACCAACACATCATGAAGCTGGGAAACGACGTCGTCAGAGTCCAAACCGTGATTATTCATCAGGCGGTCGATCTCTGCAAGAGCGCCGGACAGTGTTCGTTTCTTGCGGCCGCCCCTGTTCTCCCACCTCCATTCAACCACTCTGCCTCTGAGGGCGAGTTCGAGCAGGTGTCTTCCCGATTGCAGAGTTGTGGCCTGTACCAGCTTGTGGACGGCCGACCTGTCGTTGGACAGGCCTCTGATATGCAGCATCTCCAGAGTGAATAGGGCTTTGCGCAGATTGCCTTCGGAGATGTAGGCTATGTCCTCCAGAACCCCATCGACAGTCTCCACTGCCTCGACTTCTGCCACATATCTCATCGTCTCCAGCATCGTTTCACGGCTGGTCGATGGTATTCGTATCATCTGAGTACGGGAGCGCAGGGCGTCGATGATACGTGAAGGAGCTCTGGCCACGAGAATGAATCTCGAGGCCGAGCCGACAGTCTCCATCATCCTACGCAGGTAGGCTTGCCGAATCGAGCCGAGGTAATCAGCGTCTTCGAGAACGATGAGTCGGCTTACGGGTAATACTCCCGGGTCCAGTTTGGCCTCCCTACCCGCCGGGGGGACATCGTCGGAAGAACCAGCCATTATCCCCCTGTCAAAGGCGTCCAGACTGAGCCTTCCGGCCAGAGTGTCGGTCGAGCCTGTGCCTCCTGGTCTCAAGAAGTTCTCAAACTTCGCCATCGCGCCTCGCTGGCGCACTAAGTCACGCACCTGCAGAACGTGGGTGGTGGATCGCCAACCGGGACCTAGGACCTGTCTGGCGACGAGGCGCCAAGAGGCGGTCTTCCCGACCCCCGCTGGACCGGTTATCAGGAGATGTGGTGGGTCTGCGGACAGGCTGGCAGAAGCGAGTGCCTGACGTGCCTTCTCTGGCATCGCTAAGTCGTCGAATCTTTGAGGTGCGTGAGTGTTGAGCCAGCCCGCCACGAGGGGTCGTCGAATTGGCGGGACTTGAAGACCGCGCTGCTCACTCGGCCTTCAGGTCCTTGTGGCGGCCTTCCTTGCGGGGCTTTACGAAGATACGGTAACCGCACTTGTGGCATGACTTGCCAGTGGTTCCCGCCTCGTTCCAAGTCAAGTGACCGCAGCGCAGACACTTGTACCTGATCTCGAGTGGGTCCATCGTGGATTCGCAGTGAGTGCACTTCGGTAGCTCGGCGGAGTTCCAAGGCCTACTGTCCGTGCGGTTGCAACTCCTGCACTTGTGCAGTACTAGTCGGTCTGCTTCCTTAGCCATCGGGCCGGCGACCTTGCGGGCCTTCTTCAACCTGTCCTATGCCTCAGCGGGCCCTGCGGGCCCGTTCGCATATACCAACGAAGTTCTCGAATATCCGTGCGCCGTACTCGGAATCGTTGACCTCAGGGTGGAACTGCAGACCAAAGCGATCTCCAGGGGCGTTTTCCATACCTTGGACCTTGCACGAGTGGCTGTGGGCGGTGATGGTGAACCCTGGTGGCGCTTCTGTGACCTCGTCGTTGTGACTCTCCCACACCGTCTGCTCATCCGGCGTGCCCTCGAACAGCTGCCCGCCGCCATCTACCAAGGAGATGGATGCGGCGCCGAACTCGGGCTTTGGTGCCTCGGCGGTCTGGCCCCCGTAGAAACCCGCCATGAACTGATGTCCGGCGCAGATTCCGAGAATCGGCACATCGAGGTCCATGTAGGCACCGCAGTTACCCAGTTCGTTCGACAAGCCCACTCGGGCGGCGCCCCCTGAGAGGACCAGTCCGTCGATCTCACGGAGCCCGTCGAGCGGGGTGTCGTTGGGATGAATCTCGGTGTCCACTCCGAGATATCGCAGCACCCGCCACTCGCGGTGCGTCCACTGGCCGCCGTTATCGATGACGTCGATGACTAGGGGCTGCTCACCCATGTCGAACCCCAGTGGGGACGGGTGATGAACAATACCCTATCAAAGATTGAAAAAGAGGGGCGATGTCGAAGGGGCCCTGCCCTGATGGTGTAGTGGCCTATCATGCAGCCCTGTCTCGGGCTCGGGCCTGTCGAGATGCCTTGCGCTCGCGCCTTTCGGCCTCGGACATCTGAAGTTCAATCACTGTTTCTTCCCACTCTCTCTCCCTCTCCACCAGCATCTCCAAGGATGCTGAATCCGTCTCGGTGACATTGGCGGCGCTCTCGACTGCGGACATCTCGGAGTAGTCGAACCAAAAGGAGCCGCAATCGGTACAGCCGTTGAGTTCGATGGTCTGAGTTCGGTTATCCTTGCTCTCTTGCTTCAGGTGAGATAGATAATCAAAGACGACAATACCCAGCATGATGGCGTCAATCACAGGGTGGCTTGGTCCTCCTAGGGATCCGGGCGGGCCGTATGATTCCTTCTTCCTGATGTGAAGCAGGGTGGTCTCAACCATCTCCGATGAGCATATGGGGCAGTCCAAACCGCACGGAGAGCCCTGCTCGAGGATTTCATTAGGAGTGACGGGGTGTTTTTCGAAGGCATACGCGGCCTGCTTTGCGTTGATGAGTTCTCCATCGCACCGGTCACAGCGATATGTGCCAAGGCGGCGTATCCTGTTTTCCCAGTGGTTGATAACACCGGAGTCTGATGGATGGTAGGTGAGCTTGCGGTTTGACTTCCCACTCTTATTTGTGCAATGAGGACATTCCGCGCGCTCCGGGCCCCAGGCGCTCGAATATTTCGCACTCGACATCCTGTTTTCGTAATAGATCCGCCCAAGAAATCTACAGAAGAGGAACGATATGAATGTACAGAATAAAACAAACAGAAAGATGGCCGGGACGATAAAAATATCATAGCAACCCATGGTGCCACAGTAGCGATCAGGGTCATCAAGTGCGGATAAATAAGGCCAGAACGGGCTTCCTATCCAATAGAAAACTATCCCGGCCCCAATGTATCCCTGAACCGTGCCGTCCTTTTTCATAACATCACTCCGTTTGTTCTTCCCACCAGTTGGCTTCTGCTTCGGGCTCGGGCTCCGGTTCTGGGTCTGATGGGGTCTCGCCCTGATGCCTCCAGCAGTGGTCGGTGGACCTGAATGTCAGGGCGTTGCAGCCGTCGTACGAACAACTGCGAAGTGCGTTCCGGCTCTCAGTAAGTCGCTTACTCCGGTTGTCTGTTGGATCTGGGGTGCTCAATTTAGTGGGGGGTTTTTGAGCAGTATTCACAGTAGATTCGCCGATGCCAAAGATTCCCCACAATAATCCTGAACAGATTAGTTCCATGATCAGATTGGCTATCATGGTGGTTCATCGAAGATTCCGAAATAAGTTTGTTTACGGCGTGGGGGATATCCACGCCTCAAAGGAGCAAAGTCGCAGCGTGGAGCTGTAGTCGCGCTTGATTCTCAACTCGGGTTCGAGGGTGCCCTCCAGACGGGTGGGGAGAGCGGAGCGGATGGCTGCGTTGGCAGCCTCAATCTCGGATTCCGCAACCACCACCCTACCCCTGACCATGGAGGGAGAGGAACCATCGAGCAATGGGACGAGCAGAGGAAGGAGTTCGAGGGCCCGATGAGGGAGGTTGACTAAGACGAGGTCCCAACCACCTGCGATGTCTGCGTCTCCGGCTAGTTCGATGGCATCAGCAACACCCACCACCCTGTCCTCATGGATGCGTGCGAGGGGAGAGGGTTCACTCGGGTAATCCCTGCGATCCCAGCGACGCAGGTTGTCGAGCAGCATCTCCACGGCATCCGGGTTTAGATCGGCAGCTAGGACATCCCCAACCAAGCCTGGCTCACTCAGCAGGGCAGCGAGGGCCGGGCCGACCCCACAGAAGGGGTCGCAGACTCGAATCGGTCTACCTAGCAGGGAGTGCAGCTCCTTGGCGAGAGCCAGTGTCTCCAGCCTCTCGGACTGGAGTTTTGTGGAGAAGTAGGCCCTGCTCGGGTCGCAGAGTATGCTCTTACCGGACTCTATGACGTGCACTCTGGTGTCGCTGAGTTCCGTCGGGATGTCATGGAGAAGTATCTCCTCCCCTCTCCTAGCACCGATGGGTGATAGTTCGCGAATCCTAAACTCGCCTATGACGCCGTCATCAGACAGTACCAGCCTGATGTGAGGGTGCGCCTGGAGTTTTGCCTGCGCGATATCGGAAACGTGCCCTGCAACCTCGTCGTCTACTCTGACAATCATCATGTCACCGAAGAATTCGTGTGATGAGGGCCATGCTTCTCTGTGCGTCTCGACCGTTTCCTCTCCGACCAACGCAGAAAGGTGGGACCACCAGTCGCTGTCGACCCCCTCGTAGGGTTTGCCCTCATGGTTGATGACATCGAATTCCGCAAGGGGTTCCAGCATTTCGAGAGGTGCCTCGGGATCTAGTGGAATCAGCCTAGCGGTCCCGTCTTCGGAGGGGAATACTCTCATCTCCCCGGCCAGCCATCCCTGACTGCGAATATGGTCGAGGGCGTCCTCGACCTGGCGATTGGGGACTGACAGGTGGCGCATCACGTTCATGACGGGCAGCGGGGCAGCCCGCTTCACCATGACGGATGATGGACTCGCCCCGGGGCTCTGGCTAATCGGCATCGGGCCTGGAGACCTCGACCACATGACTGAACGCGCCCGTGGTGTGGCTAGAGGCTGTTCCAAGAGGTATCTCGAGGGTTACACCGCGGTTCTGCCTCCAAAAGAAGAGGGGCGCCTAGAATCTGTAGTGGGTCCTTGGGAGAAACTCATGCGAGATGAGGTTGAAGGAGCAGAGGAGTTGCTAGCATCTGCCCGTGAGGAGTCTGTTGCGCTGCTTGTGGTCGGTGACCCTATGCAAGCCACCACTCACATCGATTTGGAAGATAGGTGTGTCGAGCAAGGCATCGGTTTTCATGTGATTCCCGGTTTGTCTGCGACTGCTCTTGCGGTCTCTCTTTCGGGCATGCAGTCGTATCGCTTCGGCAGGCAGGTCACACTGCCCTTCGCCACCAGTGACTACCTACCGACATCTCCTCTCAAGATGCTGTGCAACAACTTCGAGAATGGTTTGCACTCGCTCGTCCTCTTGGATCTCGACCCCACAGGAATGGGACTCGAGCAGCCCCGCCCCATGAGCCCAGCAGAGGCGGTTGGGCTGCTAGAGAAGATGGCGGCGCGGGTAGTGGATGAGGAAGAGGGGGGTCGCGGTCTTCTAGAGATCCCTGTAAAGCAGTGGAATGGAATTCTCCTCAGCGACCTTGGTACAGAAGAGGAACGGGTGTTGTCCGGGCCTCTAGGTGATTTGTCCGGGCAGAAAGGAGGGATGGTTCACGCGTTCATTCTCCCTGCTGAGTTCAGTGGGATGGAGGAAGATGCTTTCGAGCGGCGCAAAACCGCCTGAGAAAGGTGCGACGCACTCAAAGATGGGGCATGGTTCGCGTGTGTGAGGGGTACTATGGCGAAACCACCTGCAGAAGTCAGTTTCCCGGGTGACAAGAATCGTCGCAAGAAGATACGGATGCGTGGGATAAAGCAGGCTTCCAAGGAGATACAGCAGCGATTGGAGAGGAATCTCGAGGGGCTCCTAGACAATCCTGAGGTGTTCATGCCTGAAATCAGAGGAGAGATAGATCGTTCGCTATTCTCGAAAGACAAGATGGTTAAGACTCTGAAAGAGCTCACTACTGTGGCTTCCAAATGCAACGATCCTCGTTGGTTGCGCAAGCGCATGGGGAAGAGAGGGGGTGACCCTGTCTGTAACGCACTGGCAGGTAGCCTACTGGCCGCTTCGGAAGAGGAACACACCACCGTAGCGGTGTTCAGAAATCCACTCTACGGTGTATCCAGTTATATTCGCAGAGGCAACGGAAAGCAAAGTCACTTGGCAGGGATCCAGAACTACCCTCACCCCAAAATGCGTCTTTTGGTTTGGGACGACCACGCCAAAGCGGGTCAGTGGTTCTTCTCGTGGGATGGTGGTTTCGTCTTCACCGGCTCCGAGCCGAATCCGCCGGACGAATGGGTTGACTGGAGCTTGGACAATGCATCCATAGATCTCTCTGGTGATGATGTCAGATGGAGTAGTGGTCTCGATGAGGCTACTGTTGGAGAGGGGTTGCTGACCGAGGCCGGATGGCTGCGCCTAAAATTTCTCAATGGAACTGTGGTCGGCCTATCACAGACCGCTTTGGCAAAGAGCGAGGAGCAGTTTGTCCAGAGCGTAGCGATGGGGATGATGCCGCCGCGCCTGAGCGATGTCGCGGAAGTGGAGTGGATGTGGAGACCTGGGGGATGGCCAAAGGAACGCGAGCTTTCACAGGAGAGTGAGGAGAGTCTCGGCGAGGTCATCTCTGCTTGGATGTTGATGTCCTACGACGACGCTGCTTTGGCACGTGCTTGCAGAAGTAGTATACTGAACTCGATAGAGGATGGTTACGTCGTCGGCACGCACTGGTTCGCAGAAGAATCGCGTGAAGGCTTCCTAGAGTATATGGTCGGGAACTCAGATGAAAAGGGGGCGATGGCTTGTGTGTTGGATTCCTTGAACACGGGAATCCACATCAGGACTGATGGCCTAGTGCTGGAGTTGGAAGAGGATGTGGTGCGTCTCGAGGAATCGTCCTGTCATCACAACCTAGTCGCATTGTGGCCAGACCACGGACTGACTGTCTTGGATGAGATGTACGGAGTCTCTGGTGAGGAAGCGGAGTCGATCCACGCCAAGCAACAACAGCGGAAGCAGGGCTTCGGAGCCTTCCTACGCGAGCTCGGTGAACGTCTCTCTACATCCAAGCGTCTGGAGAGGCTACCGTGGGACAGCGAGGCTTTGCCGACACCTCTTAACTTCGCTGATGAACTGGTTCGACATGCTATCGAGAACGGTGTTGCCGCGACTGTTTCCAAGGCTCGCAAGGGCAAAGGCCTCGAGATGGCGATGGGGTGGGCTTGGCTCAATGTCCATGAGAGGACTGAATCGGACGCCTGGCGATTCGATGAATCCAGTCGAGACAAGGGTGGTGACTGGGTACCGGCTTTGAGAGCATTATGGGACGCTGCCGAAGACCTGCTTCTAAACGATAAACTCGATTCGGTTCAGGACTACGAGGCGGCGATGAAGTGGCTCGCAGAGACCACTGGTGCGGGTCCGATGCCCTGATCAGGCTCTGGACTCAAGAAATGTGTTGGCCGCAGCAAGCGCCTGATCCATGTCAGCCCATAGGTCCTCGACATCCTCTATCCCAACACTCATCCTAACGAACCCCGGGACTACTCCTGCCTCCCTCCGCACCTCTTCGGGCACGAACATGTGGCTGGAGTTGAATGGGCACTCGACGAGGCTCTGGGTCCCACCAAGGCTGGTGGCCTCGAATACGAGTCCGAGCGCCCTCATGTAACGCAAAGCGGCATCGTCGCCCCCCTTGATGACATAAGACAGCATTCCAGTTCCCTTCGGCATAATCCTCTGTGCCACATCGTAGTCGATGTAACTGGGGAGAGAAGTGTGGTTGACGCTCTCGATCATAGGATGTGCTTCCAGCCTCCTCGCAAGCTCGGCGGAATTGGCAGAGTGGATGGGCATCCTAGCATGGAGTGTACTCATCCCTCTCTCAAGCAGATAGCACATATGCGGGTCTGCGGCGCCCCCTAGATGCACCTTCTTGGAGAATATCTCAGCCACTAGATCCTTGCGTCCGACAACGATACCTGCAATCAGGTCGGAGTGCCCGCCGAGGTACTTGGTGCCCGAATGGATAACCAAATCGAAGCCCATGGGGATGGGATTGCAACCCCACGGTGTCGCGAAGGTGTTGTCCACTATTGCGATTAGGTCGTGCTTCTTGGCAATTGCAGCCATGGCCTCAAGGTCGCACACCTTGAGGACGGGGTTGGTCAGCGTCTCCACGTAGAGAACCTTGGTGTTCTCCTGAATAGCTGCCTCGTAAGACGAAGGGTCCCTCATATCACCCATCGTGACCTCGATGCCGAATCTGGGGAGATCCTCAGTCATGAATCCGTATGTGCCGCCGTAGCAGTCGGCGCTCGCAACCATGTGATCGTCCTTTGAGAGTAGGGTTAGTAGCGTCGTGCTGACGGCAGACATCCCGCTCGCGAAAGTCTCCCCGTCCTCCGCCCCCTCAAGGGCAGCGACCTTTTCTGACACAGCCTCGGAATTCAAACTGGAAAGGCGGCTGTACAAGGGGGTATGCTGGGCTCCGTCGGCCCAACCTTGGTAGCGCTCATCGGTGAGTTGGTAGGTCGAGGTCAGGAAGACCGGAGTAGAGGCCGCTCCCTCGATGTTCTGTGTGCCTGACCATATCGCTCGCGTAGCGAATCGCTTGTCGGAGTACTTGTCGTCCATGACCCCCCGACTTGGCGATTAACCATCAACTATACGCCGGTAAATTATAGAAATTGTCGAATAATAACTGTAATTATAGAATATTATCGACTAAACGTCGGAATATTTAATTTAATACCGTCACTACCGGAAATCGTGCCCACCTCTGAATTAGACGTCAAGGATGCAAGAATAGTGACAATGCTGAAGGAAGATTCGAGAGCCAGCACCCAAGCGATAGCCGATGCATTGGGAATGCCTCGAGTCACCGTTCACGACAGGATAAGGAGGTTGCAAGAAAGAGGGGTTGTTCGGCGCTTCACTGTAGAGTTGGGAAAAGAAGAGTTGGGCTGGAGTTTGCACGCTTTCATCTTGGCGAACTGGGCAGGCGAAAGGGGGCAGACCGACAGAAGAGATGTGGCTCAGGAGATCTGTAGCATGCCGTTCGTCGTGGGCTGCCACATAGTGACTGGACAGTGGGACTTCATTATCGAAGTCCTAGCGAAGAATATGGAGGACCTCGGTGATTCGATTCTAGATGATCTATCAGCAGTCCCTGGGGTCGGACACACCCAGACTTTGGTTTCGTTCTACAGTTTCGATGGAGAGGCAAGGGCTCTGAGCTAGACTAGCCCGATGGCAGCGAGAACCGAATCCAGATCGGCGTCTACCACTGTCGACTCAGCATGCGAATTCTCGACAGCGACGCCGGGGTCTTTCAGACCGTGTCCGGTGACAGTGACTACGACGGTGCTACCGTTTGGAATATCACCTCTGGAATGGGACTTGACTATGCCTGCAATCCCTGCTGCGGAGGCTGGCTCAACGAAAATTCCAGCCGTCCTAGCTAGCATCCTATGCGCATCGAGAATCTCCTCATCGCTGACCATGTCTATTGTGCCTGAGGATTCGGTAGCTGCGTTGACCGCGTGCTCCCAGCTCGCTGGATTGCCAATGCGAATTGCGGTCGCCACCGTCTCGGGTCTCTCAACAGGGGCTCCGAGTACGATCGGTGCTGCTCCCTCGGCCTGCCAACCCATCATCCGGGGTAATTTGGAACTATTGCCACCCTCAAGGTACTCCTTGTAACCCATCCAGTAGGCTGTGATATTACCGGCGTTGCCAACAGGTAGGAAATGCATATCTGGGGCTTCTCCTAGAGAGTCACAGACTTCGAAGGAGGCTGTCTTCTGGCCTTGGATACGATATGGGTTGATGCTGTTGACCACCTCGACGTCGTCCCTCTTGCCGAGTTCTCTGACGATTTCTAGGGCATCGTCGAAATTGCCTCTAATCTCAAGGGTCTGAGCGCCGTGAATCAGTGCCTGAGCCATCTTGCCGAAGGCTATCTTCCCCTCGGGTATCAACACAAGGCATCGCATGCCAGCGCGCGCGGCGTATGCTGCTGCCGAAGCGCTGGTGTTTCCGGTACTCGCGCACGCCACTATGCGTGCACCTCGCTCGGCCGCCTTGGAAACGGCCAGTGTCATGCCCCTGTCCTTGAACGAGGCCGTGGGATTCAACCCCTCATACTTCACGAAGAGTTGGAAATCACCACCTAGTTCTCTGACAATTCCTGCTGCCTCAATCAAAGGAGTTCCGCCCTCATTCAGAGAGATCACTGGTGTATCTTCAGAGACCGGTAGGAAGTCGCGATATCTCCTGATGACACCGTGACCTGTCATGAATCGCCCTGATGGGCCTCAGCCATGAACCTCACCCGGGCTCCCGAAGCGTCCTGCCAGATTGAGGCAGACCGCTACGACAGGCCCAATAAGAACGGCGAACACTATCGTTCCGATTCCGAAAGTCCCTCCCAGAACCAGCCAACCGATGGCGAGTACTGTGATTACAATCGCCCCGCGGACTCTCGCAATCGGGATGCCTGACACTCTCTGCAAACCCGTCATCCATCCGTCTCTGGGACCGGGGCCGAGATTGGCGGT
>Ga0310345_10006214_pt1 | contig 10459 bp, 7 predicted proteins | sample HC15DNA20500_MG_FD_204667 | JGI IMG/M metagenome (GOLD analysis project Ga0310345, IMG submission 204667) | Marine microbial communities from station ALOHA, North Pacific Subtropical Gyre - HC15-DNA-20-500_MG | ecosystem: Environmental > Aquatic > Marine > Oceanic | place: Pacific Ocean: North... | reverse complement strand
CTTCTGCTCGGCCTTGGCATACAGGTCCCAGACGGCATTCACCAGGGCCGCGGTGGCCATGTGAATAACCCCCTTCTCCGGGCCGACCCAGCGGAGCTGGGAATCCCCCGTCATATCCCGCCAGAACCCGGCCATGTCTGCAACCACCTCATCAAGACGACGTCCGACCAGTCGGGAGGAGAGCGCCTCGATGGCCGCGGTGCAGAGTTCCGTGCCACGGCCAAGCGTGAACGTCAGACCGTGGGCCACAAGTGAACTGTCCGTCTGGAGAGTGACGTAAGCGGCAGAATAATCGGGATCCGGATTCATGGCATCCGAACCATCCAGCTCGCTGGATGTCGGAAACCGGATATCGCGAACTGTTAATCCTGTAATGGTGATGTTCATAACGCTCGTTCCCGATTCCCCAGGTCTGCTTCACTCGACGTCCCTCTTTAGAAACGTGCTACACTGGCGTGGAGCCACACATTATGCTGGGGAAGCGGTTCTTTCGCCAGCAGGCAACAACAGTCACCGAGGGTATTGGCATCATGACGTTTCAGCGAGAACAACTGCACACCGTCCAGCTTGTCCCGATCACTGCCTTTGATGCAGATGAGAAACTGAACCTGGAACCGATGGCACGCCTGATGGCGCGCAGCTACGAGGCTGGCATCCGGGTCTTTCTTCCCTGTGCCGGCAGTGCCGAGTTTCATGCACTGCAACCCTCCGAGATCATCTCGGTGATCGAGATGGTTCGTGACAACGTGGGGGATGATGCCATTGTTGTGGCCCCCACCGGTTACCATGCCGAGCATGCCATTGAACTGGTAAACCAGGCCCATGCGGCAGGAGCGAATGCCGGGCTGGTGATGCCACTGAGCTTTCCTTATCTCTCCGATGCCGGAGCACGTGATCACCTGCTGAGGATCCTCGAGCAAAGTCGTTTACCAATGATGGTCTACAAGAAGGGCGATCTTCCCGGCGATGATCTGCTGCTGGAACTTGCCGAGCATGAGAACCTGGTCGGGATCAAGTATGCCGTGAACAACATGGATGCCTTCATCCGGGTGATCCGGGCAGACCAGGGACGGATCGACTGGTTCTGTGGAACCGCTGAACGATTTGCGCCCTTTTACGCGCTGGCGGGAGCTCCAGGGTACACCAGCGGGGCAGGGAACATCTGTCCGCGACTCACTCTCGCCATGCATGCGGCCATGAAACAGGGAGACTGGGACGCGGCCCTGAAATTGCAAGAGATCCTGTTGCCGATTGAATACTACCGCTCCCGTGAAAATGACTCTTACAACGTCAGCATGCTCAAGCACGGCATCAAGCAGACCGGCCTTGATTTTGGAGTGCCACGTCCTCCCCAGCGGCAGCTCACCGAACCAGAAATGGGGGAAATCGATGAGATGCTCGTGCCCATCCTGGAAGCGGAGGCCGCCATGTCCGTGACTTCCCCAGGAAACTAGTCGCCAAAACAGAAGTCCGTCCTCGCTATCCAGCCGGCACTCGGTGCCAGTTCCTCCGGATGTCAGGGGCTTGCCCTGGAAAACACCTGGCATCATTGTTATTTCCAAGGCGGTCGCATTTCTGACACGACCGTGCTGATCTGCAAGACGGGGGAGTGCGGATGATCAGGTCTGTGTTTTCATGGATGATCGAGCGGCATTGCAGATTGAATCCCTCCAGGCCACTGGCAATCGACGTGCTTCCCTGGCTGGCAGCATCCTGGATGTCATCGGCCGCCTGCCAACGCGGATCGGTACGTCGTCAATTACTGGAACAGACAAGGGTCTTATGGCAGTTTTCCCTCAAGGGAGCTATCCTTCTGTTCAATCTGCCAATCGGTCGTGGAAACCAACTCAGTAGCTGGGTTGGAAATCGACTTTTTTTCTGTCCACATGGAATTCCCTCTACCCCGGTCACCGTGGTCGCCAGCTCCCGCCTGGAACGCCCCTGGGATGAACAGGACAACTGGTTTCTCTCCCTGCGACGTGCCTGTCGATGGTCCGCCAGCCGACATCAACCTGTCCTCACGGTTGCCGGGACAACCACAACGCGTTTCCTGGCTTCGTGCCAGGGGAGTCTTGGAATCCAAACCTGGGAATTTCATTTTCCTCGCCCGGAGCAAACCCTGGCGATATGGCTGTCCCGGTTTCTGCATGCCTCCACCCAGACACGCAGTCAAGCACGATGGCAAAGCTGGGTAAGTCCACCAGTACAGGCCGAATCACATGGTTGTCCCAGATCGTCGTACCCGATCGGCGATCGATTCCAGGTCGCTGCCGCTGACTCCCTTCATCTGTTAAAAGTGCGCCCAGGTGGCAACCTTGATGGATTGATCAAGCAACGGTTATCCGGGATGGCTCCAGAATTCCGGTTGGACGGTATCCATATCTCTCGACCCGCTCATGAACCCGTCCGGATCGCTTACCCGTACTCTCCATTGCTTGCCCCTGGCCCTTTCTCTCTTGCTCCGGTCCAACACGTCTCCGAGTTGCCAACATCTTTTCATCAGCAGTTCCTTACCCACTGGACCCGGCCGTGTGATGGCCCCTGGCCGGGACAGGCAGAAAGGGAATGGTTGGACCAATTGGTGCTGACAGACCCTGCACGGCGACGATCCGCAAGATCTGTGATCGAGAGGATCGTTCTCATGCAGCGGATCATTGCTTCACCTGATGGCATCCGCAATTCGACCCCCGTGGTCTGCATGACTGCAGTTCCGGTAAACCAGTGGTCCAGAATGCGTGTCTATCGTCAGCATCGCAGGCGATGGGATTTCCTTCCTTTTGCCATCGCCGTGCGACAGGACTGGCTCCGGCGCCAGGGGGCCCGTCCGGTTATCTATGGCGAAGCTTCTGACTGGCAGGACCTCCCTCCCGACTGCCAGCCTTTTTTCCAGAGGGCCCGGAGTGGGAAAGGGAAAAAACAGATCGACTGGAGACGTGAACGAGAATGGAGGATCGTTGGTGATCTTGACCTTGAGGGGCTGGCAAGTGAGGACGGATTTATATTGGTCCCTGACTCGAAAATAGCCCGGCAACTGGCCCCCTTGAGTCGCTGGCCTGTCCTTTATGAATCAGGCAGTCCCGGTATCTGACCAGCGCTGCATCCAGGTTTCCAGCATCAACACAGCCCACAGGCGCTGGCTGTGGTCCTGTCGTCCGCTGGCGTGCTCGTCAAGCATTTTCTGGAGACCCTGGCGGTGGACATACTGGTGACAGCATGCCGACTCGGAAAGAAGCACATCATGCGCCAGATCTCGCAATTCATGACGGAACCAGTGGTCCAGGGGCACGCCAAAACCCATCTTGGGACGGTTCCATATCTGCTCCGGCAGGAGATCGCCAAAAGCTGATTGCAAAAGATGCTTCCCGCGTCCCCGTCGATACTTGAGTCCCACGGGCAGTCCAGCAGCAAACTCGACGAGCCGGTAGTCGAGCATCGGCTGGCGGCACTCGAGCGAGTGGGCCATCGTGGTAATATCGACCTTGGCCATCAGGTCGCAGGGGAGGTAAGTCATCAGGTCGGCCAGCGAGACCTGGCTGACCGGGTCACGCCGGCAGTGGTCGAAAGCCTCCTGCAGGAATTGCCCAGGCTGCTGGCCGACCAGTTGGGCCTGGAAATCCTCACTGTAGAAACCGCGGCGGTGTTTCTCCTGGAAGATCCGGATCCAGTCAAGGTAACGTCGCACCGATCCCCGGTTGAGTGGCTCGGCAAACCGTTTCATCCGACGAAGGCGTGACTTGTACCGGCTTGAACCTGGAAGCAGGTAACGTCCCAGGCCGGAAACCAGCCAGCGCAATGGCGGGAATCGATCCAGCTTGCCAGCCAAAGAGACCGCCTGGTATCGCGGGTAGCCGGCAAACAACTCGTCCCCTCCATCCCCGGAGAGTGCCACGGTAACCTCCTGCCGTGTTTCACGAGCCACGTACCAGGTTGGAATTGCGGAACTATCGGCCAGCGGTTCGTCAAAGTGAAATGCAAGCTGGGGCAGGATATCGATTCCATCCGGCTTGACACGGAACTCATGGTGCTCGGTTCCCAGGTGATTGGCGACCTGCCTGGCAAATGCCGTCTCATCATATTCCCTCACGGGAAATCCAATCGAGAAGGTCCTGACAGGCTCTCCGCAGTGGCCCTGCATCAGTGCCACGATCAAGGAGGAATCAACTCCTCCAGACAAGAAAGCTCCAAGCGGCACATCACTCTGCATGCGAAGTCTCACGGATGAATCCAGTAACTCCCGCAATCTCTCCACCGCCTCCGCTTCCTCGATCGGCTCACCTTCAGACGCCGGCAATTCCCAGTATGGTTCCACTCGCAGTTGCCCCTGCTGGTAGACCGCCAGGCAGCCTGGCGATAACTTCTGGAAGCCTTCCAGGATGCAGTGCGGGTGGGGCACATACTGGTACGTAAAATAGAGGTCGACTGCCGTGCTGCTTGGTCTGGCCTCGATCCCTGGCACCACCAGCATGCTCTTCAGTTCACTCCCAAACAGCAGGCGGCCGGGCTGCTGGCAATAAAACAGGGGTTTCTGGCCCAGCCGGTCACGGGCCAGAATCAATTTCTTCTTTTTTCCATCCCAGATGGCAATCGCGAACATGCCGTTGAGCCGGGAAAAACAAGCTTCCCCCTCCTCCTCGTAGAGATGCACGATGACCTCGGCATCTCCCTGGCTGGTGAACTGGTGGCCACGCGCCAGGAGTTCCTCTCGCAAGGACCGGTAATTGTAGATCTCGCCGTTGAGCACGACCTGGATGGTATGATCCTCGTTGCCAACCGGTTGCTGTCCGGTCTCGAGATCAATGATGGCAAGGCGACGGAATCCAAGCCCAACGCCGGGGTCGTCTGGATCAGGCGCACCATCATCAAAAAAGTACCCGGTATCATCGGGGCCGCGGTGCACGAGCGCATCGGTCATCTGGCCAAGCAACTGGGAGGAAATCGCGCGTCCGGATTCCGTCCAGGCAGCACCGGTAATACCGCACATTGCTTGGATCCCAGGGAGAAGAGAAGTGGGTGGGAGAAATTGTTACCGAGCCCGTTTGTAGGTATTCATCGGTTATCCCGCTCTTTTCGATACGCGCCATTTGGCAAAAAAGTTCACCCTGGCGACGATCCGCTTCGCTCTTAACCAAGCAGTTCCTGGTAAATCGAATCATAGCTTTCCACCATCTGCTGCAGGTTACCACCTGATTCATAGTGTCTCCGGCCCGCCTCGGCCATCATCTCCATCCGTCCAGGATCCTTCAGCAGCTGGTGAACCTGGCGAGCAGACTGTCCGGAATCTCCCACCGGGAAAAAATCGGCGCAGCTTTCATCGACCAGGGAACGGTTGGCCGTGGTATCGGCGACGACCAGTGGCAGCGATGCAGCCATGGCGTGAAAGAGTGTCGTGGAGACACCGTGGGACTCGGACGGCATGAGCAGCAGGCTGGCGTCTGCAAGCACCTGTTGCCAGCAGCCAGGGGGACCAATGTGCACCTTCGATTCGATCTCCAACTGCCTGCAGAAACGTGGAATCCATGCAGCATTGGCAGCCGGTCCAAGCAGGACCATGTGAAGGTTCTCATGGACCGCACAAAGCAACTCCATCACTTCCAATGCCTCCCGGATTCGTTCATGCCGGGCATCCGATCCGGCGACTGCGATCACCGTTGCCGACGATGGGATCCCCGACGGTTCGATTTCGACATCACCCGGGTAGGATTCCACGGCGGCGGGAATCACGTCCACCTGGATCCCCGGCCCCCTGCTTTCCAGATAGCTTCCCACGACACGTGATGTGGCGGTCACACGATCAGCGTGGTGGAGCCAGCGGGCACCCCGGGCCGGTATCATTGGGCCCTTGCGGCAGGGCGGGTTATGGACACTTGCCACTCGCCAGCGAGCGATACTCTTGAGCGGCCACCATGCTTCGATTCCAAGATCCGCCACACCCCAGGTATGGAGCAGGTCAGGCTGCCACCGGCGCATTTCACGGGCCAGCTTAAGCAGGACAAATGGATCGCCGGGCATCGAGCGGCAAATCCGGTATTCATCATCCCCAGCCTGGGCCAGCAGGGAGCGATTCTTGACGAATCCAAACAGGCGGGTCTGGTAGCGATCCTGCGGTAATCGTCGCTGTAATGACCGCACCAGGGTCCGTTCACCACTCGCTTCCAGACTCGGCAGGTAATAGGCAATGCGGAGTGTCATGATCTGCTTATGCGTGCGGGTTGAAGTCCGAGAGAGCCTGGCGAAAAAGATCCATGTGACCCGACGCCATCTTTTCCAGCGAGTAGGACTGGCTGACACGCTGGAAAGCCACTTCTGCCATCTCTGTCGAAGCCCCCTGCTCGGCAAGGCCCGCCAGGATCGCCCTGGCCAGGGCCGGGACATCGCGGGCCAGGGCAAGTCGACCGTGGACCTGGTCATCGACCAGCTGCCGGTTCCCGGCGATATCCGAGGCAACGACGGGCAGATGCTGGGCCATTGCTTCCAGCAGGGACAGGGAAAGCCCTTCGGCATAGGAGGGGAGGACAAACAAGTCCGCGGCCTGCAGGATCACGTCCACATGATCAAAGGAACCCGGCAGAAGAATGCTATCCCGTAGACCCCTCTGGTGGACACGTTCAAAAATCAAATCCCGGTCGGGCCCATCCCCGATCAGCCAGAGACGGGAATTCGGCTCTCCCTTTTCCACTTCCGCCCAGGCGTCGACCAGGTCCAGTAGCCCCTTGTTCCTATCCAGCCGTCCGGTAAAAACAACCAGCTTCGCATCCGCTTTCATCTGGAGCGAGGCATTGACCTCCGCAAGTGTTTTTCTGGCCTCTCCCCTGGTGGTTTCGGTCCGGGCATTTCCCAGCATCACCCCATTGGACAGCGAATGCACTCGATCAGCATGATATCCCGCCGCCACCAGTTCGTCGGCAATCTGCTGGCTCGCTGCCACCACACCGGAGGCCTGCTGGCAGCGGGCCCGGATCCGGCTTCCAAAACGGGCTGTCTCCTGCCACTGGCAATCTCCTGTCTGTCCGGCACCCTCGGCACGCAGCAGGACCGGCACTCCCAGCTTCTGGCCCACGTTGATCGCGGTATAGGCTGAATGCTTGAGCATGGAAACAAAGACCACATCGTATTGGTCACGGTTGCCCATCAGCCAGCGTCCCAGCTGGCGCATGTACCGCCAGGTTCCCCACCCCCGTGTTCGTGGCTGGGATAACCGGACCACCGGCACCTCGCGGTGCACCAGGTCGGTCGGCCAGGCAGGATCCCACATGGCCGTCAGGATCACGGGCCGGGCACCCTGCTCCAAAAATTGCTGGGACAAGTTCGCCATGACCATTTCTGCACCGCCGACAAGGGGCCAGAACCGACGCGTCACCATGGCTATCCGCAGAGGGGTCATGCCTGTGCATTTCCAGGTTCTACAGGATCATTACTCTCCAGGTCCGCTTCTTCCAGGACAGCAACATAAGGCAGATTCCGGTACTGGTCACGGTAATCAAGACCATACCCGACCACAAACTCATCCGGGATCTCAAAAGCAATAAAATCCGGGCGGATATCGACCTCCTGTCGTCCCAGCTTGTGAAGCAAGACGGCTGTGTGAAGCAGCCGTGGCTCCATCGACTGGATCATTCTCTGGACCTCGTCCAGCGTATGCCCCGTATCAAAGATGTCATCCACCAGGAGTACTTCCTGACCGACGACATCAGGCAGGATGGCCACATCCAACTCCAGTTCACCCCTTTCCACTCCGCCCCGGTAGCTGGTTGCCTGGATAAATCCAATTCGCAAGGGCATCTTCAGCTGACGAATCAAGTCTGCCAGCAAGACAACACTTCCAGTCAAAACACCGATCACCGTCAGTGGCCGGTCACCAACCATGCTGGTGATCTGCTCGGCCATCTTGCGGATGCCGACATCCAGTTGTTCTGCGCTGATTAGTTCTTTCATCCGATGCTACCCCTCTGTACCAGGTCGCTTCGCGCTGCGGCTGGTTCGACCGGGCGTCTATTCTAGATCACTGCCCATTTCCCCTCTACCGCGATGCTGTCGATCTGGTGCCCGGGAGGATTATTCTGACAGTACGACCAACTGGCCCGTCCTGACCGATTTTTCGGCTGCCAGGCAAAGCAGCGTGGACCAGCGTCCATCCACCCCTGTACAGGGGGGCGGCTTGCCGCTCCGCGTCGATTCTGCCATGGCATCGATCTCGCGTGCCAGTTCGACCAGTTCCCCCGCGTCCTCGGCAAGCTCAACCTCTGTGACATCGTCTCCCAGGCCATAACGCAGTGCAAAGTGCGAATCGTCTGAACGGGCGTCTGCGGCTCCCCATTCGGCCCAGATCGCACCCTCTGTGCCAACCACCTTGGCCATCTGGTAATGTCCAAAGGCCGCCAGGGACTGGCTGACAAGGGCGTAGGCATGATCGGGGTAATTAACGATCGCCGAGAAGTTATCCGCCAGTTGGGGGCGGGCCGGATCGCGAGAATTGGCCCGGGCATAGATCGAGACCGGGTCACCACTCTCCTCCAGGTACCAGCGGGCCAGGTCGAAGAAATGAATCGGCTCCTCCAGGATCCAGCTGCCGACGCGCCGCTGGTCATAGCGCCAGCCATCAGATCCAGGACGGTAGGGAAAACGGGACAGCTCCACAAGCACATGCTGCACCCTGCCGATGGCCCCCTCCTCGATCAACTGCTTGACACGCCCCCAGAGCGAGGAGAGCCTTAGCTCGTGGCCCACCGCCAGGATCCGCTGCTCCCTTTCCGCCAGCTCCACAAGCTGGTCACATTCCGCCACCGTGAGCGCCATTGGTTTTTCCAGCAACAGGTGCTTGCCCGACTCGAGCACTGCCATGCCCATCTCGTAGTGCAGCATGTTCGGTGCGACAACGGAGACCACCTCCAGGTCATCACGCTCAAGCATTTCCCGGTAATCACCGTGGACAGCCACCCCCGGGTGGTCTTCAGCGGCCCGCTGCCGGGATGCTTCCGAGCGGCAGGCGACGGCAACCAGCCGGCTTGTCTCGCTGGCCTCGATAGCGCGGGCATGGTGAAATCCGAACAGGCCATAGCCGATCACGCCAAAGCGGATTAAGGGTTGATCGTTCATAGGTTTTTCAATCAGCTTCTCAGCGGGGTCATGATTCACCCCCGCCGGAGACGCCCGGCTGGAGGGAAGAGGCATCCAGGTCCTCTAACACCTGGTCACGTGTCTCCCGGGCAAAGAGGACGATCACGACCCCCAGCAGGTACAGTGGGGCCAGGAGTATCGCCTTCTTCTCCGGACTGACCGGGGCCATGCCAAACCCGAAAAAAGCTGCGGCGGTTGCCAGGCGACCCATGTTGAAACAGAAACCGGCTCCCGTGCTGCGCAGCCGCGTGGGGTACAGCTCGGGAAAGTAGACCGCGTAGCCGGCATGCATTCCCAGCGTGAAGAAACCAAAGACCGGGAGCGTAATTGCCAGGGACAGGGTCGAGTAATTCCCTTCCAACAGGACCTTGAATAATAACCAGACCATGAAAAAAGCCACCACGTGATAGAGGATGAAGGCCCTCTTTCGACCCAGCCAGGTCGAAATCGTCCCGAACAGGACCAGGCCCAATCCACCACCGATGGTATTGAGCACCATGCTCAACATCTCCGCTGACTTGATGCGGCCATGGTGTTCTTCAAAGGCCTTCGTCCGTTCCTCCTTGTAACTGGCTTGTTCCTCCGCCGAGGCACCTGGCTCCGGTTCTTCGACCCCTTTTTCTTCCAGTACCTCCTGTTGTGCCCTCCGCAAGAGGGCATTCTTGCCATAGATGTGTCCACCCCAGAATGTGACCAACCCCACCGATGCCAGTCCGACTCCCACCAGCGTATTACGCAACTGTGCTCCCTGGAATAATTCGACCAGCCGTCCTGTCTGTTCGCCACCCGCTTGCCCTGCCCGCTGACGCGCCTTGACCGCTTGCTCCGGGTCTTTCAGCTTCCATCGCACCAGCAGAGTCAGCAAGGCGGGTGCCGCCCCAATGGCAAAGCCATATCGCCAGGCCGACGGGCCAAGTACATCCGTGTTGCCAACCACGAAAGCACCCACCGCGGCTGCCATCAGCGTGCCAAAGACGCTGGATGCGTGAAAAATGCTGCTCATAACCGGGCGTGAACGATCGGGCATCACTTCGGCAACCATCGCCGAGGCGACCGCCCATTCACCACCCACTCCCATCGCCACAAAGAATCTCAGCGTGACCATCTGCCAGGGCTGCTGGGCAAAAGCCGTAATACAGGTGAAGAGAGAGTAGAACAGGATCGTGATGATCATCGTGCGGGAACGCCCGATCTTGTCACTGAGGATCCCAAACAATACTCCTCCAAAGGCACCTCCCAGCAGGAAGCTGCCAAAGGACCAGTTGATCCAGCTGCGCGCCGAGGGATGATCCGCAGAGACACCCAGCAGTGCCGGCATGGACTCCCGCATCGATGCGACGAAGAC
>Ga0310345_10006213_pt1 | contig 10459 bp, 8 predicted proteins | sample HC15DNA20500_MG_FD_204667 | JGI IMG/M metagenome (GOLD analysis project Ga0310345, IMG submission 204667) | Marine microbial communities from station ALOHA, North Pacific Subtropical Gyre - HC15-DNA-20-500_MG | ecosystem: Environmental > Aquatic > Marine > Oceanic | place: Pacific Ocean: North... | reverse complement strand
TTGGCTCTACGTTGAGGACCACTGTGACGCGATCTGGACCGTGATCGAGCGCGGCGGCCTGGGCCAGACGTACAACGTCGGCGGGCACGCCGAGGTAGACAACCTCACGCTGGTCGAGACGCTTTGCACGATCCTCGACGACCGTCGGCCCGGTGCCTCGCCGCACGCCGACCTTATCGAGTTCGTGACGGATCGGCCCGGGCACGACCGCCGCTACGCCGTCGATACGGCCAAGATCGCGGACCTAGGGTGGGCGCCCCGCCAGTCTCTTCGGACGGGGCTCGAGACGACGGTCGACTGGTATCTCGCGAACCCGGACTGGGTTGGCGCTGTGCTTCACCGAAACGACGCCGCGACGTGAAAGGCATCCTCCTCGCCGGCGGCCACGGGACCCGCCTCCATCCCGCCACGGTCGCCGTCAGCAAACAGCTGTTGCCGGTCTACGACAAGCCGATGGTCTACTACCCGCTGAGCACGTTGATGCTGGCGGGCGTGCGCGAGATCCTCGTCATCTCGACACCCGAGGCGCTCCCGGCCTTCCGCCAACTCCTCGGCGACGGGTCGCAGTGGGGGCTGACCCTCGCGTACGAGCAACAGGATGAGCCCCGGGGGCTGGCCGACGCCTTCCGCATCGGCGCCCGTTTTCTAGCTGGGTCCCCCGTGATGATGATCCTCGGCGACAACGTTCTCTACGGGAGCGGGCTCTCCGCCCAACTCCAACGTGCGGCGACGCTCAGGGAAGGCGCCCGCATCTTTGCCTACCCGGTCCGCGACGCGCGGCGCTACGGCGTGGTCGAGATCGACGAGTCAGGCAGGGCGCTCAGCATCGAGGAAAAGCCGGAGGCGCCACGCTCGAACCTCGCCGTCGCGGGGCTCTACGCCTACGGCCCCGACGTGGTCGAGGTCGCCTCCGGCCTGACACCGTCGGCGCGCGGGGAACTGGAGATCACCGACGTGAACCGGCACTACCTCGAGGCCGGAACCCTCGACGTCGAGGTCATGGGGCGGGGCGTCGCCTGGCTCGACGCGGGGACGCACGAGTCGCTCCTCGACGCCTCGGCGTTCGTCCACTCGGTACAGGCTCGGCAGGGCCTGATGATCGCGTGTCCGGAAGAGATCGCCTACCGTCAGGGATTCATCGACCGCGCGGGCTTGGCGGCGCTCGGGCAGCGGCTCGCTCCCAATGCCTATCGCGACTACGTGCTCGCCCTCGCGGCGTCCTCCTGACCGCTCGGGGGCGGCCGTCCCGACCTTGGCCGGTCCCGACCCTCCGTCCCGTGCCGACCCCTGACTTCCTGATCCTCGGTGCGCCCAAGTGCGGGACGACCGCGCTCTGGCACTACCTCGACGCGCACCCCGAGGTCGCCATGGCGTCGGTCAAGGAGCCCCGGTTCTTTACGCGACTCGGCGGGAGGCTCGCTCGGGGCGAGACCGATGACCAAATGCCGCGAGCGGGGACGTACGGACGGGGCGTGGCGTGGTACGAGGGCCTCTTCGCAGCCGCCCCGCCCGGAGCGAAACGTGGGGAGGCGTCGACTGTGTACAGCGTCGCCCCGGACGCGCCGGGGCTCATCCACAGCCACGCCCCGGGCGCCCGCCTGATTCTGATGGTCCGAGATCCGGTCGACCGCATGTACTCGCACTATTGGCAGGAGCGGAAGGCGGGCTGGAACCCCGGGCCGTTCCCAGACCTTGTGGCGGCCGGTCACCCTCGGGTGCGGTACTTCGAGGCTGCGAGCCACTACGCCGAGATCCTCGACCGCTACCTCGCGCACTTCGACCGCGAACAGCTCCTGATTGTCGCGAAAGAGGACCTGGACGCAGAGCCGTCCACCGTCCTGCAAACGATCCACCGGTTCATCGGGGTGGACCCCGCCTTTCGACCGACGACCCTCGGGGACCGGTTCAACGCCCAACGTTCGCCCCGCTTCCCTGCGTTCCGCCGATTTGGCGAGTGGGCCCGGGCGGCCCTGGGTGCGAGACTCCCGGACGGGGTCCGTCGACCGATCGGGCGCGCCCAGCGGGCGGTCGAGCACCGGTTGTCGAGGCCCCTCGAGTACGCCGCGCTCCCCCCCCGGCTCCGCGCCGAGTTGGCCCCTCGGTTCGAGCGCGATGTCGCACTCGTTGAGGCCTGGACGGGCCGACCCCGGCCGGCGTGGCGAGCGACCGCGCACACGGCCGGCCCTGCCAGTCGGGAGGGGGGCACCCCGTGAGGGCGACCAGCCGGGCCACGCCAGGAAAGGGCGGCGAGCACATGGGCCTGGCGTCGGCGATCTACGTCGGGGGTGCGCTCCTCGCGAAGGTCGCCAAGTTCCTCCTCGTCCCGTTCTACGTCCACTACCTGACGCAGGCGGAGGTCGGGGTCGTGGTGTTTCTCCAGGCGGTGTCGTACGCCCTCGCCCGGGTCTTTCCACTCGGGCTCGGGCAGGCCGTCAAGCGGTACTACGTCGAGTTCGACGACGTGACCGAGGCGGACCGGTTCACGGCCGGGATCTGGTGGACCGTCACGGCGGCGGCCGTGGGTCTCTCGGCGCTTCTCATGGGCACGGCGTCGATCTGGGGCCAGGTCATCGGGTCGCAGATCGCGACGTCGCTCATCGTCCTCGCCGTCGCGGATGCCGCACTTCAGGGGGTCGGGACGATCCCGCTCATGCGCTACATCGTGCGACAGGAGCCCCTCGCGCACAGCGCGTTTTCCATCGCACAGGTGGTCTCCGTGACAGGAGCCGTGGTCGTGTTCGTCGCCGTGTTCGGGTGGGGCGTGGAGGGCGTACTCTGGGGCGAGATTGTTGGGTACGGCGTCTGGGCTCTCGCGTCGGCCGCGATCGTGAACGTCCCTGCGCGCTGGCGGCCCACGTTCGGGCGGCTCCGCGAGGCGTTCCAGTACTCCGTCGTGCTCCTCCCGCACCTCGTGTTCGTGTGGGGCATTACGTTCGCCGACCGGCTGATTCTCGAGGCGACGGTCCGCCTCGACGAACTCGGCGTCTACGGCGTCGGGTACCAGATGGCCACGGTCATGACGATGGTGACGATCGCGGTCTCGAACGCCTGGCTTGCTCGGTTCTTCAGGACGGGCTTGGCGGACGGTGGTCCCGAGGGGTATGCCCGGACCTTCACCGCCGTCACGGTCCTCGCCTTGTGTCTGGCCTTGGGCTTGTTTGTGTTCGCGGACGTGATCATCGCGGTCGTGGCCACCCCGGAGTACGGGGACGCCGTTCTCGTCCTGCGGCTCGTCGTAGCCGCTCACGTGTTCCACGCCGCGAACCAGTTCCTGATGCTCCCGCTGTTCCTGACGAAGGAGACGCGACACATCTCAACGTCGACCGGCCTGGGGCTGGTGGCTAACGTGCTCGCGAACCTACTGCTCATCCCGGTTCTCGGGATCGTTGGGGCGGCCGTCGCAACGATCGCAGCCTACCTCGTTGCCAGCGCCGCGTCGTTCGTGTTCGCGCGGCGGGGCTACCCGGTCCGCCTGGAGTGGCGGTCCCTATCGATAGCGGTCGGGGCGGCGTCGGTGCTCGGAGGCGTGGCGTTGGCGCTGCCCACAGACGGAGGACCTGCCCTAACAATCCTAGCAAAACTGGGGCTGTGCGTAGCTTTCCCTCTCGTCCTCCTCGTTTGGCCTGGACGGGCCGTCCTCGACCGCGCGCACCTCGGAAGGTGGACGCAACAGCTCCCTCGCGCAGGGCGTCGATCCGGATAGCCCCGTCCGAGCGCCTGTTCGGATGCTCCCACCTCCTCCCAGTCTTCGGGCACCGAGTCGCCTCCAGGCCGCCCCACGCCGCCGAGACCGGCTGACGGGCGCCCGCCGAGCGTTGCTGGGGGCGGGGATAGCCCTCGTGCTGGTCACCCTGGTGTTCGCCGGCGCAGCGCTCGTGCTCCAGGGCGCCCTCGACTACGCGCTGCTCGGCGTGTCCGGCGCTGCGTGCCTGCTGGTGCTCCTCGCGGTTCCGCTGTTGAAGCGCGACTACGACATCGTAGAGCCGATCAGCTTTGTACTGTTGGCCGTGGCAGTGGGGGTGACGCTCAAGCCGGCGTGGCTGGCCTTTGGGCCGGAGGGGGCCCGTGACTTCCTCCTCCTGAACCGGATCGAGGCCTCGTTCCTGGTCAACGCGTCGGTCCTCGTGCTGTTCGGGCTGATGGCGTACGTCGCGGGCTACCTGTTCCGAGTGCCCGCCCCGCGTCTCGATCGCTCGCGCGCCCTCACCAGCGAGGCCTGGAGCCGGTGGCGAATCCTCTTGGTGGCCGCCGTCGCGCTCACGATCGCCGTCGTGTCGATGTCGCTCTACCTCAGCAAAATGGGGCTGACCGGCGTGATCGAGGACTTTTCCCGCAAGCGGTTTTACACGGTCGAGGGGGCCGAGTACGCCCGCAGCGCACTGGGGTACTACCGCTGGGGGGCGTCCGTGACCGGGCCGGTGTTCCTGTTCGTCCTCGCGTGGGCGCTGACCAAGCGGTCCCGCCTCGGGCTCGTCGAGGTCGGGGTCATCACTGCGCTCGTGTTGGTGGCCGTGGTCTTCCCGTTCTTCAACAGCAGCCGGACGAAGGTGCTGATGGTGCTCATCCAGGCCCTCGTGATCTGGCGGTGCACCCGGGGCGGCGTCCCCAAGCCCGTGCTCGTCGGCGGGACCGTCGGGATCCTCGCCCTTCTCCTGATCCTGACCGCGCTGCGCCCGAGGTCGGGGGACCTGTCGGATACGGCCGCCGTGTTCGGCGCGCGGGCCCTCCTCGAGACGACGGTGGGCGGGCGGCATTTTCTGGATCTCACAAAGACGGCTCACATCATCGAGGGCGTCCCGGAACTGCTGCCCTACCAGTACGGCGAGTCGTACGCCGCCTGGGCCTTCATGCCGATCCCCCGGACGGTTTGGCTCGACAAGCCCCCGCTCGGGGCCGGTCCCCTCATCGGTCAGGAGATCTTCAACATGCGGTTCGCGGGCGTGCCTCCGGGCATGATCGCGGAGGCCTACCTCAACTTTGGGTTCTTGGGCGTCGTCCTGGTCCCGTTCCTGCTGGGGGTCGGGATGCGGTGGATGTATGAGATGTTCAAGCCGGTGCTCCACCGGACGGCCGGGGCCACGCTCTACGCCGTGACCGTCATCCCGGTCGGGTGGACGACTGTGACGGGCGGGTTCAGCCAGATGATGGTCGCGGTCATCGTGGCGGCCGTTCCCCTCGTCGCGATTGTGCTGTTCGTCCGGGTACGCCGGAGGTCCGTGCCGCATGCTGTTTAACAGCGTCCCGTTCCTCGTCTTCCTCCCCCTGTTTCTCGCGGCGTACTTCGCGACGCGCGGGACAGCCCGCCTCGCCGTCTGCCTCGCCGGGAGCTACCTGTTCTACGGGTGGTGGGACTGGCGCTTCCTCGGCCTCATCGCGGTCTCGACGGGGGTCGACTACCTCGTCGGGCTCCGGATCGCGGCGGCCGAGGCGCAGCGGACCAAGAAGGCGTGGCTGACGCTCAGCCTCGTCAGCAACCTGGGGTTGCTGGCCGTCTTCAAGTACTTCAACTTTTTCCTGGACTCGGTCTACCGCGCGACCGGGTTCTTCGGGTTCAGCGAGTCGCCGGCGTTCTTGGCCGTGATCCTGCCGGTCGGGATCTCGTTCTACACGTTCCAGACGCTGAGCTACTCGATCGACCTCTACCGCGGGAGCATCGAGGTCGAGCGGAGCCTGCTCCGGTTCGCGACCTACGTGGCGTTCTTCCCCCAACTCGTCGCGGGGCCGATCGTGCGGGCGAGCCTGCTCCTCCCCCAGCTCCGCCGCGATCACCCGTTCCTATGGAGCGGCTTCCTCCTCGGCCTCGGGCAGGTGCTCCTGGGCTACGTCAAGAAGGTGGCCGTCGCCGACTCGCTGGCGCCGTTCGTCGACCGCGTGTTCGACGCGCCGGAGGCGTTCACGCCGCTCAGCGTCCTGATCGGCGTCGTGTTCTACGCCTTCCAGATCTACTGCGACTTCTCGGGCTACTCCGACATCGCGATCGGCCTGGCGCGGATGCTGGGGTACGACTTCGGCGTCAACTTCGACACGCCGTACTTCTCGAAGAGCTTCAGCGATTTCTGGACGCGCTGGCACATCTCGCTCTCGAGCTGGCTCCGGGACTACCTCTACATCCCGCTCGGCGGCAACCGCGGCGGCACGCTCGCCACGTACCGCAACCTGATGATCACGATGCTCCTCGGGGGGCTGTGGCACGGGGCGAGCTGGAACTTCGTGTTCTGGGGCTTTCTGCATGGGCTCTACCTCGTGGTACAGCGGTTGTTGGGCCCCGGGTACGGCCGCCTCGTCGAGCGGCTGCGGGTGCCCGGCGTCGTCGCGGGCGGGCTCCAGGTCGCGGCGGTGTTCGCGCTCACGTGCTTCGCGTGGATCTTTTTCCGGAGCCCGACCTTCGCGACGTCGTGGGAGGTCATCGGCCAGATCGCGTCCATCGGCCGGCTCAGCCTCGCCGACGTCCAGCTCAAGGTGGTCGTACTGAAGGGCTTCCTGCTGATCGGCGCGCTCGTGTCGCTGGAGCTGTGGAGCAAGACGGTCGTGCTCCCGTCACTGGTGCTGGAGCGGCCCGTCGCGCGGACGCTCGCGTTCGCCTCGGCGCTGTGGGTGATCGTCCTGTTCGGGACGTTCGACGGCGGCCAGTTCATCTACTTCCAGTTCTGATGGCCGTTGGCGACCTCTGGGGGCGGATCGGGTGGGGGCTGGCGCTCGTCGCGCTCGTCTTGGCCGGCGACCGGGCGCTGGCGGCCGGCCTCCACGCGGCCGTGATGCAGACGGGCAACCGGTTCGCCGTGCTCTACCGCGGCGACGCGCCGGGAGGCGTCCTCATCCTGGGCAACTCGCGCGGCGTCAACACCTTCCACCAGCCGACGCTGGCCGAGCTTCTCGATGGGCCCGTCTTCAACGCCAGCTACAACGGCATGTCGACGGAGCTATCGGAGGTGGTGCTCTACGACTACGTCGAGCGCAACCCGGACCCGGAGCTTGTGGTGATCGAGGTGACCGGCGTCGGCGCCGACGACGATCAGGTCCGCGACTTTCTCCCGTTCGCGGGTGAGTCCGAGCGGCTGCGGGACTACCTGTCGGCGACGCTCCCGCCGCGCGTCGCGACAGCCCGCCGGCTCTTCGCGCTCTACGACTACAACGGGGAGATGCTCTACCGCTCGCTGGCGGCGGGCGCCTCGGACCAGGGGACCATCAACCGCTACAAGATCTCGCCCGCCGTCATCGCCATCGCAGAGGAACAGGGGGGCGAGCCGATGCGACTCCGCCCCGAGAACGCCGCCGCGCTGGGGCGGATGATCGCCTTCTGTCGGGAGCGCGAGGTCCCCGTCCGCCTCGTGATCGGGCCGTACCTACCCGTCTTCCGATCGAAGATGGACGGCTACGACGCGTGGGTTGCGGAGCTAGGCGAGGCCGTCGGCGGCGCTCCGATCTGGGACTACTCCCGAGCGATCGACGACGTGACCGCGTTCGCCGACCGGGTCCACCTCAACTACCGCGGCGCCCGGCTTCTGGCGCCGCGCCTCGTCAAGGACGGGTTCTTCGACCCGGACGTCGCCGGTCCGGCGAGTTTGGCCATTCCGCCCCCCACCGCCTCGGCCAGCCCGTGAGCACGCCCGACCTCCGGTTCTTCGTCCTCGGCGCGCAGAAGTGCGCCACGTCGTGGCTGTACTACTGCCTCCGCGACCACCCCGGGACGGTCCTGCCCGACACGAAGGTGGAGCACGGCTACATCGGTGGTCCGATGTACCGCGAGCGGGGGCGCGAGTGGTACCTCGGCCGGTTCTCCGAGGCGGCCCCGAGCGCCGTCGCGGGCGAGGTCGCCGTCGACTACCTCCTCGACGCCGCCGCGCCCGCGGCCATCGCGGAGCACGTTGAGCATCCCCGGCTGGTCGCACTCCTGCGGAACCCCGTCGACCGGCTCGTCTCGGCCTATTTCTGGGCGCTCCGCAAGAACCAACTCCCCAACGCGCCCATCGCGTCGGTCCTCCCGTTCTTCCTCGACCAGCCGCCCGGCTTCCCCGAGCGCCATCCGGACCGGTTCGTCGACGAGCTCGCCCGCCGCGGGTTCTACGGCCAGCAGCTCCGGCCGTACCTCGACCGGTTCGGCCCGGAGAGCCTCCTCGTGGTCCTCTACGACGAGGTCAAGGAGGATCCCACCGCCGTCGTCCGTCGGGTGTACCGCCACGTCGGCGTCGACGTGGCGTTCGTCCCCGGCAGCCTCTCCCGTCGGCCGAAGGTGAACACGCGGAACCGGGCCGTGATCGCGCTGGAGCGCCTGACGACGGGTCGGAGGCTGGCCCGCGTCACCGATCGGATGCACCGGCTCCTATCGCGCGTCTCGGAGCCGCCGCCCGAGCTGACGGGGGCCGAGCGCGCAGCGCTCCTCGGCCGGTTCCGGCCGCACCTTCTGGAGACCGAGGCCGTCCTGGCCGAGCTTCCCGAGGCCAACCGTCCCGCCTCGATCCGCCTCTCCGACCTCTGGACCTGATGCAGCACCGTCGCAAGCTGATCCGCCCGGCGTACGTCCTCGAGAAGGCCGCGCTCTACGGTCGCAGCCGGCTCACGATGGACCGGGACGACATCCTGATGGCCTTCTACCCCAAGACGGGGAGCACCTGGGTCCGTTTCTTCCTCTACAACATGCTGAGCGGGGGGGCGGCCCCCTCGTTCGACGAGGTCAATGCGGCGATGCCGGAATACGGCAACCCATCGATGTTTACGCCCTGGGCCTTCTCGCCACGCCCTCGCCTCGTCAAGACCCATCTCCCGCACTCGTCCCTCCTGTTCGCTCCCCACCGCACCATGCTGACGGTCCGCGACCCACGCGACATCGTCGTCTCGCTGTTCTACTACGCTCGAGCGAAGCGGACGCTGGAGTTCGAGGGAGGCATCGATGACTTGATTTACGACGCCGAGATGGGCCTGGAGCCGTTCTTCAAGCACTTCGCCTCGTGGCAGCCGCGGGCCGGTCTCGTCGTCCGCTACGAGGACCTGAAGAGCCATCCGATCGAGGCCTTCGGAGGCATCTGCGACTTCTGCGGCATCGAGGGGGACGCGGCGGCCATTGAGGCGGCGCTGGAGAAGTCGAGCATGCAGAAGATGCGCCAAGCCCAGCAGGAGAGTACCGAGTCGTTCAAGAACCACGAGCCCGGGTTCGTCTTCGCGAGGAAGGGGACGGCCGGCCAGTGGCCCGACCACTTCGACGACCGGGCGCTCGAGTACTACGGCACGCTCTGCGACCGGTACGGCTTCGACCTTTACGACTGATGCCGGGCCATGTCACCCTGGTCTACGACAGCCCGATTAGCTTTTCGGGCCAGTACGCGGCGACGGCGCTCCTCCGGGAGACGCTCGCTGCGCGGGGGTGGACGTTCGACGCCGTCGAGTTTCCGGCGCTCGACCGTACCGACGGCCGCGTTCGGCGCTACGCGACCTACCTCGCACGGGTGGCGCGGTGCTGGCGCCAGCTCTTGCGGGCCCTCCGTCGGAGGACCGTCTTCCACGTCAACTTGCCCCAGAGCCGGGCGGCGTTCGCCAAGATGGGCTGGCCGATACGCCTGATCGGCCGCCTCCGACCGGGTGTGTCGGTGGTCGTGTCGCTCCACGGGAGTGTGTTCATGGGATGGCGCCCCAGCGGGCCGGTTGGCGAGGCGTTCCTCCGCATCCTCCGCGTGGCCGACGTCGTGACGGTCCTCGGGCCTGGGCAGCGGGCGCGACTCCTCGAGTGGGGCCTTGCCCCCGACCGCGTGGTGGTGGTCGAGAACACCTGCGAGCTCGAGCCCGCCACCGAGGCGGAGGCGGCTGTGAAGCAGACCCTGGCGCCCGACGAGCCGGTCCGGTTGCTCCACCTCAGCCTGCTCGTCGAGTCCAAGGGCTACCCCGAATACCTCGAGGCGCTCGAGTCCCTCAGCCACCGCGACCTCGGTCGGCCTGTCGCGGCGGTCCTGTGCGGCCCGCCGGCGTTCACCTCGTTCTGCACGCGGTTCACGACGGTCGAGGCGAAAGTGGCCTGGATCGAGGAGCGGGTCCGGCGGATCAACGCGAGCGGGTCCGTCTCGGTCGAGTGGATCCCCGGCGCGCGGGGGGCCGAGAAGGTGGCCCTCTTCGACGCGGCGCACGTGTTCGTCTTCCCGAGCCGGTTCCCCGTTGAGGCCCAGCCGCTCGTGCTCCTGGAGGCGATGGCTGCCGGCTGCGCCGTTCTCACGACCGCCGTCGGCGAGATCCCCTCGACGATGGGGAAGGGGACGGCCCGGTTTCTCGACGACGCGGCCCCCGGTGCCATCGCCGAGGCGATCGAGGAGGTGGTCCGGGACGACGCACTCCGTCGGGCGCTCGCTGGGCGAGCGGTCGAGCGCGTCCGGACCCGGTTCAGCGTCGGCCGGTACGGCGACGCGTGGGAGCGGATCTTGGATGGGCTCTCAGGCGACCTGGCCCCATCCTCCCATCCAGACCCCGTCGGCACCGC
>Ga0310345_10006211_pt1 | contig 10459 bp, 6 predicted proteins | sample HC15DNA20500_MG_FD_204667 | JGI IMG/M metagenome (GOLD analysis project Ga0310345, IMG submission 204667) | Marine microbial communities from station ALOHA, North Pacific Subtropical Gyre - HC15-DNA-20-500_MG | ecosystem: Environmental > Aquatic > Marine > Oceanic | place: Pacific Ocean: North... | reverse complement strand
GCTCGACGAGCGCGCCCCCCAGCCTCCCACACCGCCTCCCCCAGCCCGCGAGACGCGCCCCCCAGCCTCCACATCGCCTCCCCCAGCCCCCGAGGCGCGTCCCCCAGCTCCGCGACGGCGCGGACCGCTGGGGGATCATCCCCGGGAGCGGGGGGATCATCCCCGGGAGCGGGGGGATCATCGCCGGGAGCGGGGGGAGAGTCTCCGCCGAGCTGGGGGGCGCGCTCGCCGAGCTGGGGGGCGCGCTCGCCGAGCTGGGGGGCGCGCTCGCCGAGCTGGGGGGCGCGCTCGCCGAGCTGGGGGGCGCTCTCGCCGAGCTGGGGGGCGCGCTCGCCGAGCTGGGGGTCAGCTCACCCATCGGCGGAGAGCCCAGGAGAGGTGTGGCCCATGCCTCGATGCCGCGCTGACAACCTCCTTGGCCGGCCGACGCACTACGCCGAGCGCGGTCGTCGCGATCGAGGGGATGATCGCTCGAGAGGGAGGCGGGGTGGACTGCCCGCTGAGCCGACACGCGAGGGCGGCGACCAGGCAGAGAAACGGCTTGCGTCGAGGGTGCATGTCGCGGTTCCGTCAGTCGGGGACGCCGCGGGGCGTCCGACGTCGTCGTATGTGGAAACTCTCCTTCAAGCCGTCCGCGTTCCACGCGCTCAGCGCGAACGTGCCCAAGAACGACCTCCCGCGCGTGCTCCGCGGGCTCGACCAGCTCTGCGCCGACCCGCTGCCCAACGGGCGGGAGCGGCGGAAGCTCTCCGGGGGCGATGGGCTGTTCCGCTGCAAGGTGCACGGCTTCCGGGTCATGTACGTCTTCGACGACTCGCACGTGAGCGTGCTGGATGTGCGGGCCCGGGACGACGAGACCTACGGCAGCCTGCCGGCCCCCGAGCACGTGGGCGCGGGCCCGGACGCCGAGGTGCCCGAGGCGCCCTCCCCGGCCGCGGCGAGCTTCCTCCCGGCCGAGGGCGACGCGCTCGGCGAGACGCCGCTGGACCCGCCGATCACCCGCGCGCTGCTCGAGGCGCTCCGGGTGCCCGAGGCGCACCACGCCCCGCTGCTCGGCTGCGAGACCGAGGAGGCGCTGCTCGACTGCGACGCGGTGCCGGAGCGGTTCCGCATGGCGGTGGTCGACGGGCTGGTCGGTCGGCCGGCGTCGGAGCTCCTGGTGCAGCCGGACCTGAGGGTCGAGGCGCCCGACGACCTCATCCGCTACCGCGAGGGCGAGCTGATGAGCTTCCTGCTCCGCCTCAACGCCGAGCAGGAGAAGTACGTGCGCTGGGCGGCCGAGGCGCGCGGGCCCACGCTCCTCAAGGGCGGGCCCGGGACCGGCAAGTCCACGGTGGCGATCCACCGGGTGGCCGTGTTCCTGGAGAAGCTGCGCGCGGCGGGGGTGCCCGAGCCGCGCCTGCTCTTCACCACCTACACCCGCGCGCTGACCCGCGTCTCGGAGCAGCTCCTGCGTCAGCTCCTCGGCGAGGACGCGCGCTTCGTCGAGGTGGCGACGGCCGACAGCGTGGCGGTCGGGCTCTACCGGGGCGCCCACGGGCCGGTCCGCATCGCCAGCGCCAAGGACGCGCAGCGGTGCCTGGAGGCGGCGCTCGGACGCGCGGACTTCAGCGGCAACGCGCTCCAGCGCGCCGCCAAGCGCAAGACGGTGGAGCGCGTGGGGCTGCCCTACCTCCTGGAGGAGATCACGGGCGTCATCGAGGCCCGCGCGCTGCCCGACGCGGAGGCCTACGCCAGCGCCGCGCGCCCGGGCCGCGGGGTGCCGCTCGGCAAGACCCAGCGCGAGGCGGTGTGGGAGCTGCGCGAGGCGTACGTGGGCGAGCTGCGCGAGGCGGGGCTCCGCTCCTGGGAGGAGGTCCGCGCCGAGGCCGCGCGCCTGGCCGGGGCCGCGCCGAGCTACGACGCGGTGCTGGTCGACGAGGCGCAGGATCTCCAGCCCTCCTCGATCCGCATGCTCGTCGGCCTCGCGTCCTCGCCCGGGCGGCTCTTCCTGACGGCCGACGCCAACCAGTCGATCTATGGCGCCGGCTTTCGCTGGAAGGACGTGCACGAGGACCTTCGCTTCACGGGCCGCACCGGGGTGCTGAAGGCGAACCACCGCTCCACCCGCGAGAACGGCGAGGCGGCCGAGCGCTACCTCTCGGCCGGCGAGGTGCTCGACGCCGAGGAGCGCGATCCGCGCTACGTGCACTCGGGGCCGCTCCCGGTCGCGCGCGCGGTGAGCGAGGGCGAGGAGCTGCCCCTGGTCGTGCGCTTCATCCGCGGCGCCACCCGCGCGCTCCGCCTGGGGACCGGCTCCGCCGCCGTGCTCTGCCCGACGCGACGGCAGGTCCAGCGGGTGGTCGACGGCCTCGAGGCGGCCGGGCTCCCCGCGCTCGCCGCCGACGCGGACTCGCTCGACCTCGCGAGCGCCGGGGTGAAGGTCCTGACCCTCAAGTCGGCCAAGGGCCTCGAGTTCCCGGTGGTAGTGGTCGCCGGGCTCGGCGACGAGCGCTACCCGGCGCTCTGGACGCGCGAGACCGACGAGCAGCGCGCCGAGCTGCTCGAGCGCGAGCGCCGCACCCTGTTCGTGGCGATGACCCGCGCGATGCGCGCCCTGATGGTCGCCCTGCCCGAGGGCCGGGAGCTACCGCTCTTCACCGGCTTCGAGCCCAAATACTGGAACACGGGCGGCCGAGCGTGAGCCGTCACGAATGCGATTGCGCGGAGGGTGCATGACGCGGTTACGTCAGTCGGGCGCGCCGCCGCGCGTCCCGGAAACCGACATCGGGCCCCCCCACCTCTTGGCACGCAGCGAGACCAGAGCATGAGCAACGAACGCATCGAGCTGGACGCGGTCCTCGACGACCCGGCGCAGGCCAGCGAGCTGAACCGAGGGCTCCGGGCCGGCACCGCGGCGCTGAGCTGGGCGAAGGTGTCCGACGCGACGGACGCGTTCCTGTGCGCCCTGGTGGAGGGGCTCGAGCTGGACGCGGTGGTCGACGCGATCGGCGCGGACACGATGGACGCCACGCTCGCCAGCCGGGTGGAGGCGGCCTTCGCCGGGCGCCTCCGCCCGAAGAGGACCGGCGCGGGGGACGCGACGACGGCGCGGGCGGCGCTGGTGCGCGCGCTCGAGGCCGACCTGATCGGGCCGTTCTACCCGGCCGACCACCCGGGCTCGACCGAGGAGGTGCTGCCGCTCCAGCCCTCGCGCTGGTACCTGACCGGATTCCTCGCGCCCGAGGGCGACCGGGAGACCCGCGACCCCACCGCCGACGAGGACTTCGCCGGGCTGGAGGACGAGCCGGAGGAGACGGCGGCCCCGGAGCCGCAGCCCAAGCAGCGGCAGCGCTTCCCGGCGTCGATGGGGGTCAGCGTGATCCTCCCGGCCGGCGGGCCCGAGCACGTGACGGTGACGGTGCGCTTCGCCGAGTACCTGCCGGAGCGGGTGGAGGCGGAGGACGGGCGGTCGCGCCGGCAGTGGCGACGCGCGCCCCGCAGCCCCGCGCCGGTGAAGGTGCCGCTCGACGACGCCGCGCTCACGAAGGGCGTGCCGGTGCCGGACGCGTCGCTCGTGCGCATCGTCGGGCAGCTCGAGCCGGCCGAAGCGCCGGGGCTGCCGGAGGGCGCGCGCGCGCTCTCGCTGTTCCTGGTGAACGGGCGGCCGGCGCGCGAGAAGACCGCCGAGCAGGACGCGGAGTTCCTCTTCCAGGTGGAGCTCGAGGTCGAGTACGAGGCCGGGCTCTGCCCCCGCCCGAACCGTCGCGGCGAGGGCGGCGAGGAGTGGGACGACCAGGTGGCGGACCTCCAGTTCCGCGGCCGCCACGAGTACGGCGTCGGCCACGGGGTCTCGGTGGAGGTGCCGGCCGGGCAGGAGCGGGTCACGCGCCTGCGGACCACCTGGCTGCCGCGCTACGAGGTGCGGCGCGTCCGCCCCGGCCCGCCGCCCGAGGGCAGCACGGTGGACATGGAGGTGCTCGGCCGGCTCGAGAGCGGGGCCGAGGCGCGCGAGCGGCTGATGCCCATCGTCACCGCCTACGCCGCGTGGCTGAAGGGGCAGCGCGCCATCCCGCTCGACAGCGACGAGCGCCGGGGCGCGCGGGACGCGCTCATCGACCAGGCGGAGGCCGCCTGCCGGCGCATCGAGAGCGGCGTCGAGCGGCTGGCCAGCGACCCCCTCGCGTTCCAGGCGTTCAAGCTGACCAACCAGGCGATGGCGGAGTCGGCCCTGCGCCGGAGCCCCGAGCGCTACAGCGAGTCGTCGCGCCCCAAGTGGCGCCTCTTCCAGCTCGCGTTCGTGCTGCTCAACCTCGACGGCGTCGCCGACCCGACGCACCCCGACCGCGAGAACGTGGAGCTCATCTTCTTCCCCACCGGCGGCGGCAAGACCGAGGCCTACCTGGGGGTCATCGCGTTCACCCTGCTGCTCCGGCGGCTGCGCGGGCAGTCCCGGCCGGACAAGGGGCTCGGGGTGGCGGTGCTGCTCCGCTACACGCTCCGGCTGCTCACGCTCGACCAGCTCGGCCGCGCGGCCACGCTGATGTGCGCGCTCGAGATGCTGCGCCGCGGCGCCGAGGGTCAGCTGGGCAAGGAGCGCTTCGCGGTCGGCCTGTGGGTCGGCCAGAGCGCCACCGCCAACACGCTGGGCCAGCTCAAGAAGCAGGTGCTCGACTACAAGAACAGCCCGGCCAAGAACGCCAGCAGCCCCTTCCCGCTGGCCGAGTGCCCGTGGTGCAAGAAGGAGCTGGGCAAGAAGAGCCTGCGCCTCGTGCCCAGCGCGGCCAAGGTCGAGGCCATCGTCGTCGCCTGCCCGGACTTCAAGTGCGACTTCACCGCGCGCCGCAGCCCGCAGGGCCTCCCGGTGCTCTTCGTGGACGAGCAGATCTACGCCGAGCTGCCCGCGTTCGTGGTGGGCACCGTCGACAAGTTCGCGATGCTGCCCTGGCGCGGCGAGACCGGGAAGCTCTTCGGCCGGGTGAGCGGGCGGACGGAGACGCCCGACGGCGGCACCGGCTTCTTCGGCCCGGTGGACCCGAAGCCCCGCAAGGCCAGCCTGCTCCCCGCCGGGCTGCGGCCGCCCGAGCTCGTCGTGCAAGACGAGCTTCACCTCATCAGCGGCCCGCTCGGCACCATGGTCGGGCTCTACGAGACCGCGATCGACTTCCTCGCCACCCACGAGGAGGGCGGCGCGGCGATCCGGCCGAAGGTGCTCGCCTCGACCGCGACCGTCCGCCGGGCGCGCGAGCAGATCCAGGCGCTCTTCGCCCGGCGCGACGTGGCGGTGTTCCCGCCCCCGGGCGTGGACGACTCCGAGAGCTGGTTCGCCGAGGTCGACCCCGACGCGCCCGGGCGGCTCTACGTCGGCGTCGCCGCGCAGGCGCGCTCCATGAAGGGCATCCTGCTGCGGACCTACGTGACCGCGCTGACCGCGGCTCAGAAGCAGTACGGCGAGCTGAGCGCCGAGGCGGCCGACCCGTACATGACCGTCGCCGGCTACTTCAACTCGCTGCGGGAGCTCGGCGGGATGCGGCGCCTGGTCGAGGACGACGTGCGCACCCGCTGCGACCAGGTGGAGGAGAAGCTGCCGGTGGGCCACCGCGGCCCGCACCCCTGGCTGCGCAGGCGACGGATCCAGCCGGAGCCGGTGGAGCTGACCTCGCGCGAGAGCACCGGGAAGATCAAGGAGTCGAAGGACCGGCTGGCGCGCCCGCACCACGCGGACGACCACGTGGACGTCCTGCTCGCCTCGAACATGATCTCGGTCGGCGTCGACATCGATCGGCTCGGCCTCATGGTCGTGGCCGGCCAGCCGAAGACGACGGCCGAGTACATCCAGGCGTCCAGCCGCGTCGGCCGCCAGCACCCGGGGCTCGTCCTGACCTGCTTCAACCTCGCCAAGCCGCGCGACCGCTCGCACTACGAGCGCTTCGCCGCCTACCACGAGAGCTTCTACCGCTTCGTCGAGGCGACCAGCCTGACGCCGTTCTCCGGCCGGGCGCTCGAGCGCGGGCTGGTGGGCACGCTCTTCGCCATGACCCGGCTGAAGGGCGCCGCGCTCACCCCGGCGACGGGCGCGATGGCCATCGAGGCGCACCACGACGTCGCCCTCGCCGCGGTGGAGGCCATCGCCCAGCGCGCGGCCCGCCACGACCTGATGGACCAGGACGAGACCGACCAGCTGCTCGACCACCTCCGCGGGCGCGGCAAGCACCTGGTGGACTTGTGGATCAAGCTGGTGCGCGAGGCCCAGAGGGAGGGCGCCACCACCCGCGCCTACTCGAGGTACGACCGCGACCGGAGCGCGGGCCGCGCGCTGCTGGCGACGGTGCTCGACGACATGGAGGACCGCAGCGACGCGGAGCGTGAGCTAGTGGCGCCGACGTCGATGCGCGACGTCGAGCCCTCCGTCCATCTCTGGCTCGAGCGCCGCCGCTCGCTGGGAGGCAACTGATGGCGCGCCCCAAGAAGCAGAACCAGGTGCCGCCGCAGGGCACCATCCGCCGCAGCCAGATGGTCACGACCTACGGGCCGGGCTCGATGATCGACCTCGTCGACCAGGCGGCGCTGGTCGGTGGCCTCGACTTCTGGGCGCACGATCGCAAGAAGGGCGACCCCGTCATCGTCGAGCCCCGGCTGCGCGACTCGCTCGCCAAGCGGCTGCGCGCCGTGGGCCGCGAGCTGAGCACCGACAAGGCGTTCAAGGAGCCGCCGGTCGGCGACGACCGCGAGCCCTCGCGCTACGCGGGGGTGCAGGTCCTCGAGTTCCCCCGCTGGTTCGTCTGCCAGAACCCCAAGTGCCGCTCGCTCCAGCGCAAGGACGGCCTGGAGCTCAAGCGTGAGCGGTACTGGCACGGCTGCGGCCGGGGCGGCCGCTCCTTCGAGTGCGTGCCCGTGAGGTTCCTGGGCGCGTGTCGGCGCGGTCACTGCCAGGAGTACCCGTGGGTCCTGTTCGCGCACCTCGGGCAGGACACGTGCGCGGCGCCGAGCCTGAGCTTCACCGAGGGGGCCACCGGCGACTTCGGAGAGGTCAGCGTCCAGTGCGCGTGCGGCGCCCGGCAGCAGCTCGCCTCGGCGATGCCCAAGGGCCCGGAGAAGCGCACGCCGTTCACCTGCGGCGGGCACCGGCCGTGGCTCGGGTTCGAGGCGAGCGAGGACTGCGACGAGCACCTCCGCCTCCTCGTGCGCACGGCCAGCAACTCCTACTTCTCGCAGGTCGTCAGCGCTCTGTCGGTGCCCGAGCCCGGCCGCGAGCTGGACGACGCCGTGCAGACGCACTGGGGCACGCTCCAGGTCGCGAGCGCGGCCACCCTCCCCGCCTTCCGCCAGATCCCGGACCTCGGCGCCGCGATCGCCGAGTTCAGCGACGAGCAGGTGCTGAAGGCGGTCGAGGCGAAGAAAAACGACAGCCGCCCCGAGCGCGAGCCGCTGCGCACCGCGGAATTCAAGCAGCTCGTGTCGAGCCCGCTGGAGAAGCCGGGCGAGCGCCCCCCGCCCGACGAGGACTTCTTCGCGCGGCGCGTCACCCCGAAGGGCGGCCTCCCGGCCGGCGTCGAGCGCGTCGTGCTCGCGTCGAAGCTGCGCGAGGTGCGCGCCCAGATCGGCTTCACCCGGCTCGAGGCGCCCTCCCCCGACATCCAGGGCGAGTTCGACCTGAAGGTCACCTCCGCCCCGCTCGGCCTCGCGACCAACTGGCTGCCCGCGACCGAGATCCTGGGCGAGGGCGTCTTCATCCAGCTCGAGGAGGCCGCGGTCCGCGAGTGGGCCGAGCGAGACGCCGTCAAGGCGCGGACCGACGAGCTGCGCCGCGGCTTCGAGCAATGGCGCGGCACGCTCGACCCCAAGGCGCAGGACAACGCACCCAGCTTCCTCGGCGCGCGCTACTACCTGCTGCACTCGCTCTCGCACCTCCTCATCAGCGCAATCAGCCTGGAGTGCGGCTACTCGGCCAGCGCCATCCGCGAGCGCATCTACTGCGGCCCGTCGACGAGCGACCCCAACACGCCCATGGCGGCCATCCTGCTGAGCACCGGCAGCTCCGGCACCGAGGGCACGCTCGGCGGCCTGGTCGAGCAGGGTCGCAAGATCCGCGGCCACCTCGCGCGGGCCTGGGAGCTGGGCCGCCTCTGCGCCAACGACCCGGTGTGCGCGAGCCACAGCCCCGCCGACGACCCGGCCGAGCGCTACCTGGAGGGCGCCGGCTGCCACGGCTGCCTCTTCATCGCCGAGACCTCGTGCGAGCGCTTCAACCGCATGCTCGACCGCGGCCTCGTCGTCCCCACCGTCGGCCGCCCGTCCGAGCTCGCGTTCTTCCGGGAGCGACCGTGAGGCCGCTCGTGAGGCCGCGCGTGAGGAGGCGGTGAGCGTCGGCCTCACCCGCGTCTCGGGCGAGACCCTGCGTGACCTGGCGGTCGCGCTCGAGCGTGACCGCCTCGCCTGCCCCGTCGGCCTCACCGGCCTTCGCGCCGCCGGCTTCGGCGAGCACGCCGCCGACCTGAGCGCCGCCCTCGGGGGCCTCGACCGCCGCGGCGCCCTCGCCGTCGTCCGCGTCGCCCTCGCCGAGCGCGAGCAGCGCGCGCGGACCGCGCTCGAGCTCGTCTGGACCGGCCCCCTCATCCCGCAGGCCGCACACCGCGACACCGGCGTCGTCATGCGGCAGCTCTTCGCCCGGGCCCAGCGCGAGGTCCTCATCGGCGGCTTCCGCTTCGACGCCGGCGCCGACCTCTTCGAGCCCCTGCACGTCGCGATGCGCGACCGCGGCGTCGCGGTCGACGTCTTCCTCGACATCGAAGGCCACGCCCCCAGCGCCGCCGGCGGCGAGGCGCACGCCAAGGCGCGCATCGCCGAGTTCTACGCGCACAACTGGCCGTTCGAGGGCCCGAAGCCCACCGTCTTCTACGACCCCCGCACCGCCGTCCCCGGCCCCCCGTGGGTCAGCCTCCACGCCAAGTGCGTCGTCGTCGACGCCCGCTGGACCCTGGTCACCAGCGCCAACTTCACCGACCGCGCCCAGACGCGAAACATCGAGCTCGGCGTCCTGATCGAAGACGGGGCCTTCGCGCGCACCGTGGTGACCCAGTGGCGCGCCCTGGTCTCCGCGCGCCGGGTGTCGATCGCCGGCTGAGGGTGCAGGGACGCCGTTGGCGCACGCTCACCAACGCTGGGGCGCGTAGCGAACGTCCCGACTCCGCGGGCGGCGGAACGGGTTGTAGGGCGCGTCGCCCCTCGAGAGGTTCCCCAGGGCGTGGCAGAAGCCGGGCTGCTCGCGGCGCATGCGATCGATCCAGGCTTCTTCGTCCCGCTGCTGGGCGGTGGGCGTGCCGAAGGGATCGAGGAGAGCGACCCGCTGATCCGGGTGAACGTAGCTGTGCCGCACCGGGCGCCGCCGACACGAGGCGTAGACGTTGGCCACCAGCACCGCACAGAACTCTTCGAAGGTCGAGTAGTCGTGACCGATGCCCATGCACTGCATCACGCCGCGCATCCCTCGGATCGCGTGCGTGAGCTCGTGGACCAGCATCTCGTCCGACAACATCCCCGGCGCTGCCCGCCGGCGGGTGGGCATCATGGTGAACCCGCCGTAGACCCTGGGGCTGGGGTCATGCCAGTCGGCGGGCGTGTACCAAATCCGCATGGCGCTGCCCACTCCCGTGGACCGCGGCTGATTCGGCACGGGCTGCCCCATTGCAGGCCGGCCGGCGACGGTGGGGGGAGAGCACTGATACACGGTGGCGCCACGTAGCCTCGCCGCCGCCCAGTCGCGGGGGCTCGAGGCCGCGTTGACGGGGGCCAGCGTGGGGGACGGCACGATCGTGAGGGGGCGGCGGAGGAGCTGCGGGATGAGGACACGCCCCCACTGGCGTCCGGAAGATGTAGACGAGGTTCCTGCGGACGGCTCGCTCGTAGCGATCCGGATCCCACTGCGCGACGCCGGCCGGGCCGACCGAGCCGTCGATCGTGATGGTGTGAACGGTGATGGTCACTGGCTTCTCCGTCGCAGCATGAGCAGCGGCAGACACAGAGTGAAGGGCAGAGCTGCTCCGCCGGCGGGGCCGACGCTGCACCCTCTCGCGCTCCGTGGCGCCGGGTCGATCCTCGCAGGAGGCCCGGGGGAGCTCTCCTCTGATGTCGAAGGTGGGGGCGGGGACGGAGCAGCGTCTGGCGCTACCGGGGTGCCCGCTGGAACGCACACTCGCTCCACCGTCCTCTCACCGTCGTCGCAGTCGCCATCGGAGCACAGCCCGTGTGGGCTTCGGATCCACCGGACGATCCTCTCGCGGCCGACATCGAAGGACGTCGTCGAGCAAAGGCAAGCCGCCTGACAGACCAGGCCCTCGGCGCAATCCGCGGAGGTTGATGGTTCCGGAAACTCTGCGGCTCGCCGTTCCGGAAATTCTGCGGCTCCTCGGAGGAAGGAGCGCGGACGATGATGCTGGGGACGGTGCTGGCCGCCATGATCCTGGGCGTGGCTGCGGGCGGA
>Ga0310345_10006210_pt1 | contig 10460 bp, 7 predicted proteins | sample HC15DNA20500_MG_FD_204667 | JGI IMG/M metagenome (GOLD analysis project Ga0310345, IMG submission 204667) | Marine microbial communities from station ALOHA, North Pacific Subtropical Gyre - HC15-DNA-20-500_MG | ecosystem: Environmental > Aquatic > Marine > Oceanic | place: Pacific Ocean: North... | reverse complement strand
TAATATAACAAGCTTCACCCTGTTTTATCACTTTATTCTTACCTGTAATATCTTGAATAATGAAGCCTCCCTCCACTGCTAAAATAATTTCTGGGGTAGAAGCCACTGATTCGTATTGTTTTGAGCCTTGCCATTGAATTTTATTTAACGCAAAATCACTTACCGGACAAAGATATTCACTTTCGGGTGAATAAAGGGTTATTGCCTTTCCTAATAGCACCTCCGGAATAATGGGTTCAATAATGGTATGCTTTAATAATTCAGCTACATCAATATGCTTGGGGGTTAAGCCTGCACGTAAAACATTATCACTATTGGCCATTAACTCAACATTCTGCCCTTCCAGATAAGCATGCGGAACACCAGCCGGTTGAAATATCCCTTCCCCTTTTTTTAAACAAACTATGTTGAATAAATAAATTGAAAAAATTCCTCTATCAATGTTTTTCAATTCATCGCTATTTTCAAAAAGTTTTGCCACCCACCACCCTGCATCAAATTGTGTTAATTGGCCGGTAGCTTTTTTGTGTAATTCCTTTCGCACTAAAGTATGTAACATTGCATTCACATCTGCTTGTTCCATTTCCATTACAAACTGATAAAGTGCTTCCAAACCTTGTTTTTTAAACAAAGGCAATAAAATACTTAACTCGGTTGTATTGGCAAGTGTAGCTTCTATGGCATTTAAACTTTTAAAACCGTGTAATAACCAAAACTCATCGCTCAAAGCAACCATTAATTCAGGCTTATGGTTTTTATCTTTATAGTTACGATGAGGTGCATTTACCGGAATTCCTGAATTTTCTTCCTTTTCAAATCCTTTTAAAGCATTTTCTTTAGTTGGGTGCACTTGAATAGAAAGCATTTCGCGTACATCTAACACTTTTAATAAAAATGGCAGTTCACCAAAAACGGAAAATACTTTCTTGGATAAAGCCAATTCCGGGTTTGATTGAATGAAATGATATAAACTTATACAAGAACCGTCATCTAAAATTATTTCAGATGAGTGTAAGGCATGGGCACCTAACCAATATTCAGCATAAGGCTTATGTTCTGTATTATTAATACTTAACAAATGCGGTATAAAATCATACCCACCCCATGCATAGTGCTGAATTTTACCTTTTATTTTATATATCTTATCTTGCATGTGTATTTATGTATTTAAATACAAATATGCTTACATTCAAATGTAAAAATTTGTATTATCATTGCTAAACTATGCTTTCCTTTGACTTGTAAAAATAAATTTTTACACATGTCATCAACCAAACATACCGGTAATTTTGGCGAAGAATTAGCCCAAAAATATCTAGTAGAGCAGGGCTTTCAAATATTACATACCAACTGGCGTTATAAAAGTTGGGAAGTAGATATTATTGCTGTAAAACACAACATTTTACATTTTATTGAAGTAAAAACGAGGCAGGAATCGCCATTCGGATATCCGGAAAATAATGTAAAACAGCAGAAAATGAATGCACTTAAAAATGCAGCCACTGTTTATTTAGAACAAAATCCACAATGGCACTCCATTCAGTTTGATGTAATTGCCATAACACTTCAAAAGAACTTAGTAAAGGAAATTTATTGGATAGATGATGTGTTTTTTTAAATTTAAAGAATCAGCCCTAATTTCTTAAATTTAAGAATAACACATTTTTTTAAATTTAAAATTTGCAAACTAAAGCGGAATAGCCTCCATCATTTTTTCAACCATTGAATAAGTAGCCGGGCAATATTGTACATTTTGCTGATGTACATGTAAGTATTGCACAACAGGTTTTTTGGCTAAATGTGGAAACCCGGCACAACTTTGAGGCCTAACTGCATAAATACTACACTTGTTGTCTTTTAAATTTAAAAATTGACAAGGTTGTTTATCATTTACCCAATCTTTATCTTTTTTATCATAGTGCAACCAACGATTTTTCATTTCATCCACTGTAATGTTTAAGTGGGCTGCAATGCGCTTCATATCGGCAGGGGTAAAAGTTGGGGTCATTGTTTTGCAGCAGTTAGCGCATGTTAAACAATCAATTTCCTTCCATACAGCTTCATTCAAAGTAACCACCAATTTATTCAAAGAACTTGGTGCTTTTTTTTCAACTTTACGAAGATATTTTTTAAAGGCAAACTGATGATGCCTTACTTTTTGTTTAAACGAACGCAAGTTTACTGGTTCCATAAAATGTAAATATTACAAGTATAGCGGTAAATGTATTGTGGTTTTAGCAAACACAAAAATTAATGTTACAACTTACAGAAGCAGTAATATTCAAAATAATGCCAAAACCACAAATACTTTAAAAGCTAATTGTAATTTTAAATGCATTATTTTACAACCTGATTTTAGGTTATGTGGGATTCAGTAAAGAAAGGCTTTAAAATGTATTTACAGCTTGAGCGTTCCTTAAGCAATCATTCTATTGAAGCTTATTTAAGCGATTTAGATAAACTAACCCAATATTTACAACTAAACAATGAAATCAAAAATCCCTCAGAAATTGAACTAAATGACTTACAAAAATTTTTAGAATGGATTAGTGATTATGGGCTCTCTTCTTCTTCGCAAGCACGCATTATCTCAGGTATAAAGCAATTTTACAAATATTGTTTGAGTGAGCAATTGGTAAAAATTGATCCTACCCAATTATTAGAAGCACCTAAAACCAAACGCAGTTTACCCGAAGTACTCAGCTTTGATGAAATTGAAAGAATGATTGCACAAATTGATGTCAGCACTAATGAAGGTACCCGAAATAAAGCCATATTAGAAACCATGTACAGTTGTGGTTTACGTGTAAGTGAAGTAATTAGCTTAGCTATTAGCCAAATTTATGTTGATGTAGAATTTATTAGAGTTACGGGCAAAGGCAACAAAGAACGATTAATCCCCATAGGCCAATCAGCTTTAAAATATATACAACTATACATTGAGGGGGTACGCAAGCACCTTAACGTTAGTAAGGGCTGTGAAGACATTTTATTCTTAAACCGAAGAGGCGGACAGCTTACTAGGGTTATGGTGTTTTATATTATTAAAGATTTAGCAACAAAAGCGGGCATTCAGAAAAATGTTTCCCCACACACTTTCCGGCATTCATTTGCTACACATTTAATTGAAGGTGGTGCTGACCTTAGAGCTATACAGGAAATGTTGGGGCATGAAAGCATTACTACAACAGAAATATATACCCATCTCGATCGTAATTTTTTACGATCAACCCTACATAGCTTTCACCCGGCCTTTAAAAATTAACACCAATAACTGGCTTATTCCAAAAAGGTTTAATAGGTTTGTAATTAAATAAACGCTGTAATATGAAAAAAATAGTATTTGCATCCATTGCACTATTAAGTATGCAATTAGGATTTGCTCAAATCAAAGTTCCTGCTGCCAGTCCAACTGAAACCATTACTCAGGACTTTGGCATGGGTAAACTTGAATTAACCTATTCTAGGCCTAACCTAAGAGGTAGGTCTGTTTTTAAAGATAATAGTGAATTAGCTCCGCTTGGGAAAGTTTGGCGTACCGGAGCAAACGCTTCCACTAAATTAAAAGTTACCGACCAAATTGATTTAGCTGGTAACAAACTTGATTCAGGTACATATGCAATTTTTACTATACCGGGTAAAAAAGAATGGACTATCATTATTAATAAAGATTCAAAAAATTGGGGAACAGATTATAGTGCTAATGATGATTTATTTCGATTCAATGTACCTGCCGAAACTACTAAAGAATCAATGGAAACCTTCACCATGCAATTCACCAACATTCAACCCGAAAGTTGTGAATTACATTTAATGTGGGGAAATGTTGATGTTAAAGTGCCCATTATTACCCATATTGTTAGTAGGTTAAATGATCAATTTGAAAAAGCACTTTCTGCTGACAATGTAACCCCTAATTTGTATTTTGCCGCTGCAAATTTTTACTATGATATTGCCAAAGACTACAACAAAGCCTTAACTAACGTAACCAAGGCAACTGATAGTAATCCTAAAGCCTACTATATGTTTTTGTTGAAAGCTAAAATTGAAAAAGCTTTAGGTGATAAAGCCAGTGCTAAAGCCGATGCGGAAAAATGTGTTCAATTGGCTACTGAAGCTAAGAATGATGATTATGTACGCGGCGCTAATATGTTATTAAAATCGCTATAACTATTCATTGCCCCACAACAAAAAACTGCCGCATCAAAATATTTATGCGGCAGTTTTTTTATTAAAAAGAATAGGATTAATGCACTTCAGCCATGTCAGGAATAGCATCTACCTTATAAGCTCCTGCATCTAACTTTGCTTTTGTTTCACTAAATGCATTCAAGGTTTCTTGAATATCAGCATCAGTATGCACAGCAGTAGGAATTAATCGGTAAATAATGTGTCCCTTTGGAATTACAGGATAAACTACAATTGAACAGAAAATGTGATAGTTCTCGCGTAAATCCATTACCATGGCTGTTGCTTCCTCAACGCCACCTTTCATGTAAACGGGTGTTACTACTGAATCGGTTTTACCGATATCAAAACCTCTTTCTGTAAGCCCTTTTTGCAATTGTAAAGCATTGTGCCACAATTTAGCTTTCATTTCGGGCATATTTCTTAACATTTCCAAACGCTTTAAATTCCCAATTACAATGGGCATTGGTAAGCTTTTAGCAAATATTTGCGAACGAATATTGTAGCGTATGTAATCAATAATTACTTTAGGTCCTGCTAAGAAAGCGCCAATAGAAGCCATTGATTTAGCAAATGTTGAAAAATAAAGATCAATTTCATTTTGGCAACCTTGTTCTTCACCTGCACCCGCACCTGTTTTACCCAATGTACCAAAACCATGCGCATCATCCACCAATAGTCTAAATTCAAATTGCTTTTTTAAAGCAGCAATTTCTTTTAGTTTACCTTGATCACCGGCCATTCCAAAAACACCTTCAGTAATAACTAAAATTCCGCCGGCTTTTTGTTTTTCAATTAAAGCAGTTGCTCTTTCCAATTGCTTTACTAAATCTTCCATATCGTTGTGCTTGTATACATAGCGATGCCCAGTATGTAAACGAAGGCCATCAATAATACAAGCGTGGCTTTCAGCATCATAAACAATAACATCGTGCCTGCTACAAAGCGCATCAATCGCACTCATTATTCCCTGATAACCATAGTTCAATAAAATAGCATCTTCTTTATGTTCAAAGGTTGCCAACTCCTTTTCCAATTGTTCATGATAGTTACTGTTACCACTCATCATTCTGGCACCCATTGGAGCAGCTAAGCCAAATTCTTTGGCGGCTTCTGCATCCGTTTTTCTAATTTCCGGATGATTGGCTAAACCCAAATAATTATTTAAACTCCACACAATCATTTCTTTACCACGAAATTTCATGCGATTACCAATTTCACCTTCTAATTTTGGAAAAGCAAAATAACCATGCGCTCTTTCACGATGCTGCCCAATAGGACCGTAATGCTTTACTAATCTTTCAAAAATGTCTGCCATGCCACAATAAATTTTTTAAGTAAAAAAATACCTACATTTTGGCAACTTAACCATTATTGTAAATTGTTAAGATAATAACCATATATAAGTTAGGCTGCAAAATTAGTAAATTGCTAAAATGATGGCCCAAAAAAGATTTTGGAGATAAAATGGACGTTTAAACAATAAATTAATAAACCAAGCAAGCCTATGCTGCTTATCTTTAACCCTTTAAACGGATATTTATATGAATAGAAAAAGCATGTTGATGTCACTTACAATGACCATTTTAGCCATTTCAGGGGCAGTTGCACAAAGTAAGCCAAATAATAATGCTACAGATGCAACGGTTGCCAGACCCAAATTAGTAGTTGGAATTATTGTAGATCAAATGAGATGGGATTATTTGTATAGGTTTTATAATATTTATGAACCTACCGGGGGATTTAAACGGTTATTGAATCAAGGATTTTCGTGCGATAACAATTTAATGCCTTATCTACCAACAGTAACAGCAGTTGGTCATACTTGTGTATATACCGGAAGTGTACCCACCATTGCCGGCATTACCGGTAATAACTGGTATGATAACAATACCCATAAAACCGTTTATTGTACCGATGATGCCAGTGTAAGTACTGTAGGAAGCACTACTAAAGCTGCAGGAGAAATGAGCCCACGTAACCTTTGGGTAACCACTATTACCGATGAGTTACGACTTGCCACTAATTTTAAAAGTAAAACCATAGGTATATCTATAAAAGATCGCGGTGCCATTTTACCCGCAGGCCACGCAGCAAATGCGGCTTACTGGTATGATTATCAAACCGGTAATTTCATATCAAGCACTTATTATATGAACCAATTACCAGAATGGTTAACAGCCTTTAATAATAAAAAATGGGTAGATACCTATTATGAGAAAAATTGGGCTCCTTTATTACCCAAAGCCACTTATGAAGCACTTTGCGATGTGGATGTGAATGATTATGAAAGCCAACCTTTTGGAAAAGATCAAAAAGGTTTTCCTTACAACTTAGAGAAATTTAAAGGGAAAGATTACAGCAAAATTGCCAGTACTCCTTATGCCAATGATTTGTTAGAAAACTTAGCAGAAACTACCATTTCCAATGAACAATTAGGTAAAGGAAATGCTACCGATTTTTTAGCTGTTAGTTTTTCAAGTACTGATTATATTGGGCATTCATTTGGTCCGAATAGTTGGGAAGTGTTAGATGTTTATGCACGTTTAGACAGAACATTGGGTAAGTTTTTCGATTATCTGGATAAAACAATAGGCAAAAACCAGTACACCGTATTTTTAACTGCTGACCATGCGGGTGCACAAATTCCTGAATTCTTAGCTAAACACCATATACCAGGTGGCAGAGCCGATGACCCGGATATTAAACGTTCTTTAAATCAATATTTAGCTGAACAATTTCACCAACCCAATTTAATTAATGCTGTTTGGGAATTTGATGTTTATTTAAACCATAACTTAATTGATTCATTACAATTAAACCAAAGTGTTATTGAGAAAAGCATTGCTCAATATCTGCTAAAAGATGATAGAGTTTTAACCGTTGTAAACAAGGCAAAGGCAGCTTCTGCCTCATTACCCGTAAACATCAGAGAAATGATTGTTAATGGTTATACACCTAAACGCAGCGGTGATTTACAAATCATCATGAAATCGGGTGTTATGGATGCCGGCAAAACCGGAATGAGTCATGGCGTTGCTTATACCTATGATACACATATTCCTTTGTTGTTTTATGGATGGGGCATTCAAAAAGGTCACTTAAACAGAACAACATACATGACAGATATTTCAGCTACTATTGCTGCTTTATTGAAAATACAGATGCCTAGTGGTTGTATTGGTCAGCCTATAACTGAAGTATATAAAAATAACTAAAAGCAAGTCAATGCTTAATAGAAAAGCAGTGCTCATTCACAAGCACTGCTTTTTTGTTGTAATAGCATTAGAAGAAGTTGTTAAGCAAGTTTAGCTTGCAAATTGGTATTTAAAGCTTCTAGGAATTCCTCAGTATTTAAGTAATGTTCACCATGTTTTACTTTATTGCCGTAAATACAAACTGCCAAGTCTTTGGTCATTTTTCCGCTCTCTACGGTTTCAATACAAACAGTTTCTAAAGCATGACAAAAATGAATAAGTGCTTCATTATTATCTAATTTTCCTCTAAATTCCAAACCACGTGTCCATGCAAAAATTGAGGCGATGGGGTTGGTAGAAGTGGGATTACCTTTTTGGTATTCCCTATAGTGGCGTGTTACTGTACCATGTGCCGCTTCAGCTTCCATAACTTTTCCGTCGGGTGTAATTAAGGTTGATGTCATTAAACCTAATGATCCAAACCCTTGTGCAACAGTATCGCTTTGTACATCACCATCATAGTTTTTACAAGCCCAAACAAAGTTACCATTCCATTTTAATGCTGAGGCCACCATATCATCAATTAAACGATGTTCATAAGTGATACCTGCAGCTTCAAATTTGGCTTTAAATTCATTTTGATATATTTCTTCGAAAATATCTTTAAAGCGGCCATCGTATTTTTTTAAGATGGTATTTTTTGTTGATAAGTACAAAGGCCATTTTTTATTCAAAGCTTGATTAAAGCAAGCATAAGCAAAACCACGAATACTTTCATCTGTATTGTACATAGCCAATGCAACACCGTCACCTTTAAAATTATATACCTCAAATTCCTGAATATTTCCATCTTCCCCTTCAAACTTTATGGTAAGTTTACCTTTCCCTTTTGTAACAAAATCGGTTGCACGATATTGATCACCAAAAGCATGGCGACCAATACAAATGGGTGCAGTCCAATTAGGAACTAATCGGGGTACGTTTTGACAAACAATTGGTTCACGGAAAACCGTACCATCTAAAATATTACGGATTGTGCCATTAGGGCTTTTCCACATTTGTTTCAAGTTGAATTCTTTTACTCTTGCTTCATCGGGAGTAATAGTTGCACATTTAATACCCACGCCCACTTTTTTTATGGCATTGGCTGCATCAATAGTAACCTGATCGTTAGTAGCATCGCGATGCTCAATTCCTAAATCAAAGTATTGAATATCTACATCTATGTAAGGTAATATCAACTTATCTTTAATGTATTTCCAAATTATGCGTGTCATTTCGTCGCCATCTAATTCCACTACAGGATTAGTTACTTTAATTTTTTGTTTCATATACCAACTAATTTATTTTAAGGGATACAAAAGTAGGGTTTTTGGCATTTTATTAAACTTTAGTATTTATAGCTTCTGCTCCATCTATTTACTAACATTTACATATTAACCACTAAAACCGGAATTTTAACCCGATGTCTTACCGATTCAATAGTTTCACCAAACAAATAATCTTTAATACCCCGATGTTGATGAGCTCCCATTACCAATAAATCGGCATTGTGTTCCTCTACAATTTTCACAATTGCCCGTTTGCGGTGATTAAAGCCTAATGCAGTAATAGCACTATGCCCCATTTGTGTTAATTGTTCCGCATATTTATTTAATCTTTCTTGATCTCGCCGGGTTTCATCATCATCACTCATCTTACCCAAAAAAATGGAGGATACACTTTCTACTATGTGTATGAGAATATACTCTGTATTCTCATTTCCTTGCGCCAATGCATAAGAAATGAGTTTTTCATCTTTACTGGAGAAATCAAGCGCAATGGCAATTCTATTATTTTCTTTCACAGGTAAGGTTTGAAGTTTCGGAATTTCGCCATGCATTTTAAATATTTTATGCATTCGATGCCTAACAATTATAGGTAAAAAAGTAGTGGTTAAAAATAACCAAGTGAAAAAAAGGGCTGCAATTGCAACAATAATTTTCCAAACTAAATTTCCTGGTTCAGTATATAATTCTGCTGCCTGTTCCACCACCATTTTTACATTTAAGTAAATAAGAATAATGGCAACAAGCCATGAAATAAGCTTAAGGCGTAAACCAATAGCAAATTTTCCCATGGTAGCTTTATCGCTTACAAAGTGAATGAGTGGCACCATAGCAAAACCGAGTTGCACACTTAATACAACCTGACTTAGAATTAATAATGCATCAATTCTGGTATCGCCATAAACCAGAATAGTAAATACAGCTGGAATAATAGCTAGTAAACGTGTAAGTAGTCTTCGTAACCAAGGATCGATACGAATGTTGATGTAACCTTCCATTACAATTTGTCCTGCATAGGTTCCCGTAATGGTTGAACTTTGACCGGCAGCAATTAAAGCAATGGCAAATAATAAAGGTGCTAATTTGCTACCCAACAAAGGTTCCAGCAACCTATGTGCATCCTCAATCTTAGCCACATCAGTATTCCCAGTAGTAAAGAAAACAGAGGCAGCTAATACCAAAATGGCTGCATTTACAAAAAACGCTGCATTTAAAGCAACAGCACTATCAATATTATTATATTTTATAGCACGTTTTAGGCCTTCTTCATCGGTGCTTATTTTTCGCGTTTGTACCAAGGCCGAGTGTAAGTACAAGTTATGTGGCATAACGGTAGCACCAATTATCCCTACAGCAATATAGAGTGCACCACTACTTAAATGGTGTGGAACAAAACCCTTCACAACATCACTTAAAACTGGTTTTGCCAAAAGTATTTCTACTAAAAAAGAACCACCAATAATTATTACCAATGCAATAATAAAAGCCTCTAACTTTCTAATGCCAAAATTCTGTAATAGCAATAGAATTAAGGTATCAAATACAGTAATGCATACACCCCAAATTAAAGGCAAGCCGGTAAGCAAATTAATTCCTAAGGCCATTCCTAAAACTTCAGCTAAATCACAGGCTGCAATAGCAATTTCTGCCAAAACATACAAACTAAAATTAATAAACTTAGGATACACTTCACGGTTAGCTTGTGCCAAATCTCTTCTACGTACAATGCCTAAACGTGCACTTAAAC
>Ga0310345_10006209_pt1 | contig 10460 bp, 11 predicted proteins | sample HC15DNA20500_MG_FD_204667 | JGI IMG/M metagenome (GOLD analysis project Ga0310345, IMG submission 204667) | Marine microbial communities from station ALOHA, North Pacific Subtropical Gyre - HC15-DNA-20-500_MG | ecosystem: Environmental > Aquatic > Marine > Oceanic | place: Pacific Ocean: North... | reverse complement strand
ATGCCACCGGGCACTACCGTAATGGAGTTCTGTTGGCTCCCCTAACTGCCAGGTTGGTCGCCGCTTTGATGCTGGATGGAAACCAAGACCCACTTCTCGATGTAGTTGCTCCCAGCCGCTTCGGGGAGTTGTGAACATCTACCACTGGAGTGATACTAGTCACTGACGGTGTCAGCAAAGCTCAAGAAAAGTTACAGCGCACGTGAGGTCGCAACGCTTACGGGGCTGACTGCCAGACAGCTGCAATGGTGGGATGCGCGGCAACTCCTCTCGGCGACCGTCCCTTCTCGGCCTACGGAAGCAGGTGGTTTCACTGAACGGCGCTACTCGCCGATAGATCTCTACGAATTGTCGGCACTCGCCGAACTGCGTCGTCGTGGGTTTACCCTGCAGCAAATCCGTAAGGTCTTGCTGGTTCTGAAAGAAACTTTCGGCATCAGGCTTTTCGAGGCCTTGGATGACAGCGGTCCGGTCTCGTTGCGACTCGACGGTGTGAACATCTATGCTCAAACGAGGACTGGCGCGTTGCACAATCTTATGCAGGCTCCGGAGCAACCCCTACTCGTTGTGGAGGCGGAGGGCCTTGAAGTGCTCGCGGCTAAACTAGGAAGGCGATCACGGCGGAAAGTAAAACGCTAGACACAGGCGCTAGCCGAACCGTAAGCCTGCCCAGACCGAGATAGGGTTAGTTGGTGAGGCAGGTGCTCGGCTGTGCAGGGCGACGCTTCGGTCATGTGACGATGGCGGCGGTAAGACTCCCGGTTATGGCCGTCGGGTTGTTACGTCAGGCGTGACCCTTGATGGTCACCTTCACGTTGCGGCACAGGTGGACGGTTGTGTTGTCCAGCCTGATGCGGTCCGGCGGATGAGCACAGTCGGCGTGTCTGCAAGAGCACCAAGTGGCCCGTCTCGGCGGTCTGAGACAACTCGAGGAGCTGTAGCAGTTGAGGAGGCGACACCGAATCCGACGCTGTGGGTAGATTCTGGTCCGGCGGGTCGATCGGTTTCAGGCTGCTATTCGGAAGTGATAATCTCTGCCCGGCGCCGGCGGCACAGCATTCCCGATGTGGGGCAGATCGCCCCTCCAAATTGTTGCGGAGCGAGACAGGATGGAACACGTTCACATTACGACCCCAGTTCGCGGATGGGGACAGACCACACGGTCAGACGCCTGGTGGGTGCAGCCGCTCGCTGTGTTTGTCGGGCTTTCAACGTTTATCGGGTACTCGACGTGGGCGGCGTTTCAAGGTGAGCACTACTACTTTGGTCCGTATCTGTCCCCGTTCTACTCTCCAGAGATCTTTGGCGAGTCGGCGCACAGTCTGCTCGGACCGAAGCCAGGCTGGTGGCCGATGTGGCTGCCGTTTTCTCCTGCTTTTTTAATTTTGTGGGCGCCTGTTGGGTTCAGGTTGACCTGCTACTACTACCGGGGCGCTTACTACAAAGCATTTTGGGCCGATCCACCGTCCTGTGCTGTCGGTGAGCCGCGCTCGGGCTACCTCGGTGAGAACTCGTTTCCGCTCATCGTGCAGAACGTTCATCGCTATTTCCTTATCTTTGCTTTGTTGTTACTTGTGTTTCTGACGCTCGACGTCTGGAATGCTTTGTGGTTCCAGAATCCTGTGACTGGTACCACATCGTTTGGCATAGGGGTCGGCACTTTGGTTTTGGCGCTGAACGTCGGGCTACTGGGGAGCTATACGCTCGGTTGTCACTCGCTGCGGCATCTAGTGGGTGGGGGACATGACCGGATATCTGGTTCACACGTGCGTCGCCAGACTTACGATTGTGTGAGTTGTCTGAACCGGCGGCACATGCTTTATGCGTGGATGAGTCTGGTGTGGGTTGGCTTCTCTGATGTCTACGTGCGGTTGTGCTCAATGGGGATGTGGAGTGATCTACGGCTGTTCTAGGGCGGACTTACGGATGAAAATGTGTCGGTTTGATGAGACCGCTCGGCTTTGAGTTCCCCAGTTGTTGTGGTGGGCTCCGCTGACATCCGGCTTGGCGGATGCCGATCCGGGGTCGAGATGAAACGAAGCGATCGATGGATTACGAATCTTACGAATATGATGTGTTGGTGATCGGAGCTGGCGGTGCCGGCTTGCGGGCGGCAATTGAGGTGTCGTCGGTAGGCTTGTCCGTGGGGTTGGTCTGCAAGTCGTTGCTCGGCAAGGCGCACACGGTCATGGCCGAGGGAGGGATGGCTGCCGCCTTGGCGAATGTTGACGACCGGGACGACTGGAAGGTGCACTTCGCTGACACGATGCGGGGCGGCCAGTATCTGAACAACTGGCGCATGGCCGAACTTCACGCACAGGAGGCGCCGGCTCGGGCGCGCGAACTCGAGGCCTGGGGCGCAGTCTTCGACCGTACCAAAGACGGGCGTATCCTGCAGCGAAACTTTGGTGGACACAAGTACCCTCGGTTAGCCCATGTCGGCGACCGGACTGGTCTTGAGATGATCAGGACGCTGCAGGATCACGGGGTCCACCAGGGTATTGATGTACATATGGAGTGCACCATCGTTGAATTGCTGAAAGATGGTGAACGCGTCGTCGGAGCATTTGGCTACGACCGCGAGCGCGGACGTTTCAGACTGTTCACAGCCCGTGCTGTGGTGCTGGCGAGTGGCGGAATCGGCCGGGCATTTAAGGTAACCAGTAACAGCTGGGAATACACTGGCGATGGTCATGCGCTTGCCTATCGGGCGGGGGCGGATTTGATGGATATGGAGTTTGTCCAGTTCCATCCGACTGGGATGGTCTGGCCGCCGAGTGTCCGTGGCATTCTCGTCACCGAAGGGGTGCGCGGAGAAGGAGGCGTTCTCCGGAACAGCGACGAGAAGCGGTTCATGTTCGAGGATATACCGGACCTATATCGAAGCTCGACAGCAGACGACGAAGAAGAGGGTTGGCGCTATACCCAAGGCGACAAGAATTCCCGCCGCCCACCGGAACTCTTGACCAGAGATCATGTCGCCCGCTGCATAGTTCGAGAGATCAAGGAGGGGCGTGGCAGTCCCCACGGTGGCGTCTTCTTGGACATCGCTTGGATCAAAGAGCGACTCCCGAATGGAGCTGAGCACATCAAGAAGAAGCTGCCGAGTATGTATCACCAGTTCAAGCAGTTGGCCGGTATCGACATCACCGAGGAGCGGATGGAAGTCGGTCCGACGACTCACTACGTGATGGGGGGGATCAGGGTCGACCCGGATAGCCAGATGTCGACGGTCCCTGGATTATTTGCCGCTGGGGAATGCGCGGCCGGGTTGCATGGTGCGAATCGGCTCGGTGGCAATTCTCTGTCCGACCTACTCGTATTCGGCCAGCGAGCTGGTCAGCACGCGGCAGCCTACGCGAAGGAACAGACATCGGTGACCATCGCTCAGGACCAGGTTGAAGCGGTGGCGCACCGAGCGCTTGAGCCGTTCGATCGGGGTGGTGCCGACGCTGAGGGACCATATCAAGTGCAGTTCGATCTTCAGGACATGATGCAGGCTCAGGTCGGTATCGTGCGCACTGAGGATGAAATCCAGAAGGCGATTGATAGGTTTCCGCAGCTACGTAAGAGGGCTGATCGAGTTGGAGTGCAGGGAAATCGCGAATACAACGCAGGTTGGCACACTGCACTGGATCTGCGGAATCTGCTTATGGTGGCCGAGGCGGTGGCTCGGGCGGCGATTCTTCGCAAAGAGAGTCGTGGTGCGCATTTTCGTGAGGACTACCTGCAGAAAGATGCCGAGCAAGGCAAGCTGAACACCATGATCCGGCAGGGGCCTGCGGGTGAGATGCTAGTCAATCAGGAGACATTACTCCCGATTCGCGGTGACCTGCAGCAGATTATCGAGGACAACAAGTGATTGACCTGGAGAGCCGAATTGGCAACAAGCTGGACGCCGGTTCGCCCCACGAGCGGAGACGAAGTTAATGAGCAGCGCGACATTCCGAATCTGGAGGGGAAACGCCGCGGGTGGTGGTTTCGAGGACTATACGACGGAAGTGTCTGAGGGGATGGTCGTCCTTGATGCGGTGCATCAAGTTCAGGCCGAGCAGGCCAATGATTTGGCAGTCCGGTGGAACTGTAAAGCGGGCAAATGCGGTTCATGTTCTGCAGAGGTGAACGGCAGCCCCAAGCTGATGTGTATGACGCGGCTTAGCTCGCTGCCGCTCGACGAACCGGTCACTATCGAGCCGATGCAGGCATTTCCAGCGATCCGTGACTTGGTCACCGACGTGTCTTGGAACTACCAGGTGAAGAAGGAGATCAAGCCTTTCGCACCGCGTAAGCCGGATGCACCTGACGGTACGTGGCGGGTCGAACAGTACGATGTCGAGCGCGTGCAGGAGTTCCGAAAGTGCATTGAGTGTTTCCTGTGCCAGGACGTGTGTCATGTTCTACGAGATCATCGGTTGCACAATGAGTTTATTGGGCCGAGGTTTTTTGTTTATTCGGCTGCACTCGAGATGCACCCACTCGACACGGCTGACCGGACCGCTGAACTCGCGAACGATCATGGCATAGGCTACTGCAATATCACCAAGTGCTGTACCAAGGTGTGTCCAGAAGAGATTACGATCACCGACAACGCCATCATTCCACTCAAGGAGCGCGTTGTCGACAAGGTCTATGACCCGCTGACGAAGCTGCTGCGGATGTTCAAGTCGTAGCGGTTCTTGGAACTCTGGCGCTCTTTGTGTCTAGCGACAGATCTAGGTGACAGTCGGCAGAGATACCTGTGCCGGCCGGCTGCAGCTCGGCCTTGCTTGCAAGCAAGCCTAGACAGAAGGCGCCTTTATGTGGCGTTTGGCCGGCTCTGAGATGATGGCTTTAGCCGGGTCATCGCTACGCACACAGCCAGGTTGACCATCAGAGAGATCACCCCAGCATGGAGATCCCAGGGTTCGGAGTGCCCGGACGCGAGGAGGGTTGCGTAAACTACCGTGCCGGTTACCATGCCGGACAGCGCTGCGCGAGTCGTGAGCTTGTCCCAGCCGACCCCGAGAATAAAAAGAGGGGCAACCTGGGCCAAGATCTCCATCTTAAGCTCGGTCAGCCCCCAAAGCGTGAGCCGAGGGTTGAGGGCGATACCAACGAGCCCGATGACAAGAACCCAGGAAAGGGTCTTACCTGCACGCGTCAACCGGGTTTCATCGGCGCCACGTAGAACCGTGGTTCCCAGAATGTCCTTGGACAGGATCGATGAGAGGCTCAGCAAGACCGAGTCAGCCGTTGACATGATTGCGCTAACAACCGCCACAATGACCAGTAGGCTCAGCACATAGAGGGCCGGAGAGCTTCCGCTCCACTCGGATAGCAGCAGCGGTAGCACCTGTTCTGGGTCGACTGGGCTGGTGCCGGCGAACTGTGCAATTGCGAAGACGCCGATCAGGAAGACGACGCCCGTGGTGACTAGGGGTAGGAAGACCATCACACTGAACGAACGTTTTAGAGCGGTGCTATCGCGGGCAGCGAAAATACGTTGAATCGCATGCGGATAGACCGCTCCGGATAGTCCGATTAGCAAGAGTGTGCTGAGCCAGTTGCGACAGACGTCCCACCCTGGTACCGCGGTTTTGGCAGGGGCTTCAACGGCGATAAATTTGGTTATTTCGGTTAGCTCGGAAGGTGAAGGCGAGACCGCGATCAAGAGACCGGTCAGCCCGACGATTAGCATCAGACCCTGGATGCTATCGGTCCATGCGACCGCCTGCATCCCGCCGATGGTTTCATAGATCAAGACAACTAAGGTCAAGAGAACTACACCGACCCAATAGGGGACAGTGCCGCCGGATAGACCTGCCGTGATGTGCCCCATCGCAATCAATTGGGCCAATAGGTAGTTGCTCACAGCGGCTATTAGGAGCAGGTTGGCGAAGAGGGTGAGGGCCGGCGAGCCGAACCGATGGGTCAACCAGTCGCCGGGGGTGACAAACTGGTGGCGTTGCGCGAGGTGGTGGAGACGTGGTGCAAACAGCAGATAAGCGACGATTATTGCCATCATGAACCCGACGCTCATTACCCACGAAAACCCTAGTCGATAGGCTTCACCCGGGTAGCCGATTAGGGTATTGCCGCTGTACTGGGTCGCGTAGAGGGTCAACAGAAGCACCGGCCCGCCTAGCCTCCGGCCCGCCAGATAGAATTCAGAGAGGGTCTGGATTGAGCGTTTCCTACGTGCCGCGTAGCCGACCGCTAGAATCACTGCCAGGTACAAACCGACTGCTATGACGGCGTCGCCGCCCAGTGAATCGGTCATGAGTCCGCAGGGGGCTGTTCTGGCCAGAGCCGGTGCACGACGAAGGCCGTGAACACGGCTACACAGAGACTGGCGAGCAGCGAGATGACGACCCAGTGAGGGAGGCCGAGCCAGATTCGTAACGGGGCGTCCGCCGAGACATACCATGGGATAGTCGCGCCGAACAACAGGAGATATACGCCCCAAATCCAGCCTGGAAACCGGCCAGTCTGGCGATGCCCAATGGTGGGAGGACCCGATGTGGTGTCGAATTTCGCCATGGTTGCTGCGGGATTCTCCAGAACTGATCCCTTATCATAGGACTGAAACGAGCAAAATAACCGTGGAGGCGCATGGTGAAATGGTGTTCGGCCGTTTGTCTGGCAGTCTTATGTTTCCTTGTAGTCGTTCAGGCGCTCCAGGCCCAAACGACATCTCTGGCCGGCGTAATCGATTTTCACGTGCACTCCGGGCCAGACTCGAGACCCCGTTCCGTCAGCGATCTCGAGATCGCCCGGATTGCGAAGCGGGCTGGGATGCGTGGGCTTGTGTTCAAGAACCACTTCACGATGACGGCGGACCGTGCCTGGCTAGCGATGCAGGAGGTAGCTGGAATCGAGATCTTCGGAGGAGTAGCTCTCAACCATGCAGTAGGAGGATTGAACCCGGAAGCTGTACGGCAGTTGGTGGCGTTTTCGGGCGGCCGGGGCAAGGTTGTCTGGTTACCGACCTTCGACGCTGAGTTCTGGATGACGCGAGCGGGGGACCCTGGTGAATTCGTGCCGGTTATGCGGGATGGACAGCCGGAGCCAGCGTTGGCGGAAATCTTCGACCTGATCGCCGAGCATGATCTCGTTTTGGCAATGGGACATTCCTCGCCAGAGGAGGTGCTGGCGCTGATTCCTGAAGCGCGAAGCCGCGGCGTTCGGCAGATTCTCGTCACTCACGGTCTGGGGCAACAGCCCTCACGCAGTCAGTTAGCTGAGATGGCCGAACAGGACGCGGTAATCGAGCTGGTCTGGCTGGCGGTCGGAAACGGCGAGTTTTCACTTTCCGATTACGCCGCGGTGATTCGTGAGATCGGGCCAGAACATTTTCTGCTGTCCTCAGACCTTGGACAGGAGATGAATCCTCTGCACCCCGATGGGCTCAAGGCGTTTATAGAAGGGCTGCGCGCCGAAGGGGCTAGTGAAGCCGACATCGATCTGATGATTCGTAGAAATCCGGCACGGTTGCTCGGGTTGGATCCGTAGAGATGGTCAGAACGCCATGCTGGCTCCGTTATTGCGGAGCTTCAGTGCACCTCATACGAGGTGCCAGACGCGGGCGTGTCCGTGTCAAGTGGATGTCGAGGCGCCGCCGGTTCTTCCTCGTCCCACCGTCGTCGCTGCTCAGCGCGGCGACGACGGTGTACGCTAATGGCGTAGAGTGCCAGTAGAGTGATCACCGACCACAAGAAAGCTGGTCCCGTCAGAAAGGCGAGCCACCATGTCCAGGCTCTCTGGCGTTTCCAGAAGCGGTCTACCGCGCCGGTGAGCGACTCTCCGGTTGCTGCCTCGAATGCCACGTAGAACGGTTGGTCCTGCCCGAGCAGAGCCAGGATTCGTCCGGCGGTGATATCCCCATAGGTCATGAGAAGGCTGCGGACCAATGCGCTGGAGACAGTGTAGGCACGCTGATTGGCCACACGCCCGCCGGTGAACAGGCGCTCGAGCTCCTCTAGGGACACCCCGCCGTGTCTGATGAGGGTCCACGCCAGCCGGGACCGGTCTTCGAGTCCGACCGGGCGCTCGGCCGCCAGGGCAAGTCCTTCGTTGAACCATCTCGGTGGAATGCGACCCCGCGCGGCTCGTGAGAATAGGATGTGGGCGACTTCGTGATGAAGCTGCGTTTTGAGGGAGTTTGCCGGATAGGATCTCGAACGTTCGGGGAATAGCACCACCAGGTCACGACTGGCATCAGCGAGGCCCGAGATCCAGGATGGCGTGTTACGGGCCAGCTCTGAATTTTCGGCAATGAGTAGGACTTGGATCGGACGGCCCGGGTGTGTCAGACCGGCCAGTGTCATAGCTGTCGCTAGGGGTTCGAGTGGAAAGCGACGGACCTGATCTGCCACTCCTTTCAGTGAGGCAGGTGCGTCGATCATCAGACTGGGGAGTGAGGTGGTCCTTTGAGCAGCTGGCACGGGCAGGGTGAACATCATCGCGGCTGCCGTGCCGGTGAGGACTCGTATCGCGCGCACGCCTCGAAGACTACACGACGACGGCAGAGACTTCCATTTTCGTTTCTCTTGAAGTCTATCAGGGATACGTCAGATCCATGTGAGTCGAACTTGGCATTTTGGCGTTTGCGCAGACTTCATACCTGGTGGAGTGTGATGTTATTCGGCAAGACGGGCGATGGTGGCTCCGAGGCGGGAGTCGGGTGCGTCCCAGAACTTAAGTACTAGGGGATGTTCCTGTAATACACGCTGGACAGCGCGTCGCTGGAAGCCGGTCCCTCGGCCATGTACGAGGCGTATCCTGAGGAGTCCCAGCTTTCTTGCTTCCCATAGGTACTCGCGGACTACCGATGGTATGTCACGCGGCGCGAACATGTGGAGGTCGAGAGTGTCCTCGATCGGCACCTGATGGGTCATCGAGTTGTCAACGTCGACCGTCTGGTTTTTCGATTGGGTAGGGGTTCTGGCTTTTGGTAACTAACCGTGACTGTTGTGGTGATGCCACCACGCACGGAAAAGTCTCCTACGACAACCATCCGTCGGGGGGAGCATACGGCTACCAGGTCATCGAGAATCTGATTGGTGACTTGTTCATAAAAGATGCCGCGGTCGCGGAAGCCTATGAAGTAGTACTTTAGCGCCTTAAGTTCGAGGCAAAGGGCGTCTGGGACGTAAGTGATTCGGATTTCGCCAAAATCTGGTAGCCCGGTCTTTGGGCATAACGACGTGAACTCCGGACAACAGATTGCTATTTCGTACTCTCGTGCTGGAGTGGGGTTTGGAAACGTTTCAATCAATTCCGACGGCATTAGGAGATTCTATATCGGCCTGTTGCGTGGGTAGGTCTAGTCTCAACTCAACCAGCCAGGGTCTGTAGATTGACACCGAAAAAGCTCACACGCTAGCATACGGTGTCTTTGTGTGAAGTTATGTGAAGACTCCGAGCCCGTTGCTTGGCGTGCGTGACGGGCACAAGATATTTGTCAGCGCGCCCAGATAAGGTGGACGCCAATGCCCGAAGGTCGCAGGATGGGTAAGACTCAGCTGTTCGGTCACTTTAGTGAGAAGTTCAACATGAAGAGGTCTGACGTGCGGGATTTCTTCGACGAACTCCAGAAGTTGTCTGAAGAGGAGCTGAAAGGGTCGGGCGAATTTGCGCTTCCAGGAATGGTGAAGTTAGTAAAGCAGCATCGTGCGGCCAGAATGGGTCGGAACCCAGCGACCGGCGAGCAGATTCAGATTCAGGCTAAGACTGTCGTCAAGGCCCGCATCGCCAAGCAGCTCAAAGACGCCGTTCTCGCACCTTAGTGCGAGTTCGATTCCGCCGCCGGCGGGATGCTTCACCGCCAGCGGCAGCCTCAGATTTCCGTGTGTTTGGGTCCGGGCTATTTGGGCCAGCCGCCGGTGTTCACGACCGTCGTGCTGCCGGTGTGTCTGTGAGTCTAGGCACACTGGTTAAGGTGACGGTCAGAGAAGATCTTTAGGGGCATGTTTTGGTTCGGGTAGAAAACGAAAACTAGGTTCTCTAGCTGCTGTACCGTTCCCTCTCTGCGTTAGGACGGGTACTGTCGAAATTCTTCGTAGTGATAGGCTTCGCGCTTCCAAGTGGTCTCGCTTTTATCCTGCTATGAGGTGAGACCATAATGATAGCCAGTGGCCTGCGGTTGTCTCAACGGCGTTGAGTGTTCGGGAAGCTGAAACTGCTCTTGCCGTATGATTCCCATGGTGCCATTGATGTATGAGATGCGCCTTGGTTCGAAAGGCGATTGCCGATTCTGGCTGTGTCTCGGGCTTGTTCTGGAGTGCGGCTGATGTCAAACGATGTACTGATGCCTCAGATGGGCGAGTCGATTGTCGAGGGCACGGTTGTGCGATGGATGAAGCAGGTTGGTGAAACCGTCGACCGAGATGAGCCGCTCTTCGAGATTTCGACCGATAAGGTCGACGCAGAGATCCCGTCTCCGGCCGCTGGAGTGCTGCTTCAGATCAGGGTCGAGGTTG
>Ga0310345_10006208_pt1 | contig 10461 bp, 6 predicted proteins | sample HC15DNA20500_MG_FD_204667 | JGI IMG/M metagenome (GOLD analysis project Ga0310345, IMG submission 204667) | Marine microbial communities from station ALOHA, North Pacific Subtropical Gyre - HC15-DNA-20-500_MG | ecosystem: Environmental > Aquatic > Marine > Oceanic | place: Pacific Ocean: North... | reverse complement strand
TGCACCATGACTGGCTACGGGGTCACCGGCGGCAGTTGCAGCAAAAGCTGAACTGGCGCGAAGAGTTACCGTTCTATTTGCGGCCATAATTCTCCTTATACCGAAGGGGCCAGACTTGGCACCTGACCCCTATCTCGGCAATAAAGTGGGGTGGGTTATGAGGTGGTACGACGTTGGCGTACGTCGATATAGTCTATGTTTAAGTTGCGGTCAATCGAGCCAGTACGGAGTTGGAGTCCAACCCACGGTACTAACTTATCTGCCGCTGTGATTGCATCGGTCATCCAAGTGCTTTCATAGGTCAGGTTGCCATTGGCATCCAACCGTAAGAACTTAGCGTTGGTGTCACGGAGAGCTACAATCATAGTCTCGAAGGTGTCCGCCACGGGGGCGAGTCCATCCTCAATCTTAGTAGCCTCAGTGCCTGCCTTATTACCAAAGCATTGCCAGTAGGCCGTGTCATCTGTATCAAAGACCCAGAGCGCACAGTCATCTGCTGTACCAGTCGGGGTCGCCAATACGTTTACGGCACCGTTATCGGTTGTTACATCGGTGAATCCGACTTCCATCTTAACAGTCGTAATCGCATCAATGTTAAGCCGTACGGCTATGACAGCATTTTGCTGCGCTGTCCAGTTTAGTTCGGGCAGGGCAATAAAGGCATACTCGTCGTCTCCGCCTGCTCCAGTCGAGGCGCTCAGCTCAGCCACACCATTGGTCTGGTCAGCTAAGATAGAAAGAACACCATCATCACCAGTATTAAGTTCGTATATGCCTGGGGTACCACCACTACCTCTGATTTCATCACCAAGGAAGTCATCAAAGTAATGTACCACGTCCCAAGTGTTGTGCTCTAGGAATGGGTACAGTCCATCACGACCGCCACGCACGCGCTTTAAGTGTGCGCGCGACCTTACCATTTGAATAGGGTCAGCCATTATTTCATACCTCTACGAGATTTAGGTTTAGGTTTGGGTTTGTTAGTGCCATATTTCTTGCCTGGGTATCCTTTTCCTTTAGGCATCTAGGGCCTCCTTCAGTGTTATCCTTTGTTCAGAGTCTTGCCGAACTAGCCCACTCGGAATCTCGATGCGAGAGGGCTTTGGGTCACGGAATTGGAAGAGCCCTTGTACCCTATATTCATGACGGTCTAAAAGAGTGACACCTGTATCTAGGTCGTGAGCTGTAAACGGGCCACCAACTTGTAGTTTAGTAACCAGTGTCCAGCCCTGCTTGTCAAGCATACTTACAAACGTGTTACAACTCTCACGAGTTATACCTTCGTACTGCCCCATACTGGCGTCGCGCGGCACCTTAAAGGTACCTGTCTTAATGCGGCGTGGGTCATTACGACGAGCGGCATACTTTTGGTTAGCCGCCGTTGTGTCCACCTGGAACTCTGCTAAGCGGAGGGGTTCTATAGTTCTACCCTCTCCAGCTCGCTCTCTAGGCAACCGTCTTTGCCATAGCCCTTAAAGAACACTTTGTATTTTGACTCGCCTTCTCTTTTAGTAGTATACATATAGCTAATGATTTGGCCCAGCGGAGTCGGGTCATCTGAGCTTAGCTTTAAGCCATTACGAACCTGCCCCTCAAACGTAGAGCCAGGCTTTGGCATTACTATATCCTCAGGCTGAAAGCCGCTTTCCGCACGGCCTGGGTACTTTAGGTCTATCACCCGTCTGCGAACATCATCGACGCTACCCTCCAGCAAAGCCTCAGGATTTAGCGTACGATTAGCGCTCTGTGGGCCAGCCAGTTTACTGGTCAACCCTTCTACGGCACTGGCTAGACCAGTTATCATACTTTCTAACTGGTCTAGCCTATCCGTAGTCTTGTTTACTTTCGGCTGAGTATCCACCATTTCAGTGGTTTCACTACTTTCCACCATAAGTTGTTAGGCTCCTTTCATGAATACGCCGTGGTCGTCCCGTATCTCACTCGTACCATAAAGCTGTTCAATGACAACTTTGTCAACGATATAGTCAATATCGAATTGGTGATAGGTCTTAGGGGAAATCTGCATAACCAAGGCGAGTGATTCCTTCTGGAACATACCGTTGTCATGACCAGCGGCGTTGGTACCTTCGACGTTTACCGACCGATAAATCGGCATCCCCATAAATGAGGAGACGTAGGCTTTCTCCAAGCCAGTCTCACGACCTGGGCCATGTACAGCTTCGTAATCGTTGTGGACGAAGCGGTCGAGCTTCAACAGACCCGTCTCTTGGGCGGGACTTACCACCATTACGCGGCTGTCTTGAGGAGCATCCGCATCGTCCAGATACTGCCTGGCACGTAGGAGTTCGTCGTCGGTTAATTCGACAGCGAGGGTTCCAACGGTCTGCGAGAAGTTATCTACTAACCCCGCCAACACGTCGTCAACTGCCAAGGCCAGGGCATAGCCCAGCTTGCCAGCATAGAGTTGGAGTTGGTCACGGTTATTCTGAACACGAGTGATATTCTCTAACGCGATAGCCGCATATTCATGCGTACCAATAGAGATGTCTAGATTACTTTCAGTGACTGTCTCGTACGTTACTGCACCGTTGGTGCTCTTGGTACGAACAGCAAGGTTACTTACAGCAGGGACATGGATAGTGTCCCCATAAGATAACCCATTTTCAAATTTGCGGTCTACCAAGTTAGCGAATACTAACTGGTTCTCCCGCGCCACGATAGCTTCCATACTCCATAACTCTGGAATAAATATGTCTGCTGTCGTATTGTCAATAAACTCTGTTGCGCCTGCTGCCACAATGTCCTCCCATTAACTTTGCATTTGGTCGTAAACTTTATCTAAAACTTCGCGCATCCCACTGACTCCTAGTTTGATTGGGTCAAGGTTTGCCACGTCGTTGCGAGTGAAACGCTGACCACCTCCTACCGACGTACCAGTATCTACGCGTCCGTGGTCTTGTCGGTCTTTTAGAATAGCGTCTTGTATCCTATTGTCGATGTCACCAGTTTCTTCACTGGAGCCCAAGGCCTCCTGGGTAAGTCGTCTGACTTCAGAGAGACGTGATAAGTCTCCCGTGCTGTTGACCTCCTCCAGCAACCTACGAGCTTCAGACAGTCTGTCGTCTGATTTCCAGTCTGTTTCGTTATCGTCCAGAATCTGGTTAAGCTCTGCTTCAAACCGAGCGGCGGTACTATCGCTGCCCTTCTGAGATTCAAGCTCTCGGCGCATAGCCAAGGCCTTAGCTGTGAGGTCGTCATCCCCTGAGGTCGCCGCCTCCAGAACAGCGTCGAGGAGTTGTTCAGCTCTTCGCTGACCAGCCTCTATCTCAGCCATTCGCTGAGCATTATCCCGAGATTTGTTCTGTTGTCGATTCAGTTTCCTCTGGAGTTTCTTATACTCACCTTCCCAGTCTGTATCACTACCGCTTTGGGTATCCACAATTTCGTCAGCCATATTACCTCCGTGCGTTATCCCGACCTCGTGCGGGAGGGTCACTTTACGGGTTTCCGCTTACCAGGGTATAGCATAGTCGCACACCATACTATATCCTGATAATCAGCTTCAAGTATATTATACCATATTTTGAACGATTTGTCAAGTATTACCGTACATTTGCCTCATTAAGTGCATCTTTGCCGTAGAATAATACTAGCCATCGGTCTACATCAGGACTTTGCTCCTGTAATTCTTCGCGAGCTTCCTTAATATCGTCTTCCATAGACTCAAAATCTATGTCTGAGCCTCGTATAGTAGCGCCTCGCATTGCCTCTTTTGCTCCAGGCGAGGAGTTCTCATAGGCCAGCCAGAGTCTCCAGTCTTTCTCGTTCATCATGTTTCGACCTATATCCCAGTACCTACGCAAGCCCTCGATTGAGTTAATAAATTCTAGAACAATAGGGTCAGCAGCCTCACCGCCCGCGCGCTCTCTCATCCTAACGGTGAAATTGCGGTCTACGTTTCGCATTACATTGGCGCCATAAACATCTTCTAGCTCAGTCTTAATGCGGTCAATCGCTGCATAATCTGTGTTTCCAAACCAGTCCTGAGCCTCCGAGCTAAACAACCTATCCATAAAAGCATTGGTTGCTGCTTGAACCTGACTACTAACACCCTTGCCTTCGTAATAGGCGTTCATATCTGCGTACAAATCAGGGTGTGTTTTACGAAGAGCCTTCATTTTTTCGCCATAGACTGTGTTAGCTCCCCAAAATGCTTTACGGAACTCCCGCCCACTACCGCCTAAAGTCTTAAACTCATCAGCAGCACTACCCCATTCATTAGAGAGATAGCTAATAGCACGCTCACGAGTATCACGAACTATCATCCGCTCATCGTTGCGCCTGAAGTCGCGCTCATCCTCGCGAGCAACTCGAACTGCCTCTTTAAGGTCTGGGTGGGCTTGCTCAAGTACTGATTTCTGTGTCTGAAAGTCGTTGCGGTTGCGAAGCTCATTATAACCTACACCTAAGTCTTGTCTAGAATACTTATCATATAGAGCATCACGGGCCTCATAAGCCCTTTCAGGGATTACCGCAGCACCTACGAACTCACCAAAACCACCAACAGGGCCAGACTCATGCCAGCCCTCGACCATAAACGGTAGGTATCTAAGACCTGTAGACATTGCTCTAGCCTTTAGAGCTTCCATATCAAACTCTTTGTTACCAGCATCGTCGAGCCGGATGTCTTCCCAATCTGGGAGTGTCCGGCCTATTGGGTCTACACCTGTGATTGTATTTATTATAGTAGTTGAAACTGGTGACGTCTGATACCGCAAGCGTTTCAATATGGAGTTCTGCTCGTATGTCTCAGGGCTCCACAAATCCCAGGACATGAACCCTTCTGGATTCTTCATGAGCTGTTTAGTGATATCGGTGGTCATGTTGACTATAGCATTAGGTTTACCACCAAAACCGATATGTCCTACACCTGGTATCTCAGTCTTTAGCCATTTACCCGAGCCTGGGGTTAAGTTTGGTTCTTGACCCATTGCTGCCGAAATTGCCATATGTAGAGCATATTGACTAACCATTAAGTGAGCCAGTGACTTTCGTGCTTCGTGCCCACGTAGGCCGCCCTTAGTTATATCAAGGATTAAACTAGCGGTGGCTCGTGTGTAGCGTGGCGAGAATAAGAACAGGGCTCCTTCTAGTTCACGCTGTGTCGTACTCACACCAAGCGCCCTAGATGATGTGTGCCCTGAAACCTTATTAATAAAATCAGCAAGGTCATCTAAATCAGATGGCTTGCCATTCTTTAGCCAGGTGGGTTTAAGAGATTTATACATCTCAAACCTAGCCACATCTAAGAAGGTATCATACTGTGACTGGAATCTTCGGCTAGTCCTATGAACTGCTTGGGCACCACGGTTTAGCCCCTTTAGAATTGGTTGGCGGCGCTCACCAAACAGTGTTGGTAGCTTAGCAAACCAACCACCAGATTCCATAGACTGGGTCATTTCAGTACTGCCGATATGTCCTCCGTGCTTAATAAAGTCTGTGATGTCCTGAGCGTTATCGGCAATATACCTTGCTCTTACACCCTCATCCGCAAACGAGGCGATGCTTGTGCCCATAGCCTTACCCCATGTTTCGGGGTCGCGGAACAGTATGGGTAATCCTTGGATAAAGAATACACCAAAGTCCCATCCAGTTTTCATTAACCGTATGGCATCATTTAGCTTTGTCATAAACTTGAGTACGGGGTAGCCCGAATCCGCAAGCCACTTATCAACATCATTGGCAGCCTTTTGAGCGCCTTCTCCCTTAAAGGTTATATTAACCTTGGAGGGAGCTGCCTCATTAGGCCCCAATACCCGCAGCTTCTCTCTGGCCACAACACGTTTCTCAAAAGCCGTCTTTAGCTTTGCGTCTGTGGCCTTTAAGTCTTCCATCATTTTCATTTGAAGACCCTTGGCCCTAGTTGTTAACGTTTGCTGTTGTGTCTTCAGACCATCTTGAAAGATTAACTCGACTGTACCAACTTGTAGGTTTTCTAACTTAACGCCCAGCTCCTTTAAGACTGCTGAAACGTCTGTCTTAGACATCGTTTTGCGCCCACCAACAAATATGCCAGCCATAGCGGCACGAATCTCTGCGTTCGTTTTACCCTTGACAGCTTTCTTAAAAGCTCGTACAAGGCTTTCTGGTTCGAGTGCTTTGCTTGACTGCCAGAGGCGGTCTAAGTCATCAGCTAATGCAGGGAAGGCCTTTCTAATAGCCTTTTTCTCAGCCTGCGTTAGTGACTTGCCTTCGGCATATTGGCCTAGGGTTTTAACGGCTGAGTCCTGGGCCTTTTGTACGTTAACCGCCTTATCATATTGCGATACAACCTTAGGGTTTACGGTCTTAAGCTCAGTTGACTTAACAAACTCTGCGTCAAGATTATCAATAATCCAGTTCTGCATACGCTTTTCAGATATTAGCCTATACATAGCCTTGCCGTACATCTCGGCAGTTTCCATTGGATTAAAATATTTCTTCCCGTCTAGCACGCCTTCCTTCATAGTATCATACATTCGACTCTTAAAGAAGCCTGGGGTTACAGACCGGCGCCCTATGTTGATAAGCCCTTCTGCATCACCTTTAACCTTACGCGAGATAAAGGCAAAGGCCTCATCAAAGGAACCTAGCTCGTGTAGGTCAAGCCCCTCGCGCTCAGCAATTTTGAGCATCTGCTTATAGTAGTCTTGCATCATATCAATAGCATCATTTTGCCTATCAGTTAGACCAGCAAAGAGACTATTTCGATGTTCTTTACCAGACATGATACGCACGCCATTATCGTCAACCTTAGGGCCAATGGAAAATACATCGGCAGAATAAACGCTTCGGCCCTTCTGCCCACGTCTAGGGACTATTCCCCACAGGCGACCCTCATCTTTATCAATACTTTCAGGCTTGACCTTACCTGCCTCATCAACTTGGGGCACCTTCTTGCCCTCACCAATCTCAAAGATATAGCGGTCATCCCGACGTTTGGCACCGTACCACTTGCGGCGGCCCATCTGAGACTTACCCTTTAGGTCAACCTTCCCAAACCACTCGCCCATGCTACGGAACTGTGCCATGATAACTGCTAGGTGAGCCTCGCCTTCTTCAACTGCTCGTGCTTGTATTACCTTAGATTCTAATACGACACGGTCAATACTTCCTTCTTCGTGTAGGGGTATATCGCTAGAAGGGTCAGCTAAACGACGGGCCATGCCTCCAAGACGGCTAGTACCTCCAACCGTTGTCCTAGGCTTAACTCTTGCAAGAAGGTCAGCATTGGACGACACGTCTGACACCGTAATAAGTGTATGCTCTAGGCCCTCCATCCCCTCATCTGTAAGCTGGCTTAGAAGTTGAGGGTTCTCGTCCCAAAACCGAGCGTTGTTTGGAGACTGCATCTCCTCTTTAATTTCGGTAAGTCTTTCTAGCTCTGCCTCCTCTACCCTACGGAAGTTATCGTCTGACGTGCTTACCGCACGCTCTAGTATAGACTGCCTCTCGCCATCAAGTTGTTTAAGTTTCTTTACCGATTGGCGTATGCTTAAAATGAAGTCCGCAGCCCCATCTGGGTCATTTGGTATATCATCAAAAATATTAACGTCTATTTCGAAATCTTTTATTATCTCATCAATGTCGGTAAGGTCTTCGTCCATAAAGTTAGGGTTACCACGAATATTTCTTGCGCGCATCATTAGTTCATCTTCGACGTCAATGAAGTCAGCCTCATCGGGGCCAGGAGTATAACTAGCACGCCTTACTTTTAGTTCCTCAATCTCCTTACGCCTGTTTTCGATGTCTAGGCCATCTGAAAACTTTTGTGCTTCCGCACGCTCACTCTTTAGACCTTCATCATTATTAAGTATACCACGAGCATGTTGGTCAAGCGCTTCTTCTTGCCCTTCCCAGAAATCATCATCATGGCCCCGAAGAATCTTTGCTTCTATTCCACGCTTTAGTTCTGCGTAATCACCTAGGCTGAGGCCCTTAGCCTTCACTTCCTTCATAGCTTTGATGGACGTGCTAATACCCTTAATTGCCTTAGGCCCTCCGAGTGCTGTCTTTACAGCACCCAACCCTGCGCCCCAAACAACCGATGGGTCAGACCCTAGGATAATCCCTTCTTTTTGCCACCAGCCTATATCGTCACGCGCACGCCACGATTCTATCCTAGCGGTATTATAATCTACGCCCTCAGCCCGAAGCCTCTCAAACTCTTTTTTAGCTGCTGCTCGGCCCTCAGGTGTACCCAACACATCCATTTCTTCTAGGTCGGCAATGACCCCAGCCGCTAAGCCATTAGTTTGTAGAAAAGGAATATTCAATTCGCCACCCATTATTTGAGCCTTAACATCCCAAGGTTTTTTACCAGGCTCATCAGCCCCTACCATACCTAAAGCTGCCGACTTAAGCTCTTGTCCCCACGAGAAACCTTCCACTGACATTCTTGCCTGTCGTTCCTCTTTTGTCTCATAACCATGCTCTTTATCCCATTGCTGACCACGCGCGTTTAGGTTATCAATTAGCTTCTCGCCTTGCTCCATCCCAGTAAGGATTTTACCCACGTCCCCTATAATAGGTGTATGCGATATAACCTCACGCCGCTTTGAGCCTTCTTCACCTACTAAGGTATCTACTATATTCCCTAATGCACGGAAGAACATACTAGAGTTTTTGTCTGCCTCAAGCTCACGCGTACCATCCTGGCGCTCTTTAAGAATCTGTGTCATACGTTGTCGCGCAACATCTGTAAGCTGTGATGACTCACGAATATGAGAAATCTCATCGGGGTCATCAACCCCAAATATTTCTTCTATCTCTCTATCACTGAGAAGATTTTTTACCTTTCTCAGTTGCTCAGGGTCAGATACCAGTAGGTCAATATCCTGCTCACCAACTGACACCCCAAAACTTTGGAGGTTCTCTTGTCGTTCAAGACCCCTTTCAACGTAGGTTAAGGAGGGCGTGCTGGTATTCCTGGTGCTATTGTCTAGGGATTGACGATTAAATGGACGGACGGATGTAGATTCTCCTGTCCTATCCTCTCCTCTCCCACGTAGTCTTCCTGACCCTCTTCCTACCCTAATTGGTTCTCCCATTATGCCATCCTTACTTTAGGGATATTATACATCTCTCGATACCGTTTGTCGCGCGCCGTATCGCCTTGGTACCCTTGGTTCGTAATAATTTGGTCTAAATGCTGTTGTGTAAATTGAAGGAACAAGTTTGTACGTTGGTTAGCTGGTACGGTTTGCAAAGCTTGGTTCACAGCACTTGCAACACCACCTGCCATTTGGTCTGCGTGCTTACCAGAAAAGCCAATTGCTTCGAACGTAGCCTTAGCATCATTCATAGCATTGCCCATAATATTAGGTGAGGCGAAGGATTTTTGTGTACGGTCTGTAGTAGCTCCCCAAGTAAGGCTACTAGCCGTTGGGCTTGGGCTAGGTTTAATTAAAGGCGACAGCATGTCAGATGTTGTATCCTCAGTTGGTCGTACCATTGCCCCGTTTACTACCACTCCCTCCCCTTGTACTCCTTCTGTTGGTTGCACAGCACCAACTTGGTCTGCGTCTTCGTGCCGCCCTACCATTACAGAAGTGTCTGTACCTACCCTACGTACCTGCGTGCCCCCCATTGGCTCCATAGCCCCTAGCTCCGCTTCGGTTGAGAAGTCAAATAGGCTGGGGTCGGCGCCGCGCCCAGGCCTAATCTCTGGTTTAACATATTTAGCGCCTAACCGTGGGTCGCGTGGTGCCTGCGCTATCAGTTCTAGGTTTTGTTGTTCCTTAGATAATCCTCGACTTGCGGCAATACCAAACTGTTGCAGCGACTGCTCCATCGAACTCATACGGTTAAACTCTTGTATGTTTTGCTGCGACATGTCAGCAGGCACAAAGCCTACCAAAGCCTCGTACATCTCATTAGCCGAATCTGAGCCACCTAAAGCATCGGCTAGAATATCTAGCATACCACTCGACTTAGCATAGAAGAGAAATGCAGGGTTATTAGATATTTGAGATACCATCTCAACCTTAAGCTGGTCTTTAGCTAGAGCATTTCTTTGAGCATCTAGTATCTCAAGGTTCTGGTTATGGCGTGTAACTTCATCAAGCTGGCCCTGCTCTAGGGCTCTATCCAATGCGGACTGTTCAGATTGAAATTCAAGCTCCGCCTCTCTGAGGTCAATGTCTAGCTCATGTTGGCGGTCGATTAGAGTCTTTTCAGCATCCATTTGTTTACCGATACGCTCTATCATCGTAACTCGGTCTTGTTCAGCTAAACCCTTTGCTCGGTTGTACTCATCCTCCAGCTCAGTCTGACGTAAGTTAAACTCGTGCGTAAGGGAGGCTCTATTCTCTTCGCCTCGTACACGTTCAGCCTTACGTGTTTCTGCTGCTTGAATCTCCGCTAGTTGGGATTGATACTGGGCGTTAGCAAACGCCATATTTTGGTCAAACATATCCTTGAGGGATGCCTGATTAGTATCGGCAGCCGATTTGATATCCG
>Ga0310345_10006207_pt1 | contig 10462 bp, 12 predicted proteins | sample HC15DNA20500_MG_FD_204667 | JGI IMG/M metagenome (GOLD analysis project Ga0310345, IMG submission 204667) | Marine microbial communities from station ALOHA, North Pacific Subtropical Gyre - HC15-DNA-20-500_MG | ecosystem: Environmental > Aquatic > Marine > Oceanic | place: Pacific Ocean: North... | reverse complement strand
GCAATGCACGATTGGTTTAACATGGGCTATGTACTTCCAATGTGGTGTGATCTTGAATTAACTTTTTTCGAAGATGATAAACTTGGTAAATCAGGACCTAAACCGTATGATTTCCGGCCATCTAATGATGGTTTTAAAGGGGGCGCAGTAGACAATATTACATATATCCATTGGTTGCCAAAAGAAGTTCAAGAAAGACAAGCGGTAGGGTTTATGAATCTTGAGAGTCCCTGGAGAATGAGTACTCCGCCTGGGATTTCTGTATTTCAATTTCCAATGTATTATCATTTTAATCCACATTTCGAAGTACCACCCGGACCTGTATGGACAGATGAATATGCTCTAGTTAATCCACAAATAATAGTTAAACATTATGGTAAGTTTATGATTAAAAAAGGCACACCATTATGTGTGTTTATTCCGTATGGAAGGGATTCGGCTAAAGACATAGAACTAGAAATAGTAAGACATCCCGGTGAACACGAAGAAATACAGGAAGGAAAAACAAAATATATAATGAGTACTGTTTTTAGGGGTGGATATAGAGATATGCAAAAAAGGAAAAACCGTGAACATTTATGATCCTTTTCCGATACCGATTATTGAAGATGAAATTAATATAGACAATAAAATATTAAAAGAGTTTTGTCTAGAACAAGAAAAGAATGTACCTTCATCAGTACGAAGTAATGTAGGTGGATATCAATCACCAGAGTTATCATTAGATGCTCCAGAACTTTTCGAATTGATTAAAGCAATAGAATGGTCATTACGTACATGGGAAGAATATCTTATTTATCCTCCACCTTTAGTCATTGCTAATATGTGGTGTAATATTAACTATTATAAAGATTCAAATTTCGTACACCTACACCCCCATTCTGTTTATTCTGGAGTATACTATATACAGACTCCTAAAGATTGTGGTAATATAAGTTTTGAACATCCAGCTCTTGACCTTTTATATCATTATAAAACTGGAGGGCATGATGCATTATTTAAAGGAGTGTCAAAAGAAGGTAGGATCTTTTTGTTTCCTAGTTGGTTAAAACATTTTGTTGCACCTAATATGAATATTGATCAACAACGAATATCTATATCTTTCAATATTCAAGGGCCAAACGACATTCGGTTGAAGGATGAAACAATATACAATTAGAAAAGGATTATAATGAAATATGATTTTTACGAAGACTTTGATGTATTGTGTGAAGTCGTAGTTGACAAGTTAGAAGAAAATAAAATAGTTGGATGGTTTCAGGGTAGGAGTGAATATGGCCCAAGAGCATTAGGTAATAGATCTATATTAGCCAATCCTACATTTGATAATAAGGATTATATTAACGATGAAATAAAACATAGAGAATCTTGGAGGCCGTATGCCCCTATAATGTTAGAAGAGGAATTACAGAATTGGTATAGTATTCCTAAAACCTCTTCACCCTATATGCTCTTCAATGCAATATTACACGAAGATAAAAGAGGACAGATACCTTCTGTTACTCATGTTGATAATTCATCCAGAATTCAAACAGTAAATGAACGTATAAATAATAGAGTATACATTTTATTACAAAAGTTCCATAAAAGAACAGGCGTTCCTATTTTATTGAATACTTCATTCAATGTTGGTGGAGAACCAATAGTAGAAACACCCGATGATGCTATAAATACTTTTGTAAATTCTAATATAGATTACCTTGTATTAGGAAATTATTTTGCGTATTAGATAATCATTTGTCGTGGTATGTCTAAAGTTATAAATTGTATAAATAGATATAAAGAATATAAATTACATTCATGTAGGGAGATAAACAATGGCGAATTTAGTAGATGTAGATATCGGCGGAACCGAGTTTGCAAATTCAACCTTGCACATAACAGGTGCAGCCACTTTGAATGGAGTAAAAGCTAATACTATTGCTTCAAGTGGTGGTACAGTAACAGCAATGAAGATCGATGATGCTGGAATTATAACTCTTCATACTACTGGACGTATAGCAGAAAAGGGAAGTTTTCAAAGATCTTCCTTGACACAAAGTTTAGTAATGATGTCAACAGCATTCGTTGCTTCAGGAATCTTATCATAAATTAAAGGAGAATATCAATGGCAATTCCAAGCGGATCGGGGACAGAGGTTTTAAAAGTTAGTATGTTCAGATCAGTAGATACAACCGAACATAAACTAGTTGATGGTGTTGCAAACCACATATATACTGTTCTCAGTATTTCTATTTGTGAAACTGCGGGAGCCGCAGAAGTCTTCAACTTGTACATAGCAGATGACGGCGGAGGCACAGATTATGAAATTATTTCAGATCAGGCATTGGCCGCAAATAAAACCTTTGTATACAATGACAGGATTGTATTATCAGGTACGGATGAATTAATATTTGCATTACAAACCGGTACAGCAGATATAGATGTTGTCTGCAGTTACATCGATCAGGACTGGACTTAAAATTAATAGGAGTTAAACAATGTCAGGAACAGTTGAGGGCAGCTCAGGATCTGGTGCCCTATTTAAAGCATCTATCAATAGCGGAACATTACCGACTATTGCATCGACATCATCAGTACCGGCCGGAAAAACTTGGGTTGCACATGGTACTTGTAAATTAGTAGAGACTGCTGCATATTCTACTACAGGTGGTCATTGTTCTACTGCAATCGGCACATCAACAAACATAGGACGATTTGGTACAGAAGGTGGAGTAGATAGTGGTACATCTGGCGGTGCAGATTCTGGATTCGGATTCAATCACCATTATGCAATTGCATGTGCCCATTACTGTGCTAGATATTGTGCTCACTATTGTTCTAGATACTGTGGGATAGGTGGTTACGGATATGGATTCGGTTATGGATATGGATTTGGATTTGGATACGGATATGGAACAGCACGGGGATATTCAGCCACTTGTACAGCGTTAGGGGTTAATGGAAGTACATCTTGGACACAAATAGTACCTTCAGGTTTTACAGTAACTACATGGTTATACTATGAAGAAAAATCAAATGCATAATACAAGGAGTTTAATAAAATGACTGGAATAGTAGCAGCAGATGAAGGAACTGGCGCCTTATTTAAAGCATCAATTAATAGTGCAACCTTACCGACAATCGCTGCAACAACTACGATTAAAGCGGGTAAGACTTGGATTGCAAGGGGTACTTGTAAATTAGTAGAAGCTGCGGCATATAGTACAAACATTGCTCAAAGTACGACCATTGGTTCTGCCACAAACATAGGCCGATTTGGTACAGAAGGTGCTGTAGATAGTGGTACATCTAGTGGTGCTGATTCCGGATTCGGCTTCAATCACCATTATGCGATTGCATGTGCTCATTATTGTGCTAGATACTGTGCTCACTATTGTGCACGATATTGTGGTATAGGTGGTTATGGGTATGGATTTGGTTATGGGTATGGATTTGGTTTTGGATATGGGTATGGTACAGCAAGAGGTTTCTCGGCTACATGTACCGCAATCGGTGTGAACGGTAGTACATCTTGGACACAAATAGTACCTTCTGGTTTTACAGTAACTACATGGTTATACTATGAAGAAATGACCAATGCATAAAATAAGACTTAATTAATTTTTTAAAAAATAAAGGAAAAGATCATGGCCGACAATAACGCATTATCAGATTTAAGATATAAATTATTTCTACGGATGCAAGGAGAACTGGACCTCACTAATCTCACTCAAGCACCCGATAATCCTCTGGAACTAACAGCCGCCGAAAAAACAGCGTTTGCAGATTATCGATCTGCATGGTATGATATTGCTACAGGCGATATTTCAGCTTTAAAACTCAACTTAACAGCTGAAACGATGGTATCGGGAATTCCTTACCCCGATTTACCTACCGGTTGGGCATTCGTAACTAGAAATGAAGGTGATTTACCACCTGTATTAGCTAGACAGAGTGTACTTGATGATTTGGCAGATTAACTAGAAATTTAATTTTTTAAAAGGAGTATATACAATGGCAACATCCAGCGGCGATGAGCATAACAAGAACATGCCTGCCTTTAATGTAATTGAGGGTCCTCCTCTTCCTAGAAACAAACATATGATTCTAGGAGAGATTGCTCAACACCTGAAGCTTACGGCTTGGTCACAATCGCCGGATAATCCTATGGATTTGACAGCAGCAGAAATAGCTGATTGGAAGATACATAGAAAAAAGTGGGCGGACTTAGCTAAAGTTAATTTTACAAATGTTCACAACGGGCTTGACGAGAGAGGTAGAAATGATGCAGATGTTAAGATTCCTCTACCGGCCGGTTGGGCTAGGACTTCACGTGCTATCGGAGAATTACCAGACGTATTTTGTAGAATAACAGACCTTGATATATATGATCCTACATCCGTCATTACGAATATGGCCGGAGATGCTTGGGAAGGGGAAATTATGTTTCGTTGCTTGCCGGAAGACGATTTTGTTAGATCATGTCCCGAAGGCTACCACCGAGATATGTACCATATCGATAATCCGGAATAAGTATCACTTAATTTTTATTAATAACTTTATATTATGAACATATTATATTATTATCATGACGCCTGTGGATTAGGTGATTTCTATTTACTTTTCCCTATTTTTAATTCATTACGAGACAAACATAAAAAAGACAATATTACATTATTGTCTCGTAGTGAAATTAAAGACCTCGCATTAAATAAAAACTGGTTTGATAATTTTGTAGATACTGAATCTGCAGAATATCCTATGCACCATTATGATAAAGTCTATACCTGGGATATTCAGAGAAATGGTATTACAATATTTTATCAAACTAAAATGCATTTCTGGGATATTGTAGCATCGAATTTTGATGTTACATTAGATAGATCTAAATTTTATGATATTTTTAGATTAGAGGTGTCTCTGGCGGAAAGATATCAAGTAGATCAAATACTTTCAAAAGACAAAACCAACATTGTTATACACACAGGACATTCCTATAAATTTCCCTATGGTAAAACTCCCGATTATGAGTGGTGGCATAACTTAGTATCAGCATTACCTAATTGTAATTTTTTTCAAGTTGGTACAAAACAAGAACCACCCATTGATAGACCTTCCAGAATAGTTCCAGATTTTGATATTAAGCTTCCCAACCGTTACGATTTAAGAGATGAACTTAATTTACGGCAGGTAGCATATCTAATTGAAAAGACAAATACGTTTATTGCTATTGATTCAATTGTTGCTCATTTATCACTTCATTCAAATAAAACAGGAGTTGTAATATGGGGATGTTCCAATTCTAGAACTCATGGTCATGAACATAATATAAACTTAGAAGCAATACGACATTGTGGTAAATCTCCTTGTATTGATCTGGGTGGTTTTGTTGTATCTGATGATAGAAATCAAAGTTGTTGTCTTATGCCTGAAACAGCTAAACAGGATAGTTGGCCTCTTGTTGAAGAAATTAAATATGAAATTGAAGGAATCATAAATGAGAGTACAGTATAATAATTTAGCAGAAATATTTTGTACTGATATTCATGAGGATAATATTTCATTTAAGGTAATACCAGAGACAGACTCATGTTACCTAGAAATCAAAAATTTATATAAGTATCCTGATAGAGTTCTAAAGTATGCAGAGAGTTGTCAATATACCAATTCTTTTCCAATGATTCAGTCTGCTCCCGTTCTTAGAACCCTGGCCCCATATCTAGAAGGAACAATGGGTACTATAATGGAAATAGCAAGTAATTCATTTGGAAGAAAATTAGTTAGCCGTGATGTTCCGCTGAGTACACAGTTTTCTTATAGTACACCAGAAAGTATATCATATTATAAAAATGTTGAACCTCATAGAGATGGCGCGTATGCGGGTGTTATATATTTGGATGATGGATTTGGTACTAGTTTTTTTAAATACAAAAATCATAGTATTACAAAAGAAAGATTCCCGATACATGATCAATCATATCCTGAAAAAAATAATGATCATGTTGAAGAATTCTTTTATATAGAAGGTGTAAAAAACACATTTATATTTTATGATGGTGGAAACCTTTGGCATGCTCCAGATTTTAAAAGAGCCACTAAAGATAATTTAAAAAATGGAAGATTCGTTCAAAACTTTTTTATGATTGATAATACTGATGAGTATATTGACAATATTACTTTTAATAATACTGTATATAAAGATAGTTATGAAGTATTGTATTTTGGAGTAACCAAGAAATTATTAGAATATAATATTATTAAAAGATTAGATGATCACTTAGTAAAAGAAGAAGTAGAAAATATTATAAAAAAAATAAATAATAAACCCGCTAAGTTATTACTTCAAATGGCCGAATATGAACAATATATAATATCTCCATTCTTATTAGAATCCAATGAAAAAAATTAATAAAATTGTAATTGTTGGAGGCGGATCATCTGGCTGGATGACAGCAGCAAGTCTAATTAAAAATCTCCCCCATTTAGAAATATCTGTAATTGAGTCTAGTGATATTCCTACTGTTGGTGTGGGAGAATCAACCCTTGCTTCTGTAAATGACTTTCTATGGCAATTGGGATTAAAAGATGAAGATTGGATGAAAGAATGTAATGCTGTATATAAAACTTCAATTGACTTTACTAATTTTGGTGGTGATGGATTGCGGGTTAGATATCCATTTGGAGAATCTACATGGATGGGAAAATATAATGCTTTTGATTGGTTTATAAAAAAATCTTTATTAGGTTCAAGATCTGATGAGTATGCCGATTTTGCATTGGGATCAGGTCAATTAATACGCCAAAATAAATTAACCAAAGATGATTCAAATATTTCTAATTGGAATTTTGAAAGAGATACAGCCTATCATATTGATGCAGCATTATTTGGTAAATATTTAAAAAATAAATATTCTATACCTAGAGGCGTACAACATATTGATGATAAGGTAATACATGTTAATCAAGATCTCGATGGTTCGATTAGTAATCTAGTAACTGAAAATAATGGTGAAATCACCGCAGACTTGTTCATTGATTGTACAGGATTTAAATCATTACTTTTAGATAAAACATTACATGAGCCATTCGAATCATTATCAGAAGTATTAATAAACAATAAAGCGATTGCATGTAGACTACCTTATGTTGATAAAGACATAGAGATGGAACACTCAACCAATGCGACAGCTTTAGGTAATGGGTGGGTTTGGAATACGCCCTTATGGGATAGGATCGGGACTGGTTACGTATATAGTGATAAATTTATAACTGAAGAAGAAGCTGAGAGGGAATTTAGAGAATATCTTATAAATGATAGAGATATTCCCCGTCCGCGTGAAATGGTTGAACAATTCCAAATGCACCACGTAGATATTAAAGCTGGAGCATTTCAAAGAAGCTGGGTTAAAAATGTCTGTGCAATTGGTTTATCAAATGGTTTTATAGAACCTTTGGAATCAAGTGGACTGCATTTGATATATCGAACAATATTTACACTTATTGATGTATTAAAAATGAAAGATTGTGAGATCAATAGTTATATTAAGGGTATATATAATCATAGAACAACAAAACACTTTATGACTTGGGCGGCGTTTATAATATCACATTATGCCTTTGCTGAACGTAATGATACTTCTTATTGGAAATATATTTCTGATGAGATTGATTATATTAATCTACCACATAATATTCCACCATTATTTAACGATGGATTTTACTATCCTGAAGATTACTGGAAAAAAATAGATCCTTATGATGGTGTTCCTTTTATACTTGCCGGATTTAATTCTAATATTGTTTCATTTATGTGGAAGAGTGAATTATATCCTACTATGACTCTGGAGGAAAGAGAGCAGGAAGATAATAATAAAAAAGAATATTATATTCAAATGCAAAGGGATATTGATAATTATAATAATTATCAAAAAGAATATGTTAAGCAATTACCCAGCCATTACGAATTTCTTAAAGAGACTATTTACAAATGAATTTCAAAAAAAGATTTTCCATTGCACATCCTGAAAAGGATATGAAAGGTTTTCCTAATCATTATTATTTGATTTTGAAGAATACTCCTCAATCTATTTTAGATGAAATAGAGGACATATACTTTGGGAAAACTTATTATTACACATATAGACGACAGAGAAAATTTGTCGGCAATGCTATGGGGCAAGAGGCTACTGATGAACATATAGATAATCTTCTTAGGATACAAGATGAACTTGGAGTTGAAGTTTCTCTTACGATGAATCAAACAATATGGCCAGAAGAATTAATTCTAGACCAAATACTACAAGATGATTTTGTAGAATGGGTTGGTCAATATTATGATAAAGGATTAAGAAGTTGTACTATCTCTTCCAAACATTTAATGAGGACAATGAAATTACAACATCGATGTCCTGATATGAAGTGGAAGAATACTGTAAACCATATAATATCTGATGGTCAACAAGTATCTGATACAATAGGAATTGGTTATGATACAATACTTCTTGATCGTTCATTAAATAGAAATATAAAAGAACTAAGAAGAATTAATAAGTTAGTTCAAAGACAACCAAGACCAATAAGAACTTCTCTACTTGTATCAGAAGGATGTCTGTATAGTTGTCCCTTTAAATTAGAACATGATATGGCATCAACTACCATAGGTGCAAATTATTGGGGTGGCGACAATGCCCTATCATCTCTTTCATGTAATAATTGGAAATCTGATGAAATGGATAAACTACCAAGAAATGGTATTGACATGGTTACTACTGATAAAGAAATGTTGGATCAGTATTTAGATAAAAAGGTAGGAGGAGTTGATATACTAAAAACTTCTGGTAGATTTGATGGAAGATTGTATAATCGATTTACAGAGGATGAGATTAAAACTAAGAATGTAAAATTAATGAGACAGTTTGGGCCTTTGACTTCTTCATCTTTTAGTGATGTATATGAAACAAACGCAATACCTTTTGATCAATGGTTAATACTTGTACCAACAACGGAAGAAGCAAATTTAACAGAAGATAGTTATCAAAAATACCATGATGAACATTTACAGAATGAAATTTGGTTATCTGAAAAGGGTAAGAGATTGAATAGAATACTTTTAAATTGTAGATCACAATGTTATGATTGTCATGAATGTGAAAGAACATTTGGGATACCAGATTATGATTCTTCAATAACAGAAATAGATGCAGAGAAACGATTTGATAGAGTAAATTAAAATGAATATATTAGGAATAAATGGATCTGTAGGGTGGGATGGTAATATAAGTTCTATAGGTGAGCAAGATTTTTGGGTTCATGGTTCAGGAGCTACATTATTTATTGATGGAGAATTAAAGGGCGCACTATCAGAAGAACGATTTACACGGGAAAAATATGACGGGAATTATCCTGAAAATGTAATTGCTCGACTGCTTGGTAAATATGGATTAACAGAAGATGATATTGACATTGTAAGTTATGTATCTAATGCTTGCTTAATATCATTTGCCTTAAAGGCGAATGGTTATACTGTTAATAAATTAAAAAGTATTTTTAAAAATGCCCGAATAAAATTTGTTGATCATCATTTAGCACATGCAGCAGCTTCATTTTTTACTTCTGGATTCGATGAAGCTAATATATTTACTTTTGATGGGGCGGGAGATACCCATCCCAATAATTTTCATGGACCTGTGAAATTAAATAATTCATCATTTTTAACTGGGAATATCAATACAAAAACATTAGAGCCAATCCAACATACACACCTATCAGAATCGTTTAATCTTTTTGGTGAATTTTATTCTATATTATCTTGGATAGTATATATGCTAAAAACCACAGGTTCTGTTTATCATGATCTTAATAGAAGAGAACCACTTCCTCCTGAAAGAATAATAAGATTCCCTGAAGAATACCAAAAAATACAAGAAAAAGAAACCGCAAAGTTAATGAACTTATTTCGTCTTTTTTCATTTAATAGTGATGCTGATGTAACAGATTATGTGGCCATGTCAGATGAGGAGATATTCGGCGGGCCAGTTACAAGAGAAACATTTCCCGGTAAGGTTATGGGATTATCATCTTATGGTAATTATAAAAACGTTAAACTTAAAGATCCCTTTGATTTAATTTTCCAAGATGGAAGCAACTTACCTGTTATTATTAAAGATATGAATTGGGAAATGAATGATCAATATGATGGTTATAGTGCTGAAGATTTGGCGTCTTGGCAGCAACATCATTTTGAGAAATATTTGTTATTATATCTTAAAAATATTCCTGAAGAAATTAAAACTAAAAAATTATGTCTTGGAGGAGGCTGTGCTTTAAATATATTAGCAAACTCTAAAATAATTGAAGAGGGTATTTATGAAGATGTACATGTTAATACTGCCCCAAATGATGAGGGGTTAAATTTTGGAGCCGCTATTTTAAGTGCATTTAATCATGAAGAAGAATTAGTTTTACCAGAAAATATAGGATG
>Ga0310345_10006206_pt1 | contig 10462 bp, 13 predicted proteins | sample HC15DNA20500_MG_FD_204667 | JGI IMG/M metagenome (GOLD analysis project Ga0310345, IMG submission 204667) | Marine microbial communities from station ALOHA, North Pacific Subtropical Gyre - HC15-DNA-20-500_MG | ecosystem: Environmental > Aquatic > Marine > Oceanic | place: Pacific Ocean: North... | reverse complement strand
AATGTTTCGTGGGCGTCCGCGGTGGATCCCTCGAACGCGATGTAGAGGTTGTTCGGCAGGTAAACACCCAAACTAGCCGTCAACAACTGGTTCACCAGCAGCGTGCCAGATACCGTTGTGAGGCTACCAGACGTGGACAACGTGGGGGTCGTTGTCGCCCACGAGATCACGTCGGTGAAGTTCTGATTCATGTCACCGGCCACAATGGTGGTGCCCGCCGAATATGTGTTAGTCACAGCCAGATCGGCCATTTAACGAAGCCTCCTCGGCGAGTATGTGAACGCCACAGCGTTCACCTCCCAGGTGTTGTTGGTGGTTGGGCCGTTGACCTTCATGCTTACTGACATTCCCGTCCCAAGCGTAGGCAGGCGAGAGACGCCCGCTATGTCCGCAGCCGAGATGGCATCCCACTCTGCGTATTCGACCGAATCGGGGTCAGAATCGTCCCATTCGGCCGTATCCCACAAGGACGTTGAGACCTTCCCGAGGATGTTCACGTTGAACGAGTTGGTCGCTGCCGACTTGTCATAGTTCTTGTAAACCTCGCAAGGCAACGTGATTGTCGCTTCAGCGAGGGTAATCATCCGAGGTTTACCCCATCGCTTGTTGACGATGGGGTTCTTACCCGCAAGCCATCTGGTGACAAAATACGACGAGATGTGAACTTCCGTTGATCCCGTGTACCTGTCGGACGTGCGGTTCTGTTCGTCTTCCAAGTCGACAACAGAGCCCGTATTCGCCACGCACCCCGCGTAGATCGTCGCCCTGGCGGTCGGAGGACGGTACGCGAGCAGCGGCCCAGCGTCGATGTCCGTCGTAACCCAGGCTCCCATCTCCCCGAGCGTCGGATCGTAGATCAGCGTTCGGCGTGTGGTAGCACCGTCCTCGGTCCAGTCGATGCTCACATACAGCTTGTTGCGCCCCCAGGCCAGCTGCGGGGGGTTCGTGAACGTGATGCGCCCATCGTCGATGGCTGGTTTCAGTTTCTGAAACAACCAGGTGAACTGCTGACCGTTATACAGATATACGCCCTCCCGTTTGTACCAGAAGAACACACCGTTGGGGCTCACCGCTGGTGTCGAGTCTGGGATCATCCCCACCGACTGTGACTGCGGAACCACCTGAAACGAGTCGGAATCGTATCCGAACACGGCGTAGGTGCTGTTTCCCTTGAACACCAGGAGTCGATCGCCGAACGGTGCGAGCCCCGTGATCGCATCACCGTTCTCTCCCAGGTCGATGTCAACGTAGTCGTCGTCAACAGTAGGTTTACCGAGAGTAGCGTCAGCTGCGGTTCCCCACTTTTCGGGTTCGTTCAGGTTCGACCAGCGCAGCCTCGAAGGGTGAGCGGTGGCCGATTCGTAGGTGTGTGCCACCCACGCGAAGTTGTTCCAGAACTCCACATACTTGGCTTGCGGCATGTTCCCTGAAGATCCGTCGAAAGTGGTGCCCAGGTCGGCGGCCGCACTGCCGTTCCAACTGAACGAAGGCTTGTCATACGACACCCCGTAAGCGATGTCGTTCATGGTCATCCCGTACACTCTCGAACCGTCGGTTCGCGCTGACATTCCCGTAATCGGTGTAAAGTTGCCTGTTGTCGCGTATGCGACAGCGGTCCCGTGGTTGACCAGAAGCTGGTCGGTTCCAGAATCGGTGTGAAACCCCCAGATGCCCTTCACGTCCGCTGCAAGCGCCGTCGTGTTGAGACGGTCCACTCCGTCTCGTTGTTTGATGCCGCCACGCGGGTCGACGATCACGTTCAACAGGTCGGGTGATTCGTCAGACGCCAGATTGAACTGGTCGCTTCGCAGATTGAGCCCTCCCGTGAAACTTTCTAAAGATTCGACCCTGAAGGATGTTCCCCTCGTTCCCGCTCCTCTAGGCATCCGCTACTCCCACGAATAACGCAGCCGATTCGGGAGAATCACCTGCGACCGCCAACGAGAGGCACTGCGGGAATTGAGAAGAATCGGCTGAGGGGCGGGCATGTCGACGTAACGGTCCTTCAGGTTATCCAGCTCGCCTCGGAACAGAGAGTAGTACTGGGCGGCCATCCCAGGATCCTCCTGCTGCTCGTAAGCACGGGCCAACCCGTAGGTGGCGATCAGCATGTGGAACGGAGACGGCAAATCTGATGGTTCTACATCATCGGCCACTCCAGCTCCGAACGCTGTCGGATCCTTATAGCCGCGAACATTGATCGTTGTAACTGACGTCGGTGTCGGATACAAGCGGACAGTGTCAGCCCAATACGACCACCACCACGGCTCGCCCTGCGACGTCACATCCAACGGATAGACGACGTCACCCTCGTCGCGCCCCACGAACGAGATGACATGATTGTCGGTACGCAGAGCTGCGACCTCGCGGAGACCAGTGGCGACAGAGGCACCGACCGTGGCGAGCGTGTAGTCCTTCGTGTCGGCCACAGTGTTGAACGTGGTCGACACCTCGTAGAACGGCCAACGCTTCTCGTTGTAGACGATCAGGTCGTAGCCTTCGCCGAGGAAACGGTTCAGCGTGTCGTCCGAAATGTCAGACGAGTCGATCAGAGCGACCGATTGGATATACGACCGCATGGTCGAAATATCCATCGCTACTCCTTAGGCGTATGAAAGACGCACAGGTCGCTGCCCGCAGGGGGACGCCCTTTGCAGGGATCCCCGCTGCGGGTCAGCGAACTGCACTTTGACACCTCAGGGACGGTTTCCGTCGGAGCGATCGGGTTCACCCGAGCGACATTACGGCTCGGTCCCACGGTTTGAGGCCGTGGAGTCGAGTCGCGGTAATGGTCGCCGCTGGGCTGACCGTAAGGTCGCTGCCCAGCCTTGTACGCGTCCGCGAAAGCCCGTCCCATCGGTTATCAGGTGGCCGAGTGCATGTAACCCTGGCGTGCACGGTTACTGCAGGTCAGCTCCCCGTAGGAGAGCAGCTGCGAGAAGACCGCATCCTGATTGGTGGGCCGCACGAACGGTGTCGGCTTGAACCAGACATCGCTGTGAGCGACCAGTTGCAGGTACTTGGTGTTAAGGAACATCATTTCCCCGCTGGTGCAAGCCCCGTCGAACGTGACGGGAGCACCCTTGAACAAGAGGTTCTGGAAGCCCTTGTCGGCCACGTCAGTGTCCGTGTAACGGATCTGACCGACCAGGAGAGCCTCGTACGACTCGTACAAGGTTTGCGTGGTGATGATGATCGTCGGCTGGTCGTTACCAACCGACACGGTGTTGTACACAACCGCCATGCCTGCGGCGTCAAGAGCGCCACCCTGGTTGCGTTCATGGGACGCCCAGAACGAGTTACCCGAACCAGTCGGGTCGATCCCGCCGAGCGAAGTGTTGGGCTTGCCAACAATCAGGTCCAGACCAATCCAGTCGTTGCCGCTGTTGCCAGTGCCGTCAGCCCAGAACATGGTGTTCATGTTCTCGATGATCGTTTCCTGCGTCTGGAAGATTTTGCCTTCCAGCAGGTCGATGATCTGAGCTTCACCGTTGTTTTTCGCTTCCTCGATGCCACTGATCGTGACGGTGGCAGCGTACTGCTTCCAGCTGTACTCGGCGGCAGAAATGCCAGTCTGAGCAGTCGTGGAAATAGTGTCGGTGCCCGCGTACGAAGCAGCGGTCGAGTTTGTCCCGTAAATGATCGGGACGACGATAGTCGCTCCACCGCTGATGCGCCGAATCGTCTGACCGTTAGTCAGCGCGTAGAACAAAGGTCGCGCACTGAAAATGTTGTCGGTCAGCTTCGGAATGTAATTCTTCAGCGTCGTGGAGAGAATCTCGTCAAAGTTGCTGTTACCAGCCATATCGACTCACCCCTCTAAGGTTTAGGTGCCTACTTGTTGTTTGGCGAGAGCGAAGGCTTCCCTGAGACTCTGAGGTTTCTTACCCGCTTCGTTGGCGCTGACCACCGACCCCGCCTGAGCGGAACCGCCAGTCTCGACGACATTAGCGTCGCGTTTAGCGTCTGTGACATCACGATCAGATTGAAGTTTCTCCGCCTGAGCGGCAACCTCACTGAAACGCATGTGCGTGTAAGCGGCCTCGAGGTTAGGGATCCGATTCTTCAAAGCATGGTTGTACAGCTCTTGCGAATCGAAATCGCCGTACTTGTCTTTAAGAGAATCGACTTCCTTCTCTAACGCCTGTTGTCTCTGCGCCCGCGCCTGACCAGCAAGCTGAGCCTCCAAATTCGCTATCCGTTGAGTTGTCGGATCGGCATCCTCAGTATCCCAGGACTCTCCCGAAGACCAGTTGTCCTGTTGAGGCGGCACGTTGTCCGTAACTCCAAACGCGTTGTGGAGTGCTGTCAGAGTCCCAGCGGGATCAGCCTCCAAGGCTGAAACGATGGTCTCTGCTTGTTGTAAACGCTGACGTTCGGATGCCAGTTCCTGCGTTTTACGGGTGTAATCCGCTTGACGCTGGTATCCGTCTCGAAGCTCCGACAGGCTGACCTGATGCTCCTCACCGTCGACTTTGACGATGTAGTCGCCTCCAGGTTCTGTTGAAACTTCTCCAGAAACTCCGAGAGTGTCCGCCGAAGCGGGTTCCGTGGTTTCGTTATCGGGCACTTGCCCCTCCTGAGGAATCCGACTGGTTGTTCCTAATAGGTACTGAGGGGTGTCCCAGTCACAGCGCGGGTAGCTCTAAACCCATCTGATTCTGCAACTGTGCCAGCAACTCGGGCGGAATGCCGCCCGTCGGTGCGAACGCCCCCATCTCGGGGGATGATAGCGAAACACCGCCGCCCGCGGGAGGTACGAGCGGCGGCGCGGGAGCCAAAGGCCCCCCTTCAGCAGACGGAAGCTGCTCCGCTTCCGCGGGCGCCATCGGCGTCTGCTGAATAATGAACTTCTGAGGATCTTTAATGTCGAAACCCTGCTCTAAGACGTGCATCGCCAAAGCTGCAGGGTCCACAACCGTGCCGATCAGCGGCCCCAACGCGTTCATCAACGACACTGCCTGCTGTTTGCGGATCGTGTCGTTCAACGGCTGTGTCGAACCGCCCTCCACTTGAAAATCGTACTCGCCGAGAATCTGCTCCCGACTGTACTCGATGAACTCCGCGTCCGAACCGCCCAGTTCGATCCGAGCGACCGCCTCACCCGTCATAAACTGTTGCAACAACTGTATGACACGACGGCCGATGAACCCGATAGCCAACTCGACGGTCGCCAGCTTGTCGGCCGCCCTGGCGTTCTGAGCGTCAGCGATAATCGACGCTTCCGTCGCGGTGCGACGAATCTCGGGCATCGCGCCCCGCGCGTACTCGGAAACACCCGAAACAGTGTTGATGTCCTCCTCGATCGTCTGCGAATACGCGTAAATCTCAGGGGAAACGGAGGTTTGAGGCATCGGGACGACCACCTCGCTGAGAGGCTTGTTCTCGTCGACAACAGGCACCAGCCTGCCGTCATCGTCCGATTCGAGAGCCTCACGGCCCTCAGGTCCGAAAGACCGCTCGTGGTACAAGTATTTGCGAGCGTACCGTTTCCTGTCGTTCATCAGCTGCGAACGGGTTTTGTCCAACTCGAGCTGCAACGACTCGATCGGTTCCAACTCGCCGATCGGGTAGAAGAAATCTGGAACATCAAAGTTGCGTAACATCACGAACGGCTGCCCGTACGCGTACGGCATCTGAACAGGGTCGATGAGGAACTCGTCGCTGTTCTCGGCGAACACCGACATGGTGTTCGCCTCCACGTCGTAATACTCCCAGATGGTGACCCGCTCCTCAGGGTCAGACCACGCTCGACGTTCGCGGAAAGAATCCGAATACATCGGGTTGACACCAGCGTCAGCTGTCAGACGCTTCCTCACGCCCGCCTTGTACCGCTTGTCGCGTTGCGCCTCCTCCAATGGGCGTATCACACGCTGAGCGATCCAGTTCATGTCATCCAAACAGGTTGCCTCAGGGTCCACGAACATGTCGAACGGGCTGATCCGCTCCACGAACGGCTGATCCTCCACGACCGTCATCCCCGTCTCAGGGACACCCGAAGCAATATCACTATTAGACGGCAACTCTGCTGCCATCCCAGGCGCCTCCGAAGCGAACACGTTCGCCTCGACAACCGCCTCGTCGAACATGAACTGCCGCTCCTCCTCCGACAGCATCCGCTCCTGCTCCACGAACCGCCAACCGACCTTCACCCAGCCGTGCCCGACGATCAGGAAATCTTTCACCGCGCGCCTGAAAGGCTTACGGTAATCGTGATGCCGCCACATGTAGTTGACGATCGACTCGATAAACGCAGCCTGCCCCTGCTCCGCGGGATTATTGGCACGAACCACGATCTTCGGATGGTTCACCGACACTGACGGCGCGATCACGTTGATCGTCGAAAACGCCAGATTCACAGAGATCAGATCACGACGCGCCAACGTCGTCATCGGCCAATGCTTACCTCTGTAAAGGTCAACCATCCGCCGCCACGTCTGATCGTACCCTTCGTCCTCGCGCCAACGGCGCGCATAATCCAGGTACTCCTGGTAGCGGCTATGCAGCTCAGCTCGAGACAAACGCGGCATCAGAACATCGCCTTCTCGGGAAGCCTCTCAACATTACGGCCCTGAGACTTCGCCTCAGCGAACCGTTTCTCGTCGACCTCACGTTTCGACAGATGCTGCTCGTCGGGAGCCAACGTGCGCGACCGCCAACCGCTCTTAGTGTCGACCTTCACGGTCAGCAACTTCTGACGCCACTCCCACAAGTCTTCCAACTCGTCGTCGTGGACGTCGTCACGGATGCCGCGAACGTACTCGCAGAACTCGCTGAAACACGCGTCAGGGGCGAGAACCGCCACGAGGGACGCCTCAGCGGGCGTTATGGCCGCGCAGGTCAGGCTGCGGTTTCGCAGGCTCCACTTTGCCCGCCACACCGTGCTGGTTGAACGGCGTGTCACGCACACTGTTCTCCCCGTAACCGCCAGTCTGATTGGCGTACTTCGGGTCGCTCAAACGCTGCTTGGGCGAACTGGGACCACCAGGTTCCCATATCGGGTTCGCCGACACGGAAGACCCGCGCTCCATCTTGTTGTTCTTCCCTTTCGCCCCATCAACAGTCTCAGTGCCGCTGGTGAACGAAACGAAGTTTTTAGCCATACAGCCACTCCTCTATCTAGGCATGCCTATAAACCAGGGTACCCTGTCCCACGCACCGAATGGACACCGATCTGCAACTCCGACCCGTCAGACGGTTCCCGCTCCGCTAACCGTCGAAACCAGTCAACCGTCCAATAATCGTCGACCTTCTGCACGAACTCAGGAGCATACGCGTACTTACGCATCTCGTTCGCCAAAGCCAACGCGATAACCCTATCATCAAACGGAGACCCAGCCATCGAACCCCTGTCGTTACGCACAAACGTCCGCAGCTCCGCCAACGTGCTCTCATCGAACAACGTCAACTCGCCAGCCCGCAACGCCGACGACAAATCGTCGATCAGCAACGGCTTCGACGTGCGTGTGGTACGCCACCCGAACTCCTGAGTGATCCTGTTCGTCGTCTTATTCAACGTGCGTTTACGAAACAGGTTCGGATACCCCAACTGGCGCAACACCGTCAACGTCGTCAAACCATGATTGTTCGACTCGACGCAACACAACGCGTCCCGATACCAAAACCCGATCGAAAGGATCTCCTCAGCGAACTCGTCAGGGGGAATATGCCCATGCCACACAGCGGCCTGCTCACCCGTCGTCAAATCCAACACCTGCACGCACGAATAGTCGCCGTGCCCCAAACCCTCAGCGGTATCCACCCCCAGTACATACCCGTGCTGAGCGTGCGGATGGCACCACACCTCCAAACTCATACCCTGAACTCCACGGCCCTCGCCGACACCCGATGCAACCACCCCTGCTCACCGCGGCGCACCATACGGCCCATCTCAGCGAGCATATCCAAATCGAACACAGGGTTCCCCGACTTCACGAACGCCTCCTCAGGCGTGGTGGGATACTCCTGGGCGAGCTGCCAAGGCAACATCGACTGCTTCTTGTCCGCGTACCACGACTCGCCGCGATCCTCGACCGCCGACCAGGGAAAAAACATCGACGCGAACTTGTTGTTACCAGTTGTCGAACCCACCCACAAACTGTGAAAAAAGTTACCAGAACCATTAGCGGTACTAAGACCGATAATGCGACCACCAATATCGGCGACAGGCTCAATGGATGCCCACGCCTCCTCAGGGTTCGGAAGGAACGCCCACTCATCAACAACAATCAGAGTGGCGGACTCGCCCCTCGCTGGGTCGGACGCAGATGGCATTGACGTAATCTGAGAACCATTTTGAAAGACCATCCTCTGCTGATGTTCCACCATCGACTTCGGACCCCGCTCCACCATCCACATCGGAAGATGCGACGCCCCGTACTTCGTTTTCCTCAACAGAAGAACCGCCTCCCGCTCCGTCCTCGACAAGTCGATAATGTTCTGATCCGAGTGAAAAAACGCGAGCCAAAACTGATGCGCCGCCACAAGAGTCGACCACCCAATCTGTCGCGCCTTCAAGGTCAGGCTGTAACGGTTCGCACCCCAATGGGACAAAGCCGTCGACTGCGAATCTCGCAACGGAAACAAGATACGCCCATCCGACGGATGCGCGATGTGCCAATAACGCTCTAGAAAATACTTCTCGTCCCGAACGCATCTACGCCACTCCGCTTCCTGCCGCAGCTCACCGAGACGGCTCATCGTCGTCGCGCCAAATCCTCAACGCAGGCACACACGGATCACCGCCCTCCTCCCACTCCGCCCACTCCTCTTTCGTGGACGGCAACCCGTCATGGGTGTTACACAACACGTCAGTGCAGAACCCCTGCTCCATCCCATAGTTCACCCATTCGTAAATGTCCACAAAGCCTCCCAGCGTTCACTCACAAGACTCGCAAGTCTCAGGATCCTCCAACCCGCACTCTAGCAGCTCATCGTCATGGAACGGGTCACCCCACGGGCCCAACACAGGTCGCTCACCGAACGCCTCCTCACGCCACTCCAAATCATCATCAAACAACGGACCCAACATCACCCTCTCCGTCACCTTCGGCCACACCACCAAAAACCTCCTTAGGACGAAACTCAGCCACCAAAGCCTCCAACTCGTCGGCCAACTCGGCGTCTGACAAACCCAAAGCATCCCGCTCATCGTCAACGACCAGACGACGCTTCGGAGTGAACTTCTCCACATACTGCAAATACAACGAAGCGGCCTTCACGTCACCCTGAGACGCCTGAGCGAAAAGAGAATCGATAACCCGCTGAGTCCGCTCAGGATGAACATTCAGTTCGGCCGCCCGCCGGTCCCATTCCCGAACGAACCGTGCATCCCGTTTCCACCGTCGAAGCGAATCCTCGTGAACGTCGTTTTCTGCCGCCCACTCTTTCTGAGTAGCAGGAGAACGATCCAAACCCAGCAGCAGCCAGTCGAGAAACGTCGCCCACCTGTCAGGCATCGCCTTCTCACCCGACTTCGGGTCGGTCTTCCATCCTTTTCCGCCACCGTTCTGCGCCATACGACACCTCCACCCTTGAGAGCACCGTGTCCCAGGCAAATAAAGTGGGACACTACGTCTATACGGTAACGGTGTGGGCGATTCCCTTTAGGAATCGCCCACACACGGTAACAGTAACCCGTCATATCAGACAGCCCTGCCCAGGTACGACCAGAATACCCGTGTCCGCCCACCCCGAACCCTAAATGTACTCACGCACCGCCCCTCGTCTAATAATATTAGAGGGAGTGTGAGGGGGGTGGGCCCGTAGGGCCCCCGACCTGCCGAATTCACACCTATTTCTATTCCGCCCGTGATCGCCCAGGAGCTGGTCGACGTCGACCTGGGCGACCTGGCCCGCCCCGAGCTTCTCGGGCCTGGGCCAGCTGAGCTCCTCGAGGCCCTCGAGCCGCCTATACGGCCCATCTGCGGCCCCGCATAGATGGGTGGGTGAGGATGCGGGCCCGAGCTCCAGGTGGCGGGATCCTGGGCCCGTGCTCGAGCTCCTGGTGGCGGACTCGAGCGGGCGGTGGGTACCCAGTACCTGGTGCGGTTCGTCTCCCCACTGCGGCCGTCGACCTGGACCTCGAGCAGCTGGTGCACCTCGACCTCGAGCAGCTGGTCGGTCTCGAGGCCCCGAGCTTCCTGGTCGACCTCGAGCCGTGCCGTGAATTTTCGACGGGCCCCAGGTCCAGGTTTTCCCATTTTCGAGCGAATGGTGGCAGCTGCGGGCCCTCGATTAGGTCGAAAACGAGAGAGACGGGCCCAGCTGCCCCGAGCTGGGCCCGTCGTCCTCGAGGTGGTCTAAGTCTTGAAGATGATGTCTGGAGCCTGGTCCTCGAGGTAGCACCGTTGGCACTGTGTGCATGCTCCTACCGTGAGGCCCGTCGCCTGGTCTCGGTACCTGGGCCCGTCGTACCTGCTCGAGTGGGCATCCACTGGACAGGCATACGCACCATTCTCGT
>Ga0310345_10006205_pt1 | contig 10462 bp, 5 predicted proteins | sample HC15DNA20500_MG_FD_204667 | JGI IMG/M metagenome (GOLD analysis project Ga0310345, IMG submission 204667) | Marine microbial communities from station ALOHA, North Pacific Subtropical Gyre - HC15-DNA-20-500_MG | ecosystem: Environmental > Aquatic > Marine > Oceanic | place: Pacific Ocean: North... | reverse complement strand
AGTTTTGCTTTAATTACTTATGCCAGTGCCTATTTCAAGTGTCATTACTTGGCAGCCTTCACCGCTAGTCTGCTCAATAATCAACCCATGGGATTCTATTCGTCGGCGACGATTATCAAAGATGCTCAAAGACACGGCTTAAAGGTGGCGGCAGTTGATGTTCTTTACTCTAATTGGTTGTGCAAACTGGAAAAAGATTCGTCAAACGGCGTGATCTCCTTACGACTTGGACTGAATCAAGTCCGGGGACTCCCCAAAAACTCAGTTACGGCGTTGGTAGAACAACGAAAATACCAGGAATTTGCCTCGCTTGAAGATTTAGTCAAACGTATCCCTGAATTGGGAAAAAGAAGTTTAAGGATGTTAGCTCTGATTGGTGCTCTTAATTCCATAACTCCTGGATTAAATCGGCGAGATATGCTGTGGCAGGTTGAGCGGGTTACCACGCCCCTAGATCCTCTCTTTTCAAAGGACCCTGAAGAAGATGTGCCTTCACCTTTGTATCCAATGACCAATCAAGAAAGACTGGTATCAGATTTCTACGGCGTTGGGTTAACGATTGGTCCCCATCCAATGCGCTATTCCCGAAAGTCGCTCAACGAGCAACGAGTTCTCCGTGCTATCGATTTAAAAAAAGTTCCCCACGGCCAAACAGTGCACGTTGGTGGATCCGTAATTACCCGCCAAAGACCGGGAACCGCCAAGGGTTTTGTCTTCATTAGTCTGGAGGATGAAACGGGAATCTCGAATGTCATTGTGCCTCCTGACATTTACGAAAAACATCACCTTTTAATCAGCAAGGCCGCGTTTTTACTTGTCGAGGGGATGTTACAGAATCAAGAAGGAACAGTCTCTGTCAAGGCCCTGCACATCAAACACTTAAGAGGACTCACTGCCCAAACCAAATTCTATGATTCTCCCTATAGATGTACTTAAGAATAACGGATTGATAATTCCACTCTTCTCACTATCAACGGACGTTCTGCATCAACTGATCGTTTCCTGAGTCTTACCAAAACTTTGTTCTGTCCTTTCAACAATAGTTTCACCGGCACATTTAAACGCAGTGCCCTGAAGGTCATATCTAGCCTCTCTTGAGACGGAAAGCCTAGGGTTCCCTCCAAGGGAGGGATGTCCAAATGACACTCCACCCACTGCAGCTGCCGAGTCACATCAATGGCTCTGGGCTTCAAAGGCTGGTCATTGAAAAAAATCTCCAAGATATCCCCGTCGAGCCCATCCACCCCCAGCAAAAGATCTGCTGATTTTGGTTGCTCTTTTGAGTTTAGTTTATCTGATACCGGGATGGAAATTCTCTTTACAGTGCCCCCAACTGCTAACCGTAAAGGAAGCGGAGCAGCTTTAATCATACTGTTAAACCGCACGATATCAGAACGGGGTCCTAGGTTAGTACGTTGGGACTCGAACCGATGCATCAGCACATACTGCTTATCTTTCCCCATCAACAAGTCAGGATTGGCAATCTCCCTTAGGAGGTGTTCTCGCCATCTCCCGTAGAAAAACCAGTTGAATGTATAGAGACCATCGGCTCCATCCTTCCATAGGTTAGCAGCATTCCCTCGAATCACTTCATCAGGATGGAGTTGGTAGCCGTTACCAAAGGAATAAAGACACGGATAAATAGGCAAGTTTTTTTTACTCATAATCCTTTTAAACTCTAACAAGTCAGGACATGCGGTTAAGCCTTGTCCCAAGATCAAGAAGTCAATCAAGTCCTCTTCAATCCAAGCAGGTACTTCGAAGCCTCCTTCCAGACACCACGCCAGCTTTTCTGGAATTCGGACACCAATTTCTATTGGACGGCCACGCCTTGCAGCTTTCCGCCTGAGGCTGTCCCGCACTGTCCTCATGAATTCCGTTAGATACTTGCCGTTTTGACGCTCCATACCCCGAGGAAAGTAAAGCGTGTGCCTGAGCCAATCCAGTTCAATACCATCAAAATCCCAACGATCAAAAAATTCTTCGATAACCTTCAGCTTCAGCTCACGCACTTGGGGGACTTCAAAATTAAGAGCACTCCACCAATCTAGATCTGGAACTAGCCAATCTGGATTAATCCTCTTAAAACTCGGCAATTCTGGATTGGGAAATGTTCCTTTAGGGTGCTGTCCGTCGTGAATGTCATTCATCCTCAAAGAAACAAAAGCCGCCATCCCTCTCTTACGGCATTCTTCCACGATTATTTTGGGTGGATTATTCCCGGCCTCAGCTAGACTCTTGGGGTTTCGATACTGGTCTTCCGGGTTAATCTCGATACCTCCATGCCAGCTCTTGCTCTCAGGAAACCGAAAGTTGTCAGCTTCACCTGGCCATTCCAGAACATTACTCTGATACTCGGCCACATTCCCGCTACCAAAACTAAATAAGAGCGCATCGATACTGGTATTTTCGATGGGAGTGAAAACCAATGAGGTAAATTCCTCACGGGTAAGGGGGGCCTTATTTTGGGGGAGCACCGCCCTTCCCCAACAGTGAATCATTGACCCATCACAGTTAAATAACAAGCGGCGTTTTTCGGGTCTGGCCACACTTAATGTCCTGCCCCTGACCAGATGAGTCAGAGCTCCTGATCCCATGAACATGAGCTCTCGTCTGCTAAGCCTCATCACCATTGATTTCATTATTTTAGGGGCAAGTCTTCCTGTCGTTCTACCGTCTTTATGCATGATCAGCTATTATTGCAAAACCTCCTAATAAATCTGCTAATTGTATAAAACTGGACTTGTTTTGTCGACAGCACAGGAATAAACTCATATTATTAGTGATTATTCGAGGTGTATAAATGCGTCTTTTAGGGCCTATGACTTTGATGGTTTTGGTTGGACTCACAAATGTTACAACGTCAGAAGCTCGAGTCTTGATTGATTTTGAGAAGCAGATCTTGCCTCTCCTGGAAAAGAACTGTTCTTCTTGTCACAGTGCCGCACAACGTAAAAGTGGTCTTGTCCTGGAAACCCTAGCCTCTCTGGTTACTGGGGGAGCCCTCAACGGGCCTGCTGTCATAGCCGGGCAACCTACCGAAAGTCCTCTTATGCACTACCTTAAGGGAGAAAAGACCCCCGTCATGCCCATGGGGTTACCGCCCTTACCACAAGAACAGATTGCTCTGATTAAGAAATGGATTGAACAGCTTACGATTTCCGTTGATTCCCTAAACGGTACGTCAGCCCTCTGGCCCTTTATTCCCATCAAGGAGGTTTCCATTCCTTCGGTTAGGAAGAGGGACTGGGTGAGAAACCCGATCGATGCATTAGTCCTGGAAAAATTGGAACAGCGTGGAATGCATCCAGCTCCTCCCGCTTCCCAACGGGTTTTACTGCGCAGGATTTATTTCGATTTACTCGGGATACCCCCAACCCCAGAGGAAATGCAAGAATTTCTTAAGGACGAACGAGGGGACGCTTACGAGAAGCAAATCGAAAAGCTATTGCGTGATCCACGCTATGGAGAACGTTGGGGCAGACACTGGCTAGATATTGTCCGGTACGCTGATTCAGAAGGGGGAGGTCCCGATTTTGCCCGCCCTCATATATGGAGGTACCGAGACTACGTCATTCGCGCTTTTAATCAGGATCGTCCCTACGATCGCTTTATCAAAGAACAATTGGCGGGGGACGCCTTTCCCGTTTATGGCGAAGAGGGGACATTAGGCTTAGGATTTTTACATCTAGGCGTTGTCGGGGAAGATTCACCGCGTTCTAATCTACTCGACGATTTGGTGAGTACTACTGGTGCAGTATTTTTGGGACTCACCTTAGAATGCGCCAAATGTCACGATCACAAATATGACCCTATTCTCGCTCGTGATTACTATCAGACGGAGGCTTTCTTTGCCTCACTGACCATTGGCGAAAAATCACTGCCCTTTAGCCAATACGAGGCTCCTAAACAGAATCAGGCCTCATGGGAAAAGCGTGCTACGGCTTGGCAACAGGAAATCGCTCAGCGGGAAAAACTAAAAGAAGAAACCTATGCTAAATTCCTAAATCGAATAGAGAAACCTTTTTTTATAGTGATGGCACAGGATCTCAAAGATAGTGTGGTTCCGCTGACCGATAGTGGTGACTTGAAGAACGCAATGAAAGAAGGTTTTTTATTCAACCAGCAGGAGAAAGACCTATATGCTCTTATTACCCGTCAGAATGCTAGTTACGGCAATGTAAATCATCCCGACTTCTATAAGTCAAAAGTCCATACGGCGTGGGAAAACCAGGGAAGCTCCTATAGTGCCCGACGGCACTATCCCGCAATGCCGACAACCTATCTGTTGAAAGGGGGCAATCGGGACGCAAGGGATGAACGGGTTGACCCGGAATTCTTGAGTGCCATCAAGTTTAAGTCTGCTCCTCAGTTAGGTCCATCTAGCAAGAAAACACGCCGCCAGCTTCTGGCCGAGTGGGTTGCCCACCCTGATAATCCCTTAACTTCCAGAGTCATGGTGAATCGTATTTGGCAACACCATTTCGGAGAAGGACTAGTGCGGACTGCCAGCGATTTTGGAAGGAATGGATCGGGAACACTCCACCCCGAGCTAATTGATTTTTTGGCGTCTTATTTTGTTAAGAATCGCTGGAGCGTTAAGGCGTTGCATCGCTTGATCTTGCAGGCAAACATTTACCAGCAGTCTGTTCGAAATCCTTATGCAGAAGAATACCAGAAAACAGATCCTGACAACCGCTACTTTTGGCGGTGGAATCCTCTTCGCCTCGAGGCCGAGGCGATCCGCGATAGTATTCTAGCCGTAAGCGGCCAAATGAATTCAACACGGGGAGGGCCAGGTTTTTTCGCTAAAGTAAAGGATGAATTGCTGAAGGAAGGAGGGACTTGGTGGAAACCGTCCAAATTAAAGCAACGGAATCGTCGGACTATTTACATGTGGCAGGGTAGATCATTTCAGCTGCCGATGATAAATGTATTCGATGGGGCCAACATGAACGAAAGCTGTTGGACCAGGGAGGTGACAACGGTTACTCCCCAGGTCTTTGCTCTCTTCAATAACGAATTCGTACACGAGCAGAGTCATCTTATGGCTGAAAGAATTATCCAAGAGGTGGGTACGAAAACGGAAAAGCAATTGGATCGGGCGTTCCAATTAGCGCTACAACGAAATCCTACAGCCTCTGAAAAATCGCAGGGACTGCGTTTTCTTTCACCCTCTCGAGAGGTTCCGGATGTAACATCTCCTGCAGAAACCAGCCACGCCTCAATGTCAGATTTTTGTTTGGTCCTTTTCAATATGAACGAATTTATTTTTGTAGAATGAGACATTCTCCATGAAAAAAGTGTCCTCTGATTTTTGTAGTCAACGCCAACTGCCTGATCTCTCATTGGGGGAATTGGGCCGCAGGGAGTTTCTATTTCGCATGGGCCAAGGGTTAGGCGGTTTGGCCCTTTCTTCCATGCTTCATCAGGACGGTTTGTTGGCTAGCCCAGGCAATGAAAGTCCTCTGGCCCCCAGGCCGGCTCACTCAGCGGGCAGGGCAAAATCCGGCATCTTTCTATTTATGGCCGGTGGGCCCAGCCAGATAGACACTTTTGATCCCAAACCCTTACTTAACAAATACCATGGTCAGCCAGCTTTTGATGGGGCTCAGCAACGCACATCTAAAAGAAAACTGCTTTATGTTGGAAGTCCGTTTAAGTTCAAGAAGTACGGGCAATGTGGCACGGAAGTATCAGATATGTTCCCCAATTTGGCAACCTGTGTAGACGATATGTCGGTGGTAAGATCAATCCACACGGATTCGGACGCCCATTCAGTTGCAACCTTCTTAATGAATACGGGACACCCTCTACCAGGGAGCCCTTCCGTGGGATCTTGGATAACGTATGGCTTGGGAACTGAGAATCAAGATCTGCCTGCATTTGTCGTTTTCCCTGCCAGCAGCCAAGGTGGTTTTGGAGGAGGTCCCCAGAACTGGTCCAACGGATACCTGCCGTCTATTTTTCAGGGAACTCCACTGAAATCGGGGAGTGCTCCTATCGTTGATCTACAACCGCCAGTTGGATTTAACTCACAACGTCAACAAGCTAGTATTGAACTGCTAAACGACTTCAATAAGCCTTACTTGGAAGGTCATCCCAGCAAAGGAGACCTGTGGGCGAGAATGAAAAATTACGAGCTGGCTTTCAGGATGCAAACGACGGTACCTGAAGCCTTGGATATAGAGCGTGAGCCTCGTTGGATCAAGGACTTATACGGCCTGAACAACAAGATTACCGAGCCCATGGGGCGTCGCTGTTTGATGGCTCGGCGTCTGGTTGAACGCGGAGTACGTTTCGTGCAAATCTATTCAAAGGGGTGGGACTCCCATCTGGATCTAGCCGGTCAACACCGACAACGGGGCCTTGAAACAGATCAGCCCATGGCTGCACTATTAAAGGATCTAAAACAACGAGGTCTTTTGGATCAGACTATGGTTGCCTGGGGTGGGGAGTTCGGTCGCACTCCTCAAAGTCTTCCAAACAACTGGAAATTCCCGGGACGGGAGCATAACAAAACAGCCATGCCGATGTGGTTCGCTGGCGGTGGAGTCAAAGGAGGCACGGTTGTGGGTGGCACCGATGAACTGGGTGAAAAAGCAGTCGAGAATCCCTACCATCTTCACGATCTCCATGCCACGATGCTCCATTTGATGGGGTTAGACGATATGCGTTTGACCTACTACCACTCAGGCAGATTCAAACGACTAACCGACCTAGGCGGGAAAGTGATCAAAGAGATTCTCGTCTGACGCTTTCAAAGACTCTATTGCAGCTGTAGAACTCTTTTTGCAATGACTCTTGAATCCGGGGTCGGTTTTTTGTGTTAACCTACCTGAAGCAATCATTACATCTGTAAAATCGATCCAAGCTACAAATCGGGCCCCAGTGACGAAGTTTGAGAGAAAGCTATGAACCCTCTGAAAACATTGCGTGCTCTTGCTTTTTTACTGTGGATCGCTTGTGCTCTCGGACCTGGAATGGAAGCATCCCCGGTCTCTGTTCTGGTGGGAAGTCAATTTGCAGTCAAACCCAGCCCTTTGCTACGGCCATTTGGGATAGATTTTGATGCCCAAGACAACCTTTTTATCGTCGAGTTAGAAGGGGGCCGCGTCCATCAGCTGACCCCCGCAGGGCATCTGACGCTAATAGCTGGCAACGAGAATCAAGGTTACCAGGGTGACGGGGGTCTGGCGAGCCAGGCTACTTTTAATGGCATGCACAACGTGGCCGTCACTCCTAACGGTGACATCTACATCTCAGATAGTTGGAATCACTGTATTCGCAAGATCGAGGCTAAGACTAAAATTATTTCAACCATAGCCGGGACTGGTCAACCAGGTTATAGCGGTGACGGTGGTCCGGCAATTCAGGCCACCTTTAACTACGTAATGTGCATCTCTCTCAACAGGACCAACGACAAACTCTATGTCGCTGACCTGAAGAATTATCGGATCCGCCTTGTTGATCTCAAAGAAGGCTGGGTTCGCACGGTGGCAGGAAATGGAGAAAAAGGTGTACCCCAAGATGGATGGTCTGCGGTTAACAGTCCTCTGGTAGATCCTCGTGCTGTTGCCGTCGACTCCAAAAATCATATCTATATTCTAGAGCGAGGGGGGCATAGTCTTCGAGTAGTTAACCGCAAAGGAAAAATTGAGACTGTCGCTGGTACTGGACAGAGAGGCTTTAGGGATGGTCCGGCATTGCAGGCCCAGTTCAATTCACCAAAACATATTGCTATCGATGCCGACGATAATATTTTCATAGCGGACGATCAAAATCACGCAGTCCGTAAGTTTGATACTGGTAGTGGAACTGTGGAAACCGTACTGGGACAGGGAAGAGGACATTCGAAAATCCAATTAAAACAACCCCACGGAGTCTGTGTTGAGAACGGCATGCTCTACGTAGTGGATTCAGGAAATAACCGTATCCTTCGAGTCGACCGAATTCAATGATGATTGATGTCCCGATTTATATATTCCCGCTCTATAGGAACAGCTGGCGAAAAAACACCATTGTCGAAGATTGTGCGTAAGGATACACCCCTGGATTTAAAATCTTGGGGATATTGAATGAGGTTGCCTATCTAACAGCAGTTTGCATTAGACTAGGTGTTTTACTACGCTCTTTCCCCCAGTCAAGAATCGTCACATTGAGTTAGAGATTTTCCTGCCTCATTATCTACTACCGAAAAAATACTTGTCCTCTCCCAAATCTACGTTGGCAAACAATTATTCAACAAGCCAACGAAATTATTCCCAGGGAGATAAACCTGCCCAAGATGCTATCTAGCTAATTCAGAGTTAGAGTATCTCTTTTAGTTGTTCATGACTTAAATTTTGACTAGTACCATTGTCTCTACCCTAATAATTGTCTTCTAAAATTTCCTGATCCCAAATTGTGGGAAAAGTTTATCGTGAGTTTATACATGAAAGAAAAGCTGGGTTCTTTTCCTAGACTAAAAGATTGCTTCTTATGGTAGGGCCTTGAGATAGGCAACGATAGCGTCCATTTCAACCTTTGGGAAGTCGTACGCCGGCATGATGCTCTTAGAATTAAATAGTTGTGGATTGCGAAAGTGGTCGATCATCCACTTGGTTGTCCTCCGCTGAGCAAGGCCATTGAGAGAGAGTCCCTGCTGTTCTCCGGCACCATTTACCTTGTGGCAACTACTGCACTGGTTCTGTTGATAAATCAAAGCCCCTTGCAGAGCATAACTGGGTATGGCTTCTAGGGCCTGGGCATTATCCGCCGAGAGTTTCCGAAGGAAGGCGGCCAGACAGTTCAATTCCACATCAGGAATGGCCACAGCGGGCATGATCCTTCCTGGAACACTATCAGAAGTATTATTGAAATGTTCAAGGAGCCATACGGAGGACTTGCGGTGTGCGCTGGTTGCCAGAGTGGGTCCCATCTTGGGATCTCCTTCGCTGAGGTTGTGGCAACTAGAACATTTCTCCCTCTGATAGTAGGCTCTACCCGCCACTTCTGCTGGGGTTAGATGTGTCCAACTCGCTATCCCAGGAGGTATTGTTTCCAGCGACCTCACCTGCCGGGGAGTTGTCATCACCGCCGCCGCAGTCAAGCCGACCCAGCCAGCCAGAGCTAATCCCACAATCCCGAAAGCTATCGTGCGTTCTCGGAGCCTCTTGACCTGCCCTCTATCCAGAAAAGGGACAGTGATCAGGGCGATAATTACCAGGGTTGGCAAAATGATTGCCCCGAACACTTCCAGGGAACCTTCAAAGAGCTTTAACATCTGGAAGAAAAACAGAAAATACCATTCCGGCCGTGGGACGTAGGAGCTGTCAGTGGGATCGGCCAATTGTTCCAATGGCACCTCAATAGCAAGTGCTAGGACAAAAAGAATGACAAACGCAGTGAAGATGGCCATCAAATCTTTGAAAGCTTGTCCGGGATAGAATTTTTTCTTGGGCTTGCTGCCATCCTCAGGGTAAGGAGTGATGCCGTGCTTCCGAACTAGGCACACGTGGAGTACTATCAATAGAGCAGTCAAAGCCGGGAAAATCACCACGTGAAGAGTATAGAAACGACTGAAGGTGGCTACGCCTACACCGTTGGAGCTACCCAGTAGCTGCGCCAAGTAGTCGCCAACCATCGGAGTCAACTTGGCAAGTTCAACCGCGACTACAGTAGCCCAGTACGACCTGTTGTCCCACGGAAGAAGGTACCCGGTCAAACCAAAACTAAGGACCAGTAATAATAGAAAAACCCCTAAGATCCAAGTGGCCTCCCGGGGCTTCTTGTACGCGCCCCATAAGACCACTTGAACCATGTGCAGGACCACCACTACCACCATGAGGCTGGCGCCCCAGTGATGGAGCCCACGGATCAAGCGTCCGGCTGTGACCTGGTTGATAATATATTGGAGGCTATAGTAGGCGTCATTGGGTTGGGGGGCATAGTTAAACGCCAGAAGCACACCAGTAAAGGCCTCCACCAGGAAGAGGAATAGGGCAACGCTGCCGAAGACCTGATGCCAACCACTTGAAGCTGGGATATCCTCATAGAGGATATTCTTGACAACAGTTACAAATTGAGTTCTGTCATCGACCCAATCCAGGATTCTTCCAAGGACAGCCCTCATACGGAGGTGTCCTCCGCGGCTTGTTGAACCTGGCCGAGCCAAAGGCGAGTCCCTTCGGTTCGAGTCTCAAATTGGTCTAGAGGTCTAGGTGCGGGGCCTTCCAGGACTTCTCCGCTCACTGCAAAGCTAGAAGTGTGACAGGGGCAAATGAATGTCTTTGTGACTTGGTTCCAATAGTAGCCACATCCAAGGTGGGTACACTGGGGAGAGAAAGCAATGATCCTTTGCTGGGTCTTGACCACCCAAGCTGTTGTCCTGACGGTGGAGGTTTTCCAGCCGTCGATCCGCTTCCGTTGAAAAACCAGTTTCTTCGGCTTATTCAAGGATAATATCGAGACGTCCCCAACA
>Ga0310345_10006203_pt1 | contig 10464 bp, 8 predicted proteins | sample HC15DNA20500_MG_FD_204667 | JGI IMG/M metagenome (GOLD analysis project Ga0310345, IMG submission 204667) | Marine microbial communities from station ALOHA, North Pacific Subtropical Gyre - HC15-DNA-20-500_MG | ecosystem: Environmental > Aquatic > Marine > Oceanic | place: Pacific Ocean: North... | reverse complement strand
CGGGTCTTCTCCACCACGGTGTCGACGGCCAGGCCGGCCACGAAGCGGACCAGCCCGAACTGGTCCATGTCCTCGAAGTCGCTGGCGTAGTCGGTGAGCAGGCCCTTGGCGACCAGCTGCAGCAGGACGTGGTTGTCGCCCTCGAAGGTGGTGAAGACGTCGGTGTCGGCCTTGAGCGCGGCGAAGCGGTTCTCGGCGAGGTAGCCCGCGCCACCGCAGGCCTCGCGGCACTCCTGGATGGTGCGGGTGGCGTGCCAGGTGCCGAGCGCCTTCGTGCCCGCCGCGCGCGACTCGAGCTCGCGCTGGGTCTGCTCGTCCTCGCGGACCCCGGTCAGGACGTCGTGCAGGTTGGCGGACAGCACGTCCTGGGCGAAGTGCAGGGCGTAGGTGCGCGCGAGCAGCGGCAGCAGCCGCCGCTGGTGCATGCCGTAGTCGAGGAGCAGCTCCTCCTCCTCGCCGCTGGCCTCGAACTGACGCCGCCGCAGGGCGTACTTCACCGCGATCGTCAGCGCGACCTTGGCGGCGTTGATGCCCGCACCACCCACGCAGACCCGGCCCTGGATCAGGGTGCCGAGCATCGTGAAGAAGCGCCGGTTGGGGTTGTCGATGGGGGACTCGTAGACCCCGGCCGGGGTGACGTCGGCGAACCGGTTGAGCAGGTTGTCCCGCGGCACGCGCACCTCGTCGAACCACAGCCGCCCGTTGTCGACGCCGTTGAGGCCCATCTTCAGCCCGTCGTCGGCGATCGTGACGCCGGGCGCGGGCACCAGCTCGCCGGAGTCGTCGCGCACCCGGATCGGCACGACGAACGCGTGCACGCCGCGCCCCTCGCCACCGACCTCGAGCTGGGCGAAGACCACGGCCAGCTCGCCGTGCTCCGCGGCGTTGCCGATGTAGTCCTTGCGGGCGTCCTCGCGGGTCGTGGTGATCACGAACTCCTGGGTCGAGACGTCGTACGTCGCGACGGTCCCGAGCGCCTGCACGTTGGACCCGTGACCGGTCTCGGTCATCGCGAAGCAGCCCATCAGCTCGCCGGTGACGATCCGGCGGAGGTACGCCTCGTGGTGCCGCTCGGTGCCGAGCTGCAGGATCGCGCCGCCGAACAGGCCGAACTGCACACCGACCTTCACCAGCACCGACAGGTCGCCGAAGGACAGCGTCTCGAAGGCCGCGATGGAGGCGCCGATGTCCCCGCCGCCGCCGTACTCCTCGGGGAAGCCCATCCCGGTCTGCCCGGTCGAGGCCATCTCGACCACCAGCTCCTTGACCCGCTCGCGGTAGTCCGCGCGCGAGAGCGTCTCGGCGTCGGTGAGGATGGAGGAGTACGCCGACAGGTTGCTGCGCACGAGGTTGCGCACCTCGGCGTAGCGACCGTCGAGCAGCCGCGTCAGCGCGGGCACGTCCACCTCCGGCTGCACGTAGCCGCTCGCGGAGGAGGTCGAGGCGCCGGTCGGTCCGTCGGTGGGGGTCACGGTGTCGGTAGCCACGACCTCGAACCTAGACCCCCCGAGCTGCTGGTTCACCCCCCTCGTGGGCGGTCAGTCCCGGGAGACCGGCACCTTCGAGGTGGTGGTGGTCGGGTGCGACGCGAGCCCGCCGTGGTCGAACTTCTGGCCCGTCGCCAGCCCGGCGGCGTAGAAGGAGACGAAGGCGATGGTGATGCCGGCGATGTCGTCGGCGATGTAGTGCCAGCCGAAGTAGAGCGTCGCCACGACGGTCAGCCCGAAGTTGACCCAGAACAGGACCTTGAGCAGCCGGCTCTGCACGGTGAACTGCACCATCAGCGCCCACAGCAGGGAGATGCCGGTGTGCAGGCTGGCGAAGCCGGCGACGGTCTGGGCCTGCCCGTCGCCGAAGCGGAAGTTCTGCCGGGCGTTGACCAGCGCGTTCATCAGGTCGGTGGTGCCGGTGTGGGCGAGCTCGTCGTAGAGCCAGTAGTACTCCAGGCCCGGCCCGAGCGTCGGCAGCGCGTAGTAGGACAGCGTGCCGAGGGTCCACGCGAAGCCCTGGGCGGTGACGAACCACCAGCCGTGGGAGATGTTGCGCGCCCACACCAGCCAGACGGTCACCAGGATCGCGACCATCGGGATGAACAGCAGGTAGAACGCCGAGAGGAAGTGCGCCACGAACGTCGTGCCGAGCAGGTCGTGCAGAACCGGGCCGGGCTCGTTGCCGAAGAACAGCGCCCGGTCCAGCAGGTGCAGCTCGCGGTCGTACATCCGGTCGCTGACCAGCGGCAGGAACGACTTGAGGTTCCGGTAGCAGACGTAGATCACGTAGAAGCCGACGATGCCCAGCATCACCAGCAGGACCCGCTCGCGCGTCCAGTGGCTGCGCAGCCGCTCGCGCGCGATCTCGATCGCCTGGCGCGGCCGGCCGCCGGAGCCCCACAGCGCGCGCGGCACCAGGTCGAGGGCCAGCGCGCCCAGGCAGAGGATGGGCAGGCGCAGCCACGACGGTCCGAGGAAGCTGCCCTCGGGGTCGATCAGCCGCTTGTCGAGGACCTGCGCGGTGATGATCGCCCACAGCCCGATCGCCAGCGAGGTCGCGACGAGGGCGGAGTAGGCACGGCGGTACACGCCGGTCAGTCTAGGGGTGCGTCCTCACCTCGCCCGGCGAGCGCTCATCGCTCGCGCAGCACTGCGAGCCGGGTCACGTCGACGGCCAGGGCGACGTCCTCCCCCGGCGCGGTACGCCGGTCCAGCGACGCCACGGCGTCGACCACGCCCACGCCGGCCACCTCGACCTCGAGCCGCTGCTGCTCCGGCGTCGAGCGGAGCGACCGCACCCGCCCCGTGAGGGCGCCGGTGTCCTCCACGCGCAGCGCCGAGCGTCGTACGGCGACGGCGGACGTGCCGTCCGCTGCCCGGTCGGTCGACTCGGCAGCCTCCAGCACGGTCGTGGCCGCCGAGCCGCGCAGGACCCGCGCGTAGCCGAGGAACAGTGCGGTCTCCGCGTCGACCGGGGCCCGCCAGACCTCGTCGATGGGGCCCTCCTGCACCAGCAGCCCGTCGCGCATCACCGCGAGCCGGTCCGCCACGGTGAAGGCCTCCTCGTGGTCGTGGGTGACCATCACCGCGGTGCTGCCGGAGTCGGCCAGGATCTGGCGCAGCTCGAGCGCGAGCCGGCGGCGCAGTCCGGCGTCGAGCGCCGAGAGCGGCTCGTCGAGCAGCAGCAGCCGCGGCTCGTGGGCCAGGCTGCGGGCCAGGGCCACCCGCTGCCGCTCGCCGCCGGACAGGGTGCGGGGCAGCCGGTCGGCGTACCCCTCGAGACCCACCAGGGCGAGCAGCTCCTCGACCCGGCGGCGCTCCTCGGCGCGACCGCCCCCGCCCCGGCGCCGCAGCCGGAGGGCGTAGCCGACGTTGCGGGCGACCGTGAGGTGGTCGAAGAGCTGGCCGTCCTGGAACATCAGCGCGAAGCCGCGGCGATGAGTGGGCAGCCGGGACACGTCCTCCCCGTCCCACGCGACCTCGCCGCTCGCCTGCTCGAGCCCGGCGACGCCGCGCAGCAGCGTGGACTTGCCGCAGCCCGAGGGGCCGAGCACCGCGAGCACCTGGCCGTCCGGAACGGTCAGCGAGACCCCCCGCACCGCGGGCACGTCGTCGTAGGCGACCTGCAGGTCGCGGATCGTCAGCGTCATCGGCTCCTCCTGGGTCGGGGGGTCTCGAGGCTCGGCGCCGGGGCGCCTCGCACCTCGACCAGCGACCCTCTCGGCGCCGCCCCCGGTGGTCGAGGTGCGAGCGGAGCGAGCCTCGAGACCCCGTCGCGGCCACTCACAGTGCACCCACCGAGGGGACCCGCAGCCGCTCGACGAGCAGCATCACCAACGCCGTCGTGCCGGCCAGCACGACCGAGGCGGCCATCGCCATCTCGTCGTTGAGCGGGCCGGGGCGCCCGATCAGCCGGAAGATCACGACCGGCAGCGTGGGGTCGTCGGGGCGTGCGAGGAACGAGGTCGCGCCGAACTCCCCCAGCGACACCGCGAAGGCGAAGCCACCGGCGGCGAGCAGCGGCTTCCACACGACCGGCAGGTCCACGGTGACCAGCGTGCGCACCGGGCCGGCGCCGAGCGAGGCCGCGGCCTGGCGCAGCCGGTCGTCCACCCCGGACAGCACCGGCACCAGCGTCCGGACCACCAGCGGCAGCGCCACCAGCGCCTGCGCCAGCGGGATGAGCAGCGGGGAGTCCCGCAGGTCCAGCGGCGGCTCGTCGAGCGTGATGAGGAACCCGAAGCCGAGCGTCACCGCGGAGACCCCCAGCGGGAGCATGAACAGCCCGTCGAGCACCGACCGCACGCGCCGCTCGGTGCGCGAGCGGGAGCGCCGGGTCAGCAGCAGCGCGAGCAGCCCGCCGAGCAGCAGCGCCATCCAGGTGGCGTCGACGGCCGTGCGCAGCGAGGTCACCAGTGCCTCGGTGACGGGCACCAGCAGCGCCGTGCCCCCCTGACCGGGCGCCGAGCCGCGGCCCGAGAGCGCACGGTAGGCCTCCAGCGACCAGGAGTCGTCGGGGCGCAGCGACCCGGTCACCAGGGCCAGCACCGGCATCGCGACGAAGGCCAGCACCAGCGCCGTCAGCACCAGCGGCACCGTGTCCACACGCCGCGGGCGACGCGGTGCGGGGGCCCGCCGGGTGACCGTCGCGTCCGGGACCGCGCGAAGCCGCGCGGCGAGCAGCAGCAGCACCGTCACCGCGAGCAGCTGCACGACCGAGAGCGCGGCCGCGGCCTGCAGGTCCAGGCGCTGCACGGTCAGCAGGTAGATCTCGGTCTCCACCGAGGCGTAGCGCAGCCCGCCCAGCGTGAGCACCACGCCGAACGCGGTGGCGCAGAAGAGGAACACCACGCTGGCCGAGGACACCACCGCCGGTCGCAGCTGGGGCCAGGTGACGGTGCGGAAGACCTGGGCCGGGGACGCACCCAGCGCCGCGGCCGCCTCGCCGGGCCGCGCGTCGAGGGACTCCCAGGCGGCGCCGACCCCGCGGACGACCACCGCCACGTTGAAGAAGACCAGCCCGGCGATGATCGCCCGCGCGGTGCCGTCCAGCCCCAGGAAGCCCAGCGGACCGGCCTCCCCCAGCAGCTGGCGGAAGGCGACGCCCACGACCACCGTGGGCAGCACGAACGGCACCAGCAGGCACGCCCGCACCACCCGGCGGCCCGGCCAGCGCAGCCGGTGCGTGGCGTACGCCGCCGGCAGCCCGAGCAGCACCGCGATCGTCGTCGCGACCGCCGAGGACCACACCGTGAACCAGAGCACCCGCCGCGTGCGCGGCCGACCGAGGACCTCGAGCACGCCGCCGAGGTCCAGCGCGCCGTCGGTGACGAAGCCGCGCGAGACCATCCCGGTGACCGGCAGGACGAAGAAGACCCCGAGGACCGCCGTCGGCACGACGGCCAGCGCCGCCAGCCCCGCGAGCCGGCGGGCGCCCGAGCCGCCGTACGACGTCATGCCGGAGCCGATGCGGTCACCGAAGCCGCGCTCAGCGCGAGACCAGGTCCTGCCACTCGGTCAGCCACGCGTCGCGGTTCTCGTCGATCTCCGCGGCGTCGACCGCGAGCGGCTCCTCGGGCCGCGGAGCGAACTCCGCCCACGCCTCGGGCAGCTCCACGCCGTCGACCACCGGGAAGACGTACATCGAGTTCGGGAGCGCCGCCTGCACCTCGGGGGTCAGCATCCAGTCCACGACCGCCTGCGCTCCGGCGGGGTTCTCCGCCCCGGCGAGCACGCCGACGTACTCCACCTGCTCGAAGCAGGTCTCCAGCAGCGCGGCCGTCGTGGTCTCCGAGCCGTCGTCGGTGGTGGTGAAGGCCGGCGAGGAGTCGTAGGACAGCACGATCGGGCGGGCACCCCCGCCGCCGGCGGTGAAGTCGACGAAGTAGGCGTCCTCCCAGCCGGGGACGACCTTCGCGCCGTTGTCGAGCAGGTCCTCCCAGTAGGTCGGCCAGTCCTCGCCGTACGCCGCGATCGTGGCCAGCAGGAACGCGAAGCCCGGCGAGCTGGTCGTCGCACCCGAGGTGACGAAGAGGTCCTCGTAGGCGGGGTCGGTGAGGTCCTCGAGGGTCTGCGGCGGCTCGAGGCCCTCCGCGTCGAACCACGCCGTGTCGATGTTGACGCACACGTCGCCGTTGTCGACCGGGGTCAGCACGCCCTCGTCGTCGCCGGGCAGGGCGAAGTCCTCCACGCCGGCGGGCCACTCGCCGCGGTACGGCGCGAAGACACCCGCCTCCAGTGCGCGGCCGGCGAAGGTGTTGTCGACGCCGAAGGCCACGTCGCCCAGCGGGTTGTCGACGTTGAGGACCAGCTGGCTGGTCATGCTGCCGGCGTCGCCGTTGGAGCGCAGCTCGAGCTCGTAGCCGGTGTCGGCCTCGAACTGCTTGACCAGCTTCTTGGGGAGGCTGAAGCTGTCGTGGGTCACCAGCACGACCGGGCCACCGGCCTCGGCGCCCCCGCTGGTGCCGGTCGACGGGTCGGCGGCGCTGTCGTCGTCACCGGTGCCGATGAGCGAGCACGAGGTGAGCAGCAGCGCGCCGAGCACGCCGGAGACGGTCATGGATGCAGTACGTCGCACGGGACGACTCCCTTCGCCGGTGCTAACCGGAGCAGGTTCGTGAGGGTCTGCGGCTCTCGTCCATCGCTGGACCCGCACTCTCAGCCCGCCCGGCCATCGGCCGCCCGTGCTCCCCTGTCTTGTCGGGGACCACGCTACCGCCCGCGGTGCGGCGACCTGCCGAGACCCACCCCGCGGGTGCCCACGGCAGTGGTGGGATGGGGGCGTGGCCAGCCTGAGACACGACCTGATCGCCGTCGGCATCCCGAAGATGCGCGGCTCGCTCGAGATCGACTCCGAGGAGAAGGAGCGGGCGCGCATCGAGCGGTGGCACCGCTCCCTGGACCGGGCACTGCCGACGAACGCGGTCGTCCGGTTCGACAAGCGCTTCGCGGTCGAGACCCGGACCATCGGCGAGGACACGGCCGGCGGCACCGGGTTCCCCGTGCACACGATCACGAGGCGGGGCAGCACTCCTCGGCGTACGGTCCTCTACCTGCACGGCGGCGGCTACACCGCGCCCCTGGACCCCTTCCACGTGCGGTACGCCGCCAGGCTGGCCGACCAGCTGCAGGCCCGGGTCCTGCTGCCGGACTACCCCCTCGCCCCCGAGCACACGTGGGCCGACTCCCACGACGCGCTGGTCGACCTGGCGGCGGCGCTGACGTCGCAGGGCCCGACCGTGGTGGCCGGCGACTCCGCCGGCGGCGGGCTGGCGCTCGCGGTGGCGCAGTCGCTGCGCGACCGCGGCGGTGCGCAGCCGACCCACCTGCTGCTGCACTCGCCGTGGGTGGACCTCACGACCTCGACGCCGGCGACCGCGTGGTTCGCCCGGCGCGACCCGTGGCTGCGGATCACCAAGCTGCACGCCTACGCGACCTGGTGGGCGGGCTCGGGCGAGGACCTCGGGCGTCCCGAGGTCTCCCCGGGCCTCGCCGACCTGTCCGGCCTGCCGCAGGCGCTGATGTTCTGCGGCACCCGCGACCTGCTGGTGCCCGGGTGCCGGCTGCTCGTCCGGCGGGCCGAGGAGGCCGGATGGGACCTCAGCTACGTCGAGGAGCCGGACCTCATCCACGTCTACCCGTTGGTCTCGTTCATCCCCGAGGCGCGGCGCGCCTGGCGGGCGACGCGGGAGTTCCTGGGCTGATGCACTGCTCCACCCACGTCCACCGCTGGGCGGAGATGGACGCGACCACGGCGCACGACGTCTTCCGGCTGCGCCAGCAGGTCTTCGTGGTCGAGCAGGGCGACCCCTACGACGACCTCGACGGCCGCGACACCGAGCCGGGCACCGTGCACGTCGTGGTCCGTGACGACGCCGACGAGGTCGTCGGTGTCGCCCGGGTGCTCGACGACGGCGAGGAGTGGCGCATCGGCCGCGTCGCGCTCGCGCCGCGTGCGCGGGGCCGTGGCCTGTCCGGACCACTGATGACGGCGTGCCTGGAGGTCTGCGAGGGTCGTCCGGTGGTCCTCGCCGCGCAGACCCCCCTCGCCGCCTGGTACGCCACGTTCGGCTTCGAGGTCTGCGGCCCGGAGTTCCTCGACGGGTCGATCCCGCACCTGCCCATGGTCAGGCCGCTCGGTGGGCAGTCCGCACGCTGCTGACGCTGGGCTCCCGGCGGCTGGAAGGTTCGACTGACATCAGTCCGACCTTGCACTGAGCGGTCGAAGGTTCGACCGCGATCGCGAAGGTCTGACCGACATCAGTCAGACCTTCCGCGGCTCGCTCAGTCCCCGGCCGCGCGGTAGCGCACCCCGTCCTCGGCGGGGGCGGCTGTGGCCTGACCCCGGGCGACGAGCAGGTCGAGGTGCGCCTTGGTCTCCATCGCGGCCATGCCGCGGCTGAAGACGTCGAGGGTCTCGTAGGCGTGCTCGTGGCGGGTCCAGCCGAGCGTGCCGGCGACGTCGTGGGCGGTGACCGGGCCGCCGGAGAGCGCGGCGAGGCTCTGGGCGAGACGCTTCTCGTGGTGGGCGGTCAGCTCGTCGACGCGGTCGTGGGTCGAGGGCGCGACCGGGCCGTGGGCGGGCAGGATGCGCAGGTCGGGCAGCGAGCGCACCCGGGCCAGCGAGGAGAGGAAGTCGCCGAGCGGCTGGTCGGTCGGTGGCACGGTGAAGCCGATCGACGGCGTGATCGTCGGCAGCACGTGGTCGCCGGCGAAGAGCACGCCCTCGGCGCGGTCGGCGAAGACGAAGTGACCCGGGGTGTGGCCGGGCGTGTGCACGGCCTCGATCGAGCGGTGACCGACGGTGATGGTGTGGTCGCCGTCCATCCAGCGGGTGGGGTACTGCCAGTCCTCCTTGGGCGGCACCTCGTCGTCACCGCGACCCGCCGCCCACTCCTCCGCGACGTCCAGCGCCCCCGAGGAGCGCAGCACCTCCAGGAACGGGCTCTCGGTGATCTGCTCGACGTTGTTGAGCAGGTCGAGCGCCGGCTCCTCCCCGCGGCCCAGCGCCACCTCGGCACCCACCTCGTGGCCCAGGACGGTGGCCATCGTGTAGTGGTCGCGGTGCACGTGGGTCACCAGGAACCGGCGGATGTCGGCGAAGCCCGCACCGATCTGACCGAGGCACTTCTCGAGCAGCTCGCGCGCCACCGGGATCGCCCAGCCACCGTCCACCAGGGTCAGCCCCGCGTCGGTCTCCAGGACGTAGACGTTGACCGCCTTGAGACCGTCCATCGGCAGCGGCAGCGGGATGCGCCACAGCCCCGGCGCCACCTGCCACGCACCCTCCGCGGTCCAGTGCTCCCCGGAGTCCGGCGAGACGGCGTGGGCGGTGGGGGTGTTCGACAGGCTCACCCGGCGACCCTAGGACACCTGTTCACCACGGCGGCGACCGGTCACGCGGAGACGTCGGGGAAGCCGAGGTCGAGCGTCGGCTGCTGGATGCCGCCGTCGATCTCGAGCAGCTTGCCGGTGAGGTACTGCCCGGCCCGCGAGGACAGGTAGAGCACACCGGCCGCAATGTCGGCCGGCTCGCCGACGCGCCCCAGGGGCGTCTTGCCCTCGAGCTGGCCCATCAGGTTCGGGTCGCCCGCGACCATCTCCAGCGCGCTGGTCATGATCGAGCCGACGTAGATCCCGTTGACCCGGATGCGTGGGGAGAGGTCCTGGGCGGCCATCTTCGTCCAGTGCGCGAGCGCGGCCTTGGCGGTGCCGTAGGCCACGAAGCCGCGGTCGGCGCTGCGGCCCATCGTGGAGCTCACCGTGACCACCGACTTCTGCGCGGCGCTCGCCTCGTCCTCGCCGTCCAGGGTCTTCAGCAGCAGGGGCACGGCCGCCTTCGTGAGCACGTGCGCGGTGCTGACGTTGAAGGAGAACGCCCGCTCGAGGTAGCCCGGACTGGTGTCGAGGAAGCCGCGGGGGCCGGTGCCGCCGACGTTGTTGACGACGATGTCGAGACGCCCGAACGCGTCGTACGCCGCCTGCGCGAGGCCGGCGACCGCGTCCAGGTCGCTGAGGTCGGCCGCGACGACCTCGCAGCGGCGCCCGGTGGCCCGGACCTGCGCCGCGACCTCGTCGAGCTGGGACTCCGTGCGCGCCGAGATCAGCACGTCCGATCCCGCCTCGGCCAGGGCCACCGCGGTGGCGGCGCCGAGGCCGCGGCCGGCCCCGGTGACGATCGCCGCCGTGCCCGGCACGCCGAAGCGGTCGAGGATGCTCATCGCTCCTCCCCGGTGGTCGAGCCCGTCGAGACCGTCGTACCGGTGTGACCGGAACCGGCGACCAGGCCGCGGCCGGTGACCAGCGGCAGGTCGAGCGCGGTGACCAGGCCGGGAGCGGCGGCGACGACCGCGGGCAGCGCGTTCACGAGCCGCTGGGCGGTCGTGATCATGCCGCTGACGTTGTGGTCCCCGTGCTCGCCGTGGTGGACGAAGTCGACGTTCATCATCGGCTCGCCGGTGATCTTCACGCGGTA
>Ga0310345_10006201_pt1 | contig 10465 bp, 7 predicted proteins | sample HC15DNA20500_MG_FD_204667 | JGI IMG/M metagenome (GOLD analysis project Ga0310345, IMG submission 204667) | Marine microbial communities from station ALOHA, North Pacific Subtropical Gyre - HC15-DNA-20-500_MG | ecosystem: Environmental > Aquatic > Marine > Oceanic | place: Pacific Ocean: North... | reverse complement strand
GGCCTCAAGGCCGCACTCGCCGCGGCCGAAGCAGGCAAGCGCGTCATGCTCGTCGAGCAGGATGCCGTCCCCGGCGGTTCGCTGCTGCGTGATCCCGATCCCGCGATCGATCCTGCCGCCATGATCGAGCGGATCAAGGCGCTGGGCGGCGAAGTCCTGCTGCGCACGACCGCGTCCGGCTATTGGGACCACAACTTCCTCACGCTAACCCAGCGCCTTGTCGAACCCGGCGCGGTGCCCCCGAATGGCTTCGCCCAGCGGCTCTGGCACGTGCGGGCAGGGCGGGTGGTCCTCGCCACCGGCCTGATCGAGCGTCCGGTGCCCTTCGCCAACAACGATCACCCCGGCGTGATGCTTTCGCAGGCCGTGCGCAGCTATGTCCGCCGCTGGGGCGTACTGCCCGGCAAGCGCGTCGTCATCGCCACCAACAACGACGATGCCTATCTGACCGCCGAAGCGCTGGTCGCAGCGGGCGCGGAAGTTGTCGCGCTGCTCGATGCCCGCGCCCCCGGCAGCGGCCCGACCGCGCCTGCCGGTGTTCAGGTTTTCTACGATGCAAAGCCCGCAAAGGTCATCGGCCGCAAGCACGCCTTGCGGAAGATTACTGCCGTCATCGGCGGCAGCGAGCACAGTTTTGACGCCGATCTGATCGCGGTATCAGGCGGTTTTGTCCCCGTCGCACACCTCCACATGCAGGCGGGCGGCAAGCTTACCTGGAACGAAGCCGCACAGGCCTTCATCCCGGGCGAGACGCCGCAGGCTTGCGAGACCGTCGGCGCCGCGCTCAATCCGCCATCCGCGCCCGCCATCGCACCCGCGGGCAAGGCCAAGACCAGCTTCGTCGATTTCCAGAACGACGTCAGCCTTGCGGACATCGATCTCGCCTGGCAGGAAGGCTACCGCTCGGTCGAGCACCTCAAGCGCTACACGACGCTCGGCATGGCGACCGATCAGGGCAAGACCAGCAACATGGTCGCGCTCTCGCGCCTTGCCGAAAGGCAGCATGTGACCGTGCCCGAGGCCGGTCTCACCACGTTTCGCCCGCCGTTCACGCCCGTCACCATGGGCCTCATGGCGGGCGCCGGCGCACGCAATGCGGGGGCACACGTGCGCCGGATCCCCTTGCACAGCCTGCACGAGGCGCATGATCCGATCTGGCAGCCGCTCGGCTACTGGTTCCGCCCGCGCGCCTATCCGGTGAACGGCGAGAGCTTGCAGCAAGCCGCCCTGCGCGAGGCTCGGACCGTGCGCACCGTGGCAGGCCTCAGCGACGTTTCCACGCTCGGCAAGTTCGAAGTCAGCGGCCCCGATGCCGCCGCGCTTCTTGAACTGGTCTGCGCGACCACAGTCGGCAAGCTCGCCGTCGGTCGCGGCCGCTACACCTTCATGTGCCGCGAAGACGGCTTCGTGAACGACGATGGCACCGTCTGGCGCCTCGCCGAGAACCGCTACCTGCTGACAAGCTCCACCGGCGGCGCCGACCGCATGGCGCACTTCATCTCCTACGTGCGCAATTCGCTGCGGCCGGACCTCAAGTGCTCCGTCGTCAACGTGCAGGAGCATTACGCCGGGATCGCGCTAGCTGGCCCCAAAGCGCGCGCCATCCTTGCGTCGCTGATCGGCGCCGAACCCCCGCGCCACATGGGCTATGCTCCCGGCGTGCTGGCCGGGGTTCCGGTCCATGTCCTCGCCGCCAGCTACAGCGGCGAACGCGCCTTCGAGATCCATGTCGAGGCGACGCATGCCGCACCCGTCTGGCAGGCCATCGAAGCCGCAACACGGGCCGAAGGCGGCGCGCCCTATGGCCTCGAGGCGATGGAACTGCTGCGCATCGAGAAGGGCCACGTGGTCGTCGGCGGCGAAGTCGATGGGCGCAGCACCCCGCACGATCTTGGCCTCGGCGGCATGCTCAACAAGGCAGGCGGCTTCATCGGCGCGGCGGGCCTGACGCGGCCTGCACTTAGCGCGCCGGATCGCAACAACCTCGTCGGCCTCGTCAGCCTCGATGGGCCGATCCCCGAAGGCGGCATGCTGATCCAACGCGCGGGCCAGGCGCCGCAAGGCCATGTCACCGCCGCCGCGCGCCGCATACTTGAAGGCGGCGCCATCGCGCTCGCCTTGCTCCAGGGCGGGCACCGGCGGCACGGCGAGGAACTGATCGTCACCTCGCCCACCCGCGGCGAAAAGGCCCGCGTGCGCGTGACCGCACCGCACTTCTACGATCCCGCCGGGGAACGCTATCGTGACTGAACCAACCTCGATCACCGCCCTCCCGGCTGCACCGCTCCATGCGCTGGAGATCTGGAGCAACCCGCAGGCCGTCGCCATGCGCATCGAGAAGGCGCTCGGTTTCGCGCTGCCCGCGATGAACCGCAGCGCGGGCAATGATGCCATCACCTTATTGCGTTACGAGCCGACCGTCTGGCTTGTTGAAGGCGATGTGGCCGTGCTCGCGGATACCCTTGGCGATGACGGCGCATTGACGGCGATCGGTGGCGGGATCGTCCGCATGCGCCTTGCCGGGCCGCACTGGCGCGAACTGCTGCTGGAAGGCGGCTTCTTCGATACCAGCTACGCCGCCTTCCCGGCGGGCGCCACGGCCGCGACGGTCATCGACCACGTCGGCGTGCGCCTTTGGGCCGAAAGCGACGACGCTTGCATCGCCTACGTGCCTGCCAGCTATGCGCTTAGCCTGCACCACTTCTGGGATGAGGCCCTGCCGCTGCTGGGTGCCTAAGTTGCCAGTCGTCACCCCGGGCTTGACCCGGGGTCCCGCTTCGTACCGTCTCAGTGAATCCGCGCGCCCTGCCGCCTGAGCTCGGCCTGCACCGCCGCGATATCCACCTGCGCGAAATCGCGCCCGGTCTTCACCGAAATCGCCGCTGCCACGCCCGCGCCCTGGCCTGACACCGCGCAGCACATCATGTTGCGGACGGCGGCATGGCTCACCTTGTCGCCGCCGATCACCCGGCCCGCGACGATCAGGTTCGTGATCCCCTTGGGCACGAGCGAGCGGTAGGGCACGTGGAAATAGCGGCCGGTCGTCGGCAGGATCAGCAGCCCGTAGCCATCGATGAACTCCGGGAAAATGCCGATGGAATCCTCGAACCGCGCCTCGCCCCGCACGTCATCGCCGGTCATGTTGTACAGGGCGTCGATCTTGCGCGTGTCCCGAACACCCAAAGTCATGCCGAAGTTGCGCAGCTTTGCCCCCTCGCACCCCGGCATGAACGCGCGCAGCGCCGCAATGGCGTGCATCGCATCGGCCCGCCCGTCCATCTCGCCGCGCGTCAGGCTGTCGGGGTCGGTGCCGTCAAGGTAGTGGTGGACGAGGTTGAGGTAGGTGAGGTCGCCCTGATCCGAGACCGTGCCCCAAGTGCCCGCAATCGTTGCAAGGTTCTCCGGCAGCAGCCCGGCTTTCAGCGCCTGCCGGAACGGCTTCCTCAGGAACGGCGAGAACATTTCGTCTTCCTTGCCGCTCGTCGTGATGTCCCATTCTCCGCCGCCCGACCAGTCGCCGTACGTCTGCGGATCGGCCTTCACCGCCTCGATAAAGCGCGCCTTGTTCACCCCGCTCATCGAAAACATCACCGAGACAGACATCATCTCGTCAACCGGGTGCTTGATCGTCGGCGCGCCGCCTCGATGGGCCAGATCGGCATCGCCGCTCGCGTCAATGACGCGGGCGGCGAGGATCGCTTCGCGCCCTGCCTTGCTTTCGACGATCACGCCCCTGATCACATCGCCTTCCATGATCGGCGCGACGACCAGCCGGTGCAGCATCGGGATGACGCCCGCTTCCTTCACCAGCACGTCGGCGACATGCTTGAAAGCCTCGGCATCAAGCGCATGGCTGATCGATTGCGGCTCGGGCAGCGCGGCGTCCATCGCAATGGCGCGGTCCTCGAACTCGCGCCCGATCCCTTCACTGTCGATCGTGGTCGGGTGGCGATACCAGGCAAAGCCTTCGACGCCGACTTGCGTGATATTGCCGCCAAAGCAGCCATAACGCTCGACCAGCGTCGTCTTTACCCCCGCGCGCGCCGAAGCCAGCGCCGCCGCAAGGCCGCCCGGGCCGGAGCCCACCACCAGCACGTCGGTCTCGTGGATCACGTCGATCCGGCGGGCTGGTTCTTCGATCTGTCTGGTCATGGAAGCGCAGCATGGCGCACCGGCAGGACGGGTCAACCGGCGTGGCGGATGCCGGTTCCCGTTAAGCAAGTCTGATTGATCGCTTCAGCCCGACTGATGCCGGTCAGACGCGGCGGATCCGTGAAGGGTCCGTCATGGGCGTAATCACGCGGTGCCGTGTCTCGACCTTCCATTCACCGGAAACCTGCGCGACATGCGCCTGCCGCTGCAGCGCGCGGCCAAGCGCTTCCAGATCGAGCGGCGCATCAAGCTGCATGCCGAACGTGTGACCGCTGAACCAGCGGACAATCCCGGTCGCTTCCTGTTCGCCCGGCAGCACCACCAGCACCCGCTCTCCGCGCACCGGAGCCGGCCCGCGCGCGCTCGCGCCAAGTCCGGTCGCGGAAACGTTGCGGATGACGATATCCTGAACTTCGCCATCGCGGTGGATCAGGCGAGCGCGGATGATCCGCGGCTGGCGCTGGGCCCGCACGACCTGATCCGTCGGTGGAATGGGAGCCATGAATGACATCTACCGCACCATCACCTTGCAACGAGCCTCTTGGCGCTGCTCCGGCGCCATCAGCCCATTGTGGATCAAAAACGGTAAATGATCCGTTATGGATCGTCTTTCAGTCTTTCGAATTGAGCAATAATTCCTGACAAACGCCATTGCGGGGGGCCCGGAGCAGGTCCGAAACTCCCCGCTAACGCTTCAGGCAGCGTCAACCATGACGATCTCGCTGTCTTCCAGCGCGGTCACGGTCAGCACTTCGAGATCGCGAATCGCCGCGCCGTCACGGGCGTTCACGGTCACATCCGCGATCTTCACCGCGCCGGTCGCGGGGACGAGGTAGGCCTTGCGGTCCTTGCCCAGCGGATAGCTCGCGGTTTCACCCGCGCGCAAGGTGGCCCCCACAACGCGGGCATCGGTGCGGATGGGAAGGGCATCGCCGTCGGTCTGGTCATTGGCATAGCCCGAAGCGAGCGCCACGAATTGCCCGGCACGCTCGCCCTTGGGGAAGGGGCGCGCGCCCCAGCCGGGGGCTTCGCCGCTGCGGGTCGGCATGATCCAGATCTGGAAGATGCGCGTGGTCACGTCCTCCATGTTGTATTCCGAATGGCGGATGCCGGTGCCCGCGCTCATCACCTGAACGTCGCCCGCTTCGGTCCGGCCCTTGTTGCCAAGGCTGTCCTGGTGGGTGATCGCACCCTCGCGGACGTAGGTGATGATTTCCATGTCGCGGTGCGGGTGCGGCGGGAAACCGCTCTTCGGCGCGATGGTATCGTCGTTCCACACGCGCAGGTTGCCCCAGTGCATGCGCGCCGGATCGTGGTACTCGGCGAACGAGAAGTGATGCTTGGCATCGAGCCAGCCGTGGTTCGCACCGCCGAGGCTGGCAAAGGGACGCAGTTCGATCATGACCTGTTCTCCTGTCATGCGCCCGCCGTTAGAGGGGGCAGGGCGCCTTCGTTGGAGCCGATATAGCGGTTGCCTGCTTTCCTGTTCAGTGGGATAAAGTGCATTCATTTGTTCGATGGAGCTGAATAGTGGCCAACCCCGGCACCCCCACGCTTGATCAGTTGCGCATCTTCCTCACAATTGTCGACACCGGCAGTTTTGCCGGTGCGGCGCGCCAATTGGGCCGGGCCGTGTCCGTGATCAGCTACGGTGTTGCCAACCTTGAGGCCCAACTGGGCGTCATCCTGTTCGATCGCGAGGGCACCCGCAAGCCGCAGCTCACCACAGCCGGCCGCGCGCTGCTGGCCGAAGCGCGCGCCATTGCGCAGGGCGTCGATGGTCTTCGGGCGAAAGTGAAGGGCTTGCTCGACGGGCTGGAAGCCGAAGTCGATCTTGCAGTCGACGTCATGGTCCCACCCGAACGCCTTGCAACGGTGCTTCGCGGGTTTGTGACAGAGTTCCCGACGGTTCAGCTCCGGCTTCACGTCGAGGCGCTGGGCGCGGTCAGCGCGATGGTGCAGGCGCGCACGGCGACCATCGGGATTTCCGGTCCGCTGGCCGCCGAAATGGCCGAGATCGACGGCAAAGTGGCCGGAGCAACGCTGCTGGTGCCGGTCGCCGCGCCCGATCACCCCCTCGGCCGCATGACCGAGATCCTGCCCGGCGCCGGGCGCGACTATATCCAGCTGGTGCTGTCGGACCGTTCCGGTACCACGGCGGGGCGCGATTTCGGGGTGGTCAGTCCCAAGACCTGGCGCCTTGCCGATCTCGGCGCCAAGCACGCGCTGCTGCGCGAAGGGATCGGCTGGGGCAACATGCCGCTGCCGATGGTGGAAGGTGATCTGGCGGCAGGCACGCTCACCCGCCTTGCCATGCCCGATCACCCCGGCGGCGCCTATCGCTTCACCGCGATATGGCGCCGCGATACGCCGCCGGGGCCGGCCGCGCGCTGGCTGCTCGATCAGTTCGTGGCGCTTGCCGAGGGCGACGGCGAGGTGTGCAACATGCCCGAGGTCTGAGGCTCAGCCGACGCCTGCGGCAAAGTCCTTCAGCATCTGCTTGGCGATCACCAGCTGCATGATCTGGGTGGTCCCTTCGTAGATGCGGTAGATGCGCGCATCGCGGAAGAAGCGTTCTGCCTCGTACTCGGCAAGGTAGCCCGCACCGCCGTGGATCTGCACGCAGCGGTCCGCAACGCGCCCGCACATTTCGGAGGCAAACATCTTGAACGCAGCCGCTTCCATCAGGATCTTCTGCCCCGCATCCGCCTTGGCAATCGCATCGCGCATCATGCATTGAGCTGCGTAGATTTCGGCCTGGCTGTCCGCCAGCATCGCCTGGATCAGCTGGAACTGCGCGATCGGCTCGCCAAAGGCCTTGCGCTCGTTGGCATAGCGGATCGCGGTATCGAGGAACCGCCGCGCCTGCGCCGTCGCTGCCGCGCCCACCGAAAGCCGCCCGTTGTCGAGGCTCTGCATCGCGGTCGCAAAACCCTTGCCTTCTTCGCCGCCCAGCAATGCTTCGCCGGGCACGTAGACATCCTCGAGGATGATGTCGCCGATATGGCTGCCTTGCTGGCCCATCTTCTTGTCGGACTTGCCGCGGGTCACCCCCGGTGTGTCAAGCGGCACGAGGAAGGCCGAGACATGGGCATTCCGCGGCAGGTTCTCCTTGCTCGTGCGCGCCATGATGAGGCCCACTTTCGCATAGGGCGCATTGGTGATGTAGCGCTTTGTGCCGTTCAGCACGTAGCCATTGCCGGATCTGACCGCCATTGTCGCGAGCCCTGCGGAATCCGATCCCGAACCCGGCTCGGTCAGTCCGAACGCCGCTATCTCGCCCGTCGCCAGCCGTGGCAGCCATTCGGCCTTCTGCTCCGGCGTGCCAGCATTCTTGATCGCCGAGCAGACCATGCCGATGTTGATCGAGATGATCGAGCGGAAGGCGGGCATGGCATAGCTGATCGCGTGGATCGTCTCGATATACTGGCTGATGTTCATGCCCGCGCCGCCATATTCCTCGGGCATGGTCAGGCCGAACAGCCCCATCTCGCGCATTTCGGCAAGCAGGTCCTCTGGGATCGCATCGGCTGCGATCACCTGTGCTTCGGCCGGAATCAGGCGCTCGCGCACATAGCGCTGCAGCTGTTCGAGGAACTGGGCGAAAACCTCCGGGTCCATGCCGGGATTCAGGCCCGCGCGGCTCGCATTGCTCATCAGGTCGTCCTCATCGTTTTGCTTTTCTTTCCAACGCTAGCCAAGAATCCGGCGCGGGGGAATGACCCTTTGCGCACCCTATCAGGGCGAATGCGTAGCTGCGCGGTCAGCCGGTTTCAGCCACACCGGTGCCATGTTGCCCGGACCATGCTGAAACGCGTCGAAACCTCCGAGCTCCGGCTCGGCATGTTCATCCAGAAGCTGGAGGGGAGCTGGTTCAAGCATCCCTTCTGGAAGAGCAAGTTCCTGCTGGAAGAACAGTGGATGCTCGATGCGCTGCTGGGCAGCGATGTGGAAGCGGTCATCATCGATACCGAGCGCGGACTGAGCAACGTGCCCCAACGCGAGGTGGCAACCGCCGGTGCCCCGCCACTCCCACAGCGCGGCCTGCCGCTGGTGCCGCCGCGCCCCGCAGCCAACAAGTTCGCCGCCGCACGTGTCGCCACCGCCCGGGAATTCGGCACCGCGCGCAAACTTGCCGAACGCCATTCCAGGCTCGTCAGCCGCGTGTTCATCGAGGCCCGCCTCGGCCGCGGCATCAGCGCGCGCACGGTCGACCCGCTGATCGACGACATCTACGCTTCGGTGCAGCGCAATCTCTATGCCTTCAACGGCCTCCTGCGCTGCCGCGAGGACAGCGAGGAAACCTATCGCCACGCGCTCGCTACCAGCGCGCTGATGATCGCGCTGGCCCGCCAGATGAACCTCTCTGCCGCCGAAACGCGCGAGGCCGGCATGGCGGGCCTGCTCATGGACATCGGCGCCAATCAGGAAACCGGCGGCCCGCCGCACCCGCTGGACGCGTGGTCCGGCAGCACCGCCGATCCCGAAAACGATGTCCATTGCCAGCACGTGCTTGCCGGTCACGCCCTGCTGAAGGCGGCGGGTGACATTCCCGACGCCGTGATCAAGGTCTGCATGCGCCATCACGAGCGGCTTGATGGCTGCGGCTATCCCAACCGCCTGTCCGGGGACGAGATCGACCAGCTCTCGCGCATGGCGGCGATCTGCGATACCTATGATCTGCTCGTCGCGGGCAAGGGCCATCGGCCCGGCCTCGATCCGGCCGAAGCGATCCGCCACATGGGCGAGCATTGCGACGGACTCGATCCGGCGATCATGGTCGATTTCATCGAGATGGTCGGCATCTTCCCGATCGGTGCCTTTGTCGAACTGCGCTCGGGCCGCCTTGCCATGGTCGTGGACGAGGACCCCACCGAGCGCGCGCTGCCGACGGTCCTCACGTTCTGGTCAAAACCGCTTGGAAAGAAGATCAAGAGCGAGGCGATCATGCTCTCGCAGTGCTACGGCGCGGACGAGATCGTCGGCATTGCGCAGCTCGGCGGGCTCGACCTGCCGCCGCTCGGCGCACTGCGGCAATCGCTGCTGAATGCCTATACCCGCGCCGCGGCAGACTGACCGAGCAGATCGAGCGCCAGCGCTTCGGCCACGCGGATGCCGTCCACCGCTGCAGACAGGATGCCGCCCGCATACCCTGCACCTTCGCCCGCCGGATAAAGCCCGTGCGTATTGAGGCTCTGGAAGTCGCTTCCCCGGTTGATCCTTACCGGCGATGAGGTGCGAGTCTCCACCCCCGTCAGCACCACATCCGGATGGTCGTAGCCCGGCATCTGCCGCCCGAACACCGGCAGCGCCTCGCGCATCGCGGCAATGGCAAAGTCCGGCAGGCACTGGGCCAGATCGGTCGGCGTCACGCCCGGTTGATAAGACGGCGTGATCGAGCCGAAACTTGTCGAAGGCCGCCCGGCCAGAAAATCTTCGAGGCGCTGCCCCGGCGCGCGGTAGTTGCTGCCGCCCGCCACGTAGGCCAGCTCCTCCCACTTGCGCTGGAAAGCCACGCCCGCCAGCGGCCCACCCGGATAATCGCGCTCCGGACTGATATCGACGACGAGGCCGGAGTTCGCATTGAACTCGGCGCGCGAGTATTGGCTCATGCCATTGGTCACCACGCGCCCCGGCTCCGAAGCCGCCGCCACCACGCGCCCGCCCGGGCACATGCAGAAGCTGTAGACCGACCGGCCGTGGCTCGTCTGATGTGCCAGCGAATAGGCCGCGGGGCCAAGGATCGGATGGCCTGCACCCGGGCCATAGCGCGCCACGTCCACCAGCCGCTGCGGATGCTCGATGCGAACGCCCACCGCGAAAGGCTTGGCCTCGATATGCACGCCTGCTGCGTGGAGCACGGCAAAGGTATCGCGCGCCGAATGGCCCACCGCCATGATCACGCGCTTCGCCGGCAGGACCTCTCCGGTTGAGAGCACGAGGCCCTCAAGCTGCCTTTCTCCACGCTCGTTCTTGCCAATGACAAAATCCTCGACCCGTGTCTCGAACCGGTATTCGCCGCCCAGCGCCTCGATCGTCTCGCGGATCGACATGACCATCGTGACCAGCCGGAAGGTGCCGACATGCGGGTGCGCTTCGGTGAGGATTTCCGGCGGCGCGCCCGCCTTGACGAACTCGGTCAGCACCTTGCGGCCCAGATGGCGCGGGTCCTTGATCCGGCTGTAGAGCTTGCCGTCTGAGAAGGTGCCCGCGCCGCCTTCGCCGAACTGGACATTGGATTCAGGGGTCAGCTCGCTCCGCCGCCACAGACCCCAGGTGTCCTTGGTCCGTGCGCGCACCGCCTTGCCGCGCT
>Ga0310345_10006200_pt1 | contig 10466 bp, 9 predicted proteins | sample HC15DNA20500_MG_FD_204667 | JGI IMG/M metagenome (GOLD analysis project Ga0310345, IMG submission 204667) | Marine microbial communities from station ALOHA, North Pacific Subtropical Gyre - HC15-DNA-20-500_MG | ecosystem: Environmental > Aquatic > Marine > Oceanic | place: Pacific Ocean: North... | reverse complement strand
GAGAGTGGCCCCCTAGCGCCAGCAAAAAAGGCCGGACGAAGAGCTCGAAGGTCACGAAGGTGGACGCGGGGTTGCCGGGGAGACCGAAGACGGCCTGGCTGCCGCCACCCTCCCTGGGCAAACGGCCGAAGCTCATCGGGCTCCCCGGACGGATCTTGACCCTCCAGAACTCCAACTCCAGGCCAAGGTCCTCGAGGACAGCCTTGAAGAGGTCTCTCTCTCCCATGGAGGCCCCGCCGAGCGTGACCAGCACGTCGGCGTCTGCAGCTTTGGCGAGGTGCTGCTGAATGTCTTCCCGGTCGTCTCTAGCGATGCCCATACGCAACGGCGTTCCGCCGGCCGCTCGGACCGCAGCAGACGCGTAGTGGCTGTTGCTCTCTGGGATTCCGTGGGGGTCTAGCGACGGGTAATCGAGGTCGACGAGTTCGTTCCCGCTCGCCAGGATGGCCACCGTGGGTCGTCGGTGGACCGAGACCGTCGGCACGCGGGCCGCAGCGAGCACGGCGATCTGGCCGGGACCCAGTCCGGTGCCGGACTCCAGTGTGACAGCACCCTCGAGCCAATCCTGTCCCGCCGGTCGCACATGGCGACCTCGATCACGGTCGGAGTAGATGTGAAGACGTCCTTCGTCCGTCTCTTCTCGATCGGTGTCCTCGACCCGAATCACGGTGTCGGCACCTTCCGGGACTTCGCCCCCGGTCATTATCCTTACCGCTTCGGCGGGTCCGACGGTGCCCTCGAAGCGCGCTCCCGCGTGGACCACGCCGGTGACAGTCACGACGGCGGGATGTTCCTTGGTGGCTCCCGCCACGTCTTCGCCTTGGACGGCGTATCCATCCATGGCGCTGTTGTCCCATGGAGGGAGTCGTGTCGGCGCCAGGACATCCTGGGTGAGCGCGCGACTGAGCGCCTCCTCGAGTGGTACGACCACAGGGGGAAGAGGAGACGAGTGACTGAGGACACGTTCGAGCGCCGCGTCGAACGAAACCCAATCGCCAGTCCTGGACTCGAAATCCGGCATGGGTCTCAAAAGCGCCAAGCGACCCCGAGCCTGAGGGTTTTCGCTGATACCCACTCACCCTCGGTGTTGTTACCGTCAGGATCGTTGTCCACCGTCAGCCATCCCACTGGCGTTGCGATCTTCCACAGGTTCACTACGCCGTCCAGGCGGAGAGAGACTTTGTCGGCAAGGTGAAAACTGGTGCCTCCGCCAAACGTTCCGGTAAAGCGAGTGCCGAAGTTGTACCATTCGTCTTCGGGCATGTCCATGGTCAGCTCCAGAACGTGATCCGTGTATGTGGCGAGGGCCAACCCTCCGCCGAAGAGGACGAAGGGCTGGAGCCTGCGCCACGCTCGTTGACCGGTCAAGTTGATGCGGAGCCGCATGTCGATGAGGGCAATGTTGAAGTCGGTCCTCCCCAGGGAGCGGTCATCCTCCGGTCGCGACACGTCGAGGACGTCCCGCTTCGACCTGAACAACGTTCCGTCGATATCCAGATTCAATGCACCGCCGAAGGCGACGGCGTAGCGGCCACCAAACGTGGTGCCGTCGTGAGGGCCCAGCCCGAGTTGGCCGGGATTGAGGTCGCTCTTCCCCGCAAATATCGCCCATGCTTGTCCGTGTTCGATAAACGTGTAGGGGGAGGGGATGCTCTGACCCGCGGCTGTGGAGTGGGCTGCCGCGCTGAGAAGCAAAATCGATGGGACGACGAGTTTGAGGTGGGGCATGGAGCGCGTGAAGAATCCGGTTGTAGGAATTGACGGCCAGCATTCGCCTGAACACATTCGTCAAAGCCCAGTGATTGCGTACTCTGGAGGCCGCCAAGATCGTCCTTTCAACACCGTCTGTCGAGGATCGTTTCAGTAAGATGATTGCTTGTGCCCGCCGCCGGGGGATTCTTAGGATCCTTTGTATTCTCTGGCCCCTGTTGGCGATTGCCGAGTTCGCTGAGGCCCAGTCAGCGACGTTGACCATACAGGAAAACTTCCGCGCGACACGGAATGGGACACTGCTGGGGCAGCTTCGGGCCGGCATGAGTCTGGAAGTCCTAGAGTTGACGGATGATTGGGTGCAGTTCGATCTCGACGGATGGGTCTGGACCCAATCCCTTCAGACGGTCAACCGAGGAAATTTCGACTTGGTGGTCTCCGCCCAGGGCGGCGAGAACATCCGAGGTGCGGCGGGCGGAGAGGTCCTCGGCCATTTGGAGCAGGGCACGCTTCTCCAGACCGTGGAGCGGGTCGCCGGCTGGGCTCGCGTGAGTAGGCGAGCTTGGGTGTGGAGAGGATCGGTGGCCTTGTTCGGCTCAGGTTCATCCAGTGGTTCTGCGGACCGGTCCCGCCTCAGGGTGCCCTCCACTGTGGGTGATGGCCAGGAATGGGCTTTGGGTGGCTCGGCCGATTCTCCGATTCTCAATGCCCCCGACGGAGACACGCTGGCCGTTTCGGGTTCAAGCACGAACCTGCGAGTCCTGGCGAGGGAGGGGAACTGGGCCCGAGTTCGCTTGGAGGGGTGGATATGGCTCCCGCAGGGGTCAGAAGGGGGCGTCGAGGCGTCGATCCGTACGGATGTGACGCTCGAAGACGTAGCAGCGGCTCCGGATAATTTCCGTGGCGAAGTACTCCAGTGGGACCTTCAGTTCATTTCACTGGAACGGGCTGAGGAGATTCGGACGGACTTCTTCGTGACGGAGCCGTTTCTTCTGACCAGGATGGGGGACAGCGATGAGGGGTTCGTCTACGTAGCTGTCCCGCCGGAGCGGCTCGGAGAGGCTCGGGGCCTTAGCCCTTTGGAGCGAATTCGCGTCGTCGGGCGCGTACGTACCGGGTCCGCGCGGCTGACGGGCAGGCCGATTCTCGAATTACTATCCCTCGATAGAATCCCCGAGTGATTTCGCGGTTCCGGCGGCAGGTCCTGTCGGGACTCGTCGTTTTGAGTGCCCTTTCACAAACGACCTGCCTCAGGTTTGGGCCTGTGGACCCGACCACGAAGGATATCACGTTGACCGTGGTAATCGGGGATGATCAGTTCGGCCCGCCCTCGCAGTTTCTGATCGACTCGTTGACCGTGGCCGTCCGGACTGAGAGCGGAGACCTTCCGTCCGACGGGGTTCTTGTAGACTGGGAGATCGCTGCCGGGCCCGTGAGTGCACAGCTTTCGCGTCAGACAACCCCCAGCGACTCGGCCGGGTTGGCCCAGGTGCGATTTCGGCTCGGGAGCGACCTGGGGAAGTACGTCATTCGGGCTTCCCTTCGAGTTCGCCCCGACGAATCCGTCGACTTCGAGGCCTGGGCGGTGCTTCCGCCCACCCTGGATGCGCTTTCTTCCACAGCTTTGACCGCGGGCGACGTCGTCACACTCACGGGCACGAATTTCAGCACGATCTCCAACCATAACGTCGTTCTCTTCTCCGGGATTCCCGGCCGGGTGATCGCCGGAGACGCGACCCGACTTGACGTCGTCGTGCCTCTGTGCCTTCCCACACGCTCTGTGAACGTGTCTGTGCAGCTCGGAGGACAAGCCAGCACGTCCCGCCCCCTGAGCGTCACGGCGTTGGCTGGTGTCCTGAATCTGCCGCTCGGAGCCGACACTGTGCTCTTGGTGGAGGACACGCCGGTCTGCGTGAAGGTGGGCGCGGGTGGCCCACAGGAGTATCTGGCGGTCGTACAGTCCGCCGCGACCATCGGGGCAGCTCAATTCGACTACACGCTCACCGGGCTTCGGCCGGAAGCGCCTGCCCCTGTTGCCTTGAGGTCGCATCGCGCTCCTCGGAACGGCACTGCCGTAGGCGGTCGGTCGCTCAACACGGCGCAGGCCGCATGGGATCTTTTTCTGCGGGAGCGTGAGGATGTTCTGCGGGCCACAGTGCCCACGGGGGGGAACGCGGCTCGAGCTGCCCCGGCAGCGGTCCCGGTCGTTGACGACCTCCGGGACTTCGAAGTTTTGCGAGCCGATGGTGGGTTCGACCAAGTCACCGCCAGGGTTCGCTTGGTCTCGGAGAGGGCCATCCTTTATGAAGACAACACCGCGCAGGCCAGTCTTGCTCAGGCGGATATCGAACTTTTTGCCGACCTCTTCGATGATCCCATCTACCCGGTGGACACGGGGATCTTTGGATCTCCGTCGGATTTGGATGGGAACGATCGTGTCATCATCCTCTTCACACCGAGCGTGAATCGGTTGACGCTGCCAGGGTCGAACGACCTCGTCGGCGGGTTCTTTTTCGGTCTGGATCTCATGCCGGAGTTGGAGCACAGCAATGCGGGCGAGGTCTTCTATGTTCTCGTCCCCGATCCAATGGGCATATACGGCAACGTACGGAATAGGAGTGTGGGACGAAGCACGGTGCCGCCCATCCTTGCTCTTGAATTCCAACACATGTTCCATCACAACGAGAGGATCATCGTGCGGGAGGCCGCGACAAGGGAGGCGATTTGGCTTTCGGAGGGACTGGCCCACATGGCGGAAGACCTTGTGGGAGAGGAGCTTAGGGGGCGTGGCAGGGTGGCTGAGGCGGACGAACACCAGAGAGGGAACCGAGACCGTGCAACCTTGTTTCTCACCGAGCCGTCCGACGTAAGCCTCATTACCGCTGCGGGGGCCGGTAGCCTGGCGGAGCGGGGCGCCGCCTGGCTCTTCCTCCAATACCTGAGGGGCCAGGCTGGAGACGATGTCGTGCTAGGTCTGCTGACCGGTGCCACCGAGACCGGCACGGTCAACGTCGAGTCGGTGACCGGCCGTCAGTGGCCGGATCTCTTTTCCGACTGGAGCGCGGCGCTCGAGTTGGAGCACCAGGTCTCTTTGCGAGGGCCTTTGCCCCTTCGCAATGAGCTCCGTTTCCTCGGGTTCGACTTGATAGGGGTTCTTGAGATGGTTGGAGGCGGGTTCCCTTCGACACCGCCGGTGCATGGTTCGGGTGATTTCTCGGACCAGGGGCGTCTTTGGTCTGCCTCCGGAGCGTATTTCCTGATCGGGACCGGGGACGGGGGTGTCGCGCTCAGTCCTTCCGGCCTCAACGGAGGTCCGGTGTCCCGTAATAGTGGGCTACGATTGACGTTGGTCCGGTTGTTCTGACGCAGGTAGTTGCCGGCCGCGGCCGGTGTGGGGAGGTGAATCTTCTCCGGAACGAACGCGTAGCATGGAGTGTCTACCTCCGGAGGAGGACCCATTCGACGAGGACCGATGCGCTGTACCACCTGTGGTGAGTTTCTAAAGGAGCACGAAGGTGCCTGTCCCACCTGTGGGGCGGTCGTCTCGCAGCGTCCCGTGATGGGGCCCATGGGTGTCGAAGTCCGCAGCTGCCCCCGATGCGGCCACTTGGGGACCGGCGTAAAGTACTTTAAGCGGCCCGGTCACATGGGATTACTCCTCGGGATCTCCGTGTGCACCTACGGATTCGGAGGCTTGGCGTATTATTTCGCCCGGCGTCACCATCGAATCTGTGGGGAGTGTGGCTTGGGTTGGGAAAGGGCTCGAATCCCGAGGCCTGGGTTCGCCGGCCACCCGGCCTTCGTAGACTCAGGCAGCACGGATCAAGGTGGACGTGGCGCCGATTTCAGTTCTGAGGGAAGCCTTCCGAGGCGGGGTGTGGGGCGACGGGTGCTCGGGGTGGCGATGGTGCTTTTGGCGACGCCCATGGTCGCGATCGGATTTATCGAATTCGAGTTGGGGGCCATCGCGGCCGGGAGTGTGTTCGGGGCCGCGGGAACGGGGGCCATCTGGTGGGGGCTCAAAGCACGTGAGGACAGACGGCACGCGATCATGGCCCGGCTTCAAAGGCGGGTGCTTCTTCTCGCCACCGAAAAGAGCGGTACGCTTACGGTGACGGAGGTCGCTGCCTCGCTGAACATGTCGATTTCGGCGGCCGAGAAAGTGTTGGATCGTATGGACGACGGTCTTCGCGTCCGTTCGGATGTCACTGATGAGGGGATTATCGTGTACGAATTCCCGGAGCTCCGTCACCACCCCAGTCTCGAGTCGGGGTCCGCCGGATGAGCACCGCTATTCTTCAGTAGGTCGGCTCCACAGCCTCGTCCACAGCTTTTCCCCCCGCGGTTCCCCCGGCCCTGCGAGCGATCCACACGCCCCCGATGATGATGATTGCACCGGCGATCTGTTTGGGTCGAAGGTCTTCACCAAGCCAGAGCGCGGCCGCAATCAGTGCCACGACTGGTACCAAGTTCGAAAACGCGGCGGTTCGTGGTCCGCCGATGTGCTCGAGGCCGTGGTTCCAGATCAGATACGCCACTGCGATCGCCAAAACGCCCGAATATACGGCCCCCAACCAGCCAGTCCGTGAGATGAGGCCCCACTCCGTCGACCAGAGAGACGCGGCTCCGAGTGCGACCAGGCCGATGGTGCCCACCCAAAGCGTCCACGAGGTTACGGCCAGGGCTCCGTACTCTCGGGTGAGCTTCTGTGTCCCGACTGTGTAGGCGGCCCAAGTGATGGAGGCCAGCACGAGCAGTAGATCGCCCATCAACAGGCCCTCGCCCAACCCTACGCCGCCGTCCCCGCCGACAACCACCAGCACCATCCCTCCCAGCGTAGCTAGTACTCCGCCCCAGACGGGAAGGCCGTGGTGCTCCGAACCCGTTACAGCCGCGAGAATCAGCGTCCACACCGGCGTCGTGGCGAGCACCAGTCCGGCGTTACCGGCGAGGGTCCGGTCGACGCCGTGGATGAACAGGATTTGGTAGACGACGTTTGCGAGCAAACCCAGAGAAACGATGCGGATCCAGTGTCGTCGGGCCGGAAGCGGGATGGCGCCACGCAGCCTCAGAAAGAGGAAGAGAGTCAACGACGCGAGCACGAACCGTAGGGCGTTGAATGCCAGTGGTTCAAACTCCCTCAGGGCGATCTTGATCACGGAGAAATTGACACCCCAGATCACGCTTAGCCCGAGGAGCGCCAGGTCCGTTCGTAAGTGTGGCCGCCTAGCGCCGCCGGCTCGGGCCTTGATCCCTCGCTCGTGAATGGGGCCGGTGTCGGGGGGCTTAGGCACCAAGTGCTCCTTACGCGCGGGATCGCTAGGCGGCTATACGACAGGTTGTTGTATTGCCGATTCGGCTAACCTAGCTTTGTGGTACTCCTCGGACACTATTCGACTCGGCCGATCTCCGAAGTGCGTTTCCAAAAGGCGAAGGTAAAATGAGCCCCGCATGAGAAAATTTCTGGATTCTGATGGCCGTGCCTGGGTGGCCGCGGTGTGCTCGGAGGCCAGCCTCGATTTCAAGGGGCGGCACCATCTCTATTTCCACCCGGAAGACGCTGAAGAAGAGGGCTTTGAGCTTCTCGACGTGAGATGGAACACTCAGGGCACAGCCGAGAGGACGTTGGCCACGATGTCCGACGTGGAGCTTCGGAGGCGGCTTCGTTCTGCTCTAGGACGTGGGAGTAAGCTGGCGCCGGAACTCGGCTAGACGAGCGCCGATCCGATCCTCGACGCGCTTGGCAGCGCCCGTGGACCGGAGTTCGTTCGAGAGAATACTGAAGAGCAGCGTCTCGCCATCCTGCGTCTTGACCACGCCCGTGAGGGCGGAGACACCATCGATGGTCCCCGTTTTGGCTCGGAGGTTACGGGCCGCGCGAGTCCCGTACATTCTGCGGAGGGATCGGCCCGCTTCTGGCAGAGTCGAAAGGAACACGTCCCAGTTGTCGGATGCCGCCACGTACTGCAAGAGTCCGACCAGGGCGCCGGCGCTCGTCCGGTTTCCCTTGGACAACCCGGAACCGTCTACGGCGACGATCTGCTCAGCCTCGATCCCGGCTTCCTTTGTGGCGAAAGACTGAACGGCACGCGCGCCTCCCTCGAAGGATCCATCCCCAGTCGCGACCTTACCGATGGTCTTGATAATCGTCTCGGCGAACAAGTTATGGCTTTCATGGTTGAGGACCGTCAGGTACTCGAGCAGCTCTGGGGACGTGTGCTGGGCGAGCAGCAATGGCTCATCCTGTCCGAGAAAGCCGGGGGCCCAGGCTTCCCGTCCGGTGATCCTGGAATCCGATTCGACATGGACGGCTCTTTCCGGCGCCCTGACGCCGATGCCTTCGGAGATCAGCACCTCTCGAAGATACCGGGCCGCGAAAAATGCTGGATCCGGCACGGTCAGGCGGCGCCATATATCCGGCCCTCCCTGCCGAATTTCTCCGTCGACCCGAATGCGTGCCGTGGGCTCGACTCGGTCCAGCCAGAGATTGGGACGGGGACGGCCCACCACCGTTTCCGCCTGGTTGCTCATATCCAGTGGAAATCCGAAAGGGATCGTTTCGATTCGGGGTGGGGAGCCCAAGCGAGCCGATGGAAGGATCTGGAGGGTGACGATGTTTTCGTTGAAGGAGAGCGATGACGCAGACGCGGCGAACCACTCGTTTAGGTCCCGGGGATCCCATTCGGGTCCTAGCTCGGGTCCGGAAAAGTATGTCGCGTCGCCAATCACCGAGCCATCAATGCGTGTGACGCCGGCCTCGGCGATCTGCTTGGCGAACGCTTCGAACACGTCCGTTCGATTCCTGTAAAACCGCTCGGAGATCCCCGGATCTCCCGTTCCGTAGAGGATCAGATCGCCTCGAAGGATCCCATTTTCGATGGGTCCGCCTGCGTAGACGAACGTCTGGTATCGAAACAGGGGCCCAAGAAAGTGGAGAGCGGCAGCGGTCGTGGCGATTTTCATGTTCGACGCCGGCGATAAGAATCGGTCCTCGTCCTGGGCGAACAACGTGTCTCCCTTCTCGAGTGAGACGACGAGGACGCTCCAGTCCGCTCTCCGCAGTGACTCCGTATTCAGAAGGGCCGAAAGGTCCCGTTGCAGCGTGAGCACGTCCGGACCTGGAGGTGGCCGTACCGGTGCGCGGACGGCCTCCACAATCTCGCTGGGCGGGGGCGGTACCGCATCGTCGTTCCAGTCCGCCCCAGTCCAGACAGACAGGACTACCAAAGCCAAGGATCCCTGGAAGGCGGTCTTGGCTCGGGCCAGGTGAACTGGGGTCACGGGAATCCGGAACACGGGGAAGCGGATCATGCCTAACCAACGTTGCGGCGCACCCAAGGTGATGTTGTCAGTTGGAGGAGGCGCCGGGCCCGTTGCCTGTCGGCGGCGCGCAGTCCGAGCAGTACCCCGTCAACTCGAGCTCGTATCCCACCAAGTGAAATCCATTGGCCTGTAACTGAAGGGCGGCGATCTCGGAGTCGCCGAGCTCACCGGCGATATCAGAAACGCCCCCACAGGCCAGGCACCGTGCATGATGGTGGGGTTCAGTCCGGCCACAAAACCGGGCCGAGCCGTCTGCGGGGTTGAGCTTCTTAGCCAGCCCACAGCTGACCAACGTTTCGAGGCTCTTGTAGACCGTCGCGAGTGAGATTCCGGGGACTTCGGTACGTACGCCCAGGAACACGTCCTCCGCGGTGGGGTGGACCCTGCTGCGCGCCACGAGCCTGAAAACGGCGGCGCGCTGATCGGTGTAACGGTGCCCGTTCTCCTGAAGAGTCCGGCGTAACACCACATCTTGGACGTTCGTAATCGAAGATTTCATAATATTACAATATATCCCCCGACCCCGGCCTTTGCCATGTCCGACAACGCTCATCCTCTACTGACCTTAGAGCCGTTTATCGAGGCGGTTCAGGACGGTATCACACGTTCCGGTTGGGTACTCTCCGGACTCCAAAAGACGACCAGTCACCAATTCGAGGGTCGGTGGGAGGGGGAGAGCTCACGTAGCGCCTACCTTTTCTTTCATGACGACGAGGGGCCGGATTTCGTGAGCATCGACGTGTTCCTGGACGAGACCACGAAGGGCCTCAGGGGAAACCTCGCTCTCGTCGTGACCGGCCCGGAATTGGGGCTGTTAGGGCCGATGCCAGACCTTTTCACGGCCCTCGCCAAGGTCACCGCCGATTGCCTTCCCGAACACGCGCACACCCCATTCGTGTTGCGCTTGACGATGGATGATCCTAAGGACGATCCGCGAGCCGCCGAGACGGAAGTGCGCATCAAGCTCACCATCCCGTCGGAAGATCTGAACTCAGGGGCGAGCGCGGTATCCGCGCTGGCGTCGTCCACGACCGTGGCCTTCCAGCGTGTCCTGGCGCATCAAGGCCTCAGGTCTCTGCTGATTGAGGCGGGATAGAGCTGCCCCCACCAACGTTCTCGGCGACACAATCAACACGTCTCCGGCGCAGCCTAAGCCCGCGACGTGAGGAGGCCGCAAGCGGGGGACTCACTGGGTCTGTCGAGCCCCAGCGGTCTCTCCTAGGTTGCCATCCACGCAGCGGATCTGCTTTGGAGACCTCAGAGGATTGGCAGTACAGTCGTTAGTTATGCGGCTCCCCCCGGCAGCTGTCGTGTGGCGTCGTTAAGGGCCTTGGGCGCTCTCAAACCCAAACGCGGAGGCGTGACCATGGCGAGCACAGAGTCCTGCGTAACCATCGACATGGTGGCGAGCCTCGACGGGTTCATCGCCCGAA
>Ga0310345_10006199_pt1 | contig 10466 bp, 5 predicted proteins | sample HC15DNA20500_MG_FD_204667 | JGI IMG/M metagenome (GOLD analysis project Ga0310345, IMG submission 204667) | Marine microbial communities from station ALOHA, North Pacific Subtropical Gyre - HC15-DNA-20-500_MG | ecosystem: Environmental > Aquatic > Marine > Oceanic | place: Pacific Ocean: North... | reverse complement strand
GATTGACATCATAGGACGCTGCCAGATTCCGATCGACATTTTCACACTCGACACAGGTCTTCTCTTCGAGGAGACCTATAAACTCTGGAGTCAACTCGAGTCCCGTTATACCGTCAAGATCCGCCGGGTAAGCCCGGCGCTCAACGTCGAACAGCAAGCCCAGGAATTCGGCGGTCAACTGTGGGAGCGGGAGCCGGACCGGTGTTGTGAAATTCGGAAAGTCATGCCGCTCGAAGCAGCCCTGGCTAATGTTGATGCCTGGATCACGGCAATTCGACGCGAACAGACGCCGGAGCGCGCCAATGCCAAGATAATTGAGTGGGACGATCGGTTCGGGCTCATCAAGGTCAATCCGCTCGTCGCTTGGACTACGAAGGACATATGGCGTCATATCATCGAGCATGAGGTGCCGTACAATCCGTTGCACGATCACGGTTATCCAAGCATCGGTTGCTATCCGTGCACAAGTCAGGTCAAGCCGGGCGAGGACGATCGTGCCGGTCGTTGGCGAGGGACCAGAAAAAACGAATGCGGCCTGCACGGGCCTGCGGTACCCACCCGCTTTCACCAGGAGAAGTAGCAGAATGGAACTCTTCCCCGCTTTTCTCAAACTGGCGGGCCGGCGTGTTGTCATGGTCGGCGGCGGCCAGGTTGCAACCTCCAAGCTTCGGGGATTGAAAGACGCGGGCGCCGACATTACTGTCGTGGCGCCGGAGGTCACCGTAGCGATCGAGACTGGCGACGTGACCGTGGTTAAACGACCGTTTCAACCGTCGGATCTTGACCGCGCGTGGCTCGTCGTGGCGGCTGCGGTACCAGACGTGAATCGAGCGGTGGCCGAGGCTGCCGAAAGCCGTCAAATCTTCGTTAATGCCGTCGACGACCCACCGAATGCAAGTCTGTACCTCGGCGGCGTCGTTCGCCGGGCTGGGATCACCTTTGCGATCTCAACCGACGGTCGGGCGCCAGCGCTGGCCGGGCTCTTACGGGAAGGACTCGATGCCATACTGCCCGAACAGGAACTCGAACGCTGGATGTCTCAAGCCGCACGCTTGCGCGAGCAGTGGCGAACTGAAGCGATACCGATGACCCAGCGCCGACCCGAACTCTTGGAGTCGCTCATTCAGCTGTACGAGCCAGCCGGCGGCAGAGGCACGCTGGAACATCGGTAAGGGACGAAATGCTAAGTTTGGCTTTAAATTTCACCGGTTTCGTGTCACTCATCGGCGCGGGACTGGGTGATCCGGAACTGCTTACGATCAAAGCGGCACGCCGGCTTTCCGACGCCGACCTCGTCCTCTTCGACGGACTTGTGCCGGCAAACGTAGTAACGCTGGCTGACCGTGCACAGTGTTTTTGCGTGAGCAAGCGAGCGCGGCGGCGAACGGTCAGCCAGGAGACTATTCATCGCCTCATGATCCGAAGCGCGCGCCAGGGTAAACGCGTCGTACGCCTGAAATGCGGCGACCCCTTTGTACTTGGGCGAGGAGGAGAGGAAGCCTTGGCGCTTAAAGCAGCTGGTGTCCCGTTCGAAGTGATTCCTGGCATCAGCGCGGCAGTATCAGCGGCCGAGCTCGCTGGCATTCCGGTCACCCATCGCGGGCTCGCCTCAGGCTTCACGGTCGTCTCCGGACACTCAGCTGAGGTCTTTGAGCCGATACTAGCCGCTTTGGCACCTCAATCGATGACGGTAATCGTGCTGATGGGACTTCAGCATCGCATGCAAATAGCCGCGGCGTTACTTAGCAACGGGTGGAACGCTGAGACACCGGCCGCGATCGTGTTGGCGGCGTCGACGCCGCAGATGCAGTTCTGGGCTGGGCGTCTCATCGATTTGGCGAAACGCGATACCCCGCTCGCCACGGACGGCAACATGCCGGCAACCATCATCATCGGCGAGGTGACTCGGCTTAGCGGCATGATCGGAAGCGTCGCGCAACCAACACGAACGGTCGATGCGATTGCGCTGCAGCAATAGGTGAAACCATGACCTGGAAAGAAACGCTCGCTGACCGTATCCCGCCTGACCTAGGCACTGAGATCGACGCGTTCGAGAACCAGATCGCGCTGCGACGGCAGGGCAAAGTCGACGAGAAGGTCTTCGCTGAGACCCGCCTGAGGCGGGGTGTCTACGGGCAACGCTACGACAACGGTCAACGCCATGACGGCACCGGCAAGCAACTGCTCGCATACCCCTCGAACGGCCTAACCAAAGGACCCGAGACGGTTTGGGATGCCCCAGGGATGCAGCGAATCAAGATTCCGATGGGACGGGTGACGCCGGAACAAATGGACACGCTAGCGGACCTAGCCGAGGAGTATAGTGACGGTGTTTGCCACGTGACGACGCGGCAAGATATTCAACTGCATTTCGTCCACATCGATGACACGCCCGACCTGATGCGGCGACTGGCCTCGGTTGGGGTCACAACGCGAGAAGCGTGCGGGAACACCGTACGCAACGTCACGGGCTGCCCATTGGCGGGTGTCTGCCGCGACGAAACTTTCGACGTCACACCGTACGCCGAGGCGTGCATGCGGTTCTTGCTCGGTCACCCTGATGCTCAAGATTTCGGCCGGAAGTTTAAGGTTGCGTTTTCCGGCTGTCGTCAACACGCATGCGGCTTGGTTTCGATGCACGATCTGGGGCTGATCGCCGTCACGCGGACGGAAAACGGTATCAAGCACCGCGGATTCGAGACCTACGTCGGCGGTGGACTGGGAGCCGTGCCTCATCAAGCTAAGCTCTTTGAAGAGTTTCTCCCTGTCGAAGAGCTGCTACCAATCGCTCAGGCGATTTCTCGGGTGTTCGCGCGCCTCGGCGAGAAACGGAACCGCGCGCGCGCACGGATTAAGTTTCTCGTCGCCAGGCTCGGCCTCGACGAATTCAAGCGTCTTGTCCTCGAAGAACGCGCGTTGCTGCCAGACGACCCGCGCTGGACCTCGCATATCTCAGACGCTCCAGAACATGCGGAGCAACCGTTCAAAAACAGCGGGGATTTGAACAGGCCAGAATCAAGAAACGACAACTTTGAACGCTGGTCACGCACTAATGTCTACCACCAGCGCCAAACGGGATACGCTGTCGTCACCGTCGCGTTGCCGCTCGGTGACCTAACGGCTCATCAGATCCGACGGCTCGCCGAACTCGCCCGAGAATATGTGGGAGAGACAGTTCGTCTTACAGTTGAGCAGAACGTCGTTTTTCGGTGGGTCAGGGAAGGCGACCTTCCCTCCCTCTATGACTCGCTCGTCCAAGTTGGACTCGATCAAGGCGGCGCTGGAACGATTACCGACATCACGGCCTGCCCGGGCACGGATACCTGCAAGCTCGGCATCGCGTCGTCGCGTGGGCTTGCCGCTGAATTAGAGACACGTCTCGCAGCGCGCGGCGACGGATTAGACCCAGCGGTCGAGGGACTTCGCATCAAGACCAGCGGCTGCTTCAATTCGTGTGGACAGCACCATATCGCCGATCTTGGCTTCTACGGCGTCAGTCGTAACATCGGCGGCTACGCGGTGCCGCACTTCCAGGTGGTGCTCGGTGGCAAGTGGGTCGACAATGCGGGTTCGTACGGCTTGGCTTCCGGGGCCATTCCGTCAAAGCGAATCCCAGAAGTCGTCGACCGCATCACGAAACGGTTCGTCGACGAGCGCCACGAAGGCGAAAACTTCCAAGACTTCACAAGACGGGTTGGTAAGCGCTCTCTCAAGGAAATGCTCGAAGATCTGACCGCCATTCCGGCGCACGAAGCACAGCCAGACTATTACTCGGATTGGGGCGATCCACGTGAGTTCACCCTTGGCGACATGGGTATCGGTGAGTGCGCTGGTGAAGTCGTGTCACTGACGGAGTTCGACTTGGCGGCAGCCGAAGCACAAATCTTCGAAGCACAGCTGCGCCTGGAAGATCACGCTCCAATCGAGGCAGACCGGCTCGCGTACAACGCGATGCTCCTTGCGGCCAAGGGGCTCATCAAGGCGGAGTTCATTGACATCTCGGATGACCCAGACACAATCGTGCAGCAATTCAGGAGCCGGTTCTTCGACACCGAACTGTTCTTCGATAAGTATGCCGGCGGCAAGTTCGCAATGTATTTATTCCGCCGCCATGCGTCTGGTGAGAGCAATACGCCGGAGAGGGCACATCAGCTCATCGAAGAGGCGCAGCTCTTCCTCGAGGCAAGCCATGCGTGTCAGGCGCGCTTGGCAGCGCGCCCTGCAGCCGCATTTCCCAACACCTCGACGATACGGTCACAGTAGATGGGATACATGTATTCTGCATCGCAAACGCGTTGGCTGACTTTTAGGCACGTCAGACGGATCGCACAGGGCGACGAGGGAACGAATTAGGTATTTGTGACGGAGGGGCAACGCGGCCGGCTGGGATACCCCGCCCGCGACCGAGATGACGGACTTGCGACTCGACACACCTGACGCACTCCAGCGATACACCCTCAAGGTCTTCGCGGAGCCAGCGACCGCGCTATCACCTCGAGCGATCATCCCGGTGTTTCACCAATGGATCCAAGAAGGGGCAGTCGACGGTCTGCTGATTGACGTCGCCGACTACACCCATCTACCCAACGGCCCAAGCGCGCTCCTGGTCGGCCATGAAGGCAACTATGCCATCGATGGCGGAAATGGCCGTCCTGGGTTGTCCTACTTACGCAAGAGGCAGTCCAACGGTACGCTTAGCGAGCGACTGGCCAGCGGAGGACGAACGCTGCTTAAGGCGGCGTGTCTGTTGGAGACCAACGCTGCCTCCATGCCGAATAACGGCTTCACGTTCCGAGGCAACGAGATCGCGTTCCGTGCTAATGACCGGCTCGTCGCGCCGAACACGAGCGAGACGGCGTCGGCACTACGAGATACGCTTCATCTGTTCGGTTCACGTATCTTCGGTGGTGCACCGATAGAGCTCATCTCCGGAAACGACGGCGACCACGTCGGCTTCACCATCAGAACGGCCGACACTGCTCCGTTGGATCAACTCCTCGAGAATCTCCGATAGCGGCTCGCAACGGTCTAAATTTCAAGAAAAAGCCGGCGCGATTGACGCCGCACATGAATATGTGAGTCATGACTGCGTTGGATGTTCCCTCTTAATTTAGCCGGTAAGATTGGGCATTTAACCAACTAGAGGAACTCATATGTTCTTTGTAACCATTAGTTAAATATGAACTTACTATTGTTGTGACAGGTCAGATACGATTCGTAATTAGGAGAATCTTTGAATTAGACATGCTAATAATGCAACCTCTTGCCATTAGCTTATCTTGTAAGTAAAGTGTCTACCCCATGCACCTCGAAGCGCTAAACATATTCTGCGACGTCGTCCGCCACCAAAGTTTCTCGCGCGGCGCGATGGTGAACTCGATCAGCCAATCGGCCGCCAGCCAAGCTGTACAGCAGATTGAGCGCCGTCTCGGAGCGCAACTCATCGACCGGTCGAAGCGACCGTGGCTGCTCACTGCTGAAGGCAAGCTCTTCTTCAAGGGGTGCCAAGAAATCGTGGAGCGCTACCACGAATTGGAAGAGTCTGTGCAGCGCCGTCAGGAACCATCCGGCTACACCGTACGGCTCGCGTCGATCTACTCGATTCGACTTCCAGACCTCAGCTGCTACGTCGAACAGTTCCGAGCCATCGTCCCCGGAGCGAACGTCGAACTCGAATACATGCACCCGGACGAAATCTATTCACGCATTCAGAACGACCGATCAGACCTCGGGTTGATTGCGTTTGCGAGCCAGGGACGAGACGTGACAGTGGTTCCCTGGCAAGAACAGACGATGGTAGTCGCATGTCTCCCATCGCATAAATTCGCACGGCGCACCGCTGCAGTTGGACCCTGGGAGCTTTCCGGCGAATCAGTTGTTACATTCCGTCGGCAGCTACCAGTACGGCGGGAACTCGACCGGTATCTCCGCCGCCACGGAGCCGCGATCAACGTGGTCGCAGAGTTCGACAACATCGAAAACATAAAGGAAGCGGTTGAGGATGGAGCCGGCGTCGCAATTTTGCCGGAACCAACAGTGCAACGCGAAGTGCAGCGACAATCACTCGTCTCGATCGCACTCGATTCACTGGACGGTGAGGCACCATTCGTCCGACCGCTGAGTATCATTCACCGACGAAAGCGTCATCTCAATCCGGCGGTTACCGAGTTCATCCGACTGCTTCGCAATATCGACGCCGATACGCAGCCGCGGTCGATGTCGATGATATCGCCAGCGGCAGATGGGAAACGCCGTAAGGCACGGCGTCAACCACACCGCCGCGTCAAAACACGGACGAGCGCCTAAGTGATGACCTCGACAGAATCGCAATGACGGTCACCATGAAACAAATGGAAGGGCTCTATGACCCTCGCTTCGAGCACGATTCGTGCGGAGTCGGGTTCGTCGTCAATATCAAAGGCGAACGGTCGCACAAACTTGTTCAACAGGCGTTCGAGGTAGCGATCAATCTGCTCCACCGCGGCGCATGCGGATGCGAGGTCAACACGGGTGACGGGGCCGGCATTCTACTCCAGTTACCCCACAAGTTCTTTGCGAAAACGGCGGCAGCAAACGGCTTCGACCTGCCGGTCCCCGGTGCCTACGGCGTCGGGATGGTGTTCTTACCGCGCAATGCAGACGAACGGCACCGCATTGAAGACCTATTTGCTACGGTGATCGACGAGGAGAAGCAGCATCTACTCGGCTGGCGAGATGTGCCGACCAATGACTCACACCTTGGCGAGACGGCCAAAAGCGGCGAGCCCATCATTCGACAGGTATTCATTGGTCGTGGCAAGACGCTCGGCATGGATTCCGAGGCTCACCTACGCTTCGAACGTAAGCTCTTCGTCATTCGCAATCGGGTCGCCCACGAAGCCGACACACTCGGACTGTCGGAACGTGACTTGTTCTATGTGGCAAGTCTGTCCTCAAACACCATCGTTTACAAAGGGATGCTGATCGCCGATCAGGTTGAGCAGATGTTCCCCGACCTAACTGATACAGATGTCGAGTCGGCGCTCGCGCTCGTACATTCACGGTTTAGCACGAATACGTTTCCATCGTGGCCGTTAGCGCACCCATACCGCTATAGCGCACACAACGGCGAGATTAATACGCTGCGAGGAAATATTAATTGGATGCGAGCTCGCGAGGCGTTGTGCCAATCGGACGTCTTCGGGGAGGACCTGCAGAAAGTATTTCCGTTGATTCGGGAAGGCCAAAGCGACACGGCCACGTTCGACAACGTCCTCGAATTCCTTGTCCTCACCGGACGGCCACTCGCACACGCTGTCTTGATGATGATTCCTGAACCTTGGAGTAACCACGAATCAATGAGTGCGGAACGCCGCGCGTTCTACGAGTATCACGCCACACTCATGGAACCATGGGACGGACCTGCATCGATCGCATTCACCGACGGCAGCGTCATCGGCGCGGTCCTCGATCGCAACGGCCTGCGTCCGTCTCGCTACTACGTGACAACGGATGACCTAGTCGTCATGGCATCAGAAGTCGGAGTACTGGACATTCCGCCTGAGAACGTGCTGGTCAAGGAACGACTACACCCCGGCCGGATCTTCCTAGTCGACACCGCACAGGGACGAATTATCGACGACGCGGAAATCAAGAGAGACCTCGCCAGGCAGCAACCTTACGGCGAGTGGATCGCAAACGAACTCGTCCATATCAACGATCTGCCACCTGCGCGAAATTCACAGCCAGCGACACGAGACCCTGTTCACACACAACAGCGTTGCTTCGGTTACACGGAAGAGGATTTGCGAATCTTGATCGCTCCGATGGCCCAGAACGGAGCCGAACCGATCGGATCGATGGGCACCGACACAGCGCTCGCGGTGTTATCGGACCGATCCAGACTGCTTTACGACTACTTTAAGCAGCTGTTTGCTCAGGTCACCAATCCACCGCTTGATGCCATTCGCGAAGAACTGGTCACTGACATGGGATCGACGCTTGGTGCTGAGGGAAACCTCCTGTCACCGGATTCCCATTCCTGCCACCAGATCAAGGTCGACGCGCCGGTCATCACGAATGAGGAGCTTTCGAAACTGCGGAATCTCACCGATCCGGCATTCAGATCGGTAACACTACCAATGTTCTTCGACCCGCGGAAGGGTGCCGCTGGACTCGAGCACGCCATGGCTGAACTCCGTGGTGCGGCGAGCGACGCCGTCGCCAACGGTGCGACGTTGGTCGTGCTCTCAGATCGCGGTGTCGACCGCAAGCACGCGCCGGTCCCGGCGCTATTAGCAACAGCCGGCGTCCATCATCACCTAGTGCGTGAGGGCTCGCGTACCCAGTGCGCATTGATTATCGAGACCGGTGATGCACGCGAGTGCCACCATATGGCACTACTCGTCGGGTACGGTGCTGCTGTTATCAACCCATACCTTGCGTTCGAAACCGTTGAAGAACTACTGCTGGAAGGCGAGATTCAAGATATCAACTTACAACAGGCATTACGGAATTACATCAAGGCCTGCACGAAGGGCGTTTTGAAGGTGATGTCGAAGATGGGCATCTCCACACTCCAGAGCTACCGCGGTGCACAGATTTTCGAAGCAGTTGGCCTCAATAAAACGTTCGTCGACCGCTATTTCACCTGGACGGCCTCACGCATTGGCGGCATCGGCGTTGATACCGTTGCCGAAGAGGTCATCAGACGGCACGCTGTTGCCTTTCCAGACCGTGGGCGGCCGGATAATGAACTCGACTCCGGAGGCGAATATCAATGGCGCCGGGACGGCGAGTACCACCTCTTTAGCCCGGAGACCGTCTTTAAGTTACAACACGCCAGTCGAAGCGGACAGTACGCTGTTTATCGCGATTACGCATCGCTGGTGAACGATCAGAGCCGGAAACACGCGACACTTCGCGGTCTGCTCGAGTTTAGGGACGCGAGCACCTCAATTTCAATTGAGGAAGTCGAACCGATTGAGCGCATCCTTAGGCGCTTTTCCACCGGAGCGATGTCTTATGGGTCTATCAGCGCGGAAGCGCATGAAACGCTCGCCATCGCCATGAATAGGCTCGGCGGTAAATCGAATACCGGTGAGGGCGGTGAGGACTCTGACCGCTACACCCCTGACGACAACGGAGACCTGCGTCGGAGCGCGATCAAGCAGGTCGCGTCAGGCCGTTTCGGCGTTACGAGCGAGTACCTGGTCAATGCCGACGACCTGCAGATCAAGATGGCACAAGGCGCCAAGCCAGGAGAGGGCGGCCAGCTCCCAGGATTCAAGGTCTATCCCTGGATCGCAAAGGTGCGCTATTCGACGCCCGGTGTCGGACTTATCTCACCGCCACCCCATCACGATATCTACTCAATCGAGGACCTTGCGCAACTCATCCACGATCTAAAGAACGCGAATCCAGACGCACGAGTGCACGTAAAACTCGTGGCCGAAGTCGGTGTTGGTACTGTCGCTGCCGGTGTCGCGAAGGCACATTCAGACGTTGTTCTCATTTCGGGTCACGATGGAGGGACCGGCGCGTCTCCGCTCACGAGCATCAAGCACGCCGGCGTTCCGTGGGAACTCGGTCTCGCCGAGACGCAACAGGTCCTGGTCTTAAACGATTTGCGAGACCGCATTGTGGTGCAGGTAGACGGCCAGATGAAGACTGGGCGGGACGTTGTCATCGCAGCACTTCTCGGGGCGGAAGAGTACGGATTTTCGACTGCACCGTTAGTAGTCTCTGGCTGCATCATGATGCGCGTCTGTCATCTTGACACCTGCCCAGTTGGAGTAGCGACGCAAAATCCAGAGCTGCGAAAACACTTCACCGGTAAACCTGAATTTGTGGAGAACTATTTCCGGTTCGTCGCTGAAGAAGTGCGTGAATTAATGGCGCAGCTTGGGTTCCGGACCATGAATGACATGATCGGACGATCCGACCGGCTGAACGTGCATAGAGCGGTCGATCATTGGAAAGCACAGGGTGTAGACCTATCGAACATCCTGCATCAGCCCGACGTTGCCGACACGATCGGTAGACGGTGTCTCCAGCCGCAGGACCACGGGCTCGACCGTGCACTCGACAATACGCTGATCGAGAAGAGCACCGAGGCCATCGAACAACGAACACCCGTCGAAATCGATCTCCCAATTCGGAATGTGAATCGGACGGTGGGCACGATGCTCGGTTCAAGAATCTCCCGACGCTGGGGAGCACAAGGGCTCCCGGACGACACGATCCGGGTTAATTTCGACGGCTCTGCAGGTCAGAGTTTCGGCGCGTTTGTTCCACGCGGGGTCTCGATGCGTATCGAAGGGGACGCTAACGACTATTTCGGGAAGGGCCTATCGGGTGGCCGATTAGTCATCTATCCTCCGAAACCCTCGGCCTTCGCGGCCGAGGACAACATCATAATCGGCAACGTAGCACTCTACGGAGCAACGGCTGGCGAAGTGTTCGTCCGCGGTGTCGCTGGTGAGCGC
>Ga0310345_10006198_pt1 | contig 10466 bp, 6 predicted proteins | sample HC15DNA20500_MG_FD_204667 | JGI IMG/M metagenome (GOLD analysis project Ga0310345, IMG submission 204667) | Marine microbial communities from station ALOHA, North Pacific Subtropical Gyre - HC15-DNA-20-500_MG | ecosystem: Environmental > Aquatic > Marine > Oceanic | place: Pacific Ocean: North... | reverse complement strand
CACCTATGAGGAATTGGAAAGAAAGGCTTTGGGCTTAGGGAAAAGCGTCCCCACCTATCCCGCTGCTCGGGTCCAGAAGCCCGAACTTGCTCCCAACCTGGAGTCTGCGAAGAAGGAGCAACAGAATGCAACGGCCGTTCTAGAGAAGGCCAACAAGGCCTGGGAAGAAGCCAAAGTGGCTCTCGATACCACCCGCGGGGTACGGGATGAACTGAAAGAGCAACACCAAAAAGGACAAGTCGAGATTGAAGTCAAGGCTGCCGAACTGAAACGGGCTGAGGAGGACCTTCTTCGATCCAGAGAGAGCAGCTCCGATGAGACTCTCGAAACCAATGTTTCAAAGTTGACTCAGGCTGTCCAGTTAGAAGAGGTCAAGGTTCAATCTGCCGAATCGACTCTAGCTGGCAAGGAACCTGATCGGGTGAAGGCTCTGGCAGAGACGGCGGCGGACTCGTTAAAAACGGTGGCGAAAAAGCTTACAGCTGCACAAACAGAGGACATCGAGGTGCGAACTCGTCTCAAGGTCCTGGGAGAAGAGGGGCTGCATGAACAACTCCAAAGAGCCCAGAGCCAATTTCTGCACCTGCAGCAGGAAAACGCCGCGATCCTCCGGAGAGCTTCCGCGGCCCAGTTGCTTTATACAACCATGAAGGAGGAAAGGGACAAGGCCCGTCGCGCCTACGTCGCCCCCCTCAAGGAGAAAATGGAGAGACTGGGGCGCCTGGTGTTCAGCGATTCGTTTGAAGTGGAAGTGACTGAGGATCTGTCGATTGCCAACCGGACCCTGGATGGCTCCACCGTTCCCTTTGAATCCCTGAGTGGGGGCACCCGAGAACAACTGTCGATGATCTCACGCCTGGCCTGCGCGATGACGGTGGCTAAGGAAGGGGGGGCTTCCCTTATTTTGGACGATGCACTGGGATATACCGACCCAGAGCGTCTGAAGTTGATGGGAGCCGTTCTGGCCAAGGCGTCCCGAGAATGCCAAATAATTATCCTGACCTGTGTACCAGATCGGTACAGCAACGTCGGCGAGGCAACTGTGGTTCGACTGGGATGACCATGAAAAATGGAGGATTTGACGCTATCGACTCTTAGGAAGTTCCAGTTCATTCTTCAAGCAGCTCTCGGGGCAAGTCTGGTCGCGGTCGGAACTGGGGAAAAACGTCCCATGGGTCACTCGGAACACTTAGGGCTGAACGGTTCGGTTGGAAGAGCTGCCTCCCACAATAAATTGAATGTTTTTCGGGAAAAAGTGTCTCCCATTTGTCTCCCAATCAAAGTCCTAATTCTTCAGTTTTTAGGTTGGTAAAAAAACCCGGCTAGTAGCCTTCATCCAAATCCACGACCGAGAGCATCCGCTCTCCCGCCACGTACCGACGCAGGTTTTCCCGATACAGAATCCACAGCCGGCGGGAGGCCAGGTCCGATCCGCTAGCTGCGTGCGGTGTGATCAGGACGTTGGGAGCACTCCACAGGGGATGCCCTGGAGGCAGAGGCTCAGGATCCGTGACATCCAGCCCAGCTCCTGCGATCTGGCCTGAGTTCAGCGCATCCAGTAGATCCGTGGTCACTACATGCTTTCCTCGGCCCACATTGATGAAGTAGGCGGTGGGCTTCATCGTCTCGAAGAACCCCACATCGAAAATGGCTCTGGTTTCCGGAGTCAGAGGCAGGGCATTGATGACTACGTCCGCTTCAGCTGCCAGTTTGCTCAGCTCATCGGAAAGCCCCACGTAGGAAACATATTCTGGGCCCTCGCGGGTGGAGCGCCGGGTGGCCGTCACTCGCATCCCTAAGGCATGGGCCCGCCAGGCCACCTCCGTGCCAATTCCACCAAGACCAGCCACCAGCAGGGTCTTATTCTTCAGCTCCCACCGCTGCTGGTTCGGAACGGCTGAGGGACTCCAGCGCCCCTTCACCTGCTCCGGAAAGAAACGGTGGAAGCCCCGGGCGAAGGCCAGCATCATAGCGATGGCGTGCTCGGCTACCTCGGGACCATAGAGTCGCTGAGCGTTAGTGACAAGAATCTTCCTTTCCTTCACCCCTGGAGCATTCACGCAGTACTCCACCCCAGCCGAAGGTAGCTGGAACCACTTCACCCGAGACCCTGCCTTGACAAGGGCATCCGAGCAAATAGCGATCACCGCATCGGCTGTACTGGCCTGCTCCACTGCAGCCTGCCGAGTGGTGACGGAAACCAACTCGACTCCAGGTGCTGCGGGCTGCAGCCACTCGATCAGGCTCTGTCCTCCCCGCACCAGGACTCGCTTGGGTGGCGACCACCCCGGCCGATCCCGGACCGGCTCAAAAGCCTCGCGAAGACCCAGCCGCTGGATCAACTCCGCGGCATCGCAATCGGCACAGGAGGCATCGCAATCGGCACAGACGCTCGGACTGACCTGACCGGCCGCAAACTGGGACAGTACAGCGGTCACGGCAACGACACCGACCATCACTTTGGTTTTCGTAAATACGCTCATCATAGGGTTCTCCACTAGAAGATCTTACTCTGTGGGCCCCCTCCCTACTTCCAAGTCACCTCCATCGCCAAGAAGTGGTCGAATACCTGACGATTGGGACCTCAGGACTGCGTCTTATGATTGACTCCCTATTTGACCAAGTCAAGCCCCTAGGAGGCACTTCTTTCCTAGTTAGAACTGCTCCGTGATGGGAATGGAGGAGTGGTGGCTCCGACGTAGCCCTTATTTGGCTCCTACGGTACAATCTGCCCTGAGGAGGATTGGATTCATGCTGAAAAACACTGCACGAGGCCTCTGCCTGGGACTGATCGTGATGGCCGGCCTTTCGAGTCCGCAGGCACAGGAAAATCTGGTGGGCGCCAACCGATTGGTAATCCAGGGAGCTACCCTGATCAGCGGTACGGGGAGCACGCCGGTCCAGAATGCCGTGGTTGTCATCGAGGACAACCGGATTACGGCGGTGGGTCCGGCCGGACAGGTCTCCGTTCCCCAGGGAGCGGAGGTAATCCAGGCCGACGGCAAATTCATCATTCCGGGCCTGAGCGATATGCACGTGCACTGGCAGGGCTGGATGCCGGAGCTTTTTCTGGCTCACGGCGTGACCTCGGCAGTAGACCTGGAGTCGGGCCAGTGGACCCACGTGCAGAGAGATCTGATCCGGGACGGCCGCATGCGAGGTCCCCGCATCTTCACCGCGACCAACTCCCTGTACGGGAGGCTCGTCTGGAATTACGGAGAATCTCCTAGCCGGCCTGTTCTGCACAGCACGGATATGGCCCGCAGGATGGTCCGTCGCTACGGGCCCGGGCGGGAACTGTACAACGTGACCAAGACGTACACCGAGCTGGCTCCCGATCACCTGCAGGCCATCGTGGAAGAATCTCACAGGCTGGGCCGAAAGGTGATTGGCCACCTGGGAGGCATCGACGCCCGACAGGCCGCTCGGGTAGGCATAGATGGAATCGCCCACGGAGCCGGAATCGCGTTGGCCAGCATCGCCGACCCGGTCAAGGCCGAGGAGCTGCGGACCTTCGTGCGGATGGGGATTGCGGTCGACTTTCCCATGTTCCTGATGTATCACGCCTATATGGATCCCCAGAAAGCAGACGAGCTGGTCGAACTGCTGGTGGCAGAGGATGTGGCCATCGAGTTCGAGCAGGTGAACACCGCCGGAAGGTGGGTTCCCGAGTACCGGGATGCCTGGATCGCCGAGGACCGAAAGTATTTCGAGGACCCCAACCTGAGCTATATCGGCTCCGATCACTGGGACCGGATTTTTTACTACGAACCCTACGATCAGTTGACCGACCGGGAGAAAGAGCTGGTACAGCAGGGTTATGATAATCGGAAAGAGTTCCTGGGCAAGTTTGCCCGGGCGGGCGGCAAGGTGCTGGCGGGTTGCGACACGGCTTCCTTTGTCCTACCGGGCATCTGTCTTCATCGGGAGCTGGAGCTACTGGTCGAGGCGGGAATGAGCCCCATGCATGCCATCCAGGCTGCCACCGTGAACAACTTCGAGTTTCTGCAGGAGCCCGACCTGGGAACCCTGGAGCCAGGCAAGCTGGCCGATCTGCTCATTCTCCGGGAGGATCCCCTGGCCGACATTCGAAACACACGGACCATTGACATGGTGATCAAAAACGGGCAAATCCAGGACACCAGCTATCATTCCGACTTCGTGAATCCCGAAGACAGGCCCTTTATGGTATCCGGCTTCATCAATCCCGTTCCCCACATTCGGGTGCTTTATCCCATGTCCACCAGCCAGCTCAACCGGGACCTCAAGTTGGTCATCGAGGGGACCGGTCTGGCCGACGAGTCGATGGTGGAGTTCGATGGGATCACCTTGAAGGCCACTCCGGTGAAGAGCACCCTGATCAAGGAGATGATGTTCAATCCCGTTTACACCCAGCTGGAGGTGACTGTGCCGGCCCGTCTGCTTAACCGGTATGGAAGCTATCAAGTGGTGGTTAAAAATCCCAAGCCCCAGGGGGGCGTTTCGAATGCCGTGACGTTTTTCGCAGCACCCTAAAGAAGATGTCGGAGGACGGACATGATCCGAGCCCTTCAGGAGTCGTCTCGCAACCAAAGGTATTCGATTCTTAGTCACCGGCACGAAAAATGGGAGGCGAAACCACCTGATCGTTTCAGGCGAATTACGTCTCCCGTTTGTCTCCCATTTTGGGTGTTCATAGATGGTAAAGGCCGACCCGATAAAACCGGGTTAAAAAATTGAGTTTGTTAGCTTTTGGTAAGACTTGGAAAGCCCCTTATTCCTAGCTGCCAGAGCTTTACTCGTTGGTTCGTCGCCTTTGTCTGAGCGAAGCGAATCATTCGACCACCGCCTCCATTTCTATCTCTAATCTATTGAAATAAAGAGAACCCCTTTTTAACGGGGGGACAGGAGGGTCAGGCTTCAGGTCCATGTCTCCCATACCAGTGTGGGAAGGATTTTCAAACGTCTTTGTCAGCAGGAATGCTTATCGGATATATTAGAGGCCCTGAATGAACATTGCGATTGTGGGAATGGGCACGGTGGGTGGCGCGGCCATCCGCTTACTTGAGGAGAACGCGGCCGAACTGGAGCGCAAGCTGGGCTTCAAGCTGCATCTCCGCGCGACTGCAAGTCTCGAAGTGGAGAAGCGCGAGGAGGTCGATGCGCCCACGGGTAGGCGTCTGCTGACGCGTGACTGGCGTGAGGCTGTCGAGCATCCGGAGGTGGACATCGTAGTCGAGGTGGTCGGCGGCACCACGATCGCCTACGAAGTGCAGACGACCGCTCTTGCGCTCGGCCGCCCGGTGGTGACGGCGAACAAGGAACTGCTCGGCCTGCGTGGCGCGGAGCTGGCACAACTGGCGCACGACAACAAGACGTCGCTGCATCTGGAAGCCAGCGCCGGCGGCTGCATCCCCATCCTGAACGCGCTGCGCGAGGGCATCGCGGCGGATTCCATCGAAGCCGTCTACGGCATCCTCAACGGCACCTGCAACTTCATCCTCACCGAGATCGAGAAGACCGGTGCACCCTTCGCCGACATTCTCAGCGAAGCTCAGCGGCGCGGCTACGCCGAGGCCAAGCCCGAGGCCGACGTGGAAGGCTACGACACCCAGTCGAAGCTCTCCATCATCGCCAACTTCTGTTTCGGAGCGCGCGTGGCCACTGACGCCATCTTCCGCCAGGGCATCACCAGGATTACGCCCACCGACTTCGCTTACGCGCATCGGCTCGGCTACACCATCCGGCTGCTGGCCGCAGGCGTGCGCCATGGGGACGACCTTTCACTTTACGTGCGCCCCGTGCTCGTCCCGCAGACGGCGATGCTCGCCAAGGTACAAGGCTCCTACAACGCCATCTGGGTGAAGGGCGCGCACGGCGAGGACACACTTTACTGCGGCCGCGGCGCGGGCACCCCCACCGGCGTGGCCGTCGTCAGCGACATCATGAGCGCTGCACGCGACCTTCGGCACGGCAGCTCGCTGCGAGCTCCCGCATTCGGCTACTGGTCCCCGCAGGAGATCACCAACGTTGGCATCGATGCCGGCTCAAGCCCCTACTTCGTGCGATTCCTGGTGAGGGACGAGGTGGGCATCATCGCCAGGCTCGCCGACATCATCGCCGACGAGAAGATCGACATCGACGCGGTCTTCGAGGAGCCCAATCAGGACGCGGAGAATCTGGCGTTCGTCATCTCCGTGAAGCCCACGACGGAGACGGCCGTCAGCGCTGCGCTGGCCCGCATGGAGAAGCTCAGCTTCCATCGCGAGCCGCCCCTGGTTCTGCCGATGGAGAACATCCTCGCGGGCTCATGAGGGCCAACTTACAGGCATTCGTCTAATTCACCAGAACGACAAATGGGAGCCAAACCGGCTCGATGGCTTCAGGAGATAGGGTGGCTCCCATCGAACTTCCCAAACCGATACTCCACAACCGGTCGGGTTCGCTCAATCGCAAACTCCGGTTAGAAGTGCGCGTAGTCACCCGGGTGAACCAACGGATGTGAACTCGTTGATCCAGCTGGCAGACGAAGCGCTTTACCGGGCCAAACAGCTGGGCAGAGACCGGGTAGAATTAGCCCAAAGAGGATCGGCCCCTGGAACCGGCGCCGATCCCAACCCGTCATGGGTGGTAGTCCCTGACCCCGACAGCCCACTCGAGATTCAGAAGGATTGAAAGGGGAAAGAGAAGCAAGAATCATGTGATCCCCGGTGAAAAAAAGAAGGTCCTTGAAATAACTTTAAATTCAGGTCTCCTACACTGAGGTGTTTCCGCGATGACGACCTCCTCCCCTGCCAGGCAGCACATCCTGGTCATTGATGACGATGTCACGACCTGCGATTTGATCACCCAGTACCTGAGAAAGGAAGGCTTTGAGGTCGAGACCGTCCAGGATGGCGAATCGGGTATCCAGGCCTTCAGGTCCGGTGAACACGCGCTCGTTCTCCTTGACATCGTGTTGCCGGGTATCGATGGATTCGAGGTTCTCCGCCGCATTCGTGAGCAATCGTCTATCCCCGTCATTCACATGTCGGGCACTCACGCCGAGGAAGTTGATTGGAGCCGGGGTCTGAACGGCAGTGCCGATGATTTCCTGAACAAGCCCTTCAGCTTTAGCGAACTCCTGGCGCGGATTCGCGCCATTCTGGATTGAGGTATCTCCACAAGGATGACTTCCTTAATAAATAGGATCCGATTGAATGGAGTCAGGTTTGCCCGTCCTCAGACAATCAATGCTAAACTGGCCCTGCTCAGCAGCGGTTTCGAGGGTCTCTTGACCCGGAAGCCGAAATGACCCACTCTCGCTGAAGAGGTATCGATGACTGCAACCAGCCTTTATCAAAGCTTCACGGATCGCCGGGATGTAATGGCGCTTTTGGGCGGCATTCTGTTCAGCCTCGGATTCACGGTATTGATCGCATGGGCGGGGAACCGCCTGGGTGCCGTCGAGCTCCTCCCGGACCAGGGTCAGGCCTGGTACTACTGGAAACTGCCGGCACCCACTTTCTGGACCCGTTTCTCGGCCTGGGGTTTGTACCTGGTTCATCAGCTGACCGCCTGGGGGCTGATCTTCTACGCCCAGAAGTACGTGCGGCGATATTCGACCGGCCTGAAGCCGGTCAACATCCTGGCCCTTGGCTCGACTGCGCTTTTTATAGTTCTTCATTTGATTCAAACCCACATCTGGTACGACGGCCTGGCACAGGACGTTTCGGTGTTCAGCTCCCAGAACTCGGTGATCGTACTTCTGGTGTGGGTGCTGCTGATGGAAAACAGTCGTCGAGGAATGTTTTTCGGCAAAAAGCTCCCGATTAGCAAGGAAATCAATCGCTGGGCGCGAACCTACCACGGGTATTTTTTCGCCTGGGCAACGATCTACACCTTCTGGTTCCATCCTCTGGTCTCCACCCCCGGCCACCTGATTGGCTTTCTCTATATGTTCTTTCTGCTGCTGCAGGGAAGCCTGATGTACACGAAAGTGCACAAGAATCGCTACTGGACTTTCACGATGGAGATCCTGGTCCTGCTGCACGGGACCCTGGTTGCTTACCTCCTGGAGGACGGTCTGTGGCCCATGTTCTTTTTCGGGTTCGGTGGAATCTTCATTATCACCCAGATGCACGGGGTGGGTCTGAAGCTCTGGGCAAAACTCGTGTTTCTGGCAGCCTATGTCGGAGCAGTGTTAGCTGTTTTCGGCCAGCTCGGCTGGAGTCGTTTCGATGAGATCCTCCGCATCCCGGTGATTGATTATCTGGCCGTTCTGGTTCTGGCCGGGTTGATGGGTGGAGGTCTGTGGATCGCTCGGCGGCTGCGGGGCCCCCGTAACCCGCCGATGAACGAAGTCGCCACCTGACCCGGGGGTGGGAAGTCTTTTCGCCGGCCTTTTAATACGGTTTTTCCTGCCCTGGTTATGCGATCATGGTGCTGGGTTGGTGAAGGAACTCCTTTTTGGCCATACTGATTGCGATAGAAGATTCGACGACTTCACCGAATGCAACCACGGGACAAAGCCACCAACCGTTTGCAAGCAACCAGGTCAAACTATCTAGGGAAACCTTAAAGTCGGCATCACACCCGTGTTTTATAGAACCGGCTCCAGTTCCCGCCAAGGCTGCCCCCTGAGCTCACTGCCACCGGAAGCACCATGCCCTTTACTGAAATCCAAGGAATTCCCATCTGGGGGGACCCGCTTGAAAACGCGGTGGAGCAGATGCTCAACTGTCAGAGAACAGCGGACTACTGCGCGCTGATGGCAGACCATCATCTGGGCTATGCGGTTCCGATTGGCGGGGTCGTGGCCTATCAAGACCAGGTGAGTCCATCCGGAGTGGGGTTTGACATCGCCTGTGGAAACAAAGCGGTTCGTCTGGACATGGCCTCCAGTGAGGCGCGCGCCAACATCTCCACGATCATGGATGACATCTGGGGCGAGATCGCTTTCGGGGTGGGCCGGACCAACAAGCAAGAAGCCGATCACGAGTTATTCGATGACGACCCGGCCTGGGACATCCAGGAAGTGGGGCATCTGAAGGACCTGGCTCGCCGCCAGCTGGGAACGGTGGGAAGCGGAAACCATTACGTGGATCTGTTGGTGGATGAATCGGACCGGGTCTGGTGTGGGGTTCATTTTGGATCCCGCGGTCTGGGACACAGGATCGCCACCCATTTCATCCAGCAGGCAGGCGGCAAAGACGGCATTCATGCCGATCCGGTGCTGCTGGACGCGGACGGACCCCAGGGCCAGGAATATCTGGCAGCGATGCAGCTGGCCGGACGTTATGCCTATGCGGGACGCGATTGGGTATGCGCCCGGGTGGCCTCCCTGCTGGGGGCCACGATCGTGGAAGAGGTTCACAACCATCACAACTTTGCCTGGCGAGAGAATCACAACGGCAAGGAGATGTGGGTGGTGCGAAAAGGGGCGACTCCGGCATTTCCCGGTCAAAAGGGCTTTGTCGGTGGCAGCATGGGAGATATTTCGGTCATCGTTCGGGGCGTCGAGAGCCGGGAGAGTCAAAGGACTCTCTATTCGACGGTTCACGGAGCGGGGCGGGTCATGTCAAGACGACAGGCTGCCGGAAGATTTCGCTGGAAAAAGGGTAAGCGCATCCGGCAGTCCGATGGGATGATCAGCCGGGAGATGATGATGGAATGGGTCTCCAAAGCAGGAGTTACCCTTCGCGGTGCCGGCACCGACGAATCGCCTCACTGCTACAAGCGGCTGCCCGAAGTTCTCCAGCACCACCAACCCACCATTGAAGTGCTGCATACGCTGCACCCGATCGGGGTGGCCATGGCGGGAGCCGACGAGTTCGATCCCTACAGGGATTAGTGGGGGGAGGAGCACCGGACGCGGGTCTTCGACCCGCGAGTTTCAGGTTCCATGTTTCACGTTCCGATCCGGAAGAATTCCAGCCGGGGCACACCGAGTGCGCCCCAATTTAGCCATTAATAAAGATGGTCTTGTGGGCGTACTCAGTACGCCCCTACATTAGCTTTTTCATTGGTTGCCAAAAAATCAACGGAAGAATCCAGCATGAACAGTCCGGAAGGGCGATAGAACCTATGCATGGATTCAGTTGAATTTAATCCTTATTCAACCAGTCGGTGAAGCGGTGTCTTGGCAAAGGGTCCGACATCCACGAGTTATCCGGCTCCGGAATTCTCAAGGCATCACGAACCGATACCCAGCCATGTTGTAAAGGCATAAAGCCTTTGGTGCCTCGACGGGTGACCCACTCAAATGTTCGCCTCTGTTCACAGGCTTGCGCCACCTGCAAAGTCATGCGGACATCTTGAGCTACGTAGTCCATCACCTCTTGAAATTGCTGCTGGGCCCAGAGCCGTGGAGCCAGGACTCCTGACATCCCTTCAGGCTTGCCCGGTATGTTCATGGCCTCGGCAGCTTTTCCCAGGGCCACCGGAAAACCACGATCGCAAAAAACGTGAAACATCATATCGACATGCTCCAACGCCAGGTCCCTGCA
>Ga0310345_10006197_pt1 | contig 10466 bp, 8 predicted proteins | sample HC15DNA20500_MG_FD_204667 | JGI IMG/M metagenome (GOLD analysis project Ga0310345, IMG submission 204667) | Marine microbial communities from station ALOHA, North Pacific Subtropical Gyre - HC15-DNA-20-500_MG | ecosystem: Environmental > Aquatic > Marine > Oceanic | place: Pacific Ocean: North... | reverse complement strand
TGATATCTTTACCTCACTTCCAGGTGTTGGCTTATATTTTGTTTTGCCTTGGTATATATGGAGTACTTGCTCGAAAGAGTACGGTGTTGGTTCTCATGTCCATTGAACTGATGCTCAACGCCGTAAATATAAATCTTATTGGATACTCGGCGTTTGGAACGTTCGGTGGATCACATCGATCTTTAGGTCAAGTGATTATAGTTTTTGTTATAACAATTGCGGCGGCTGAACTCGCTCTTGCAATAGCGATCATTCTCAGATTGTATAGGGAGCGTCGCAGCGTCAATGTCGATGAAATAGATTTGCTCAAGGGGTGAATACAATGAGCATTGATATTTTTGCAGGTTCTAACGCCGCTTGGCTGATCCCAGCACTTTCTATTCTTGCTTTTCCAGTCACTATATTCTTAGGGAGGTTTCTACCGGGCAAGGGATCATTTATATCGATTGCTGCAATTGCAGCCGGCTTTATTTTGTTCTGGTTTGTTTTGTCCGATTTCTTATCAGGGGGTTCTGTTCCTCTACATGTCGATATTGACTGGATAAATATAGGATTCTGGAAATTCACTTGGGGATTTCTGGTAGATAGAATATCCGTGGTCATGTTGGGTCTAATAACTTTTGTTGCCCTTTTGGTTCAAGTCTATTCCCTTCAGTATATGAAAGGGGATAGCCGTTACGGGTGGTATTTTTCTCTACATGCCCTCTTTGCTGGCGCAATGCTGCTGGTAGTACTTGCAGATAATCTCCTATTTCTATATTTCGCCTGGGAACTTGTCGGGCTTGGTTCTTATCTTTTAATTGGTTTTTGGTTTGACAGACGCTCTGCAGCAGAAGCCGCCAAGAAGGCTTTTATAACAACTAGGATTGGGGATGTTGGTCTGCTGATTGGAATAATAATTCTATTCAAAGCTACCGGTACTTTTCATATTTCCTCTATCATCCATGTTGCACAAAATGGTGGTATATCGGACTCGACGATTCTGTGGTCTTCCTTGCTGATTTTTCTTGGAGCCATGGGTAAATCTGGTCAGTTTCCTCTTCATGTTTGGCTTCCGGATGCGATGGAGGGTCCTACTCCTGTATCAGCGTTGATTCACGCGGCCACCATGGTTGCGGCCGGTGTTTACTTGGTAGCGAGAATGATGCCTTTGTTTGATCTAGTTCCAGAAATGCAGGTTATCGTTGCTGTAACGGGCCTATTCACATTCATTTTTGCTGGTTTTATTGCCCTAGTGATGACAGATATTAAACGTATTCTGGCATATTCAACGATTAGTCATCTGGGCTTAATGATGCTGTCAATTGGGACTGGAGGTGTGGGTGCTGCGTTGCTCCATCTAGTGGTACATGGAATAAGCAAAGCGCTTCTTTTCTTGGGAGCCGGCAACGTTATGCACGGCACGAACGATGAGACAGACTGCTGGAGCTTGGGAGGGCTCAAAAGCAAAATGCCAATAACAACAGGAGTTTTTTTAATTGGATCATTATCTCTAGCCGGTATCGCACCATTATCTGGGTTTTTCAGTAAAGATGAGATACTTAGCTCTGTGTACCAAGAAATGGGATTAGGGTTTTTGATAGTGACATTGGCAGGGGGATTTGTCAGCGCCCTGTATATTGCTAGACTTTTTTTCATTACGTTTACCGGAAACTCACGGACTGATGCCGCAAAAAATGCTCATGAGTCGCCATTTCTTATGCTTTTTCCTGTAATAATGCTTACGCTCGTTGCAGTGTTCCTTGGGATGGTCGCGATTCCGATGGGAGGATTTAAGGGATTTACGTCTTTTGTCGAACAAGAAAGCAAATTTCACATAATTCCCTGGTTGATAGTAGTTTCCTTGTTGATCGCCATTCTTGGAGTGGTAGTGGGTTGGCTTTATTACGGCAAGTCATCCCTATCTCATAAATCGATGGCATTGCGTCTAGGATTGCTGTACAAAGGTGCATTAAAGGGATTTTGGATAGACGCTATCTACCAGTTTGTTATTGACAGAATAGTTCTCGAATCAGGAAGACTTATAGCGACATTCGACCGTATCGTGATAAACGATACCGGTATCGATGGATCAGCAAAATCTGTCTTGTTATCAGCCTTCAAGATTAGACTAGTTCAGACGGGCAAGATATATAACTACGGTACTGCTATGGCATTCGGGGTATTTCTAGCGGTAATAGTATGGTGGGTGTTTTAGAAGTGCTAGAAGGAATGGATTCATTTGTCCTTTTATGCTTGGTTGGATTACCTATGTTGGGTGCGGTAATCTTACTTTTTGTTCCTGCAGGAGCGCTGAAAGTCATTAAAGTCGTGGCTGTTACGGTCTCGTTTGTTGTAGCTGTTTTGGCGATTTATATTTTCGTTTCATTTGACGAAACTGCAGGAGCTGTTCAATTTCAGAAAATTTATCGGTGGCTGTCTCTTCCTGGGCCATGGGGAGCTGGCGACGATGCCATCACATTATCTCTAGGGATTGATGGTGTTGGAGCTACCATGGTTTTGCTCACTGGGATTGTGATGCTGACCGGTACACTAATTTCTTGGAATATAAGGGAATCTGCCAAAGATTTTTTCATTCTCTATTTTGTCTTGTTGGCAGGGGTTTTTGGGGTTTTTGTTACTTTCGATTTATTCTTTTTCTTCTTATTCTACGAACTTTCAGTGCTTCCAATGTACTTGCTTATTGGCAAGTGGGGTAGCACTAGTCAGTTCAGGGGATTCACTAGAACTAAAGAATATAGTGCAATGAAATTGACCCTCGTATTGGTGGCTGGGAGTGTTTTAGTTTGGATAGCCATCATAGCTATCTTCTTCCAAGCTGGTATCGGTACATTTAGTATTCTTGAAATTCAGAAAGTTTCCAATAACGCTTTTTCTCCGACATTTCAGAATATTTTCTTTCCTATGCTAATGGTTGGGTTTGGGATTTTAGCGGGTCTATGGCCGTTTCATACATGGTCTCCTGATGGCCATGTTGCTGCTCCAACCGCGGTTAGCATGGTGCATGCCGGTGTGTTAATGAAACTTGGGGCGTTTGGGATTATTAGGGTTGGTCTTGTGCTCATGCCAACTGGAGCCGAAACATGGATGCCTCTCCTGATAGTTCTTGGTGCAGTGAATGTCATATATGGCGCAGTATCGGCCATGGGACAAACGGATCTGAAATATGTTATTGGATACTCATCTGTGAGTCACATGGGCTATGTATTAATGGGTATAGCGACATTGAATGTTTTGGGGATGAGTGGAGCGGTGCTGCAGATGTTTTCGCACGGCATAATGACAGCACTATTCTTTGCGGTTGCTGGAATGATTTACGACAGGACCCACACAAGAGACACGCTTGTTTTGGAAGGAATGGCAAAAAGAATGGGCGTTATATCGGTCTTGTTCACCGTCGCTGGTCTAACATCTTTAGGACTTCCGGGAATGAGTGGATTTGTGGCGGAACTCCTGGTTTTCATCGGGGTATTCCAAAGTTATGGACTCTTGGGCACAATCCTGGGAAGCGCAGCCGTAGTGGGTGCTGCTCTAACCGCGGTATATATTTTGCGGTTACTTTCCAAGGTTTTCTTTGGCCCAACTCCCGAAATGTGGGAAAGTCAGACAGATTCTGGATCTCGGGAACTGCTGGCAGCTGGGGTATTGGTAGCTATCATATTTTCGGTCGGGCTTTGGCCCTTTCCATACATTGAGGTTATCGAGAGCGGAGTGAACCCAATACTTGCAATGATACCGGGGGCGAGATGAACGATTTTTCTCTCTTGATTCCCGAGTTTCTCGTAGCGGGGCTTGCATTTTTCATTCTCGCATTGGACCTTTTTATTAAAGAAAATTGGAAGCAGCACCTCGCATGGATTGGATTCATTGGTCTGGTAGTAATCCTACTTATAAGCTTGTTTGTTGAGTCCGACGGCCAGCTTTATGATGGATTGCTTGAATTTGATGAATTCACTAAATTTTTTAGAATATTTTTCCTCGTTATAGGTGCTGTAGCTGTCATTATATCTAGGGAATATGTTCATTCCAAACTAAAATACCCAGGTGAGTATTATGGGATTCTTCTTTTTACTCTACTGGGGGCGATGCTTCTAGCATCTTCTGCGGAGCTACTCACTGCTTACATTAATCTCGAGTTACTTAGCTTCGGACTATATGTTCTGGTTGGTTATGAAAGATACAATCCAAAATCTAATGAAGCCTCTGTTAAATATATTCTGCTTGGGGCATTTTCATCGGCACTAATACTTTTTGGAATCAGTCAAATATATGGAATCTTAGGAACCACGAGATTTGACGAAATGTCTGTTGCTTTTAGCGCCCTTCCCTCCATATATCCTGGTTTAGCAGTGGGATTCGTTTTGATGGTGAGTGGTCTGGGATTTAAGCTTGCCGCGGTACCCTTTCATATGTGGGCTCCAGACGTCTATGAGGGAGCTCCATTGCCTATCACTGCGTGGCTGTCAGTGGGATCTAAGGCTGCTGCACTGGCACTGGCAATGAGATTATTTGCCGAAGGATTTTTTACAGTTCTTGGAGAGTTGCAACCTGTAATAATCGTAATTGCTGCAAGTACCATGGTAGTCGGTAATTTGCTGGCACTTGTTCAAAGAAATATGAAGCGGCTTCTGGCATATTCAAGCATTGGGCATATGGGTTATCTTTTAATGGGTCTAGCCGCTCTTGTTCCGGTTGTGGGTAATGGGACTACAACTGAGAAGTTGTCGAATTTAGTTTCCAACGGACTTCTGTTTCACATGGTTTCGTACGGGTTCACTAGTATGGCAGCGTTTCTTTGTGTAATAGTTGTGTATAACAAGACTGGCAGGGACGACATAGCTGGTCTTGCTGGTCTTTCAAAAAGGCAACCACTGGTTTCATTGGTGCTGGTTTGCGCTCTTTTCTCAATGGCAGGCCTTCCAGTTTTCGTTGGATTTGCGAGTAAGTTTTACCTATTTAATGCGGTGGGTGGTCAGGGTCTTTTGTGGCTGGTAGGTTTGGCTATAGTTATGAGTTTAATATCCCTCTACTATTACTTGATGGTAGCCCGACAGTTGTATATCGAAAGTTCGGAAGATAATTCACCAATTTTAGTGGCTTTTCCCACGAAACTGATCTTGGGGGGATTGTTTGGGGTAATGATTGTGCTGGGCGTATATCCTGCCCCTCTCATGGCTGCTATTCAACGAGCGACCGATGCCATCGCATCTGGTAACCTATTAAGTCTTGTATGACTGATGAAGGTAGGTTTTAATTAAATTGCCATCCAAGAAAACTAATGTTTTGCGGACGTTATTTGCAATAAAACTAAGAGGAGATTTAGTTGGCACATTCTAGTGATTGGCCTGAAGAATATAAACGAGGACTTGTTGTTGTTGCCCATGCAGACGATGCTGAATATGGCTGCTCCGGCACTGTTGCACGCTTAGTTTCTGAAGGATGGGATTTTGCATATGTTTTGTGTACAGATGGAAGTAAGGGTAGCAGCGAACCAGGAATGACAGAGGAAAAGCTTTCAGGTATACGAAAAGAAGAACAACAGGAAGCAGGGAAAGCTCTAGGCCTCTCGAATGTTACGTTTCTTGGCTATCCTGACAGTTATTTAACTCCTGGTCTTGATGTGAGAAAGGATATTGCGAGGGAGATTCGTCGGCAAAAACCTGACATAGTTATCTGCCAATATCCGATGCGCATCCTGGATGGTGGGTTTGGTTCAGGTCATCCAGATCATGTTGCAGCAGGAGAAAATGCCCTAGCTGCTATATTTCCCACTGCGAGAGACCATATGACCTTTCCAGAGTTGCTGGCGGAAGGCTTTGAGCCTCACAAAGTTGCCGAAGCATGGATTATGGGTCATCCAGAACCTGACTTGTGGATTGATATTAGTGGTCATATGAAGACATCAATTGCGGCACTAACGAGTCATAAATCTCAGATGAGTGGGCAGAGTTTCCAGCAGGTCTATGATCGTATGATTGAATGGAGAGGAGAGAGAGGTAAAGGTCACGGTATGCCTCAGGCAGATGCCTTCAAGCGAATTTACTACAGGCGGTGAGCCTACAGTCAGAACAAATTAATGTTAGGGGAGATGATTAATGGAACCGGTAATAAAAAATTATAGAGATAACAACAATCCTGTTCTCGGGAAAGAGGATGGTGTTCCTAACTACGTAATGCTTTACGTGCAACATGCTGCTGGGGAATCATCGCCATTTCATACTCATCCATGGGAGCATCAGGCTTTTATCACAGAGGGAAGCGGGGTTCTACTATTTGGTGGAAAAGAATACGCAATCCGTCAGGGTGATTGTGTTCATGTTCCTGGTGGTGTTGAGCATCAATTCCAGAATACAGGTGATGTTCCAATGAATAGGGTAACGGTCAATCCTATAAGCTCTGTTGAGTAGCCTTTGCCTACTGTATTTAGACCATAATTGTGGAATGGTTCCATTTCAAAATGTTCTTCAGGAACGTTTTTATTCGAGTCCTACAAGCTTAATTATGCTTTCTAACTCTCTACGGGTTTCATGTGCCAGTTGACCGGCCGGTGCACGGACCGTTGGGAATTTTATTAGTCCTCTATGGTGTAATCCGCACTTTCGTATTGCTAGCCCAATTCCTTCCTGTTGTTCGAACTGTATCAACGGAAGATGTCTGTAAAATAGCTCCTCTGCTTCGGAGATTTCTCCCATCTTCATGTGTTGGCAAATATCCACCAGCACCTCTGGGTATGCGAATCCCGTCATTGCTCCTATAGATCCTCTACGCAACTCGTCAAGTAGGAACACACCGCCAAGTCCTCCAAAAATTCCTAATCGATCTCCAATTCTAGACTTGATCGAACTTATCTTTGTTGGTGTCGGGGGATCCTCCAGTTTTAGGTATTTGACCTGTGGTATTTCATTAGCCACCCTAGTAATAAAATCCACCGGCATCTCTACCCCTGATGTTTGTGGGTAGTCCTGCATTACTATTGGAATAGATATTTCTTTTGCCAGCCTGTCGTAGTGGGAAAATAAAGCCTCAAGGTTGGCCTTAGCCATAGTTGGAGCGGATACCATCACGGCTGAGGCTCCCAATTTCTCGGCTTCCTTGCTGTAGTGAATGGCCGCAATAGTGGAATTTGCAGTCGTACCAAGGATGACTGGAATTCCATCTGAAGACGATATTATTTCCTCTGCGATGAGCGATCTCTCCTCATCGGTTAACCGTGCCACCTCGCCCATCACACCGAGTCCCACTACACCGGTACACCCTGTCTCTTTGGCTTTTCTTATGATGTTCGGAATTGATTCGTAATCGACCTGTTCATTTTCCATGAACGGAGTTGCCAACATCCAGTGCATTCCGTAAAAAACATCAACCATAAATTGTGTCCTTTCCTTTAGTCGACTTTATTTATCCAACGTCGGGTCAACCAACGATATCTAGTTCTGTTTGATTATGCGAATCCGGTGATTTTCACTGTCAGCGATGTAAATTCCATTGTCTGGTCCTACAACTACTCCGTGAGGGCGAGCCATTCCTGCTTTCACTGGGTCGCTACCGTCACCATGCGGGCCTTCAACTCCACCACCTATGGTGTTAATAAGGTCATCGGCTATTGAAATTAGACGGATGCTGTGATTTTCGGTGTCCACAATTACGATATTCCCGTCGTTATCGCAACGTATAGCTTTTGGGCCATTGAGGGTTGCGGTGATAGCCGGATTTCCATCTCCCGTGTAACCCTTATCACCTGTGCCAGCAATCGTAGTTATTATTCCTCTGTTATCTATTTGCCGAATCGTATTACCACCTCTTTCACAGAGGTATGTGTTACCCCTTTTATCAACGCAAACTGCTCTTGCCCCGAATATGCTGGCGTTAACTGCAAGTTCTCCGTCACCAGTGTGTGCCATTTCACCAGTTCCTGCGAAAGCATGGATTAAGCCAGTTTTAAGGTCCAGTCTTCTTATTTTTTGGTCCTGAACATCTGCGATAAGTAATCCACCTTTACCATCTAATGCGCAGTCATTGGGCTCTATCATGGCGGATTTAGTGGCAAGCACCCCGTCTTTTCCAGACCCTGGGTATCCAGTTCCAGCAACTGTTGTTATCACTCCGCTTTTGGTATCAATTTTGCGTATCGCGGGGTTAAACCTTTGGCATATATATACGTCTCCATCGGTGTCGACTTGTATTGCGTATATTTCATCTATATTGGCTTTTAGGGCAGCCCCTCCATCACCTGAATGTCCCTTCACACCCGTTCCTGCAAAGTTTTCGACTGTGCCTCGAGACAGATCGATTCTTCTCACTCGGTAGTTAAAACAATCGGCAAAATATAAATAACGCCTAGATATGTCGATATCTACATGGAACGGGTTATCCATCTCGGCATCAACGGCGTTTCCTCCGTCTCCTGAATATCCCTGATCGCCATTGCCCGCAATGGTCTCAATAATAGTCATATTTTCTCCCCGATTGATTGATTTTGAAACGAGTTTTCAAGATCCAGACAAAGGCCCCTAAAATTGGCCAGATCTAGTAAGGACGCTGTTTTTGATTCGGTGCAGGGCCTTTATTACATAAAGCGTGGAGTCGGAGTGAAACAATTAATTTGAGTTGAAATTTAATTGAAGCATATCTTTTAAATGTATAGAGTGTGAAGAGTCATGTTCCAATCATATTTCTCCCACCCTATGTGCACGTTGATTATGATCGTGCTGTCGGTGCTTGTCATAGTGGCTTGTGGCGATAAAGATGAATCTGTTCAAAACACCGAGTTGGGTAAAGTGCATATCGTCGATACGCCTGTACCAGCTTCTAAGCAATTGTCCCCTCAGCCTTCACCCGTTGGAAATCAAGTTCTTGTAGAAACGCCAGTGTCGGTGCAAAGCATCTTACCTGAAAACCCAACAGCAACGGTTGGAGCGGGGGCAGACATAAATGTTCCCGCTTTTCTGGATCTGATGGATATGGCGTTGACCGAGGGCTACACATACCAAACTCAAGTCGATATAAGAGTTGTTGCCTCACTGGGGGACCAACAGCAGGAATTTGTGGTTGTGTTAAATGGCATAGCTGACGGGGATGATTACGATGCCAGTCTCAAAATCGATGGAAGTATCCCTATGGAAATTCGGCGGATTGTAGATAGGGCATTTGCTAAAGAACCAGATATAGCGGATGCATGGAGAGAATTACCTGGAAATCAGGACGTGATAAATGCCCCGGACATAATAACTGCAGCTAGGAATTTTGTTAAAGAAGCCTCTATCGTTGGTTCGGAAACTATGGGTGGAGTAGATGCACACCACATGAATGCCGTACTAGATGGTGACAAAGTGGGAAGTTTTATAGGTGTTCTTTTAGGGACCGAGGGCGATTTGAAGTCCGATTTCTGGGTTGAGGCTGAAACTGGAAGAATTGTCAGGCTAACTGTGACTGGTCAAACAGCAGGGAAAGAAAATCCGGATCTTTTGATAGATGTTGATGTAGCTCTTTCTGCTTGGGATTTCGGTAGGCAAGTTGAAATATTGGTGCCACCCCTTCCTCCTTCCCCAAGTAAACAGCAATGGGACTCCCAGCCAGAAATGACCTTAATGGATGATAAGGACTACAAGGCAGTGATTAAAGTCTATGAAAAAGGTGAGATTGTTGTTGATCTTTATGAAAAATTGTCCCCTATAACAGTTAACAATTTTGTATTTCTTTCCGAAGAGGGATTTTACAATGGAGTCACTTTCCACAGAGTCATTCCCGATTTTATGGCTCAGACGGGTGATCCAACAGGAACCGGGTCAGGTGGACCCGGATACATATTCCAGAACGAATTTCATCCCGATGCACGTCATGATGGGGCAGGGGTACTTTCTATGGCTAATTCTGGTGTACGGAATGGTAGTGCTACCAACGGAAGCCAGTTTTTTATAACTTACAAAGATACTTCTTTTCTCGACGGACTGAATTCAGACACCTCTCCTAAAGATTGCTCCGCTCAGGGCGTTTCTTGTCATTCAGTGTTTGGGAGGGTGACAGCGGGAATGGAAGTACTTCAGTTAATTACGCCTCGTGATCCAGCTGTGGGAGGTTATGCCGATGTCATTGAGAGCATAACAATAGTGACGGAGTAGCTGGATAGATACAGCGGCAAGAGCTAAATTCTTAATTTGACCTCGCCTTTCGATAGAGCCATGATCAAATTATCACCGTTATTCTGGACAAGATCAGATATTTTTAACGGGGTCTCTGGATGGGCCGGTGGGTTATGAAGTTTCTTCCACCATAGTCCAACGTCATACCAGGTACCGTTTTTATACCCCGCAGACGGTAATATTCCATCTTGGCTAAAACCAAGTTTTTCGTGGAGCATAACGCTTTTGTCGTTGGGTAGGGCTATAACACCAACGGCTGATACATATCCCTGTAACCTAAGACACTCAAGTAGACTCGTGTATAAAGCAGACCCAATACCCAGTCCA
>Ga0310345_10006195_pt1 | contig 10467 bp, 12 predicted proteins | sample HC15DNA20500_MG_FD_204667 | JGI IMG/M metagenome (GOLD analysis project Ga0310345, IMG submission 204667) | Marine microbial communities from station ALOHA, North Pacific Subtropical Gyre - HC15-DNA-20-500_MG | ecosystem: Environmental > Aquatic > Marine > Oceanic | place: Pacific Ocean: North... | reverse complement strand
TTGCACCTCCTGGACATTCGATCGGGTAACCGCGTTCGGTCAAGCCTCCCCCAGAGCGATTCGCCCGCGCCAGTCACCGAGGCTGTGCGCTTCCTGTGCAAAACCTGTATCGGCTCGCTCGGCAATGTCGGCTGGCCCGTCGGCGGTTGTCGGTTTCCCGCCCTCAGCCATTGCTCGAGGTGAGATCGACTCCAGGGTTCCCGTCACCACCAACCGAGCCGGGCCGCGCGGCCATCCTGTCGGCCTCGACTCGAGGGGCCTATCCCTTCGACAAGAAGGGTAAGACGGGCGCCCCTGGGACTCCCCTGTGGCTCCCGATGGCCGCCGTCTTGCCCGTCTCCCGGGTTGATTCTCCTCGCCCGAGCTCGTCGTCGCGCCCGGTCTTTGGCGGGCGCGATGACGGCCGCAGGTCGCTCGTGTGATGAAGAATTCGGCTGCCTGGATGAGCAGCGAATTCGGCACGTCCGCGGCGCCGTTGCCGAAGCGTGACGAACACTTGACCGAATCGAAGGGGCTCAACGGCTTTCGGCAAACCAGAATTGACGCATACCATCGGACATTGACGATCTTGAAAGTTCGAAAGGATTCGGAGACCCATGCGCGTGGCTGTTCGGAGTGTGCTCGTCATGGGCATCATGGCCGCGAGTGCGGTTGCGGGGCCGGTCAATACCAGCAATGCGGCCAGTTGGTCGCCTCAGCTCGATGTCGAATCGCTGCTCCCTGCCGAGGGGGCGGTCGTGGGCGTCGCGCATCCGCTGGTGGTCACGTTCGACGGCCCCGTGGCCAACCGACGCGCCACCGAACGCGCGTTGCAGGTGAAATCCGAACCGCCGATGACAGGCAGATTCGAGTGGGTGGAAAGTAATGTCGTGCAGTGGGTTCCAGATGAGTTCTGGCCTGCCCACAGCACTGTGGCATTGTCGGTGAGCAACCTGCCCACACGGAATTTCGACACCGGACCGGCCGTCATCGGCGTCGCCGATCTATCCAAGCACACGTTCACCGTGACCATCGACGGTAAGCCACCGTCAGAACTTCCGGCTCCCCACCACCGGCCGAACTGGGGGCAGAACGGTGTCTTCCCCGCCTCCATGGGCCGTCCGGAATATCCGACGCCCGTGGGGATTTACTCTGTTCTGGCCAAGGAGCGGGACGTGACGATGGACTCGAGCAGCGTCGGCATCCCCATCAACTCCCCCGATGGTTACCTGCTCGACGTGGAGTACGCCGTGCGGTTCACCCAGCGAGGCCTCTTCGTGCACTCGGCGCCGTGGGCGATCAATCAGATGGGTTACGAGAACACCAGCCACGGCTGTATCGGACTGAGCACCGAGGACGCCGAGTGGTACCTGAACACCGTCAACGTCGGCGACCCGATCATCATTCGGGAGAACGGCGTCGAGGTCCCTCGGACCGTATCAAGCTGAATCCCTTCGTGAATAGCGCATCCGCGGTGGCGGCTGCGCCTCGATAGGATGCCGCGAATCGTCCGACGCCTCGGAGCGCCCCGTGCCATCGCCACGCTTGCATCGGTGTGACCGGCACAAGCCCCGAGCCCGGCGGCGGCGCTTTCGTCGCTCGCGCCCGTGTGACCGGCGCGCTGCTGGAGGCCATCAGGATGGCTGGGCTCCGGACAACCGGTGCGGTGCGATGAACGGTGATGTGATGTCGGGTCACGTTTCCCGGGTTCGGCATTGGTGTCGCGAGATTCCGGTGCCAGTCAGGTACGCCGCATCCGGCCGTCGATGACCCACAACAGGGTTTGCGCCCAACACGTTCCGTCGCGCAACCATCATCGTTGTCACGGTGGGTCTTGGCGTCGTCCCCTAGATCCTGGTGTCTCCCAGGACCGGCCTCCGGCATGGCGTCGAGCACTGGCCTACAGCGCTCGAAAAGACTGGCGGCCCGCCCCTTTCGGGACGGGCCGCCAGCCGCGAGTGTTGTTTCGAATCAGGCTGCTGGGCCGGGGGCGATCGGCTGACCGGGCGCCGGAGCGCCGCTCGGTGCCGGACCAGTCATATCTCCCTTACCCGCAAGACCACCCATCGTGCTGGTCGGAAGACCCCCGACAGCGCCGGCGGCCGGAACCAGCGGTGCCACCGGCGGGATGACCGGCGGCGGCGCCACAGGCGGAACAACCGGCGGCACCACCGGAGGCGGCAGCAACGGCGGCACCACAGGGGGCACCGGCGGCGGCAGCAACGGCGGCACCACAGGGGGCACCGGCGGCGGCAGCAACGGCGGAACCACCGGGGGTGGCGCCACCGGCGGACCGGGCAGGATTGGAACACCAGACATTTCAGAGATCGGAGCGCACGCCGCCGCTCCGGCGCCGGCCCCTGCTACGCCCGCTCCTGCCGCCGCGGGCGCTTCACCTGCGGTGGTCTGCAGGCAGTCGTATCCACCTGCCTGCGCCACGCCGGGGCTCAACGCCAGGGCGATGCCGCACAGCCCGGCACCGACGGCAGCCACTCTGATGCTGAGTCGATCAAAGACCGCCATCATCCACCAACTCCTTCATCTACACTCCACAGTCTTCTCGTTCCGGGCGATGCGGCAGCATGTCTGCCACACCCATTCATGACGATCCCCAGAACGACGCCGTCAATTTATCGACACACAGAGCGCTGGCGGAACACGCCGCACCACGCCGTTTCCGAATGGTGACGTTGGGCATGCGTTGACATCAGTTCGTGTCTGAAAACGACTGCAAACGAGACGATTTCGAGACTTACATGTTCGCGTGTCTCAGCCTGGAGGCAATCGGCTCACTTCCGCGTCTCGCGGAACGAAATCTGCGGGTTGGCTTCAGATCTAGGGTCCGGCGAAGTCGCCGACGGCGGTCATCGTGTGACCGTCCCACGCCGTGGCGAAGCCACCCGAGGTGAACCCACAGTTCAGGATGATCGCGCGGTGCCCGGGGCTCTGCATCCAGAACGCGAGGGCGCCTTCGGCTGTCGCAGCTGACCCGGTGGCCCAGTAGACGATCTCGCCGGTGGACCCGAGGGCGCCGTAACCCGCCTGCGCCATGCGCGCCCGCGGTGAGGAACCGTCGGTACCGGTGTGACTGAAGGCGCGGTTGCGCAGCATGTCGTCGGCGTGTCGCTGAGCTGCCGACGTCAGCCGGGGGTCCTCGCCGATCGCCCCGCAACTCTGACGCTGCTGGTTCACCCCGACATATATTCCGGCCGCGCGGCCGTCGGCCCACGCGGGGAAGCCTGCAGTGGTGTCGAGTGCCGTCGTGAGGACAGTGCAGAGAGCGAGTACCCCGACGACCTTGGCTTTCGTCATGATGTTGCCTCTTGCCGTGCCTGCAGTTACCAGTGGTGTTGTCGTGACGCCATAGAAATTTGTTACACGACCGAGATCAAACCGTGCCGGTATCGAAGAAATCCGTCATGCGAAGCCGCCCGAGCCGGTACTTCAGGATGAGTAGGTCGGCGCCTCGCCCCCGGCTCCGGTCCACCGCGGGCATGGTGCACATGAAGGGTGCTCGCTGTTCAAGAAGGCATCAATGTCCGGAGGCCAGCACTCGTCTGGCCGACTCGACCAAGTGCTCCGCCGCGCGGCTCATCCTTTTCAACTCAGCTGAGGTCAGGTCCTGATGCGTATAGGCAGCCTTGTTCTTCAAGTTCAACAGCGTGTTCAAGTGTCGTTCGGATCCGTCGTCCGCCTGCTTAAGCAGGGCGACGGCCTCGTGATGGTTGCCGGTGTTCGAGTGTGTTCCGCTGCGGACGCAGCAAATCACGTCCGAGGCGGCAATGCCGGCGTCGACGTATAGATCGCCGGCGGCGTTGGGCAGTTCCTCTCCCAGATGATCAGCGGCGGCCAAGAACTCGTTCGCCTTGGACATGCGCCCTGCGGTGACCACGGCGTCGCAGTCGCGTCGTCCTGCCATCACGATCTCCTCGCTGCCGAAGATCTAGCAACCGGGCGCAACTGCGTGTTGAACCAGGCCCGCGTCCCCGCGACAGTCAGGCCTTGCTCGGCCACGTCACGAAGCAGGGGTTCATCGGCGGCAGCCGCGGCGGCAAGATCGTGCTCGGCGTACTCGACGACGCGAGCGTCGTTGCCGGTCCAAGCGGTGACCAGTCGGGCAAGTTCGGTCAGCTGCTGCTCCCACAGTTCTGGACTGTCGCGAGCGTCGAGATCGGGTGCGCAGGCGCGCACCAGAAACAGGTCAATGTCGCTGTTCAGGGTCATCCGGCCGGTCGCAGCGGACCCGAAGACCGCGGCGTACTTCAGATCCCTGCCCCAACCCTCCAGGTGGGCCTCGAGGCGATCCAAGAAGATGGAGGTCAACCGTGAAAGCGCCATGATCGGCTCGGCTGCAAGATGTTCGGTGTTGAGTCGATAGGTATTTGTCCTGCCCACCTGATCGTTGAGCACTACCCCCTGGGCGGTGAGGCGGGTGAGGACCTTGCGGATACCTTCGCCCGACACCGTGGTGAGGATGCGCTGGATCTGGGAGACCGTGAACGTTACGTCAGCACTTGCCAGAACGGCCAGGACATCGCCGTCCAATGTCGGGGTCACCGTGGCGAACGGCTTGTTCAACTGCATCTTTAGCACCTCGGGACTCAAACTAAAGTTAGAGTAACACAACTATAGTTGCATAATCGGTTAGGCGCCCAAGGGCCTGGCGGTAAGGCTGATATTGGCGAGCGGTTTGCCGGTGCACGTCGTCAGAACCTGGCACGGCCATGATCCGGCCGTGTCCCTAGCGATCTACTCCGACGCCCAGCGCGACGATCTGCGCGCCGCTGGCGGCGCGCTTTTCGGCTGACGCTTGGCCCACTGTAATCCCCTCGGGACACTGCTGGCCCTGGCCGAAACTTCCGTCGGACCGCTGAACCAAGAAACCCGCTCCGACACTGTTCAGAGCGGGTTTTCGATGGTCGGGCTGACAGGATTTGAACCTGCGACCACTTGACCCCCAGGCACGTCTCGGGCGTGTCGCGGTGTATCTGGATGTCTCATATTGCCTGCTAGATGGCGGTTTCGAAATGCCGGCTTACACCGAGATACGTCCTGATTTTCGACGGCGTTGCTGTACGCGTTGCTGTACGGCGGTCCAGGTTGCTGAGCGATCCGACGACTCGCCCAGAGCTCAGCGCGCGTACCTCGCGAGACTTCAGTACCCCATCGCGATAGCCGAGACCAATATGCGGAAGGGGCCCTCAGCTCCGCAGCCAGAGGGCCCCTTCCCATCACAAAACAGACCGCAAGGTCTGACCGCGATGGTAGGCGCAAGGTATGTTCGGCGGGGCTGTATGCGACGTTTGTCACCCGAGTCCAGCTCGTAATCACATTGTTGTAAGTAACTTTGGCACCATTTGCCACATCCGCAACGCAGCGAAAGCGTTCAACCTGGGGGTTTAGCATCCTCTTACGTTTTGGTGTCCTGAGCAGACGTTTCTATCCCTTTCAAGATGACACAGGCGGCTTTACGCTTTGAACCGGCGGCTTAGCTGAGCCGTCACCGTCACAAAACAGATTGAAAGGATGGGACACCATGTTCCCAGGCAATCCGTTCGGGGGCTTCCCCGGCAATCCATTCCAGAGCCTGATCGGGATGGCGGATGGGTTCAAGTCCGAGTATGGCCGCCGTGTGCGCGCCATCTTTTCTGACGTGGACCCGGAGCAGTCTCCGCTGGCGCACAGCGTCCAGTCGAAAGGCGACTCGATCGTCGACCTCCTCGACGGCCTGGTGCACGCCGTTGCTGAACTCGAGCAGCGGCTGCCCGAGAAGGGAGATCGCGCGGCATAGCGTGTTCTGAACGAAAGCAGAGGCCCCCGGTAATCCGCAGTGCCGGGGGTCGTCTGTTTTATCGAGCTTTCGCGACGAGTGCGTGACGTCCTGTCCGGGTTCATGAATGGAGCAACAACAGGTCACTTCGCTAGAGAACGACGGGATTATCCCGGTAGCCTTAACCGCACTTAGCCACTGGCAAGCGTTGGGAGCTATCGTGCGAGACGTAATGGATTTTTTCTTGGACTGGCTCGAAGAACGCGGTGAGCCACTTATCATTCAATACGACGACTCGCGGTTTGTGGTTGTCGATCCGGACGGCAGTCCCTCTCGCGAGCTTTGATTGCACGGTGAACCGTCGAAGTAGTAGGCGTCGGATCAAGTCATACGGATGGCTTGGCGAAGCGGGTGCGCATTCAGTACCACAATCGAACCCGAAACCGTCTGTCGGCCCGCTGACCGCCGAGGGTTTCGCCGTCGGCCAGTACTTATCGTTCGAGCGCGGGCCAAAGCAGGGTGTACCTGACGGCGCTCCAGCGATGTGCCTCTCGATGAAGATCACGAACAAATCTATTACTCAGTCGGGAAACGCAACGTTCAGCTATACGCCGACTGAAGACTCAATTCACCCAGCGCCGCTCGCTTTCGATCCTCCGTTGGCGCAGTTCGGTAAAGCGGATGCTACGGGCTTTCGGCTCTACTGGGAGAAGCTGAATTTTGTGTTCAGCCTGCCGGACCCGTTCGACTTTCCGATTCTGCCTGTGCCACCAGATGGGCGCATAAGACTTACGCGCTTCGTCACGTTGGCTCGGCGGATGGCCAAATTCAGCATCATCAATGTGAATACGGCCTTGTCGATCAGTAAGCCATCCATCGGCAACTTTGATATAAAAGTGTTCGATCCGCCATCAGACGAAAGCTTCCTCGGTGCATCCGCGGCTTTTCGACAACTCCACAACGATGGTGAGTCGGCGTCATTCTCGAACTGCCAGCGCATAATGTTCGAAGTTCTCAACGCGTTACCCGACCAAGAACGAACAGAACTCGAGCCAGTCCTCCGAGCTTGGGGCTCCGCAAGGCGGAAGCTGACAAATCACACTATCCAGACGCTCGTGACGATGAAGGCCACGAACGCGACTCTGGATAATCCGATCAGCTATCGCAACATCAAGCCTGACCAATTGATCAAGCAATTCAACTACGGCGATTCACTACATTTCGATATCGAGGGAGATCTCGCCGACCTGCTGTCGGACGATCACTATGAGGCCTACTACACCTACGGCGCGCTGATATCGATACTCGGGCTCAGTCACCTGTACTTCGGCTACGCGGTATTACTCGATCAAGCCCTAGGCGGACACCTGTTGCTGGATTGACATCGCGTCCATCCGCTTCACGATGGCGTCAAGGCTAGTCGGCGACCCTTCGGCCTCGAGCTGCCGTCGCGCCTCGGCGTAGCGCGCTTCGGCGTCGAGCACCATGGCCGGTGTCTCGTAGCTCGACCCGGATCGCTCAGGGACGGCGATGCACCGGCAGTTGTCATGTCCTCGGACGGCTGACGCCGTCGAGGTGTAGATCGCTCCCCTGGTGGCCATCACCAGGCACCAGTCGCAGGCCCCGGCGTAATTGGTGTGTCTTCTGTAGCGGACACCCTCGGCGGCGGCGTTGTGCGCCACGGTGGCTCGCTGGGCGTCGAGAACGGCCCGTTGGACCGACCCGGCGAGTTGGGCCAGCGCGGTCTCGGCGGTCGTCGCGGTGCGGATCGCCCACCCGATCGATTCGGCGATGCGTTCGTCTGTGACGATCTCGTCAGGCACCGTCGCGGAGTAGGGCTCGTCCGGTGCGAGCGCGTCGTACCAGGCGGCGACCATCTCGGCGGTCATGTCGATGGCTCCACGCAGGGCATGGGGATAGACCTCGACCAATCCGGCCACGACAGCGCCTTTCGTTTCGATGGTCCAGTCGCCCGACGGCAGGATGGCGTAGAACGCGTTCTGCAGGCCGGTGTGGGCGGCGCCGACGTTGCGCTCGAGCAGGCGCAGCAGCGCGTCGGCGGCGTCGTTGAGGTCGGTCATTTAGCACCCCTGAGCTGTGTGATGTCGCTACGGCTGAAAAGTCCGAGACTCCGGCGGTATGCGGGGAGCAATGCCAACCGGGCTCGAGCATGGATGCCGGGGGTCCCTCCCCGCACCCCGTGAGCAGGCCCGTCGCGGTGCCGCACAGTGGTTGCAGCGGGTGCGAATCGTGTTGCAGTCCAACATGTTTGTACCTCGTGTATCGACAGTGTTGGTGTGGTTCGCCGCTGCCGGGCAACGCTCGAGTGACCAGTCGCGTGTTGCACCGACAGCGGCGACGACAGACACGGAGCAGTGAGAGTCGCTCGGCGGTATGAGCATCCCGCGGCGCCAGTCACGCCGTGCCTGCACGTTTCACCTGTTACGGCGCGGCACTGCGGTTGATCTTCACGACCGCAGATTCATGCGGGAAGCCGAAACCGATTCGCGCAGTGACACGGACGGCGGTTCGATCGCTGGTGAAGAACGCCGAACTGTCGAGCGCAACCTGAACGTCGCGACGGATCACGACGAACACGCGAGCCTTCGGAATTCCCCAGACCGAACCGTCACCGTCAGCGTCAGGGCTGACGAGCAGTGGCACGCCGGCGACGACGCGACCGCCGGGCACGGTGACATCACGCTGCAACAGCGGCTCGTTGCTGCCGGTCGCCTTCTTCAGCTTCGCCAGCGCGAGAGCGGTGTTGGGATGCGTGACGAACGAGTTCACCTGCGCACCCTCGGCCTCGGCGGCGGTGATCGCCTCGAGGAACGCGTCGATGTTCGCGTACGCAGCACCGGCGTAGGTTTCGCTCGGTGTGATACTGCCAAGTCCTGCCGGACCGTTCGCGGTCGCGGCGGCGAACCATGACGCGTCGACCTTGCGGACCAGGGACTGCACCAGGCGCTGCCCGATCACGGCGCTGGCCTCGGGGCTGGAGTCCTCGATCAGCTCGTTGGACAGCACCGACAAGGCCGCGACCTTCTTCGGGGTGACGACGACCTCGTCGAACGTGGCGTCGTCGACGGGGATCTCGGCGGCTTCGGGGACCCAGCTGGCGTCGGGATCGCCCGTCAGGACTGGGATGCGGTACTCGGTGGACTCCGTCTGAGCGACGGTCGACGCCTGCATCGCAACGGATGCCAGCGTCAACGGCTGGACGATGAGTTCGTTGACCTGCTCTGGCCGCAGAAGACTTGCGGCGGTTGATGTGGTGGCCATGACTAGCTACCTCTCTATGCGTAGGAAGGGTTGTTCACCCGGCCCTATCGCTGCGGCAGCTCGACCGTGCTGTGCTCCAATTTCCGATGGAAGTCAGCGGGCCGGTGAGTGCGACTGCGACAGCCGCGAAGTCACCGACCCGCTAATCATATCGGGAATCTTCACTGCGGTTTGGCGCGTCCGGTGTGTTCGGCGAACGCGCCCGCCCAGCTCGACGGTTTCGTGTCCGGCGCGTCGCCACTCCCGAGGCCGGCCACCGGGTTCGGTGCCGGGCGTCGGCTCAGGCCGAGCTCGGCGCGCTTGGTGTCGATCGCAGTCGTCAGCGCGACGGTGTCGAGCGAGCCGTCCTCAACGACGAATTCGGCAACCTCGAGACCCGCCGCCCGCATGAGGGCCGGTTGTAGTCCCATCGCCTCGACGGTTCTGTCGAACGCTTGGGCGTGCGCCGCATCGAGCTGCGCCCGCAACACATCCCGCTCCGCCTCGGTGGCGTCGAGACGAGCCCGCACGCCTTTGGGCTTGCCGTTGTCGTCGGGGGCGTCAGCGTCGCCCTCAGAGCCACCGGGAGTGGTCTCCGCTGGCTTCTGTTCGGGGTCGACGATCTCGGCGGGCGTGACCTGCTCGGCGGGAGTCGTCGGTGTCGTTGTGGTTTCAGTCGTGGTCATGTCTTTCTCCTTCGGATTGGTTATGCAGCGGCGGGCTGCTGGTCTTTGAGTTGCGGCCAGGACCGGTGCCGGACCCCCGGGGTCGGATAGTCGACGTGGGTGTGGACGTGCTCGGGTAGCGCGTAGCCCAAGTGCTGCAGGAGTTGTCGCTCAGCCGAGGTCGCTGCACGGCTGAACGCGCCGCGCCCCAGGGCGTCGCCGCTGGCGCGATGGTGAAACCGTTCGTGGTCGGCGAACTGGGTGGCGTCCTCAGCCTTTTGGAGATTCTCTGGCAGCCACGCAAATACCAGCCACCCCCGCGGATCGGGTTGGTTCAGTTGGGGGCCTACGCCGTCGATGGTCATGTTTCATCCTTAAAATCTGTCGTACCCGTAGCCATTTCCACCTCGATCAGCTCAGCGGAGACCGCATCGAGCACGGCGTCGCGAGTGAGATCGTCGCCTGCGATACCCCCTGCCACTTGCGTAGCCCTCAGATCGGAGAGGTGTCGAAGCAGATCAATGGCACTGTCGGACACCATCCAGGTGTCGAAGTTGTGCGGTTGCCGCTCGTACCAACGGTGGGCGGCGGCGCGGGCATCACCGGGACCGTCGGAAGTTGCCAATGCGGCTAGATGTACGAGTTCCTTGTCGTAGGGGGCGTCTCCGTCCAACGCTCGGCGCGCTTCGCGCAACACGTGGTCGGCCATCACCGGGTCGTCAGTCCTGTCACGAAGACTGTTGCCGAACCGGCCGGCGATCAGACGAACCAGCCAAGCGGCGACCGCAGCCA
>Ga0310345_10006194_pt1 | contig 10467 bp, 7 predicted proteins | sample HC15DNA20500_MG_FD_204667 | JGI IMG/M metagenome (GOLD analysis project Ga0310345, IMG submission 204667) | Marine microbial communities from station ALOHA, North Pacific Subtropical Gyre - HC15-DNA-20-500_MG | ecosystem: Environmental > Aquatic > Marine > Oceanic | place: Pacific Ocean: North... | reverse complement strand
CGGGCTCGCTGCACGAGGTCAAGCCGGTCGACCTCGTCGTCGGCCTGCTCGACGAGATCAAGACCCGCAACCCCGGCCTGGACCCCGCCCGCGTCGACGACGTGGTGCTGGGCGTCGTCTCGCCGCTGGGCGAGCAGGGCGGCGACATCGCCAAGACGGCCGCGCTGGCCGCCGGCTACCCCGACACGGTCGCTGGCGTGCAGCTCAACCGCTTCTGCGCCTCGGGCCTCGAGGCGGTCAACCAGGCCGCCGGTCGCATCCGCGGCGGCATGGAGGACCTGATCCTCGCCGGCGGCGTGGAGTCGATGTCCAACGTCCCGATGGGCTCCGACGGTGGCGCCTGGGCCTCCGACCCGGCCACCGCCTTCAAGGCCGGCTTCGTGCCGCAGGGCATCGGCGCCGACCTGATCGCCACCCTCGAGGGCTGGAGCCGCGAGGACGTCGACGCCTTCGCCGCCGAGTCCAACCACCGTGCCGCCAAGGCGTGGGCCAACGGCTACTTCGCCGACTCGGTCATCCCGGTCAAGGACGAGAACGGCCTGACCGTCCTCGACCACGACGAGCTGATCCGCCCCGACACCAGCGTCGAGGGCCTGGCCGGTCTCAAGGCGTCCTTCGCCCAGATCGGTGCCGACGCCGGCTTCGACGACGTGGCGCTGGAGAAGTACCACTGGGTCGAGAAGATCAACCACGTCCACCACGCCGGCAACTCCTCCGGCATCGTCGACGGCGCCGCCCTGATGGCCATCGGCACCGAGGAGATCGGCGCCGAGCTCGGGCTCACGCCGCGCGCCCGCATCGTGTCCATGGCCGTCTCCGGCGCGGACCCGACGATCATGCTCACCGGCCCCGCCCCGGCCGCCCGCAAGGCGCTGGCCAAGGCCGGCCTGGAGACCAAGGACATCGACCTCTTCGAGATCAACGAGGCGTTCGCCGCCGTCGCCATGCGCTTCATGCGCGACATGGGCATCACCGACGAGATCACCAACGTCAACGGTGGCGCGATCGCGATGGGTCACCCGCTCGGCGCGACCGGCGCGATGATCCTCGGCACCCTCATCGACGAGCTGCAGCGCCGCGACCAGAAGCGCGGCCTCGCCACGCTCTGCGTCGGCGGCGGCATGGGCATCGCCACCATCGTCGAGATCGTCTGACCCCCGTACGCACGGCTTCGAAGGAACCCACTCAAGACATGAGCACCACCACCGAGCAGAGCGCCGTCCGCTACGAGAAGGACGCCGACGGCATCGTCACCCTCACCCTCGACGACCCCACGTCGTCGGCCAACACGATGAACGACCTCTACCGGGCGTCGATCAACACCGCGATCGACCGCCTCTACGACGAGCTCGCCGCGGACGAGTCGTCGATCAAGGGCGTCGTGATCGCCTCGGCGAAGAAGACCTTCTTCGCCGGCGGCAACCTCAAGGGCATGGTCACCGCCGGCCCCGAGGACGCCGAGGACGTCTTCAAGATGGCCGAGGACGTCAAGGCCGGCCTGCGCCGCCTGGAGAAGCTGCCCAAGCCCGTGGTCGCCGCCATCAACGGCGCCGCGCTGGGTGGCGGCCTCGAGATCACCCTCGCCTGCAACCGCCGCATCGCCGTGGACGACCGCTCGGTCAAGCTCGGCCTGCCCGAGGTCAGCCTCGGCCTGCTGCCCGGCGGTGGCGGCGTGACCCGCATCGTGCGGATGTTCGGCCTGCAGGAGGGCCTGATGGGCTTCCTGCTCGAGGGCAAGCAGTTCAGCCCGGCCGAGGCCAAGGCCAAGGGCCTGGTCGACGAGCTGGTCGCCACCCGTGAGGAGCTCGTCCCCGCGGCGAAGGCGTGGATCCTCGCCAACCCCGACGCCCACCAGAACCCGTGGGACGCGCCCGGCTACAAGATGCCCGGCGGCTCGCCGAAGTCCCCGGCCCTGGCCGGCTTCCTGCCCGCCTTCCCCGCCCTGCTGCGCAAGCAGACCAAGGGCGCGGTCTACCCCGCCGCCCGCGCGATCCTGTCCGCGGCCGTCGAGGGCGCCAACCGTGACTTCGACACCGCCTCGCGGATCGAGTCGCGCTACCTGACGAACCTCATCGTCAACCAGGGCTCGAAGAACATGATCCAGGCGTTCTTCTTCGACCTGCAGGCGATCAACGCCGGCAAGCTGCGCCCCCAGGGCATCGAGCCCTGGAAGGCCACCAAGGTCGCCGTCCTCGGCGCCGGCATGATGGGTGCGGGCATCGCCTACTCCTGCGCCCGCGCCGGCATGGAGGTCGTGCTCAAGGACGTCTCGGCCGAGGCCGCGGCCAAGGGCAAGGCGTACTCCGAGAAGATCAACGAGAAGGCCGTCTCCCGCGGCAAGCTCACCCAGGAGAAGTCCGACGAGCTGCTCGGCCGGATCACCCCGACCGACGACTACGCCGACCTGGCGGGCTGCGACCTGGTCATCGAGGCCGTCTTCGAGGACCCGTCGCTGAAGCACCAGGTCTTCGCCGAGGCCGCCAAGCACGTCAACGCCGACGCGCTGCTGTGCTCCAACACCTCGACGCTGCCCATCACCGAGCTCGCCGGTGGCGTGGACCGCCCGGCCGACTTCATCGGCCTGCACTTCTTCAGCCCCGTCGACAAGATGCCGCTCGTCGAGATCATCAAGGGCAAGGACACCTCCGACGAGGCGCTGGCCAAGGCCTACGACGTGGTGCAGCAGATCAAGAAGACCCCGATCGTCGTCAACGACAGCCGTGGCTTCTACACCTCGCGCGTCATCGGCACGATGGTCAACGAGGGCTTGGCGCTGCTGGCCGAGGGCTCCGCGCCGTACTCCGTCGAGCGCGCCGCCACGCAGGCCGGCTACCCCGTCGGCCCGCTGCAGCTGACCGACGAGCTCAACATGGAGCTGATGGCCAAGATCGCCAAGGCCACCAAGGACGCCGCCGAGCGCGACGGCGGCACCTATGAGCCGCACCCCGGCTCGCTGGTCGTGGAGAAGATGATCGAGCTCGAGCGGCCCTCGCGCCTCAAGGGCGCCGGCTTCTTCGAGTACGTCGACGGCAAGCGCGGCTCCATCTGGTCGGGCCTGTCCGAGGTCTACCCGGTCGCCGAGGAGCAGATCCCGTTCGTGGACATGAAGGAGCGGATGCTCTTCGCCGAGGCGATCGAGACGGCCAAGTGCTTCGAGGAGGGCGTCATCGAGTCGGCGGCCGCCGCGAACATCGGCTCGATCATGGGCATCGGCTTCCCCCCGATGACCGGTGGCGCCGCGCAGTACATGACCGGCTACGAGGGCCCCGAGGGCACCGTCGCCGCCGGTGAGATCGGCCTGGCGGCGTTCGTGAAGCGCGCCGACGACCTGGCCGACAAGTACGGCGAGCGGTTCCGCCCCACGCAGTACCTCCGCGACCTGGTGGCGAAGGGCGAGTCCTTCCCCGCCTGATCCCGCGTCGCCGAGACGTCACTGACGCACGCTCGAGCCGTCACTCCCGCACGGGGTGGCGGCTCGAGTGCGTGCGGGAGTGACCTCTCGGCCGTGCGCGAGTGACCTCTCGGCAGGGCGAAAACGGCGTGGTGTCGGGCGGGAGCGGTCACCATGGTCCGGTGGGCGAGGGAGAGCAGGGCCGGACGCTGGTCGAGGTGCGGGACCTGCACGTGCGCTTCGGCGAGGTGGAGGCCGTCGGGGGCGTGCACCTGACGGCGTACGCCGGTCGCGCGACGGCGCTGCTGGGGCGCAACGGCGCCGGCAAGTCCACCACGATGCGGGTGCTGGCCGGGGTGGTGCCGCCGACGAGCGGCACCGTGCTGGTGGCCGGTCACGACGTGCTGCGGCAGCCGATGGCCGCCAAGCGTGCTGTCGGCTACTGCCCCGACGTGGGCGGGCTGGTACCGCGTGCCACGCCGTGGGAGCACCTGCAGCTGGCCGCGCGGCTGCGGCGGCTGCCGGCGGGCTGGGAGCCGCGAGCCCGCGACCTGCTCGAGCGCTTCGAGCTCGGCGACGTCGCGCACCGGGTGACGGCCGGCTTCTCCCACGGCATGGGGCGCCGGCTCTCGGTCGTCCTGGCCGCGCTGCACGAGCCTGAGGTGCTGCTGCTCGACGAGCCCTTCGACGGCGTGGACCCGCTGGGCGTCGAGGCCACCTTGGAGGTCGTCGCCGACGCCCGCTCGCGCGGTGCCGCGGTGCTGGTCTCGACCCACCTGCGCGAGCTGGCGATCGAGGCCTGCTCGACGGTGTCCGTGCTGCGCGGCGGCGCGCAGGTCGCGGAGATGAGCGCGCTCGACATGGCCGGTGAGGAGGGGGCCCGTGCCTACCGCTCGCTCCTGGACTGAGCGGCTCTGGCGCGAGCAGGCCAGGGCGGTCGCCGACGTCGGCACGCTGCTGCGCTTCCGCGCCGCCCACGTACGCCGCCCGCGGGCCTTCCGGGTCGGCCTGCTCGTCTTCGCGCTGGCGACGGCCGCGATCGCGGTGGTCCCGGCGTACCTCCCGGGTGCGGGCGGCCCCGGGCGGGCCCAGGACGTCCTCCTGCTGCTCCCCACCGCGCTGGCCGGCCTGGTGCTGGTCGCGGTCGTGTCCGCCGTGGCCTCCGGGGGCGGGCGTGAGCTGCTGGCGCGCGACCCCGCCTCGATCCACCCGATCAGCCCGACGACCGACCACCTCGGGGCACTGGTCCTGGCGCCGCTGAACATCGCCTGGCTGCTCCAGGCGTGGACGCTGCTGGGTGCGGCCTCCTACGGCGGGGGCCGAGAGCCGCTGCCGACGCTGCAGGTGGCGATGCTGCTGTGGCTGGTGCTGGCCACCGCGGTCGGCCAAGTGGTGGCGTGGACGGTCGAGGGTGTGCGTCGGCTGAGGCTCGGCGAGGTGGGCGTGCGCCTGCTGACCGTCGTGGCGGTCGTCGCGGTGCTGCTGCTCCAGCTCGACCAGCGGCTGGTGCCGCTGCTGGACCAGGTGCCGACGGTCCGCGTCGTCGCGCTGTCGGTCGGCGGCGTGACCGCGGCCTGGTGGGGCGTGGTCGGCGCGCTGCTGGGCCTGTCGCTGGCCGCGGTCGTCCTGGGGGCGGTGCCCGCGCACCTCGCGACCCGCCGGGTGCCCCACGACGAGCTGCGGGTGGAGAGCGAGTCGCACCGCGCCCGTCCGCTGCCGCACAGCGACCTGGCGGTGCTGCTGCGCACCGACCGCGGCTCGGTCTGGCGGGCCGTGCCGATGCGTCGCGGTCTCGCGGTCCTGGCGATCGGCCCCGGGGTGGTCGCGCTCGTCGGCGGCCTCGACTGGGTGCAGCTGATCATCCTGCCCGGCCTGGTGGCCTCCGGCGGGGCGCTGCTCTTCGGCGTCAACGCGTGGTGCCTCGACGGGCGCGGCGGGCTGTGGCGCGAGAGCCTGCCGGTGGGCGCGGGCACCGTGTTCGTCGCACGGGCGTGGGTCCTCGCGGAGTTCCTCGTCGCGGCCAGCCTGGTGACCATGGCCCTGGGCGGGCTGCGCGCCGGCGTACCCACCCCCACCGAGGCGACCGCCCTGCTCGCCATGCTCGCCGTGGTCACCGTCCAGGTGGTCGGCGCCGCGATGCGCTGGTCGTTGGCGCACCCGTACGCCGTCGACCTCCGCTCGGCCCGCGCGACCCCGGCCCCGCCGCTGATGATGGTCGGCTACTCCAGCCGCCTGGCGCTCTCCACCACCATGACCGGCCTGGTCTTCTCGGGGCTGGCGCGCCTGGAGGCGCCGGTGCTCCCGCTGCTGCTGGCGCTGCCGTTCCTCTGCTGGTCCGGCGCGCGGCTGGTCCGCACCCACGAGCGCTGGACCGACCCGGTCCAGCGGGCGCGGGTGGTCGTCACCGCCGCTGCGTGAGTGGCACGGGGTGCGGTGGTCTCGACGCCCGCTCGCTGGCGCTCGCTGCTCGACCACCGGGGGTCCGCTCGGCGGGGCTCGCTGCTCGACCACCGGGGGTCCGCTCGGCGGGGCTCGCTGCTCGACACGGGTCGTCGCGGGACCCCGCGACGGACCGAGCGCCCGGTAGGTTCGCGGCCATGGACTTCGCACCGTCTCCCCGGGCCGCCGACCTCACCGAGCGCACCCGGGCGTTCATCCGCGACGTGGTCGAGCCCGTGGAGGGCGACTACCTCCGCGACCTGGCCGAGCAGCGGCGTACCGGCGACCCGTGGCGGCCGCTGCCGGTCGTCGAGGAGCTCAAGGCCGAGGCCAAGGCCCGTGGTCTGTGGAACCTGTGGCTGCCGAAGGAGCACGCGGGGGAGTACGCCGCACGGTTCGGCACCGACGGCGGCGAGGGCCTCACCAACGTCGACTACGCCCCGGTCGCGGAGGCCACCGGCGGCAGCCACCTCGCGCCGCTGGTGATGAACTGCAACGCGCCCGACACCGGCAACATGGAGGTGCTGCTGCGCTACGGCACCGACGAGCAGCGGGCGCAGTGGCTGGAGCCGCTGCTGGCCGGGGAGATCCGCTCGGCGTTCACGATGACCGAGCCCGACGTCGCCTCCTCGGACGCCACCAACATGGCCGCGACCGCCGTCGTGCACGGCGACGAGGTGGTCATCAACGGCCGCAAGTGGTGGTCGACCGGCGTGGGGCACCCCGACTGCCGGATCGCGGTCTTCATGGGCCTGCGCGACACCCCGGAGAACCTCGAGGCCGACCCCGGCATCGACCGCCACCACCGGCACACGATGGTGCTGGTCCCGATGGACACCCCCGGGGTGAAGATCGAGCGGCTGCTGCCGACGATGGGGATGTACGACGAGCCCATCGGCCACGGGGAGGTCTCGTTCACCGACGTCCGGGTCCCCGTCGGCAACATCCTCTCCGGCCCGGGCGAGGCGTTCGCGATCGCCCAGGGTCGGCTCGGCCCCGGCCGCATCCACCACTGCATGCGGCTCATCGGCCTGGCCGAGATGGCGCTGGAGCGGGCCTGCCGCCGCGGGCTGGACCGCGTCGCCTTCGGCAAGCCGCTGGCCAACCTCGGCGGCAACCGCGAGCGCATCGCCGACGCCCGGATCGCCATCGAGCAGGCCCGCCTGCTGGTCCTCAACGCCGCGTGGAAGCTCGACGTCGGGGGCCCGCTCAACGCGCTCTCGGAGGTCTCGCAGATCAAGGTCGCGGTGCCGCGGATGGCCCTGCAGGTCATCGACTTCGCGATGCAGATCCACGGCGGCGGCGGGATGTCCGACGACCACCCGCTGGCCGGCGCCTGGACCGCTGCCCGCGCGCTGCGGCTGGCCGACGGGCCCGACGAGGTGCACCAGGGCGTCGTGGCGCGCCTGGAGCTCGGCAGGTACGGGGCGAAGCGATGAGCGCCGCCGACGGCCGCAGGGTCCTCATCACCGGCGCCGCCTCCGGCCTGGGTGCTGCGCTGGCCGACGCCTTCGAGGCACGGGGGGACCGGGTGCTGCGGACGGACGTCCGGGGGGAGCGGGGTCTCGAGACGGGACTTCGTCCCTCCTCGACCGCCGAGGGGACGGGACTTCGTCCCTCCTCGACCGCCGAGGGGACGGGACTTCGTCCCTCCTCGACCGCCGTCCTCGGCCTCGACATCACCTCCGACGAGGACTGGGCCGCCGCGCTCGCGCACGTCGAGGAGACGTGGGGCGGGCTGGACGTGCTGGTCAACAACGCCGGGGTCGCCGGCGGCGGCCGGCTCGACGTGGCGACCCACGACGAGTGGCAGTGGATCTTCGACATCAACCTGTTCGGGATGGTGCGCGGGCTGCGCACGTTCGTGCCGATGCTCAAGCAGCAGGGGTCGGGCGCGATCGTCAACGTCGCGAGCCTCGCCGGGCTCGTGCACCCCGCTGGCATGGCGTCCTACAACGCGGTGAAGGCCGCGGTCGTCGCGCTCACCGAGACCGCCGGGCACGAGCTGGCCGCCCACGGCGTCACCGCGCACGCGGTCTGTCCGGGCTTCTTCCGCACCAACCTGATGGACTCGCTGCAGGGCGCCGACTCCGCCCTCGGCGAGGTGATGTCCCGCCTGGTCACCGACTCACCGATCACCGCCGAGTCGGTCGCCGCGGCCGTGCTCGCCGGGCTGGACGCCGGCGACGAGCTGATCGTGCCCGACGAGCCGGCACGGGGAGCGGTCGCGCTCAAGCAGACCGACCGGGCGTCGTACGACGCGGTGATGCGGGCGCAGGCGCGCAGTCTCGACAAGCTGGCCGGCGAGGCAGCGGACGCAGGGGGAGAGCAGTGAGCAGCAGCGACAACAACGCCAAGCCGGTCCGCGACGAGGACGCCTTCGACGTCGACGCCCTGTCGGCGTGGCTCGCCGAGCGCGGCGAGGGGCCGGTGACCGAGGTCCAGCAGTTCCGCGGCGGGGCGTCCAACCTGACCTACCTGGTGCGGACGGCCTCGACCGACGGGCAGAGCCGCGACCTGATCCTGCGGCGCCCGCCTTCGGGCACGAAGGCCGCCGGGGCCCACGACATGGGTCGCGAGCACGGCATCCAGGCCGCGCTCGCGCCGGTCTTCCCGTACGTCGCCACGATGATCGGCCACGAGCCCGACGAGTCTGTGCTGGGCTCGGAGTTCTACGTCATGGAGAAGGTCCCGGGGCAGATCCTGCGCCAGGACCTCCCCGAGCCGGTCGCCCCCGAGGTGGCCGACGCGCTGTGCCAGCGGGTGCTCGACGTGCTGGTGGCGCTGCACTCCGTCGACGTCTCCGCAGTGCCGGAGCTGGCCGCGCTCGGCAAGGGCGAGGGGTACGTCGGTCGCCAGGTCCGCGGCTGGATCCGCCGGCTGGACGGGTCGCGCACCGACGACACCGGCGACTGGTCCGACGTGCTGGCGTGGATCGAGGAGCACCAGCCGGCCGACACCGGTCAGGTGCTGATCCACAACGACTACCGGCTCGACAACCTCGTGCTCGACGACGACCTCGGCGTCCGGGCGGTCCTGGACTGGGAGCTGGCAACCGTCGGGGACCCGCTCATGGACCTCTCCTCGATGATCGCCTACTGGGTCGAGGCCGACGACGACGAGCTGTTCCAGCTGTTCCGCCGCCAGCCGTCGAACGCGCCGGGCATGTGGACCCGCCGCGAGTGGGTCGACCGCTACTGCGCCGCCACCGGCCACGCCCCGAGCGAGCGGGACCTGGTGTTCTACGAGGTGTTCGGGCTGTTCCGGCTGGCGGTGATCGCGCAGCAGATCTGGTACCGCTACGTGCACAAGCAGACGACCAACGAGTCCTACGCGCTGCTCGGCCAGGTGGTCTCCTACCTCGAGCAGCGGTGCCGCCGGTTGATCGGCGAGGCCGCCTGATGGGCAGCGCCTGATGGGGAGCGCCTGATGGGACGGGGCGACTGATGGGGCAGCTGCTGCTGGTCCGGCACGGCCAGGCGTCCTTCGGGGCCGACGACTACGACGTGCTCTCGCCCACCGGGTGGGAGCAGGGGCGCCGCCTCGGCGCGCACCTCGCGGCCGCGGGCGTCGTCCCGACGGCGCTGGTGCGCGGCACGATGCGTCGCCACCGCGAGACGCTCGAGGCGATGTGCGAGGGCGCCGGCTGGGCGACGCCGGTCGACGAGGACGGCCGGTGGGACGAGTTCGACCACCTCGGCGTGATCGCGCGCTTCCCCGACCTGCCCGCGGACCCGCACCGGCTGGACCGGCGTACCTTCCAGGAGCTCTTCGAGCGGGCGACCGCGCGGTGGACCGGTGGAGGCAACGACTCGGAGTACGACGAGAGCTTCCGCGACTTCGAGGCCCGGGCCTCCGCGGCGCTGGCCGACGCGGTCGCGCGGGCGGGGAGCGGCGAGACCGCGGTCGTGGTGACCTCCGGCGGGGTCGTCGGCCTGGTGGCGGCCGGCCTGCTCGGGGCGTCCGGTGACGGGCTGCCGGAGACCTGGCAGCGGCTCAACACCGTGGCCGTGAACTCCGGCGTCACGCGGGTCCTCGTCGGCCCGCGGGGCACCCGGCTGCTGACGTTCAACGAGCACGAGCACCTCGGTGGGGAGCTGCTGACCTACCGGTGACCTCGGCGGGCCCGGTGGGTGGGGTCGGGGTGGGGGCGCGCGGGTAGGTTGCGGCCGTGTCCGACCAGGCCCTCAACGCGCTGACCGCGGTCGCGCTCGGCGGCGTGGTGGCGGTGGTGCTGTTCATCCCGGTGGCGGCCTACGAGTACCGCCGTGACGGCCGGCTCGGCGCCGGCGACCTGACCACCCTGATCACGGGCGCGGTCTACGGGCTGTCGCTGTGGACCTACACGCTGCTGCCCCTGCCGGACCGCGGTGACTTCCGCTGCCGGGTGCCCCAGACCGACCTGCTCGGCACGATCGGGCTGATGGGTGCGCCCGACGACGGGGTGCGGGTGTTCCTGCGCGACCCGGCGGTGCAGCAGGTGCTGCTCAACGTGCTGCTGTTCGTGCCGCTCGGCGTCTTCGTGCGCCTGGTGCTGCGCCGCGGCGTGGTCGTCGCGACGCTGTCGGGCCTGGCCATGTCGCTGGCGATCGAGATGACCCAGCGCACGGGCGTGTGGGGCTTCTACGACTGCGCCT
>Ga0310345_10006192_pt1 | contig 10468 bp, 10 predicted proteins | sample HC15DNA20500_MG_FD_204667 | JGI IMG/M metagenome (GOLD analysis project Ga0310345, IMG submission 204667) | Marine microbial communities from station ALOHA, North Pacific Subtropical Gyre - HC15-DNA-20-500_MG | ecosystem: Environmental > Aquatic > Marine > Oceanic | place: Pacific Ocean: North... | reverse complement strand
ATGAGCATTGTCAATCGATCCATCGGCGTAATGTTCAGAGTCAATAGCATTATCTGCTATGTGAGCATTATCAATTGACCCATCTGTATAATGCTCAGAGTCAATAGCGTTATCAGCAATCTTAGCACTAGTAACCGCGTCAGCATTGATCTTGGCGGTAGTTACCGCCGACGATGCAAGATGCGCCGCATCAATGGACCCGTCGGTGTAGTGTTCCGAGTCAAGGGCATCGTCAGCAATCTTTGCCCCGGTAACGACATCAGCGGCGAGGTGGGCCGTGTCAATCGAGCCATCGGTGTAATGCTCCGAGTCAAGTGCATCATCAGCAATTTTAGCGTTCGTAACTGAATCTGCTGCAAGATGAGCATTGTCAATTGATCCATCAGTATAATGTTCAGAGTCCACAGCATTATCAGCGAGCTTAGTGCCAGTCACAGCATCTGCGCCTAAGTGAGCAGTTGCAATTGACCCCCAAGAAGGCGCACTTCCGTTAGATATAAGGGCTGTGTTTGCAGAACCTACTGCTAAACGTGTAAGAACACTAGAGCCAGATGCATACAAAAGGTCTCCAGCAGTAGTAACTAATGTCTCAGGAACAATTGGTATCCATGCTGATCCGTTGTACTTAACAAAACGAGCTAGCGTGGTGTCATAGAATGTGTCACCCTCATCAGGTGATGCAGGTCGTGACCCTGTAGACCCAGACCCAAACAGTGAAGCATCCAGATCATCCATAAAGGCATTAGCCATTGTGGTCTGATCGACAAGATCGCTATCTGCTTGGGTATCCCAGCCTTTATTAGTTGTAGTGCCCATTTAGGTAAGAATCGGCGTAATAGAGACCTGCTGGCCCTGTAGCGCCGCTCCTAGCGTTGTATCTCGGTCGTTATAGATATCGTCTGATAGTAGATCTACCACTACGAAACCTCTTGATTCCAACGTGATTCTCTGCAACAAGTCTTGGATCTGTTTCTGGGTTGACTGGAAATGGAAGTACTCACCTTGGACTCGCCAGACCATAGACGGTACCCAGTCTGGAGCCGAGAATAGAAAGTCCGCCACAACCCCACCAAGAATAAGCCTACCCCCGAAGAGCGAGCTTTGGAACGACCAACCTCTAATCTTTTTTCGGATGAGCCACAAATGCACTTGCCATTCTGGCAACGTGCCTTGGAAGCCAGGGGCAGGGTTCCAATACTCGCTTTGCTGTTTACCTGCAGAAAACCATCCTCGCCTGCGCTGCGAGAATCTGCGAGGAAGTCTCTTGGGAGCAACTTTAGACCGGAACCGCGACCGTGAGTCTTGCAACGCCGTACGTGGTGGCTTTGTGTCCTGACTTCGAGTCTTGCGAGCCAACAATCGTTGGTCCGTTCGTGACTTGGACGTAAAACGGCGCTTTATTCTTGTCCGCGTCCGGGTAAAACTCGATGTTTGTGTTCCTTGTGGCATCCTTTAATCCGATAAGCCAATCCAAAAGATCTCTGTCGCTGATAGGGATTGTCATTTCCCAACCATACCGATCCTCTGGTGTTGGTAAGTACTTAAGTACAATTGCCTCAACCTTGGGGGATTTTGAACTATCACTAGAGTTACGGTTAAGTGTAATTCGTAATCTTATATTGTTGATATTGATTCCTTTTCCAGAATCAAAATCCATAATTTGCCGACCATCTCGTCCATCGGTACGGCCTAGTTCAGTCCAGTCAGCCTCCAAATCTTGATCATCAGCCTGGTACTCAATTTTAACATATTCTGTACTAGTTAGATCTCTCGCACGTACAACACACTGAAAAATAACCTTGGGAAATTCTGGGAATCCGAAATGTTCCCAGGACGTTTCCCAAGTACCTGACGCTTTAAAGGTTTGTCCTGTAAATGGTGACTTACGTGTTGATTGATCGTTAAACCTAAAAAATTGTATGGCGTCTGTACCGTTCCCTACCCATACTCTAGGATTGCCAGATGAAGTTACAACTTCGTGGATCAACATATTTGTTTGGGAAAGCCCATATGTTAATGGATGCCATTGACCCGAGTCCATTAAGAAGACTGCTGACTTTGTGCTGCTTCTGTTTAACACCAACAAAAAATTCTGGAGCTTAATGATACGTGCAATATATGTCCCATGATCAGCGTCAATTAACCCGTCATCCCGATCTGGGCCAATCGAAATCACAGAACCTTGTGGAGCTATTGCCAGTAGTTCTTGACCTATAGGGAAGTGAAGTGAACCATTATATTCAACTAATGACGTACCGTTATTTGCATACGGAGTGCTTGAATAATCATAAATAAAATAAGCTTTTGTGTTATCGTAGTCTACCTGTGATAACCCATGTTCAGTTGCGTACCAGATACTGGGTTTGCCATCCTGGTCACGAAAGTTAGTAACGCCTCGTGCGGAACCCTGGACATTTGTCACAACGTCTGCCCATGTAGGAGAGGCGTTAGCTGGATTCACACTCTTCTTTATCTTCTGATCGTCGTCAGATAGAATGATTAGATTGTTGTCAAAGATCGTAAAGTAATCAGCATCTTCAGCCGATGAAGGGACGCTCCATGACGCCCCGTCGGACGAATACGCATACTGTGTACCAAATGCGGCAAACAAAAATTCAGTTCCACCTTGGTTATATACGATCAGGTCGGTGATAAGGTTTGCGGCAGTGTACTGAATGGATGTAGTTGTATCACCTGTACGCTTATAGATTTTCTTGTCAGCCGCGCAAATATATAGATCACCTTTAAACACGATGGCGTGTTCTGGGACACTATCGATGTCAGGTCCAGTGGTCAAAAGAGTTGACAGCAAGACTTCTGTACCCTTTGACGTATTTACACCGTCTGCCGTACCGTATCTATCCCGTTGCCCTTCTTCATTTCTACGCTCTACACCCAAGCCACCTTTGAAATTTTCAAAAGCCCAAGACTTTGCGAGCGATAAGTCTGATCGTTCGAGTGTTCCAGTACCAAAATGGGCACCGAAGGGAGTGATAACTTGTCGTGCCGGGGATCCGTCTACCTCGATAACACGATCATTAATAATGACACTAGCCAACTCGCCTGCTCCCAGAGAACACTAGCTCAGACTGTTGTTCGAGAGCAATTTCAGCCTCTTCTCTGGCTTCTCGCGCCCGTGCCCTATCGTCTGCTGGATCATTACTTCGTCCGCCACGGGCACGCATTTCCCGTAGGAAATACTCAACATAAGGTCTAATAACTGTTTGTGGAGGTTCTACCAGATCAAGGTCTACAGCTACTTCCCCAGGATACCTCTGTCCAATAATACGTAGAGGCCGTCCAGACTCAATAACCCCAGAGTTTAAGAGTAAACGTGGATATAGACCAGGAACCACATCCCACGCATCTCGGCCACCAGGAAGATCTACCCACTCATTTGTTGTTTCTTGCTTCATGATTCTATGAACAAACGCTAGCGTATATTTGATAAGACGATACGTAGTATTGCTTGACACAACACCTGGGAGCGCATGATCAAGCGTAATGGTATCCGTAGAGGCTGCGAAATCCTTGACCATACGAACTTCCCCAACGTTTGCTGCCACGCTAGAGTCTGCAGTAATAATGACAATATCCCCGTTCCAGTAGTCATCATCCTGGCTTAGATTACTTGTGTCGATCAATGTGGTTGTTGTGCCACCTGTGGCACTAGCAGCAATTATTTCTTTCTGTGGAAGATCATGTTCAAACGTACTCGCAGCCATCTGCGTTGTTTCAACCGTGTATGTAATAAGAAAACGTTCTCGACACCATATCAACGATTCTTTAATTGCTAGATCGTAATCTTCCTTATCCCACCCATCAGGGCTATAAAGCTCATATGTTACGCCTGATGCAATAGTTCCACCCATGACCGGGTGAAGATGCAGTTCTCCTTTTGGAAGACTGGTAGTAACTCGTGACGTTTCCCCTTCACGAGTTCCCGATGTTACATGGATCTGACCATCCTTCCAGTAATCTTCAGACTCAGTACGGGATGTATCCGTTAATTCACGAGTATCATCCCCTGTAGATGTTGCCGTGCCTGTCGTGCCATAATCCAGGTAACGAATAATATCTTGCCGAGTGCTACGACGAGTTGTGGTATTTAACGCTGGCATTTAATAACCAATTCTCCACGATACTTTTGTCCGTCGGACAACGTTGCAAGCATCTCAGCCTTATACTCATGACCAGCTTCAAGAAGCTTAATAGACACTGAACAAGTTGGTGACGATGTAGTAACAGAACCTGGAGCAACGGTTCCCGTTACGGCAGCTTCATTCTCTGACAGGTCTAAAACTGTCAGTACCCCACTAGCCACAGTTACGCTTGTAGGAAGAATAGCTGAGAAATCGAACTTATGGGTAATGATTTCGTCATCCCCCTGATGAAAAGGGGAATTCGTTACTTGAAGACTTGTACTAGACACCGGACAAGTTAAAGTGAGTACCAGATCTAGGTTCTACATCGTGAGACACGATTCGCCTCGAAAAATGAGTGGTAGCTCGTTTTGGAGCATGAGCCGCATGCGCGATATTCCCAAAATATTCTTTTAGACCGCCCCAGCTTAAACCTAGAGCTTTAATGTTCCCCCAAGTCCAACCAGCATCCTTGATGTCTTGCCAAGAGGTCGTTCCACCAGCCACTTAGGGAGTGCCCCATACCACCTCGACTTCAATTTCATACGTCCCCCCGTCAGTGCCCTCGTCGAGAATAGCCACTAGGTCACCGGCTCCAGCACTAACATTTGTATTACCTTCGGTATCTTCAAGGTTACCTGCATCATTCTGTAAAACTGTATAGTCTCCAGTAGGCAATAGACTTGCATATGGCAATGCGCCACTTACGATAGAAAGATTTGGTCCCCTATTTGCTAGCCCACCCTTATAGTCATGCCAACCAGAATCAAATTCTTGGTTATAAACTACCGTGTCAGAAGCGGCAAGAATACCCGCAGTACCGTTCGTAGCGTCATTCTCAAGAACAATACCAATGTACAATACAGCATTACCGGCTGACCCAGCCGTTCCTTTTACTCGAAAACGAAGCGCATATGGAACAACTCCACTAGCTTCATTATGTGGAAAACCTGACGTATTACTTATATCAACAACTACAGCAGCAGTATCTGCAACTAAACCACCTTTAAAGTACCTAGCTACGTATGGTCCTTTATCCATTTTTCTCCTTAGTCGCGATTCCTAACCTTTCATCGGGCAGTTTTACAATCTTAAAACCTTGCGACACGAGATGATCATGATTCATAATAAAGTATACCGTACTATCCCACGTAAGTCCATCCCACAACTGATGTGCTATCAGGTTTGGATTCGATGGATGATCCAATACAATTCCTACTTTAACATTAGAAATATTGTCTTCTATTGTGCATCGTTGTGACCCAAATTCTAGTAACGGTTCAAGTGATTTTATCTTATTTCCTCTTGTACCTAATACCTTAGACACACTCCCTAATGGATCTCCATAAATCAATATATTACTATCAGTAACATCAACTAATGACATACAAAGTTCAGCAAAGTCTGGAGATACATCTCGATCCACATATCTTAATAGCGGGTCAGGTTCATCAGGCTCTTCCCACAACCTGACCTCTTGCGTCATATCCCGACCTGCAAATGCACTAAGTTCCTTAATAAGATCCGGTCGGTTTGTGAAAAATGGATTGCTATGCATATATGCGTTTAATGCGAGCCAATGTCCAGTCGTTACCCCCATCGTTGTAAGATGAGTACATTGAACTCCTGAATGCCCATAAATCTTAAAGCCAGCTTCCCTCACCCGTCGCGTAAACCCGTGGTCTTCAGCTTTTTCTGTAAGGGCAAAGGCTGGTTGCTCGATCTTTTTCAGGACATCTCTATGTACAATCATGCAACCTAGTCCTGAACTAGCAATTTCAATTACTTCATCTGATGGGGGATTCCATATTTGCTCGTATGTCATCATCCCCTTTCTTTTACTCCACACCGGATGACGATACCAGACAGGGGAGTATGGTTCATACTTATAATGGTAAAGCCCTGAAATACATTGCTTTCCAGTTTTCAGCAGGGTATCTATAGCATCCATTGGAGGAACTACATCATCGTCAATCCACATTAACCATTCGCAATCAGTCTCGTCAAGAAAGATATCTAACATCTCCTGACGAGCTAAGTGGATCAAGACGGGAGGACGGGTTGTAATTACATCTCCATCTACCCAGTTATCCGTAAGGAATCTCATCATACCGAATGCCCACTCTGAAAAAACTTGGGGCATAGTAGGAATAGCAAAAAATATATTCCCACGAGATTTTAGTTCTTTTGACACGAACCCCTCCTCTAAAGGCAAGTGGGGTAGAGCCGAAGCCCTACCCCATCTAATACCTGCTACGCTAGCTTATCAGCGTTCGATCCCTGGCGACTACCCATGCGTAGTCAATGTCCAAGTTTCTAGCTGTACCGGAACGATTCTGGACCGATATAATGGGAGTGAGCGCCACAGTTCCAGTAACTGCTGAAGCCACGCTCCCCTTAAATGTTCCATCAACCCAGAAATATGCGGTCTCATCTGAACCGACTGCCAGCCGAAGGATCTGGTACGTAGCAGCCACAGGCGCCCCAAACGAAGACGCGAGCGTCCCGTCTGTATTGCCCTTGACCCCAATACCATGCCACTGATCGGTAGACATATCAGTATCAAACAAAAACCCAACCGCATCCGTTGCCGTAGTTGTGACACCATCACTGGAACCACTTCCTTCAATCGGTTGCGTTTGAGCAGCTTCAGCTTTAGCGTCACTGAAGCCCACGAATATACCTACAGCCGTAATCGCATCAACCTTCACGCGAAACTCAGCCACAAGGCCCAGTTCCGCTGCCCAGTTTAGCTCATGGGCTGCAGTTACCCGGTCGTTATCTGTTGTGTCAGTAGTTAGACGCAACGTACCGAGTTTCGCGGCAGTAATTGCCCCGCTACAACCAGTATCTGCGTCAACTGCCCACGCATCTCCAACCAAATCCCCAAGGAAATCATCGAAGAAAGATACACCCGCTCCGGGTTGGAAGTTAGCGCCTTTCAGAAACTTAAAGTCACGCTCAATACCGATAGGCCGTCGATGATCGACACCGAACTGACCTGCCGAGAATGGAACATAAACTTCTTCGTTAGATGTTGAAGGCATTACTCACCCCCTTACGAAGTCGTCAGGTTAGACATATAACCGTGCGCCTTGTCAGCCTTAACTTGCAAGGTATAGTCACCGTAAAGGTGTTCCTTGAAGTATGGACCGTCTTCGGGCAACGGCTCAGTAAACCACGACGAATTCTTAAACGGATGGACCGAGATAAAGCTTGGGTTCAACAGGTATAGCCTATCCGTTGGAACGTTAAACGCAAGCAGAACATCAATATCACCAAAATCCGTTCGGATCTTGTCAATAGAAACGCCAGCTTCGTTTGAGCTAGTTTCCTGCCGACCATACGGAGCGTACAGATCACTGATCTTTCGCTTCTGCCAAGACTGAACCACGATTAGCGATGGGCCATTGTCATGCCCAACATCTTGGAACGTCTCATCAAGAAGATCATTAATCTTCTTCTCCGTTAGAGCTTCAGCCGTTGTATCTGTATTATCGGTAATAAATGTTTCAAGACCACCCATAGCTGACGGGACACTTGAAGTGTTAACGACGCGCTTGCCGTAGAAAAGAGTCCTTTCTAGTTCGACATTAGCAGCCGTAAAGTACTTCGCAGCCTCGTAGTCTAGGCGGTCATCCACATTGTACTCACCCTGCTGTTGGGCACGATGAGAAATCTGGTAACCGACATCCCAAATTTGATGATAATTGTACGGGAACGAATGAATAGACGTTCCTGCAACCGAAGTATCCACGTTCTCAAGCTGAGCCTGACCAAACCTCGTGACAGTCACACCAGAGGCGTGTGACGCTGCCGTAGTGCCAGCGAATGCACGAGTAATGGTGATCGACGCATCAGCACCCACAGCCGTCACTCGCACGTACTCGGACTCGATCTTAAGGATGTCTCCAACCTTAAAATTGAATGCGTCACTTGCCGTGAAGTGAAGGGCAGTTGCGGAACTGTTTGGAGCGGTTGTAGCCGATATCGTAGCGGTCAAGGCATAAAGAGAATCTTCCTGCCATTCACGCTTAATGTTATCGCTAGCCGAACCATCAATTCCGATGGTCTTCAAGAACGGGATAGACTTCGGAGAAATGTTAGCGATCTGATCTGCCACAAACCGTCGTTGGACAGTCGTGTCAGAAAGAGTATCGCGGTTTCCCCTTACTCCAGCCATAATTACGTTTTACTCCTGCGCTACTTGTACTCTGGCTCGCTTAAATCCTTCAAAAACATTTCCAGAATTCTTAAGATCAGAATTATCGACAGGTGCAGATGATCCTCCACCCGTTCCTGTATCAAATGTAGGTTCTGAAGTTTCTGTAGGTTTAGACGATGCTCCTTTTGTCATCGTAGCGTCTATATGTTGTTTTATAGTCCCTGCCTGTGTAAGCATTGCGTCAGGAGAGGGCAAGTTTATTAAACTTGCGGCCATTTCTTCAGGCAAATCGTATTTAGCAACGGCGTCTTTAGCGGCTGCTTCACGACCAAGAAGGTCAACAACACTTTGCGCTTCTTTGACCTGGCGCTCTAACGTTTGTACACGTTGGTTTCCAACCTCTTGTGTACGTTCTAACGTTAGTTTCGCTTTATCCTCTGGATCTGGTACTGACGCTAATTGAGCCTGGAAAGCTCGCTCATCAGCCGCTCGAACATGCTGGTCCATTTCCTGGCGAGCGGCCTGCGTCTCTTGCTGAGCAGCAGAAACTTGTTTCTGCAAGGTACTCCGCAAACTATCCAGATCAGATTCTGGTACTAAACGCTGATCTTGTTGTTCCGACTCCGACGAGGAGCTAGTTTCTGGGGCGTCACCCGCAGGGGCAACTCCATCTGTAGCGTCCGACATAACTCATACTCCTTTGGCATCGTGAACTGTGATTTACACTCGTCCACAAATCTCAGTTGTACAGGTTCAATTATAAAATGTTGCAGGTATTCTGTCAATCTTATTGCGTCTAATAACCTGGAATCCTAGTTGAACCTCCACTATAGGGTGGAATATTGGTACTGCCTCCACTATAGGGTGGAATATTGGTACTACTTCCAGGGCGTGGAACTATACTAGTCCGAGATCCTGATGCGGCAGAAGTAGTAGGGTCAATCCAGTCTTCACGGGACTGATAATACGCTGCCCAATTAGGTAATGAGTCCATATAAATCGTTCCCCATTGCCCATTAGTTATCCACGGGAACGCTCGTTTCAGTGCGTTTATTTGATCCTTAACAGTAGACGAGGTATTGTATTTACGAGCAATACTTAGCCACAACTCTGGTGTACGATCTTTATACTTAACCGCAAACCACTCATCAGTAGCTGGTCGCAAAACTTTCTCTTCCCACCACATAGCAACAAGTTCATTGGGTGATTTATTCTTCCAAATTTCCTTTTGGATTGTTCTACGAGTTACCCCTTCGCCCTTCGCAGTAGTAATAATCTCTTCCATCATTTCTTTACGAGCGTCGTAAAATTCTCCCCACTGCATTACACCCTGAGAGTCACGAAAATCTTCCGGATCAATATCGGCGTACCACTTTCTCCATAGATTCAACTGATCATCGTAAGCATTATGCTCATCTGAGCTATACCATTCTGTCATCCTATCGGTCCACGGAGCGATTTTCGGGGGTGGAATTTTACCGGACGCTCCGGGTTGTCCTGGTTTTGAATCTGATTCTTTCTTACGATACGCTACTGCAAGCACTTTATGATAATGAGATAAAGTATCGTTCGCCTTTCCTGCCAAAATATCCATCACAGAAAATCGGGCAAGTGCAGTATCTCTATGATTGTGAATTTCTCGAATAGATTCATTGGCCTTATCTCTAGCAAGTTTTGTATCTCGCCATTGATTCCAATCCTCGGTAGCTCTACGAAACTCCTCTAGATTATCCGCGTTAACTGTTTTTCCCGAAGGAGAAGTAAATGTGAATCTATCTACATCCGGAATCTGTTGCCCATTTGCATCAGTTCTTGTTGCATCAGCTTCCACCTTCGCTTCCTTAGCTCGTTGATTGACATTCAGATACCCTTGTAGAGACAACCCCTTGTTGCTAGCTATTTTGTCAAGAATCGTATCAATGTCCCAACGTGGTTGCCCATCCTCATCTCTATACAATGCGTGAATTTTCTGAGCAATTTCTTCAATCGAAGGCAATGGATTATTTGAAAGATACAGTTCTTTGCCTTCTACCGCTAGGTTCTCAGTACTGCTCAGGTATTTCCGAACATACATATCCCCATACACATCCCAAATAGCTTCAGGAAGAGATTGATTACGAACAAGCAATTGTTCCATCAATTCAACCTGACTTTCATCAAC